>Ga0210400_10004869_pt1 | contig 11518 bp, 11 predicted proteins | sample IncBWH26MmetaG_FD_155456 | JGI IMG/M metagenome (GOLD analysis project Ga0210400, IMG submission 155456) | Forest soil microbial communities from Barre Woods Harvard Forest LTER site, Petersham, Massachusetts, United States - Inc-BW-H-26-M | ecosystem: Environmental > Terrestrial > Soil >...
GGCTATGAGGATCTGGCCGACGACCTCGTGCTCGAGTGCGTCGAGGGCGCGTCGCACTTCATCGCCGACGAGAAGCCCGACGTCGTGATCGACCGGGTGACGCAGTTTTTCGCGCGCGAGTAGCGCGAGTAGCGCAGTAGGCACTAGCGCAAGCGGCCGCCGCTCAGCGGGTGACGAATTGCACGACGGCGTCGGTGAATGCGTCGTTGTCGTCGCCGGCGGCGGTGTGGCCGGCATCGGAGAGTTCGACGAACTCGGCGGTCGGGACCTTCTCGAGGAAGTCGTTGACACCGTCGACGCTGACCACGTCCGAAAGCTTTCCGCGGATGAGCAGAATCGGGATCGTCAGATCCATCGCCGCGCGCTCGATCTTCTCCACGCGCAGCTCCGGGTCGTCCTCCGGCTTGGTCATCAGCTTCGGGTCCCAGTGCCAATACCAGCGGCCATTGCGGTGACGCAGGTTCTTCTTCAGGCCCTCAGGATTGCGTCGGCGTGTGCGGTGCGGGAGATACTCGGCGACGGCGTCCGCGGCATCCTCCAGCGACTCGAAGCCGTGAATGTGGCTGAACATGAAATCCCTGATGCGGGCGCTCCCGACCTTGTCGTAGCGCGGCACCACGTCGACGAGCACCAGCTTGGTCACCTTCTCCGGGCCTGCCTGATCGGCGACCAGGATCCCGGTGAGCCCACCCATGCTGGCGCCGATCAGCACGATCGGCCGGCCGATCGCGTCGATCACCTGCAGGACATCGCCGCACAGCGTCTCGAGCGCGTAGTCAGCGCCGGGCGCGTGGTCGCTGTCGCCGTGGCCGCGAGAATCCAGCGCCACCACGTGAAAGCCCTGCTCGCCGAGGATCTGCCCGGTGTTCTTCCACGAGAACCGGTTCTGCCCGCCGCCGTGCAGCATCAGAATCGAGGGTCGCCCGTCCGCTGAGGCGCCGTGACCGTTCCATTCGTCGGCGACGAGCGTCACGTCGTTGACGCCGCGGTAGGTCACCGTCGTGGCTGCGCTGCTCATCCGGGTCACGGTAGCTCACGTGAGATCGGCGTTTTCACTCACATCCTCCCGTCCTACAATCTGCGGTCGTGCCACCGCGGATACGGGTTGCCGCCGACGAACGCGCCGACATCATCGACGCCCCTAACTCGTGCCTGTCCGCACCGCACCAGGGGCCCGTGTCGGTGGCGGCGATCCTGGCCGCGGCCGGGTTGTCGACCCGCGCGTTCTACCGGCATTTCACGTCGAAGGACGAGCTGTTCCTGGCGATGCTGAAGCGAGACAGCGATGCCGTCGCCCGCCGGCTGCGGCGCCTCGCGGAGGACACCGCTGGCGGGCCGGCCGCGCAGCTGAGGGCGTGGATCGACCACTTTCTCGGGCTGGCGTATCACCCGCGCCGGCGCGCGCACGTCGTCGTGCTGGATTCCGATGAGGTGCGCGTGGCGAAGGGCTACCGGGAGGCCAGCGCCGAGCTTCGCGCCGATCGCGAGGAGATCCTCGCCGACATCCTGAGGCGCGGCCGCGACGACGGTTCGTTCCCGCTCGCCGTGCCCGAGCACGACGCCGCCGCGATCCATGCCGTCGTGGACCGCGCATTCGCCGCACCACTGCTCGGCCTCGGGCTCGATCAGGAACTACTGGTCGGCTATGTCCTGCACTTCGCGCTGCGCGCGCTGGGTGCGACGCAACCGCGATGAGTTTCGCCGACCGCCGCGGTCGATATCGGTAGCCGACCGTTAAGGAGACACGCATGCCGTCGATCACCCCGTCCCTCTGGTTCGACAACGACCTCGAGGAGGCCGCCGAGTTCTACACATCGGTGTTCCCGAACTCGAAAATCGAGAGCATGAACCGGTTCAACCAGGCGGCTCCCGGAACGCCGGGCGAGGTGGTGTCGGGGAGTTTCGTGCTGGACGGCACCCGATTGATCGGGATCAACGGTGGACCGCAGTTCCCCTTCACCGAAGCCGTGTCGTTCATGGTCAATTGCAACGACCAAGACGAGGTCGACTACTACTGGCACCGGCTGCTCGACGGCGGCCAGGAGTCGCAGTGCGGGTGGCTGAAGGACCGGTTCGGTGTCAGCTGGCAGATCGTCCCCGACCGGCTCTTCGAGCTGCTCGGCGACCCCGACCCGGCCCGTGCGGCCGCCGCCGCCAAGGCCATGCTCGGTATGCGCAAGATCGTCATCGCCGACCTCGAGGCCGCAGCCAACGAAGCGTGACCGGCGCGGCGGCCGCCCAGATAGGCTGCCGCCATGGGCCAGCCGGGCTGGGTCGAAGTCGACACCCCTTCGGTGACGTTGCGCGGCCTGATGTGGAAGCCGCGTCGAGATTCCAAGGACGCTCCAATCGCGTTGTGTCTGCATGGTTTTCCCGACACGGCCCACGGTTGGCGGTTGGTCGCGCCGAGACTCTCGTCGGCGGGCTGGCGGGTGGTCGCGCCGTTCATGCGGGGCTACGCGCCGTCGACCATCCCGTCCGACGGTAGCTACCACGTCGGCGCGTTGATGGACGACGCACTGCGCGTGCTCAACGCGATCGGGCCGACCGGCCGTGACGTGATCATCGGCCACGACTGGGGTGCGATCGCCGCTGCCGGCCTGGCAGCGATGCCGGACAGTCCGTTCACCAAAGCGGTCATCATGTCGGTACCGCCTGCTGCGTCGTTCCGGCCGCTTGGCCGCGTTCCCGACGCCCGCCGCCTGGTCGCGCAGCTTCCCCGCCAGCTCGCCCGGAGCTGGTACATCATGTACTTCCAGCTGCCGCTGCTGCCCGAGCGCTCCGCGGCGTGGGTCCCGCGGCGGCTATGGCGCCAGTGGTCGCCCGGCTACGACGCCGAAGAAGACCTCCGCCATGTCGACGCGGCGATCGGCACGCCCGAAGGCTGGCGCGCTGCGCTCGGGCCCTACCGCGCGACGATGCGCAACACCCGGCCGCCGTCTCAATACGCGCAGCTTCATCGGCATTGGCTGTCGGCGCCGACGCTACCCACTCTGTACCTGCACGGTAACGACGACGGCTGCGCCAGCGCCGCCTACTCCGAATGGGTGCAGAAGGTGCTACCGCCCGACAGCGATTTACACCGCGTCGACCACGCCGGCCATTTCCTGCAACTCGAACAACCCGAGACCGTCGCCGGGCACATCGTCGACTTCATCGGCCGCGGCTAGGCGTCCTTCAACCCGGGGTGGCTGCGGGCCAGGAACGGCAGTATCAGGTCCCGGGGCGCCAACCGGTAGAAGACCCCTGCGACGCGGTTGATGCCGCCCGGGACCACCACACCCTTGCCGGCGGCGAGTCCGATGATCCCGGCGAGCGCCACCTCGTCGGCCGTCTTCCACATCACCTGCGGAAGCGCGGCCTCGGCGTCTTCGTCGCTGATGCCTGCGGCCTCGCCGAAACCTGTCTTCACCGGCCCGGGGCACAAAGCGGTCGCGGTGACCCCGCTGCCGCGGAGCTCTCCGCGAAGCGCCTCGGTGTAGGACAGCACGAAGGCCTTTGCCGCTCCGTACGACGCCTGCCCGGGCACCGGACCGAACGCGCCGACAGATGCCACGTTCAGCACCGCACCGCGGCCGCGGTCGACCATGCCGGGCAGGAACCTGCTGCACATGTCGACGACCGCAGCGACGTCGACCTCGACAAGGTTGAGTTCCTTCTCCGGAACGGATTTCGCGACCGGACCGACCGTCGACAGGCCTGCGTTGTTGACGAGGATGTCGACGGACAGGCCGAGAGCGTCGACGCGACCCGGCAGTGCGGCGCGGTCCGCGGGCGCCGACAGATCCGCGGGCAGTGCGCGCGCCCGGTCGCCGAGTTCACCGACGAGTGCGTCGAGGACTTCTGCGCGCCGGGCCACCAGCACCACCCGGTGGCCGCGACGTGCCAGTTGACGTGCGATGGCTTCACCGATTCCTGACGACGCTCCGGTGATCAGCGCGGCGCGGTCGTCGGCGGGTGCTGGAAGGGGCATGCGTATCACCGTAGTGGTGCCGATGAACGCTCGCGCGAAGAGCGTGTGAACTGCCACGATGTGCTCAGTGGAAGAGGTGCGGCTGGCCGCCGCCGACGCGCAGGTCTACTGGATGTCGGCCAAGATCGGAAACGACCAGTTCCTGCTGTACGCGTTCGACGGCGAACCCGCCGACCTGGAAGAGGCTGTGGAGCAGGTCATTCAGCGCGCCCGGCGCTGCCAGGATCTCGGGTTGCGCGTCAACGACGGCTGCCCGGTGACGTACCCGGCCTGGGTGCGTCGCGACGTCGGTGCCGACCAGGCGGTCCTGCACGGTCCCGCGGCGGGGTGGCAGGAATGCCTGGACGCGGTGGCCCGGCTGGCCGACGACCAGCTTGACCTGCGCGACGCGGCGTGGCGGCTTCACGTCTTCTGCCCGGTGCCCGGTGTGCCCGGTACGGCTCAGCCGTCCACCGTCACGGTGCTCCAGATCGGCCATGCCCTCGGTGACGGCGTGCGGTCGTCCGCGATGGCGGGCGTGCTGTTCGGCCGGGCATCGAACGTGCCTGGTATTCAACACAGTTCGCCGGGGTGCCTGATCACACGCAGTGTCTCTGCGGCGCGGTCGCAAACACAGCTCGAGCGCGACACCGCCGCCGGCCTCGTTCCGCCGCCGGCATCATTGCGACCAGTTCTGAGCATCAACAGCAGACCCGGCGGCGCAACGACGATCCGCACGCATATCCGGCGATCCGAAGAGCTGCCCGGGCCCACGGTCACAGTTGGTGTGCTGGCGGTGATCTCCGGTGCGCTGGCGGGGTATCTGGCCGACCGCGGCGAGGATACGTCGGCGCTGGGCGCCGAGGTGCCGATGGCGAAAAGTCGTGTCCGGACAGCCAATAACCACTTCGGCAACGTCGGCGTGGGACTGTACCCGGAGCTGCCGTTTCAGCGCCGGGCCGCGCGGATCGCCGACGAACTGGACCAGCGCCGGCGCCGGGCCGCCCACCCCGCGTTCGCCGCGGGGGACCGGTCGCTGGCAGCGGTGCCCGCTCCGCTGTTGCGTTGGGGAGTAAGGCAATTCGATGCCGACGCGCGCTCCCCTGTAGTCACGGGGAACACCGTGGTGTCCAGCGTCAACCGCGGGCCCGCCGATCTGACCTTCGGGGGCCGGCCCGTGGTGCTGACGGCCGGCTACCCGGCGCTGTCGCCGATGATGGGGCTCACGCACGGCGTGCACGGCATCGGCGACGCGATTGCGATCAGCGTGCATGCCGACGACTCCGTGGTGGACGTCGACGACTACGCGGGCCGGCTCGCGGTGGCGCTCAGCGATCAGAACCGTTGAGCGAGCTTCGGCTGCCCGGGTCCGCTCAGATCGTCCAGCGCGGCGCGGCGGCCGCCCATCATCATCAGCAATGCCTCCCCGCTGCCCCGCACCTCGGGACCGCGGCCATGCGACCAAGCCAGATCGTCGGCGACCAACCGCACACCCCGCGCCCGCCACGCGCCGCGGATGGTCGGGGCGTACCGGGCGAAGTCCAGCGCGGTGCGGAGCCGTTCGGGTGGAATTCGTCGGGGCATGCCCAGCGGTCGCCGGATGTCCTGTTGGTGGATCATGTTGTCGGTCAACGCGATCCTCCCGCCGAACCCCGCGGTAAGTCCGCGGGGTACGAGGTGGGTGCGGACCAGGTCGCGGAGCGCCTCCGGCGAGCTTTCCGCGAGCTCGACGACCCCGAGTTCGTTGATTCGGTTCACCATCAGGCCGCCCTTGATGAAGCGCCCGACCAGTTGGGCGCGGCCGAGGTTGTCGTAACCGAATGCGTGTGCGACGACGTCGCGGACGCGCCAGCCCTCGCAGAGCGTCGGGGACTCCCACTGGTCGGGCGAGAGTTCGTCGAGCAACGCGGCGAAGTCCTCCCGCTCGGCGCGCGCTAGCTCCATCGGAGTCGTCATCGCAGCACGCCGAGTCCCCACTGGGTGCCGAATCCGCGCCGCAGCGCCATGTGTATCCAGACCAGCGCGAACGGCTCCAGCAGTCGCGCCAACGTCAGGTCACCCGCGTCGGCGGTCTCGAAGCCCAGCTCGCCGACGAGCGACGAGGTGGTGGCCTTGGCGGCGTCGTCGTCGCCGCAGACGAACATGACCGGGGTGCCCGACAATTGTGGAGCGTCCATCATCGGCGCTCCAATCTGGTTCATCGCCTTGCACACTCGGGCGCCGGGGGCCCACTCGGCGACCTGCTCGGCGCCGGACGTCGTGTGACCGACTTCCAGCGCGGTGAAGTCGGGCGTCAGCGGGTTGGTGCAGTCGATCAGCACCTTGCCCCCGAGATCGCCGCAAGCCTGCACCGCGTCGCGCGTCGACTGCCACGGTGTGCACAGCACGACGACCTCTGCACCGCCGGCAGCCCGGTCGTTGGTCGTGACGTATGCGACCAGAGTGCCGTACTTCGGGTCGTCCGGATTGCGTACGCCGTAGCTGACATCGTGGCCGCGCCGCTGCCACGCCTTTCCCAAGGTGGCGCCGACTGAGCCGGCGCCGATGATTGCAAGCCTCATGACTCGCTTCTACCACCTGCTCGTTAATTCCTTCAGGAAGCGCTGGCCGCGGCACTGGAACACGTTCTAACGTCTGCCCATGGGATTCCTGAAGCCTGATCTGCCCCTGGTCGATTTCACCGAGTGGAGCAGGGGCACCCGCGCCGAGAAGATCCGCCCGATGGCCCGGCACTGGGCCGAGGTCGGCTTCGGAACGCCCGTCGCACTGCACCTGTTCTACGTCGTCAAGATCGGCCTGTACATCCTGGGCGGCTGGTTGTTCGCACTTGCGACCAAGGGCATCGACGGGTTTCTCAACGTCGGTGCCTGGTGGTCGGAGCCGATCGTGTTCCAGAAGGTCGTGCTGTACACGATGCTGTTCGAGGTGATCGGGCTCGGCTGCGGATTCGGGCCGCTGAACAACCGCTTCTTCCCGCCGATGGGCTCGATCCTGTACTGGTTGAGGCCCAAGACGATCCGACTGCCGCCCTGGCCGCGGCGAATCCCGTTCACCAGGGGAACCGCCCGGACACCCGTCGATGTTCTGCTCTACGCCGCGTTGTTGGTGATGCTGCTCTGGGCGCTGAGCTCCGACGGGACCGGCCCGATACCGGCGCTACACACGACGGTTGGCGTTTTGCCGATCTGGCAGATCGCGGTGATCCTGGGCCTGCTGGCGGTGCTCGGCCTGCGCGACAAGGTGATCTATCTCGCGGCACGCGGTGAGGTCTACGCGACGTTGACTGTCACGTTCCTGTTCGCCGGCGTCGACATGATCGTTGCGGCCAAAGTTGTGTTCCTGGTGATCTGGATGGGCGCGGCGACGTCGAAGCTCAACAGGCACTTCCCGTTCGTGGTGTCGACCATGATGAGCAACAGCCCGGTGTTCCGGCCGAGGTGGATCAAGCGGGTGTTCTTCGAGAAGTTCCCCGACGATCTTCGGCCGGGGCGGTTGTCGCGGCTGCTCGCTCATGTCAGCACTGCGATCGAGATGTGTGTGCCGCTGGTGCTGTTCTTCTCCCACGGTGGCTGGCCGACGGCGATTGCGGCGTTCGTTATGGTGTGCTTCCACCTTGGGATCCTGTCGGCGATCCCGATGGGTGTGCCGCTGGAGTGGAACGTCTTCATGATCTTCGGTGTGCTGTCGTTGTTCGTCGCACGCGCGAACCTCGGGCTCAGCAATCTCGAAAACCCTGTCCCGGTGGCGATTCTGTTCATCGCGATCGCGGGTATCGTGATCATCGGCAACCTGTTCCCGCGCAAGATCTCGTTCCTGCCGGGCATGCGCTATTACGCCGGCAACTGGGATACCACGCTGTGGTGCGTCAAGACGTCAGCGGAGGCGAAGATCACCAACCGGATCGTCGCGATCGCGAGTATGCCGCAGGCCCAGCTCGAGCGGTTCTACGGCAGCCCTGAAGCGGCACAGATCCCGATGTATATGGGATATGCGTTCCGCGCCTTCAACACTCACGGCAAGGCACTGTTCACACTGGCGCACCGCGCCATGGCCGGGCAGAACGAGGACGACTACACCATCACCGACGGGGAGCGGATTTGCAGCACCGCGATCGGCTGGAACTTCGGCGACGGCCACATGCACAATGAGCAGCTGATCGCGGCCATGCAGGAGCGCTGCCAGTTCGAACCCGGTGAGGTGCGGATCGTCCTGCTGGACGCGCAGCCGATCCACCAGCAGACGCAGCAATACCGCCTCGTCGACGCGGCCACCGGAGAATTCGAATACGGCTACGTCTGTGTTGCCGACATGGTCACCAGGCAACCGTGGGACGACGACCTGCCAGTGCACGTGTCTGCGGACGCGCGGAGCGACAAGGACAGCGGCGACGAGCCGGCGGCGAAACGCTAGCCACGCTCACTTCGAATACCATTGCGCCGCTGTGGAACCCAGGTCTGACGGCCCGTCAGGAACTGCCACCACCCCAGCAACGCACCAGTGTGCAGCAGCGGAATGAACGTGAACGGTTCAACAAGCGCGCACAACAACGCGGCGCCGAGATGGGTGTTGGCCACAGTACCGGTCCAGCGCCGGTACAGGTGAATCGTCCAGACGTAGGCGAGCAGGTCGAGCGCCAGTTTGGCCAGCACGATCGCGCCCACGGGCACCAGCACTGCGGCGTTGCCGCGCACCGCCAGCACGATCAGCACGACCAACGCGGTGAGCCCATAGATGGGCTGCACGGTGTCGGCGGCCTTCACCGGCAGCATCGCCAGTCCCAGCGCACCGTAGCGAGGGTTGCCCGTCATGTCGCGATTCCAGTACTGCGTCTGCAGGAAGCCGCCGAACCATCGGCGTCGCTGGCGCAGGAAGTCTCCGACCGTGCCGGGCGCGTCGGTCTGCGCAACGGCGTGCCCGACGATCTGCACACGCCACCCGAGATTGTCGTCGCGGCTGCGGCGCTGTATGCGGTGAATGAGCTCGTAGTCCTCGACCAGGCAGTCGGTGTCGAAGCCGCCGACCGCCAGCACGGCTTCGCGCCGGAAACCCGCGAAAGCGCCGGAGATCAGCAGCAGGCTGTTCACCCGCATCCACGCATAGCGAGCGACGAAGTTGCGGAGGTATTCGTAGGTCTGGAACCACCGAAGTATCCGGTTGGAGATCGTCGCCCCACACACCGGCACGAGCACGCCGCCCGCCACCGCCAGTGCGGCGTCAGCAGCGAAGGCGTTGCGGATGGCCGCGATCGCATCGCGCGCGGGCAGCGTGTCCGCGTCCATCGTCACCACCACGTCGGTATCGACGGCCAGCAGTGCGGCGTTCAGTGCTGCGGCCTTGCCGTGGTGGGGCAGTCGCAGCACACGCAGCGACGGACAGCGGTCACCGAACTCGGCGTCCAGCACCGCCGCGGTGTCGTCGTCGGATCCGTCGTCGGCGACGACGATCTCCTCCGGCGGCCGCGTTTGCGTCAGCAGCGCGCGCAGCGTCGCGGGCAGCACCGAGGCCTCGTTGTATGCGGCGATGAGCACGCCGAGGGTGGGCCCGCCCGATGGAGATTGGGGCAGCGCTGCGTGTCGCAGGGGCAGCGTCTGCCACATCACGAACGCCAGCAGCAGCGTGTCGTAAGCGATGTATGCGATGCCGATGGACCACAAGCCGGCACCGGCCCCGAGAAACACCTGCGCGAACAGCGCCACCCACAGCGCGATCACCCCGATGTGAATCACCCAGCCGGGCAGCGCCGCGCCGCGGGACGTCAGCCGCGGGGAGTTCACCGCGAATGCGCTTTCCAGAGTGGTCACGTTTCTCCAGCTTTCGGATTCGACTCTGACACGCGCCCGACCGCGACAGGGTTCATCCTGCCCCAACAACCGGGACGTGGTGATGACAACGACGCGCGTGCCGGTCGGCCATGATTTGACCCCGGCGGAACCGGCCGAAGCGCCCCGGTCAACAATCGACACTAGTCAACTTTCGATAGGAGAAGCCCATGCCTGAAGCCGTCATCGTCGAGGCGGTACGTTCGCCGGTCGGCAAGCGCAACGGCGGACTATCCGGGGTGCACCCGGGGGACCTGTCCGCGCAGGTACTCAACGGCCTGGTCGACCGGGCCGGCGTTGACCCGGCGATCGTGGACGACGTCATCTGGGGGTGTGTCATGCAGGCCGGCGAGCAGGCGCTCGACATCGGCCGTACCGCGGTGCTGGCGGCGGGCTGGCCGGAGAGCGTCACGGGTGTGACGGTGGACCGGCAGTGCGGATCGAGCCAGCAGTCCATCCACTTCGCCGCCGCCGGCGTGGCGGCCGGGCACTACGACGTGGCGATCGCGGGCGGCGTTGAGTCGATGTCACGCACGCCGATGGGCGCGTCGCTGGCCAACGGCGGCCACCCGTACCCCGAGGCGTTCCGGAATCGCTACAGCCAGACCCCGAACCAGGGCATCGGCGCAGAGATGATCGCCGAACAGTGGGGATTCGACCGCAAGGCCCTCGACGAGTTCTCGCTGGGCTCGCACGAGAAGGCGGCCGCCGCCCAGGACTCGGGTGCGTTCGACGACCAGATCGTCGCGATCAAGGATCAGGACGGCAACCCGGTGCTGCGGGACGAGGGCATCCGGCGCGGCACGACCGTCGAGAAGATGGGTGAGCTCAAGCCGGCGTTCCGAGAGGACGGGGTGATCCACGCCGGCAACTCCTCGCAGATCTCCGACGGGTCCGCCGCGTTGCTGTTCATGTCCGCGGAGAAGGCGAAGTCGTTGGGGCTCAAGCCGATCGCGAAGGTCCACACCGCGACCCTGGCCGGTGCCGACCCGGTGATCATGCTGACCGCACCGATCCCGGCCACCCAGAAGGCGCTGAAGCGGTCGGGCCTCAAGCTCTCCGACATCGGCGTGTTCGAGGTCAACGAGGCCTTCGCCCCGGTGCCTCTGGCGTGGCTGGCCGACATCGGCGCCGACGAGAAGAAACTGAACCCTAACGGCGGCGCGATCGCGCTGGGCCATCCGCTCGGGGGTTCCGGCGCGCGCATCATGACCACGATGCTGTACCACATGCGGGACAAGGGGATTCGTTACGGCCTGCAGACCATGTGTGAGGGCGGCGGCCAGGCCAACGCCACCATCGTGGAACTGCTGTGACGAGTACCGAGGCGGGACCCGCGGCGCTCGTAGCGCGCCGCGGGAACGTCGCGGTGATCACGATCAACCGCCCCGAGGCCCGCAACGCGGTCAACGCGGCGGTGAGCATCGGTGTCGGTGACGCGCTCGAGGACGCGAACGACGATCCCGATGTCTGGGCCGTGGTGATCACCGGCGCGGGCGACAAGTCGTTTTGCGCCGGAGCGGATCTCAAGGCGATCTCGCGCCGCGAGAACCTGTATCACCCTGACCACGGCGAGTGGGGATTCGCCGGATACGTGCACCACTTCATCGACAAGCCGACCATCGCGGCGGTCAACGGCACCGCGCTCGGTGGTGGCACCGAGATCGCGCTGGCCAGCGACCTGGTGGTGGCCGACGAGCGCGCGACGTTCGGGCTGCCCGAGGTGAAGCGCGGACTCATCGCCGCC
>Ga0210400_10004870_pt1 | contig 11515 bp, 6 predicted proteins | sample IncBWH26MmetaG_FD_155456 | JGI IMG/M metagenome (GOLD analysis project Ga0210400, IMG submission 155456) | Forest soil microbial communities from Barre Woods Harvard Forest LTER site, Petersham, Massachusetts, United States - Inc-BW-H-26-M | ecosystem: Environmental > Terrestrial > Soil >...
TTCGCAGGATCGAGGGGATCGTCGATCTTGAAGGATCCCGCGCCTTTGCTGAACGTGCCGGTAACGCCGGCATTGCCGACAATGGTGACTACGCCATTTGGCGTGCCCGAGCCCGGCGTCAAAACGATGTTCCCGCCCGCGGACGGTCCGCTTGCTGAACCTGCTGTGATGCTGATAGCCCCACCAGCGCCGCCACCGCCTCCGGCGGGGGATCCATTAAGAAGTAATGAAGGACCTGCACCGGTTCCACCATTGATCGCGTTAAGCTGCACCTTGCCGCCCGAGGCGCCGCTCAAGTTCAGATCGCCGGAGATGCTTTGACTAACGCTAAACGAATTGCTGGCAGTGGTGCGCGCGACGGTTGAGTCTACGGCTAGACTCACGCTGCCGCTACTGCCGCCGCCGGTCAGGCCCGATCCCGCTGTCACGCCCGTGATCGTGCCGCCGCCAACACCATTTGCTGTTGTCAGGACCGACCCGTCACCAAATTTGATTCCGTTAGACGCGCGTACTACGCCGTTCACATCCAACGCTGCCGTCGGCGAGTTCGTTCCGATGCCGACGTTCCCGCTAGAATTGATAAGCAATCGGGCAATGCCGTTATTGGCGGTATAGTCGTAGATGCCGAGTTCACCTTGTCCATTGAGAAAGTTCGTTCCCACGCCCCAATCACGTCCATTGGCGGCGGTACTCACCATACGTATAACCGCCCCATTGATACTAGGCGTTTGCACTCGGAACAGTCGTTGTCCTGCTCCCGTCGCGTCATTGTTGTGAATTTCCAGGTTGAATAATAGCGGTCCAGTGGTTCCGATACCTGCATCCCCAGTCCCCATACCTATGTTCCCGGCACTATCAAGAAACAACCTAGTAGCGCCAGCAGTGTAGTCAAACACCCCAAACTCCCCGTTACCGTTAATGAAGTTAGAGCCAAAGGCGTAATCGTGACCATGTTGCGCAGTGCTTTGAAAATGCATCACCGCGCCGTTCACACTGGGGGTTCTTAGCCGAAAGATATTCGATCCGCTGGCTGTGGCATCTGCGTTTTGCAAGTCGAAGGAAAACTGCGGACTGCTGGTGCCGATGCCGATCCGCCCACTTGCATCGATCAAGAATCGACTGGCCAAGGCCGTGTAGTCGTAGATGCCGAACTCGCCCAAGCCGTTGATGAAGTTCGAGCCGAACCCAAAGTCGCGGCCATTCGCCGAGGTACTGACGAAACGCATGGTCGCACCGTTCGCGCTGGGTGTCAGAATGCGGAACACGTTCGAACCTGCACCAGATGCGTCAGTGTTCTCGACATCGAATTGAAAGTTCGACGGAGTGTTACCCAGGCCGAACTTCGCAGAGCCTCCCTGAGGATAAGAGACTACCGCTACACCACCAGAGAGCTGAGTGGCCGGGAGGTTAGTCAGCCCTGAGCCATTGCCATGGATCACGCCTGTCAGGAAGGTGTCTGTTTGGAGTCCAACCGTTCCAATGCGGATCACATTTGATTCCGTCGCAACTCCCGGGTTATCGACGTAAATGTTATTGTTTCCGGTAGTCAGATTTTGGCCAGCATTTGAACCCAACGCGGTATTAGTACTGCCGCTGGTCAAATTGACAAGAGCGCTAATGCCGAATGCGGTGTTATTGGTGCCTGTCGTATTTTGATTGAGGGCGTTATAGCCGCCAGCCGTATTGGCGGGACCGGAAGTATTATTGGCAAGCGCAAAACCGCCAATCGCCATGTTGCTGTTGCCAGTCGTATTGCTGGAGAGAGCGCTGCTGCCCGCCGCTGTATTGTTGTTGCCCGTACTTTGGTTGAGCGCCCCATAGCCCACTGCGGTGTTGTCGGTGCCACTAGTATTCTTGACCATTGCTAAGGAACCGAACGCCGAATTGCGAGACGCGGTTGTTTGGTATAGCGCTCCATCCCCCATCGCCGTGTTGTTGACGCCCGAAATGTTGAAATCTAGTGCAACGTTTCCAACTGAAGCATTGGTCAAATCGCCAAACGTAGTCCCTTGAAGAATGCCGGTTATGTTTCCAAGAACTTGCAGCGTTGTGCCAAGGTCAGACACGAGTGCGGACCCTACGACATTGCCGAATGAATCGAACTTCGCCACTGCATTAGTGCTGCCCGAACCCACCGATCCAAGCTGAAGTGGTCCCCTAATGAGGGGTTGATTGGCAACAGAAGCCTTGGGAGCCGATGTTGCCGCTGGAAGCGCTGAATCGCTCAGTACGAAAGCCGAAAGTGGCTTTCCCCCCAAAGTTTGGGCGTCGCCGGCCTTGAGCGCATAAGGAACAGCAACCAGTAGTGTCCGCGGCTGCTCCGCTTGCTCTTCCACCCGCACACCTAGCCAGTGAGCTTCGTTGTTGGAAAACAAATCGACTGGAAGACCGTTGGCTGTAGTTGACCCCAACAACACTGTGTAAGAACCCTGATCGTTAACCGTAACGTTCTGCACTTCCTGCCACAGTGGCACTGTGCTCTTGGAATCGCCGTATAGCGAGAATGCAACGCCCACAACCCCCACACGGGGAGAACCATTAACATTCTTGATCTCTCCCGAAAACTGAATCACATGCGGGATCGTTAGAGGCGCGCCCGAAGCAATCTGAGCCTCAGCGGAATAGGTAGCCAGCAGGAATGCCAGCAGGAACCACGGCAGTTGAAAACAATGACATCTGCGCATCGATACCTCCCGCGGAAGGAAGCTGGAAATCTAAGACACGAAGGTCTTCGACTGCTGAACACGGGCAAATTCTTGCGAAATAGTGCTGAGTATAACGTCTGGTTACGGGGAGTCAAGGTTGTTCGCTAATGTGCTAATGTGCAGAAGTTTGCATACCTTAGCTATTACGGCGAAATCGTCCGCCCTCGAATGACCAGATCACCTGCGCGATAGCAGCGCGTTTTGGATTGTTTGGATTGTTTGCCGATTGACTTGCCGACTTCCGGCACCTAACATGCTGGTCATTTCCGCGGGGAACCTCGATGGTTGGCCGCACCATATCTCACTACAAGATTCTCAAGAGCATTGGAGAAGGTGGGATGGGTGTGGTTTACGAGGCCGAGGACCTGAAACTCGGGCGCCGCGTAGCCATCAAGTTTCTGGCGCCAGACTCTGGCCAGGATCCACTCGCTCTGAGCCGTTTTCAAAGGGAAGCCCGCGCGGCCTCCGCACTCAACCATCCATACATTTGCACCATCTACGAGATTGATGAGTTCGAAGGCCAGCCGTTCCTCGCGATGGAGTTGTTGCGCGGCGGCACTCTGACCCGCTACATCGACGGCAAACCCTTGCCGGAAGCGCGCTTGCTCGAGCTTGGCATTCAGATCGCGGAAGCCCTCGAAGCCGCGCATCTCGCAGGCATCGTTCACCGCGATATCAAGCCTGCAAACATCTTTGTGACCGAGCGGAACCAAATCAAGGTCCTCGACTTCGGCCTGGCCAAGTTGGCCTCTCTGAGAGTTCGACATGCAACAGCAACCACCTTAGCCGCGGGCTCCGATGGATCTTCTACCGGTCGCGGCATTGTGGTCGGCACGGTCGCGTACATGTCGCCGGAGCAGGCCCGTGGCGAAGAGGTCGATCAACGCTCCGACATTTTTTCATTTGGAGCCGTGTTGTACGAGATGGCGACCGGGAAGCAGGCATTCTCCGGTACCACTTCCGCCGTAATTTTCGCTTCAATCTTGCACAAGGATCCTCCCACCCCCATCCTTATCAACCGTGAGCTCGGTCCCAAATGGGAAATGCTTCTGATGCGAGCGCTTGAGAAGGATCGCGACCTTCGCTATCAGACCGTCTCCGACTTCAAAGCAGATTTGCAACGGCTCAAACGCGACAGCTCGGGACATGCTGCCATTGAAACCGCAAAACTGACTGCCGTCGAAATCGCGGCGGCCAGGTCTAAACCCGCACCGAGTCTGCTGCTGGGAGTGGCCTCCGTTGTGTTGTTGCTGATTCTGGCGGCAGCCGGCTATTTCGCGTTTATGCGTACCTCGTCGATCAGCACAATTGCCGTTCTGCCGTTTTCGACAACCTCCGAAGACGAAGGATCATCTTTGGTTAGGGATTTGCTGGCTCGAGAACTTGTCGACCATCTCTCCAATGTGACAGGACTCACAACGCTGGCAGGCAGTCAGACCTCTCACTATAAGGCCAAGGATCAGGATCCTAGAAAGGCGGGCAAGGATCTCGGCGTTCCCGGCGTCGTTGGCGCCGAGATCACCGTGGTGCGGGACAGCGCTTTCGTGATCCACGTGGAAGTGATGAACGTAAACACCGGAGCACTGATCATGGGCCAGACATATGAGGGGTTGCTCGAGGAGGACGAGATTGAGAATAAGGTACGGCAGATCACCAAGGACATAGCCGAAAAGCTTCATCTGACTGTGTCGCCCCAGGAGGCTCATGGTTCTTCGAGCTTTGTCCAACTCACCGGCAAGATCCTGGGAACGGTCTATGACGCCAACGGCAAGGGAATTCCAGGAGTGGAAGTGAAACTGGAGAACGAAGCTAAACATTTTGCTCGTACCGCGCTTACGAGTGATGACGGCAGCTACGAGCTAACTCTGGTTCCACCAGGAGATGGTTATCGGATCAAGGCTTCAAAGGGAAGCGTTCTTTCTGATCCCAAGATGCTGCCACGCCTGCATTTGAATGAAGAGAAACGGGTCTTGCCACCGCTGACACTAGCCCTGCGGTGACGGTATTGTCTCGACCATGAAAGTGAAGAAGCACAATTCGTTAGCCAGACTGCTCGTCGTTTTCGTCCTTCTGGGCGGAGCCGTACTAGCCGCGGCCCAGAACAAGAAGGACATTTACCAGGCCGCGGAAACTGCCGCCAGCGAAGGCAAGACCGAAGAATCGCAAAAGCTCTACTGCCAGGTCGCCAAGCTCGATCCTGGCTTCAAGGATGCAAAAATGCTATGCGTGGTCATGACTGAGGAGGTTGGAAGGGAGCGAAAGAAGAATGAAGAGCGGTTCAATACGGGAATGAAGCAGTTTAACGAAGGCAAATACGACGAGGCGCAACACGAGTTCGCCAACATCAAGTGGGGTCAGCACTATGAAGAGGCGCGCGAGTACTTGACTGTGAAGATCCCACGAGCCCGTCAGGGCAAAGAGAATACCGAGAAGAAACGCTCTTGAGCAGCCGCCTGCAATTCACCGATCAAAGGTGAACTTAGTCTTCGGCAATCCGGCTTACCCGAAAGAGTTGTCCTCCCATTGAGAGCATTGCTCCGGAGGGAACCGGCGTCTTTTCGCAAACTTTCAGAAAGGTTCCGTTTCGGCTGCCCATATCTTCGAGAATGAAATCTTCACCACGATAGTAAACCTTCGCGTGAGTGCGGCTCATGTGCCGGTTGTCGGAACAAACGTAGGTCGCCTCCGTGCGTCCCCAGGTTGCTTGCTCTTCTGCAATTGGATAGCGCTCTTTCTCTCCGGTTAGAGACACGAGTTCTGCGGGCGACTTTTTTAACACTCGAAAAAGGTCCCGGATTCTTATTCCAGTCGCGGCCGCACTTTCTATCTCATTTACGTGTGCGTGAAACTCGAACAACTGCTCGCCCATTTTGATCACGTTGCCATCCTTCAATCTGTACGGTCCCACAAGACTGAAGAAAACAGCGGCATCGCGTATTGCCTCAACAAACAACTGACCGTTAGACACCGATAGGCGCGCATGAAGTGGTTGCAATTTTGAGTCATGTCCAAAAATCAAATCACCCTGCAATCGTCCGATCAGCATGGTGTTCTGGTGGAAGGCGTATTCTGCGCCTTTCGAACCATCGTTGCGTACCTGCAGTAACTTGAAACGGCTGGAGTCGGCCAATTGCGATTCAGCGGCAACCAATGTGTGTGCAGTTGATGCCACGGAACTTTCATGTTCGTTCCAAACCACTTCAAACAGGTCGCGCGTTTCAGCCTTCCCTTTCAGCTCAAAGCGGCCAACGTGACGGAGCTTCGCCTGCGTATCTTGGGGAAGCACCGCCTGTAACGCATCTGACACGAGGATCTGCCGGGGAGCTGCGGCGGTCTCCACTCGAGAAGCGGTATTGACAACGTCACCGAACACATCGTTGGATTTGGCGATGCCCGGCCCGTAATTGAGGCCGATGCGGATTGCAACCCGCTTAACTTCCGGTTTTGAGTCGTTCTCCTTTGTGACCGCGCGCTGCATATCGATGGCGGCAAGAACGCCCTCGTTGGCGTCTTCAAAGGCCGCCATGACGGCATCCCCGATTGTCTTAATGACGCGGCCGCCATGGCGTTCTGCAATCTTTCCGAGAAGGGCATTGCAACCATGAACCATCAGCAGACCGGCGGTGTCTCCAAATCGCTCGAAGTACGCCGTCGAGCCTTTGATGTCCGTAAACATCACCGTGATGTTTCGGCGGAATCTCTCCAGCTCAACCGCAAGCTCTGGATGAAGGGCGGCTGAATGCAAGACTCTGCTGACACTATCGTGTTGATTCATTGGTTCGAGAAATCCGGCCCCTGATCTTTCAAACAGGTCCCGGCAATTGCAACAAAAGATTGGTCATACTATACATCTGAATTGCAGAGCCAATAGTCCTTTGCGTTCCTGGAAGGGGCCCAGCCATACCTGAGTGAACCACGAAAGCCGCGGTCGATTTGCCCTTTTCCTGCTCGTCAAGCCTCACCAATTCCCGTCTGTCCGATTGATTTTGCGCGGCTCTGCGACATAACATACGGGCCCCACAAGTTTGTATCCCTTGGCCGTGCCTTGTGTAGAGACGCAGCAATGTCACCCTGGATTCCCAGGGTCACTACACCTCGCTCTTGGGTTCTACCCGCTCCGAACGGAATTCCGCTGGATCTGTTCTCCGGAAATGAGGCCGAATGGCTGGGGTGCAGGCGATCCCATCAAACGTCCTGCACGGTGCGGTCCTCGAGCATTGATTGGCGTCACGCCCGCCCGAAACCAGGTCCGCGTGGCTTGACCCCAGGAAAGCAAAGAACTGAGAATCAAGAACGCAAGAATCGACGATTTGCCGATACGAAACATTTTGATCATTTCCTAGTGCCTCTTGAGTAGGTGCGCAGAGGCAATAGGAAAACTACCATCTTCCCGGATTGACGGAACAGAGGTTTCAGAGCTGCTCAATATTACTCACTTTGCCCATCCCAGGAGGAACCGGGTGTTCTCGGAAGGCAAGGCCGCTTTATGTAATGCTCCGACTCTTCCAGCAACTCAAGCCTATCCTGGAACCCCTCTCGGGGTTTCCATCTCTACGTCCGGATCGAAACCACTCACGGTGACCGAGATACCACTGGATCGTTTTCCGAATGCCGCTGTGAAAGCTCTCAAGCGGCTTCCATCCGAGCTCCCCCTGCAGCTTCGTCGAATTCATTGCATAACGGCGGTCATGTCCGGGGCGGTCGGTTACGAATTCAATCAGCGCGTTGTACGAATGAAGCTGGGATTGTGGCATCAACGCGTCCAGTAATTCGCAAATAGTGTTTACGACTTCGATGTTTGTTTTCTCGCACGAGCCTCCGACGTTGTACGTCTCTCCGGGTCTTCCGCTTTGCAGAATCAACTTGATCGCGTCGCAATGATCTGCGACGTAGAGCCAATCGCGCACGTTCTTGCCATCCCCGTACACAGGAACGGGCTTCCCGTACAGGGCGTTGAAAATCGCAACTGGAATCAATTTCTCCGGAAACTGGTGCGGACCATAGTTGTTGGAACAGTTGCTGATAATCGTTGGCAATCCATAGGTGTGGTGGTACGCCCTCACCAAATGATCGGAAGCTGCCTTCGAGGCCGCGTACGGGCTATTCGGAGCGTACGCTCTGGTTTCCGTGAACGCAGGCTCGGTGGGACCTAGCGATCCATAAACCTCATCCGTCGAAATGTGGACAAACCGGAACGAGTCGCGATCGACTTGCGGCAATGACTGCCAATAGTTGCGGACTTGTTCCAACAGCCGGAGGCTGCCAGTGACATTTGCGCGAATGAATCGTTCGGGTTCAAGAATGGAGCGGTCTACGTGAGTTTCCGCTGCAAAATGCACAACTGCCCGAGGTGAGTAACGGGTCAAGAGTGACTTTACCAACTCGCGGTCACCAATATCACCACGAACCAAAACGTGTTTGGAGGAATCCTTTAGAGATTGGAGATTCTGCGCATTGCCTGCGTAGGTGAGTTTATCGAGATTGACGACAAAAGTGTGAGAAGTCAACGCAAGTTGCCGCACGAAATTGCTGCCGATAAAACCGGCACCGCCGGTGACAAGAATACAGTCCTCCAACCCCATCATGCCAATCCAAGCCGACGCAACAGGCTAACAGATTCGCATTACCAAATAGACATAGAGGATCTACTAGACAATCGAACGGCTTCAAAGAAGGCTGCGGATAAGGGAGAACTTCGCGCGAAATGATCAATTGTGAACAGCTGGCAGATTGCCGGAGTCCTATGCTGGACATGAAAAGGAAAGTGTTTCGGTTTCCATTCAAGAATCACAACCCGATAATCCCCATTCCGTGGAGGCCCCATGCGGCCAGTTATCTGTCACGTAGCAGCAGTGTTCGTATTCAGTTTCTCTTTTTGCTTTGCGCAGACCACCCCAGTTACGTCTGCTGCAGAAAGCCCGGTGAAGGTATCAGTCCCTCGATTGATCAGGCTCAGCGGCACTCTTAGCAATGCGGACGGTCAAGCGCGCACGGTGGGTGTAACTCTTGCGATCTACAAGGACGAACAGGGTGGAGCTGCACTGTGGCAGGAAGTGCAGAACGTGAAACTAGATGGCGCTGGTCGTTATACAGTGCTGCTGGGATCGAGCACCAACGAAGGTTTGCCTTTAGATCTTTTCTCTTCCGGCGAAGCGCGCTGGTTAGGGATTCGCGTCGACCAAGATCAAGAACAGATGCGTACCCTTCTGGTAGCGGTCCCCTATGCTCTCAAGGCGGCCGATGCCGAGGCCCTGGGCGGCAAGCCGGCATCTTCATTCGTCACCACCGAACAACTTAGTTCCAACTTCTCGAGTCCGAGCGGTCCGACGCAGAGAGTACAAACCGCAGTCGTCAGTGGCGGGACTCCGCTGGGAGCGAACGTGACCGGCAGCGGATCGCAGAATTCGATTCCCAAGTTCGATTCGAGCGGCACGAACCTGATCAACTCGCTGCTGCTCGACGACGGAACGCATGTCGGCCTCGGGACGCAGAGTCCGACGTTCGAGTTTGACGAACAGAACAGCGACGCAAGCGCGGCGGGATCGAACATGTTCCGCATCCAGACGCCCAGCGTGAATGGCGCAACCATGCACTTCATCAGTACCTCGGCCAATGGAAGGCATTTTGGCTTTGGCTCGAATTTCATCTTGGGCAACGGCGAGTTCGGAATCTACGACTACACAGCTAACGCCAATCGGCTCCTGATCGACGCCAAGGGCAACATCGGCATTGGCACCAGTACGCCGCAATTCAACTTCGACTTGCAGAATGCAGATGCTACCGCCGCCGGGTCGAACATCTTTCGTCTAAGAACGCCGAGCGCGAACGGAGCCGTGATGCATTTCCAGAGCACGTCGGCCAACGGACATGATTGGGCGTTTGGGTCCAACTTCATAGTCGGCAACGGCGAGTTTGGAGTGTACGATTACACGGCCAACGCCAGCCGATTTTTTATCACCGCGGCGGGAAACATAGGCATCGGAACCACGGCTCCATCAGCCGCGTTAGATGTAGCCGGCAACCTGAAGGTGCGTTCGGGCGGAATTACGTTTCCTGACAACACGGTGCAGAGTACTGCAGCAACCGGAGGTGGGTCTGGGACGATCACTGGAATCACCACCGATGCAAACAGCGGTCTGACGGGCGGCGGCACAAGCGGAACGTTGTCCCTAAGTCTGCTTACCAGTTGCGCCCCAAGCCAGATTCTCAAGTGGAGCGGCACGGCATGGGCCTGCGGCGCCGACCAGACCGGTGCAGGCGGAATCGTATATCCCTACAGCTCTGGAAACCAAAGCACGTCCTCGGGAGCCTTTACCGTCACACAGACAAACTCCGTGGTGCTGGGCAACGGTACTACCTTCCAACAGGCCATGACATCCATTCCAGCGGCGATCGTTGGGGTTGCATCTACCACCAGTAACTCAGCTGTTGGCGTGGCCGGTTTCTCCAACAGCATCGGCTCCCCGGGGGTGGTTGGGTGGAATGGATCTACGACTGGCAGCAACGATAGCGCGCCCGGCATTATCGGTCAGAGCGATAACCCCAACGGCACCGCTATAGAAGGCACCGCCAGCTCCGCTACGGGAAACACCAGAGGAGTGAGGGGCAAGGTCAATAGCCCCAACGGCACCGCTATACAAGGCGATGCCAACGGTGGCGGGATGGCGGGCGTGTTCAATGGCCAGGTGCAAGTAAACGGCGGCCTCCAGGTAGGTTCCAATATCACCGGCGGCAATGGTACTCCTGTAAGTGTTAGCGGAGGCATGAGCGTCCAGGGAAACCTCCAGGTCACTGGTGTGATCACTGCGGGCACGAAGGACTTCAAGATCGACCACCCGCTCGATCCCGAGCATAAGTACTTGTTCCATGCCTCCGTCGAGAGCCCGGAGATGAAGAACGTTTACGATGGCGTGACGTCACTCGACAAACAGGGTCGGGCGTGGGTGGAGCTGCCTGGTTATTTCGAGGCGCTAAACCAAGACTTCCGGTACCAGCTCACAGCGGTCGGCGCTCCAGCGCAGCTGTACATCGCTAAAGAAGTCCGCGGCAATCGTTTCCTGATTGCTGGCGGCAAGCCAGATGGTAAGGTCTCGTGGCAGGTGACGGGGATCCGCCGGGACGCTTACGCCCAAACGCATCCTATGCAGGTGGAAGCTGATAAGCCGGCCGAAGAACAAGGTCACTATTTGTATCCGGAAGCTTACCGCCAAGCTCAGGAAAAAGGAGTGGCTTCCGTCGGCGAACGCAAGCTGAAAATAGCGCGCTGAAGATTCACATTCTCCTCTCACTTTTCTCAACCCGTGACTAAGACATTACCGAATAGCTTGTGGTTGTCAGTTTGAATCCAAACCCTGTCCTGGATGATCGCGAGTATGCCTCTTGGCTCTCGCAAGAACATCGCAATCGCTCGTGCTGTCTACTCTACCGCCGCCTGCTGATCAGTTGATGACCCGAACATTGAATGTCTGGTTTGCCGGGCGGTGGCCGAGGATCTTCCAAAATGACAAAACTGGGCGGTGACATGGTTGGAAGAATCTACAAACGCGCCCCAAAGCAAGTCGTTCAATCCTTTTGCGCTCGGGTCACCCGAGGGACTGATTATGACGGCCATCGCCGTTGTAGCTCCGCTGACCGCAATGCCCTGTGAAATACAACTTCCAGAAGGCACAGACGTATTCGATGTCAAGATCACATTTGCTGCAAGACTGCTCGATCCCGCCGCCGTGGTCTGAACCGTGCCGTCAGGGAACTTGAAGCCGCCGCTTGTGCTTTCTACCGTTCCGGCGACGCTCAGTTTTTGTCCTGGACTG
>Ga0210400_10004871_pt1 | contig 11513 bp, 9 predicted proteins | sample IncBWH26MmetaG_FD_155456 | JGI IMG/M metagenome (GOLD analysis project Ga0210400, IMG submission 155456) | Forest soil microbial communities from Barre Woods Harvard Forest LTER site, Petersham, Massachusetts, United States - Inc-BW-H-26-M | ecosystem: Environmental > Terrestrial > Soil >...
TCGCCAGAGTGCTGATCGGTCACATCTATGGCGGAATCGATGCGGACTTCCCGCTTCCGGAAATCCCGAACTATGGAAGCCAGGCGAGCAATGCGCTCTACAGCGTGATGCTGACCAATAGTCCGTCGGCGGGGCATATCCCCGCGAGCCAGGGGCATCTTGCCAATGGCGTGCTGCCTCCGCCGCCGAAAAAGCGTTAGGAGCGTTTGCAACGAAAGCCCGCCCCGCACTTGATGCGGGGTGGCGACCGCTTCCCGTCATCAGGGCAAGCTGGCGGCTGCAGCGGCAAGGGTCCGCTCGACATCGGCCCCGATTTCGCCGTCGAACGCGAAGGTGATCCCGACCACCGCCCGGACTTCTCCGACGGGGGTTTTGATCGGCAACGCGATCGCCGCCTGCCCTCCCACGAGCTTTGCCATCGGTCTGATCCGGCCGCTGTCGTCGTCCTGAAGATTGCATGTCTGCACCGGCCGCCCCTGAACCTGCGCGAGGCCCGCCATGCCCTTGCCGCGGGCAACGACCTGCACGGCTGCCAGCACCGGCGGCGGAATGTTGAGCGCGGCGGTGAGATGAAGATCGCTGCCGTGCGCGCGGTGCAGTGTCCCGGCCAGACCGCCCTGGCTGCCAACGAACGCCTCCAGCCACTGCTGGTCCTCCGGGTTGAGTGTCACGGCATCCTCCTGTGGTTCGTCGGTCGTGGCGAGCATATCCTGGAGCGCGGCGCGGGTGCGGCCCCCCGTCGATGATAACCCTGCGCCGCCTCCGTGAGGTGATAGCGCGCCGTGCGGTTCGCGCCGCATTTCAGATGCAGCTGGCCGGCAAGCTCATGGGCCAACGCCTGCACGTGCCGATACCCGGCTTGCTCCGCCGCTTCGATGGCCTGGTGATAGAGTTGCGCAGCCCGCCCGGTATCGCCGTCCAATCGCCGCCGCAGTTCGGCTTCGAGCACATGCGCTCGTATCGCGTCACGACAAAAATGCGTAAGAAGATGAAATTTCCAAGATTTCAAGCATAGATTGCAGCCGTCAGGTTGTCCATAATTCTCTCAAACCTCCAGGCTTTGAAGGATGCGTGGGGGTTTCCCAGAGGCGTGTTTCGGGGCAGATCGTGACTGACCTCCAGGCAACGCTCAGCGGATGCCGTCTTCGGCAATCGTTTCCTCCGCCACTTGGGCGACCTGCCGGCTTTCTTCCGTCAGCACCGTCGTTTTCCAGCCGCCTTGCGCGAACCAGCACACCGAGACGATTGCGACAGCGACCGTGGTGATCGGAAACGACCACCAGAGGCCCGCAGCCTGCAGGCTGGTGTGTTTGGAGAGAATGTAAGCGAGTGGAAACTGCAGGACGAATTGGGAGACGAGCGCAAGCACCATCGCCACCAGCATGTTGCCGGAGGCGCGGAAGGCGGAAACGACGCACAACTGCACACCGATCCCACCCCAGGCCAGGCACATGATTCGAATGAACTGCGCGCCCTCCGCGATCACGTCAGGCACGCGCGGCACGAAGAACGCCACCAGGGTCGTCGCAAAAACGTAGGCAATTAACCCAACTATCGTGAGAATGGCAAAACTCCAGCTGGCGCCGAGAAACGTCACGCGGGACGCACGCTGCAGGTTCCCCGCACCCATATTCTGGCTGACCAGCGTTGAAACCGCCTGGGACATCCCCATCGCCGGGATCGTGACGAACTGCAGGATGTTGGTGCCAACGCCGTAGCCGGCCAGCGTCACGGTACCGAAACCCGCGACCAGAAATGACAGCAGCATCGGCCCCAGGCCCCGCGTCGACAATTCGATCGAGCCGGGCAGTCCTAAGAAGAACGCACGCTTTATGTAGACCGGATCGGGAAGGAAGCTTTGCCACGAAAGCTGAATTCCATGACGGCCGCGCAGGAAAATGATGATCCCCAGCATGGCCGCGAGACCCTGTGTCGCCAGCGTTGCGAGCGCGGCGCCCATCACACCCTGCGGCGGCAACGGTCCCAACCCGAAGATGAACAATGGGTCGAGCAAAAAATTCAAAACCACGGTGCCGAGCACGATCATGAGCGGCGTTCTGGTTTCGCCGACGCCGCGCATCAACGCCTGGAACATCCCGTAGAGGAACACGAAGATGATACCGACAAAGGACACCCGCATGAAACCGAGCGCGCCGGCGTAAACATCGGGCGCGACCTCCAGAAGATCGAGCAAATAGGGAGCCAGCACGTAACCCGCCGCGCCCAACACAATCGACGTGAGGGTGACCATCATCATGGTTTGCGCGGCGACATGGTTGACCATGTCCTGACGTCCCGCGCCCATGTATTGAGCCGACAGCGTCGCGCCCGCAATGCCGAAACCCGCACCGAGCGCGATCACCAGGAACGAGACCGGAAAACTGACCGACACCGCCGCCACCGCGGCCGCACCCAAGCGACCGACCCAGAACGCGTCGGTCAACTGGTAGCCGGTTTGCAGGACATTGCCCAAGATGATCGGGATCGCAAGCCGGATCAGCGCGGTGCCGATCGGTCCCTCAAGAAACAGCTTTTTTCGATCGCTGGGCATGTCGTGGAGGGTGTTCTCTCATCACCGACGAGCGGCGCGACCCGAAAGGGCGTGAGTTGCGATCAGCGGCGCGCCGTCACGCGGCAGGATTCAAACGCCGATCGCGTCCTTGATCCGCTTGCGCGTCAGCGGCAAATCGCGAAGCCTCTTGCCGGCGGCGTTGGCGATCGCGTTCGCAATGGACGCAGCGGCAGGCCCCTGCCCGGTTTCACCACTTCCGAGGAAAGGCTGCCCTGGCCGATTGATGATGTGCACGTCGATGCTTTCCGGAACGGCGTCGAACCGCAGGATCGGATAGGTCTGCCAGTCGATGCTGGTGATCCGGGTGTCGTTGAAGGTGACGGCTTCATACAGCGTCCAGCTCATCGACTGCATGATCGCGCCCTCGACCTGGTTGATCAGCCCGTCCGGGTTGACCACCTGACCGCTGTCGACCGCAGCCACCGCGCGCACCAGACGCGGGCGTCCGGTCTCGTGGTTGATTTCCACCTCGGTGGCAATGGCGCAATAGGCCGCCAGGTTCTTGTAACGCGCAAAGGCAAAGCCGAAGCCCCGGCCCTGCGGCGCTTTCTGGCCCTTCTGCCATCCGAAAGCCTCGGCGGCCTTCTCGATGACATCGCGTCCGCGCGGATCCTCGAGATGCCTCAACCTGAATTCGACCGGATCCGCACCCGCCGCCATCGCGAGTTCATCCATGAAACTCTCGATCGAAAACACATTGTGATAGGCGCCGAGCGCCCGCATCGCGGAAATCCGCACCGGCATCGCCGGGATGAAATGATGCACCACATGGGCGTTGGGAAACGTATAGATCGGGATCGCATTGCGATCGCCGCCGCCTTCAGGCAGCGGCAGCGGTTTGGGCGCCGGCACGGCGAACGGCTGCGCCATGTGCTGGGCCGCCAGCAAGGTGCCGGCTCCGCCCGGCCGCATCGAATGGGTGTTGCTCCAGACTTCGAAATTCCAGTCCGATATCGCGCCGCTGCTGTCCAGCGACGCCTTCAGCTTGGTCACCATCGCCGGTCCGTAGGGCTCCCAGCCATGCTCCTGCTCGCGCATCCACTGCAAGCGAACCGGCACGCCCGGCAATTCGCGCGCGATCAAGGCGGCGTCGGCCGCGGCGTCATCGGCGCCGTTATGGCCATAACAGCCGGAGCCTTCGGCATGGATCAGGCGGACCTTCGCCGCCGGCACGCGCAACATCTCCGCGATGCCCTGGCGATCGGGATAGACGCCCTGGGTGTGGGTCCAGACCGTCATGATGTCATCGGTGGAATGAGCCACCGCGCAGGACGGGCCGATCGATCCGTGCGACTGATAGGGCCGCGTATAGGTAGCCTCAATGGTCTTTTGGCCGACAACCGCGGGATTGCTGCGCTGGAAGATGGTCGAATCCTGCGACGGCAGGCCGGTCAAAACGCGCGAGATATCCTCCTGCTTAGGCAGACCCGCGGTCTCCTTCCATTTAGCGGCCGCCGACAGCGCCCGCATCGCCTTGATCGCCTGGAATTCCTTTTTGGCGGCCACGGCGAGAAAATTGCCGCTGCGGATGACCTTGACGACGCCGGGCATGTCTTCGATCGATGCCGTGTCGCAGTCCGTCAGTTGGGCGCCATAGCTCGGCGGCCGCACCACACGGGCATGCACCATGCCCGGCAACCGCATATCCTGCACATAGGCCGCGCCGCCCGTGACCTTGGCCGGAATATCGACGCGCGGCACCGGCTGGCCCACCACCGTGTAGGTCGCCGGGTCCTTCAACCTGGATTGCGGCTGCGCCTGGACGTGCAACATGCCGCCTGCCACCAGATCGCCGTAGCCGAGGCGCTGGCCGTTGGGCGCAATCACAGTGCCGTTTTCGGTGCGGAGATTTTCAGCCGGCACATCAAGACGCCGCGCCGCCTCCGCGATCAGAAGTTCGCGGGCCTGAGCGGCCGCGTTCTGGATCGCAGTGCCGCTGTCCTGCATGGAATGGCTGCCAGCGGTATAGCCCTCATTGGCGGTGCGGCCGGTATCGGCGGTGACGACCGTCAGGGACTTGAAGGGAACATCGAGTTCTTCGGCGGCGATTTGCTGAAAAGCAGTCTTGAAACCCTGGCCGAGTTCGGCCTTGCCGGTGAACACCGTAATGCTGCCATCGGCATCGATACGAACCCAGGAGTCCAGGAATGGCGTGTCCTTGAGGCTCCCGATCCACCGGGGTGGATGAACCGCGCCTTGATCCTGCGCAAAGGCATCCGCAAACGAGAAGCTGACGATCAACGCGCCGCCGCCCGCGAGCACTTGACGGCGGTCGAGAATAACTGCGCCGTTCCTCGGGCCGTTCATTGTGCGCTCCCCGTCGACAGTTCCGCCGTGTCCATCAACTTCGCGGCACGATGCACCGCGCGCAGGATGCGCATATGCGTGCCGCAACGACACAGATGCGGTTCCAGTTCGGCGCGAATCTGCTCATCGGTCGGTTTGGAATTTCTCTGCAGCAGCGCCTGCGCCCGCATCATCATTCCGTTAATACAGTAGCCGCATTGCGCCGCCTGCTCCTCGATGAAGGCGCGCTGGATCGGCGCCGGCGCGTCGACGGTTCCAAGACCCTCGAGCGTCGTCACCTGCTTGCCCTCCAGCAGAAGCAGCGGCGTCACACAGGAAAATACCGCCTTGCCATCGACGATCACCGTGCACGCCCCGCATTGGCCGAGCCCGCAGCCGAATTTGGCCGCATTGAGCTTGATATCGTCACGCAACACATAGAGCAGCGGCGTATCCGGGTCGGCATCGATCTGGTGATCGTGACCATTGACCTTCAGTGTCATCATGGCTTGTCTCGCTGCATGGGATCGGCGGGGGCGTTGCGTGGTCCCGCCGATGTCTGGAGAAATACGGTCTGTGTCCGCCTTGCATCCTCGACGGTCTTCGCAACGCCGGCCCATGCCGGTTGGTTGCTGAACCGGGAGCGCAGATAATTCAACACCGATGAAACCTGATCGTCGGTCATGCTGTTGGCGAAGCCCGGCATGATCGGGCTGCGTTCCCCCTCCACGGGCCGAATGCCCGAGAGGACGATGTTGGCCGCGTTGCGTGGATCAGGGCCGCTGATGGCGGTGCTAAGGCCGAGATTGACCCCGCCATAAGGCAGCGGACGGCTGGTCTCGTGGCAAGTCGCGCAGGCTGCGGCGTAAATCGAAGCGCCTGGTGCTTCGGCCTGCGAAGGCGGCGCCGCCGGTGATTTGGCTTTCGCGAGCGCTTCATCGCCCCGACGGATTTGGTCTTGCGTTGGGGGACCGAACACGCTGGTCATATAGACGGCGATCGCGTGAACGTCGCTCTCATCCACCGACGACAGGTTGCCGACGACTTCCGCCATCGGCCCACGCGCCACGCCATGATGGGGATGCCAGCCCTGGCGAAGATAAGCGAACAGCGCCGCGGTATCCCATGGCACCGGCGACCGCGACCGCGAATTGATTGCATAGGCATTCCAGTTATCGACGTCCCCGCCGGCAAATTGCACGCCGGCCCGTTCCGCGCCCAGCGCGTTGCGCGGGGTGTGGCATGAGCCGCAATGCGCCAGCCCCTCGACCAGATAGGCACCGCGATTCCATTCCGCACTTTGCGCGCTGTCCGGTTGGTAGGTCCCGCGCCGAAGAAACAACAACTTCCAGCCGGCGACGACCAGGCGCTGATCGAACGGAAAGGACAGCCGGTTGGCGGGTGCGGAAGCGTGAATCGCCGGCCGCGTCATCAGATAGGCGTAGAGCGCCTGGTCGTCCTCGTCGGTCACATTGGTAAAATGGTCGTAGGGAAAGGTCGGATAAAGATGCTGTCCGTCACGATTGACGCCGGACCGCATCGCGCGGCGAAAAGCAGCCTCCGACCACCGGCCGATGCCGGTGTCCGGGTCGGGCGTGATATTCGACGAATAGATCGTGCCGAACGGCGTCGGCACCGGAAGACCGCCGGCAAAGGCCTTGCCACGTTGCATTGTATGGCAATCGTTGCAATTGCCGAGCGCCGCTAGATCGCGGCCCCGCGTGACGAGAGCCGGGTCGAATGACCGCGGCAAAGGCGGCTCGATCGCTGCAATCGCCGGTCGCCAGGCGACAGCAAAGGCCGCAACCACACCGCTCAACAAGAGCGCTGCCACAACGCCTGCGATAATTCGTGTTCGTGTCATCCGTCCCTACAGCTCTGGAATGATTGCTAGCACAAGTCCGGGCGCCGCCCGCCTCGATCACCGCCTGTTGACCTCCGTTTCTCGCTGAAAGAACGGAAGTTGCCAAGCCATCCCGAAGAAAATTCCGCGCAGCAGAAAGCCGGTGATACCCGGCGGCCCCAGCAAACGCACGGCAAGCCGCGATGGCTTGCAATCCCTAACAAAGGGAGCGATCATCGATGGCAAAATAACGAACAAGAGACACTGGGATGGGACCGAGGCGCATTGGGCAGCAGGGAATCGTGTTTGCGGTTTTCACGGCGCTCTTTGTCGTCTTCGCACTTACCCTTCGCGGGTTTCTTACAACCGAAAACATGCTGACGCTGCTGCAAAACGTGGCGGTGCTCGGCATTCTCGGCCTTGCGATGGCGATCGTCGTCATTGGACGCGGCATCGATCTTTCGCTGATTGCAGCTTTGGCCGTGCCTCCCGGGCTTGTGCTGCAAATGGTCCAGGACGGTCACTCGCTTCCGATCTCCCTCGCGGCGGCGTTTGCACTGACGGCGGTATTCGGCCTCATCAACGGATGGCTGATCGCCTATGCCGAAGTGCCGTCTCTGTTCACGACGCTGGCGTCCGGTTTGTTTCTTGCCGGCCTCGGGCAGGCGGCGCTTTTCAAGCTCGATGTCGTGCAATGGAGCCCGGGGCTCGACGGCTTCGAACGCCTCGGACAGGGCAATCTGCTCGGCATCCCGATGCCGATCGTCATGTTCGCCATTTCGTGCCTCGCGGTCGCGTTCCTGCTGCGACGAACACGGATCGGCGCCTACATTTATGCGATCGGCGACAATCCCAACAGCGCGCGGGTCACGGGCATTCCGACACGCCCCATCATTGTGCTGCAATATGTTCTGGCGGCGATGATCGGCTGTGCCGCCGGCCTCATCCTCGCGGCGTCCGTCAACAGCATGCCGACGCGCATATTCAATTCGACGCTGATTTACGACGTGATCCTGGTGGTCGTCCTTGGCGGCATCGGATTGTCGGGCGGGCGCGGTGGCGTCGCCAATGTCATTATCGGCACGCTTCTGATTGGCACCATGCTCAACGGGATGACCATCATGGACATCTCCTATTCCGGCCAGAACCTCATCAAGGGAGTGGTGCTACTGATCGCGGTAATCGCGGATTCTTTCCTGAATCCGCGCAACGAGGAGACGGCGCAACAAGGCGACATTTGAACGCTGGCGTAACCCGGCAAACAAAAATTGGGAGGACGATATGACAATATCCATGCGGACAACACTCAAGACAATATTCGTCGGCATCGGTCTGGCCGGCGCGGCAGCCACGCCGGCGCTCGCGCAGAAAGGCCTCGACGAGCCGTTTCAGGGAGCGTTCAAGGAAGCCCTTGCCGGCAAGACCGTGGCCTACGTGCCGGTCGCGATGAATTTCGATCTCACCGAAGGCTGGTTTGCCGGCCTCAAGAACGAGCTGGAGCCCTATGGCGTCAAGGTGATCGTCCGCGATCCGAACTGGAGCACCAACGCCGGTGCCCAGGCGGTGACAACCCTGATCTCGGAAAAGCCGGCAGCGATGATCATCCACAATCCCGACGTGCAGACTTATGCCAAGCTGCTGCAGCGCGCCGAGAGTGAAGGCATCTATGTCATCCAGATCAACATGGGTTCGAACTATCGCAGCTCGGCCTTTGTCGGCGCCAACTGGATCGAGATCGGTGAGCGCGACACCGAAGCCGTGGTGAAGGCCTGCCAGGGCAAGTCGAACAAGATCGCCATCATCCAGGGCGCCTTGTCGGCCGCGGCAAGCGCCTACACGCTCAAGGGCGTTGAAAACGTGCTGGCCAAGAATCCGGATATCAAGGTTGTCTCCAGCCAGGCGGCCGATTGGGATGCCGCCAAGGCCAAGGCGATCACCCAGACCGTCCTGAAACAGAATCCCGATCTGTGCGGGATCGTCGGCTTCTGGGACGGCATGGATATCGGAACCGCGGCCGCGGTGAAGGAAGCCGGCCTCACCGGCAAGGTCTTCGTCGCAACCTCCGGCGGTGGCGAGCGAAGGGGCGCGTGCGAACTCGTCAAATCAGGCGCCTTCGATCTTGACATGAGCTACGACGTGCCGACGCAGGCGGAGCAGATGGCCGGCATGGTCAAATGGCTGGTCTCCTCCGGAGTCAAGCCGGGATCAGTGAAGGGATCGATGTACACGACGCTGATTCCGATCACCAAGGACAACGCCGCGAGTGAAACGGCCTGCTGGAATCTCAGCGATCTCAAAAAGTAGCTAATCGCAACGCGGGATCAGCGAGCGGCCACATCGTCACGTGGCCGCTCGTCTCGAAATGAGCGCGGCTCGCTGCGCACAGATATCCTTCCTCCGTTCCCCCGGGCAGCCGATGCAAGACGTCCTTCTCCGCTTGAGATATCGCTACTGGCCTGACCATCTTCTGGGCGAAATCCTGTCCAAGCGCTGGACCGAGACGGCGATCCCCGTCATCGTTCTCCTGATCATCACCATCATCCTAAGCCGGTCGATCCCTGGCTTCCTTTCAGCCGGCGGCCTCGCCGATACCGGACGACAGGCGGGCGAGATCGGTTTCGTCGTGCTCGGGATGGCTCTCGTCGTCATCGTCGGCGGCATCGATCTGTCGGTGGGGTCGATGTTCGCCTTGTGCGATTTTTGCGCGCTGTTCTTTCTTAACGTCATGGAATGGCCCGTACCGGCGGTCATTGTCGTGACGATTGTCTGCGGCGCGCTGCTCGGGGCCGTCAACGGCCTCCTGATCGGGTATCTGCGGCTGCGGGCCTTCATCACAACGCTGATTACGCTCATCATCTATCGCTCCGCCTACGACCTTCTGCTGTTCGACTACTCCAACAAGATCGCGGCCGCCTTCCCTGACTTCCCCTCCTGGAATTTCCTCGGCGGCGGCGGCATAGCCGGCGTTCCCAGCGTCGTGCTGGTCTATCTCTTGATCGCGGTGTTCGGGCATGTGTTCCTGACCCGGTTGCGGCCCGGATGGCATGTCACCGCGATCGGCGGCTCGCGCCGCTCGGCCTACAATTCGGGGATTCCGGTGCGGCGCACGATTGCGCTCTGCTACACCGCGAGCGGGGCGCTGACCGCAATTGGAGCGCTGTTTTTCGCGGCCCGGCTCGGCACCGTCGGCGGCGATGTCGGCGTCGGACTCGAAGTGACGGTATTGACCGCGACCGTGCTCGGCGGCATCAGCCTTGGCGGCGGCAAGGGCTCGGTCACCAAGGCGCTGGTCGGCACACTGATCGTGCTGTTTGTGATCAATGGTCTCACCACCTTGTCGGTGAGCGGCGGCGTCAACCGCATGGTGCTGGCCGCGGTGCTGCTGGTCGCCGCCACGATCGACATTCGCTGGCTGAAGAACCGGACACGCATCATCAGCAAGGTCTATGTCAGCCCGACCTTTCATGGATTGGCTCCGGCGATATCGACCAAGCCCGGCAGCGGTCCATTCGCGCAAAATGACAAGTTGCGCGATGTCTCGCTGATTGGCCTCGGCCGCATCGAGGCGCCGGAAGACGTCATTCTCGATCGCAACGACAACCTCTATGCCGGCTCACGCCACGGCGACATCATCCGTTTCACGGCGCCGGACTACCAGCAGATGGAGGTGTTCGCCCATATCGGCGGCCAGCCGCTCGGCATGGCCTTCGACCGCAAGGATAATCTTTATGTGTGCATCGGCGGGATGGGCCTCTATCGCATTACGCCGGAGCGGAAGGTCGAGAAGGTGACGGACGAGACCAACCGGAGCCTCTATTCGGTCAACGACGACAGCCGCCTCCGGCTGGCTGACGATCTCGACATCGCCGATGACGGGCGGATCTTCTTTTCGGAAGCCACGGTCCGGTACGAAATGCACGAGTGGCCGGTCGATGGGCTGGAGGCCCGCGGCAACGGTCGGATCATTTGCTATAATCCGAACAATGGAACGACGCGCACCGTGCTGCGGGGACTGAAATTTCCCAACGGCATCTGCATCGCGAGCGACGGCCATTCGATCCTGTTCGCCGAAACCTTCGGTTGCTCGATCAAGCGCTATTGGTTCGATGGCCCGAAGACCGGGAAGATCGAGACCGTGATCGACAACCTTCCGGGCTATCCCGACAACATCAATCTGGCTTCGGACGGAAACTATTGGCTGGCCATGGTGGGCATGCGCAGTCCCGCGCTCGATCTCGCATGGCGCATGCCCGGCTTTCGCAAGCGGATGGGCAAGCGGGTGCCGATCGACGAGTGGCTGTTCCCGAACATCAACACCGGCTGCGTCATCAAATTCAACGAGCGCGGCGAGGTGCTCGACTCGCTTTGGGACCTGCGCGGCGTCAACCATCCGATGATCACATCGATGCGCGAGCACCGCGGCTATCTCTATCTCGGCGGCATCGCCAACAATCGCATCGGCCGCTACAAGCTCGCGGATGCGGATCCGGACTTCATTCAGTACGATCGGCGCTGGGGGAGAAGCCAGTGATCTCCGCGTTCAGGGCTTTCGCCGACCGGCTGCTCGGACGAGGTGAGGCGACCATCACCGTGCCATCATTCGACGGCGCGTTGAAACCCAATCAGATATTGGAAAAAGCCGAGACGATCGGACAGTTCGAGGCGCCCGAGGATCTCGCAACCGATGGCAACGCACTCTACATCGCCGACGGTACGGCCATACTGCGTCTCGACGCCGCCGCCACCACGGAAGTCAGGCGGTTTGACCGTCCCATCACCGCGCTGTGTTGCCTCCCCGGCGGCGGCATCGCG
>Ga0210400_10004874_pt1 | contig 11509 bp, 11 predicted proteins | sample IncBWH26MmetaG_FD_155456 | JGI IMG/M metagenome (GOLD analysis project Ga0210400, IMG submission 155456) | Forest soil microbial communities from Barre Woods Harvard Forest LTER site, Petersham, Massachusetts, United States - Inc-BW-H-26-M | ecosystem: Environmental > Terrestrial > Soil >...
CGTGGGGCGCACCAGCAGCAGGTTGCGCAGCCTGTCAATCTCAGCATCGGTACGAATTACATTCAAGGCCATATCGACATTGCGTTCGGTGAAGGCCTTGGAAACCTGGTCCAGCATGTTTTCCAGCAGGCATGCCATCTTGGTGAGCTGGCCGATATCTTCCATATCGATGCGGTTTCTTACGATGGCGGCCCGTTCGGCGAAGCTCACGATCAAGTCTCCAATGCGTTCCAGATCGAACATCAGCTTCATGCACGCCAAAAGCTCTCGCGCCTGGTCCGGAGTAACCTGGGTAATGACCGGAGCCAGCCGTTGGTCGAGATCCCGATCCAGTTCGTCCAGCTTTTCCTCGCAGCTCCTGACTGTCTTGAGGGCCGCAGAAGAGCCATTGATCAGTCCATCAATGGCATTGGAAGCTGCCTCTTTGGCTACGCCGCATGCTTCTAAAGTAAGCTCAACCAAATTCGAGCTTTCGGAATGTCCCTTGAGGAGAGCAGCTACAGCAGCGTTCATAACACCTCTTGGCCGGAGAGTAGAGCCGGGATTGCGTCGTGGCTTCAAAGAGAAGCGACGATTCCTGCGCCGCTCAAAGTATGAAGTGGGCAAGATACCCGCAATGTACCTGCTAATTCATAGCTGTTTGAGGTTAAAGGGAGATGAAGATAGGGTAAAAATCCACAGAAATATTGGAAGCAGAATTGCCGTCCTGACGGATTCGCGAAATGCGGTCTCGCCCGGGATGAAATTCAAGGTTACGTTCAAGCTAGAAGCAACTCAGACCGCCACGGCCTGCCTGCATGGCCGGTCGCCGGTTTTTCTGCCGTCGAGCCAGAAAATCAGGTGGCCGGCCACGTTGACGGAATGATCGGCAATTTGCTCCAGATAACGGGAGGCCAACATCAGGTTGATATCTCCGGGGCTTTCGCTGCCTGGTTTAACCCGTTCCTGCAGCTTGCGGAAAACATAATCGCGATAGAAATCGACCGTTGCTCCGCCGCCAACAGCGTTCGCCGCCAGCACCTGATCGCCGTGAATCAGGGCGCGCAGGGTCTTGCGTGAGATGTGGGAAACGGCGATAGCCATGGGCTGCAATTCAGAGTAGTCCTGGGGCTTTCCGCGCCCGGCCAGGCTGTTGATCTTGCGCCCGATATTGGCCGCAAGGTCGGCCATGCGCTCCAGGTCTTTGTTGATCTTGAGCATGGAGGCCGCCTGGCGAATTTCCTGCAGAGTTAGATCTCCTTTTTCCAGGACGGCAAAAATGGCGGAGTCAATCTTCATTTCGGTAGTGTTGATGGCCGGTTCTTTCTGCAGAATGGCGCCGGCCATTTCCACGTTGAAGCTCAGAAGCGACTCAATGGCCAGGTCGATCATACTTTCAACCTCTCTCGCCATGGAGATGATAGGTTGAACGATTCTGCTTTGCAGTGCTGGAGACTTCCCGATTGTGTTCATCATGGTCTGCTTCCTGCTTGATCTTGGATTCGATATGACCCAGTATGGAATGGATTCATTAAATGTGGATGAAACCGGAATAAAAGTTCGCTCAATCCCTTAGGGGGTGGGGATTCTTGTGGTGGGAGATCCACACGCGGCAATCCGGTGGTTACACCGTTATTTCATGATTTCAAAGCGGTAGCCTGTGCCGCGGACGGTTTTCAGATATTGCGGCTTCTCAGGATCCTGCTCAATCTTTTCCCGTAGCTTTCTTACGTAAACGTCCACCGAACGTGGACTGACGAAGGTGGTATCGCGCCAAACCGCGTCAAGCAGCTGGTCACGGGTAAAAACCCTTCCCGGACGCTGCGCCAGATAATGAAGCAGCCGGAACTCCGTAGCGGTGGTGACGGCTGGATTTCCGCGCACGCTCAAGGTCATGGCTGCCGTATTGATCTGCAGCTCTCCTACGGTGATCACATCGGGCGTTAGCGGCGGCTCACAACGGCGCAGCACGGCCTTGACGCGCGCCACCAGCTCCCGTGGGCTGAAAGGCTTGGTGATGTAGTCATCGGCCCCCATTTCAAGCCCTAGAATGCGGTCCACCTCGGTGGTCTTGGCGGTAAGGAAAATAATGGGAGTCATGGAGAGCAGAGCTCCCGCTTGCCGGATTTGCCGGCACAACTCCAGGCCATCGCCTCCGGGAACCATAATGTCAAGCAGGAACAAAGACGGCCGTTCCTTCTGCGCGTCCAGCAGGACTCCGTGCGTGGTGGAGAACGCCCTTATCCGGTAGCCGGCAGACTCCAGGCTATGGCGCACCAGCCGGGCAATGTCGACATCGTCCTCAACCACAAAGATCTTCGGGTTGCTCATCTTGGGAGCGCTATTGACCGTAGATTCGGCTAGTTGCGTCACTGGAGCTCAGATTACACAGCGATTGTTAAAGGAAAATAAAAAACGTGGAACTGTGGATTAATTGTTGAAAACCTCGGCGCGATTTTAAAGAAGTTTTAACAAACCGCACATCTAAGCTCAATGTTCAGCTTCTACATTCACTTGCTGCACCTCTTCTGCACGTTCAACATCCCCCAAGGAGGAATATCAATGTTGTTTGGTTCAAGTTCCAGGCAGGCGGTTGCCAAATTGGCGCTGCTGATTGCATTCTCCGTCTCGCTCGCCTACGGCGCGGACGAGAAAGAGCACCGCACCACCACACCGATCAAGCATGTAGTTGTGATTTTCCAGGAGAACGTCTCGTTCGACCACTATTTCGCCACTTATCCCCATGCGGCCAATCCTGCCGGCGAACCTCGCTTTGTTGCTCGCCGGGGTACACCGACTGTGAATGGGCTCAGCGGGGCATTGCTCACCAGCAATCTCAACCTGGTCAACCCCTTTCGCTTGGGCCGCTCCCAGTCCGCGACCTGCGATCAAGACCACAACTACACGGATGAGCAGCGGGCCTTGAATCACGGCGTGATGGATCAATTTGTCCAGACAGTGGGTACCGGTCCCGGCACTGACGGAATCCTGACCTGCAAGAAGACCGACGTGATGGGATATTTTGACGGCAACACCGTAACGGCATTCTGGAATTACGCCCAGCACTTTGCCATGAACGACAATTCCTTCAACACTACTTTTGGCCCGTCGACACCGGGTGTAGTCAACCTTATCTCCGGACAGACGGGCGGGGCCACCCGGGTGAGAGGTTTCTTTGCCGGCGATATAGCCGGGGGCTCCGTCATCGGAGATCCGCAGCCGACTTTCGATAAGTGCTCGAACCGCGAAACGATATCCATGAGCGGCAAAAATATTGGCGATCTACTCAATGCCAAGGGTGTGACCTGGGGATGGTTCAATGGCGGCTTCCGCGATTGTACCGCCTCTCATATCGGCAGCGACGGCAAACCCAAGGGCGACTATATTCCCCACCACGCCGGGTTTCAGTATTATGCATCCACCTCCAATCCCAACCATCTGCCACCGACCTCCGTGACCATGATTGGCCACCAGGGAGACCAAGGCAATCACAATTACGACCTCACTGATTTCTGGGCGGCCGTGAATGCCAACAACCTTCCTGAAGTCAGCTTCCTGAAGGCCCCGGCCTTCCAGGATGGACATGCCGGTTATTCCGATCCGCTGCCGGAACAGCAATTCATTGTGGAGACCCTTAACCGTTTGCAAAGCCTTCCCGAGTGGAACGAGACTGCGGTCATCATCAGCTATGACGACTCCGACGGCTGGTATGACCACGTGATGCCGCCCATCATCACGCCCTCGAATACCCCGGCTGACGCGCTCAATGCTCCCGGCAGTTGCGGAACGAGCGCTCCAGGCGGCATCCAGGGAAGATGCGGATTTGGTCCGCGCTTGCCGCTGGTGATCGTTTCTCCTTTCGCCAAGGAGAACTTTGTGGATAGCACCTTGACCGATCAGTCTTCAATTCTCCGCTTCATTGAAGACAATTGGACGGTTGGCAGAATTGGCAGCGGGTCCGCCGATGAGCGGGCCGGCTCTCTCCTGAATATGTTCGATTTCAGCGGGCGCCGCCACGACCGGAAGTTATTCCTGGATCCCATAACCGGCCAGCCGGTCGATAGAGACGAAGACCGGGATAACGATTAGACGAACGATCTGTTTCACTTCAAAGGCAGGGCTTCGGCCCTGCCTTTTCTTTTAGCTTCTGGATTCGTAATCCCATCCCGGCAGGAATGGTTGGGGCTATTACATGTCTTGTCCGAGCCACTGGTCTACACAAAAGTGAAGATGTGATAAATACGCCGCAGAGCTTTGGATCTTACGGCAAATTTACTGGAACCGTACCTTCACATCCGGTCGCTTCACCAGGTGGATACTGTCTACAAACCTCACCTTGCCGCTCTTGCGCGTCATCACGATCGAAGAGGTGCGCGTGCCTTCGCCGAAGAAGCGAACGCCTTTCATCAAGGCGCCATCAGTCACACCGGTAGCGGCAAAGACGATGTGACTGCCTGGAGCTAAATCTTTGGACGTGTAGATTTTGTTTTTGTCCTTGATGCCCATTTTTTCAATGCGCTCTTCGAGTTCGGGTTTGTCAATCACCAGGCGGGCGAGGATCTCGCCGTTCAGGCAGCGCATGGCAGCGGCGGTGATCACGCCTTCGGGCGCGCCGCCGGTTCCCATCACCGCGTGGACGCCGGTACCAATCACGGCAGCGGCAATTCCGGCGGAGAGATCGCCGTCGGTGATCAAGCGTATGCGGGCGCCGGCCGCGCGAATATCGTCAATCAGCTTCTGATGGCGCGGACGATCGAGCACTACAACCACCAATTCATGCACGTCGCGATCCAGCCGTTTGGCAATGGCTTTCAGATTGTCGGCCACGGGCGCGTCCAGATCGACCACACCTTTACAGGAAGGGCCGACCACCAACTTCTCCATATAGCAGTCAGGAGCATTCAGCAGGCCGCCTTTTTCTGACGCAGCCAGCACGGTAATCGCGCCCGGGGCCCCGGTGGCACAGAGGTTGGTGCCCTCCAAGGGATCGACAGCGATATCTACCTGAGGGAAGGCCGCGCCGTCTTGCCAGCCCGCACCCACTTTTTCTCCAATGTAAAGCATGGGAGCCTCGTCGCGCTCTCCTTCGCCGATCACGATGGTTCCACGCATGGGAACGCTATCCATGGTGTGGCGCATGGCTTCTGTCGCCACCTGGTCGGCTTTATGCCGGTCTCCCGTGCCCATGGTATGCGCCGATGCGATCGCGGCATCTTCCACCACCCTTACAAACTCCAGGGCCAGCTCAAATTCCAACGCGTTCGCATGCTTCTTTGTCTCCGCCGCTTTTTCCACGACATGAGTCGCCATAACACGCCTCCCATAAGATTTCGGAATCGGTCTACGAACTGTTAGAACGCGCTGATGCCCGTGATGTTTTCTCCAATGATCAGCGCATGGATATCGTGGGTGCCCTCGTAGGTTTTCACGCTCTCCAGGTTCATCATGTGGCGCATGATCGGATAGTCGTCGGCAATGCCGTTCGCGCCCAAAATGTCACGCGCCATGCGCGCGCACTCCAGCGCCATCCACACATTATTGCGCTTCGTCATAGAGATATGCTGGTGGCCGACCTTGCCTGCATCCTTGAGCCTGCCGACCTGAAGGGCCAGGAGCTGTCCCTTGGTGATCTCTGTGACCATCCAGGCCAGTTTCTCCTGTACAAGTTGATGAGATGCAATGGGCTGGTCGCGGAACTGCTTGCGAATTTTGGAATATTGCAAGGCCGTGTCATAGCACGACATGGCCGCCCCAATCGCCCCCCAGCCAATCCCATAGCGGGCCTGGTTCAGGCACATGAGCGGAGACTTCAGTCCGTCGGACTTGGGCAGGATGTTCTCCTCAGGAATGCGCACGTCCTGTAGCGACAAACCCGAGGTCACCGAGGCCCGCAGCGACCACTTGCCATGCACGTCTTCGGCTTTGAAACCCGGACGGTTGGTCTCCACCAGAAAACCCCGAATGCGGTTGTTGTGCTCTTCCGATTTGGCCCAGACTACCGCCACGTCCGCAATGGAGCCGGAGGTGATCCACATCTTTTCGCCGTTGAGCACATATTCATTGCCGACTTTCCTGGCGCGGGTGCGCATCCCGCTGGGGTTCGATCCAAAGTCAGGCTCAGTGAGCCCAAAGCATCCCAGCTTTTCGCCCTTGGCCATGCCTGGCAGCCATTTTTCCTTTTGGGCGTCACTGCCAAAGCTGTAAATAGGGAACATCACCAGCGCCGATTGCACGCTGACAAAAGACCGAACGCCGCTGTCGCCACGTTCCAACTCTTGCATAACTTGCCCATACTCCACGTTCGACATGCCGGCACAGCCATAGCCCTTGAGGTTTGCGCCAAAAAAGCCCAGCTCGCCCATGGGCTTGACCAATTCGCGGGGAAAACGGCCTTCCCGATTGCACTGCTCAATGACGGGGATGAGGTTATCTTCAATGAATTTACGGGCAGTATCGCGCACCAGGCGTTCCTCTGCGCTCAAGAGAGAGTCAAACTCGATGAAGTCCACTCCCTTAAACTTAAAGACAGGCATAATAATTTCTCTTTCTGGATGAACGACGGTTCCGGCTGCGAAGGATGCGTTGGGTAAGGCAATCAGCCCGCTCGCAGCAAACCCTAAAAACTAACAGAGCGCGGAACAAGGGTCAAACTTGAGCCGCATTGCGGGGCGTCCGAGTCCGCAGGCGAAACCCTGAGCGAAAGCGAAGGGTTTGTTCTTGAGCCGCATTGCGGGCGTCCGAGCCCACAGGCGAAACCCTGAGCGAAGCGAAGGGGCTGGTTTGAGCCGCTTCTTCGGATTTCTAAGAGGCATCTTGGGGATTCTTCGGGACAAAGAACGTCCCTCCTAATGACAAGCGGGTGAGGAGGGCGGCGCGTGGAAACAGTGATCAGGGTGGGGATGGCTTAGAGTGGATACTACACCTTCTGCCCCTTGTCATTAGGAGGCCGTTCTTTGGCCGAAGGATCCCCACGCTCTCTCACGCGACGACATGGACGAAGGTCCCACGATGCCCATTCAGCATACTGCTCCTGGCAAGAGACCGCGTAAGGTTCCCATTTTTCCGCAACTGTTTAGCCGCCTCTGAGCCAGCAGCTAGAAGCCAGCAGTTCAAAGCTGCCCTACTGCAATTCGATCTTGCTCACCGTCATGTGGTCGCCATCCACGCTTCCCGTCACAACCACCTGGATGTCGTTCGGCTTGGTGATGCCCTCAATGAATTTCTTGGCCTGTTCGTTGCCTTTATCATCGAACTTGACCACTTGCCTGTCTTCGGTAAGCACTCCGTAGCCGCTTTGGGCGCAAGGCAGCATTTGCAGGCATTTCCGGCTGTGCTTTGCGCCCCACCCAGGTCTGTCTCCCAGGTCGGAGCTGCAGGAAATATCCACCAGGTGTCCTTTGACCGCGGTATCAGCGGTCAGGGCGTTCAGAGTTGTGGCTGCCAGGAGAATCAAAAATAGCTTCATGCGTCCCTCTCAGAGTAATGGTTCCAAAACGCATTTATTCATATCGCAAGGCTGGCTTCCCTGTCCAGAGGTTCGCAAGATTCTTGGTGTTGTGTTGACGGATAAAAAAAGCGCACCGAAGTGCGCCGTTGTAAAAGCCAGAAGCTAGAAGCCAGTAGCTAGAAGCTATTCACAACAATTCAATCTTGGTTACAGTGATGCTGTCGCCCTTCATGTCGCCCGATACAGCCACTTTGATGTCCTTCTTTTTGGTGAGGCCTTCAATGAACTTCTTGGCCTGCGCATTGCCGTTATCATCCAGGTTGATGACCTTCTTGTCGTCGGTGAGCACCGCATAGCCGCTCTTGGCGCACTCCGCCATTTGCAGGCAGCTCTTCGTGTGGTTGGCGCCGAACCCCGCTTGCGAGCCTTCTTCCGAAGCGCAAGCCCGGTCGACCAGATATCCTTTGACTGTGGTATCGGCGGCAAACGCGCTCACCGCCATGGCTGCAAACAGCATCAACAGAAATTTCTTCATGAGTCCTCTTTCGGGATGAATTCCACCAATATTGACTCACATTCTGTACAAAAGTTACAAGTCTGCGGCCCTTTTTTTCGATTCCGCCCGCGCATGCCGATTGAGCCAATCTCAGATGTATCTGCTCTGTGGCTGGATTCGGGAACAAAACATGAATGAAATGGGTGTTGTAAAATAGAAAGGCGGTTCGGCATCTAAAGTTTTCCGCTTTTTCTGCCCTGAACTCCACGACCGCATCACCTCAACAGGAGAGTATGAACAATGGCCAAGATCGCCAAGACGGCAGATCGCAAAAAAATGATGGACACCTCCAAGAGCACGGACTGTCCCAAATGCAGCAAACCGACCCGCATCGTGAAGCGCGTGAAAGACCGTGAACGGAACATTCCCGGCGGAGTCTACATTTCGTGCTCAGCGTGTGACTTCTACGAAAAGCTCTAGCAACTGTGGGCTGCCTCTCTAGCCGGTGGCAGCCTGTTGAGCATTTTCCACCTCTATTTTCCAGCTGCAAAAACAAAGCCGCAATCATCCAGTCAAATACTCCGCTCAATGTGCCATGCCGGTTTTGACGCAACTCTGCTCGTCAATGACCGCCCGCAATCGCTGATACAGACCGAAAACTCCCGGAACTATTCCCCTGACTCCGCCGTACATACTGGTAGCATGGGTCGTTCTTTGAAGGCTCCATTGGCGAGCCGGTGAGGAGACAAGCGAATGTCTGAGTATCGTCGTGGCTCGATGGTGGGAGCAATATTACTGATTGGGCTGGGTGCGTTATTTCTTTACGGCAATTTCCGGCCAGGCCTGGATCCATGGTGGCTGTTGGCCCGCTATTGGCCACTGCTGCTGGTTTTTCTTGGCCTGGGCAAGCTCTGGGATTATTTCCGGCAGCAGAACGCTCCGGGCGCTCCGGCCAGGAGATGGCTTGGAGGCGGGGAGATCGCCATTATTGTCCTGGTGGCGCTCTTCGGCATTGCTCTAAGCCTGGGCCATGGGCGAGGAACGTGGTCATCCGGGCACCGCATTCACGACGTTCAGGCTGTTGACCTGCCCGGCGCTGAATCGGCCAAGGTCCATATCGAGATGCCCGCAGGCCATCTTGACCTGTCTGGCGGGGCTGCCAAGGCGATTGAAGGCACGTTTGACTATTACGAGAACGAAGGAAAGCCAACAATATCCCACGAAGTCACCGGCAAGCAGGGTGAAATTTCAATCACCCAAGAGGGGCCTCACATTCACTTCATGCGACATGGCGGAAACAATTGGAACGTGCATCTGAATAAAGACCTGCCAACTGGCCTGAAGATCGACGTGGGGGCCGGCCAAGGCGAGTTTCAACTGGGAGGGCTCTCGCTGACTGACCTACGGATCAATATGGGAGCGGGCCAGATAACCGTTGATCTCAGGGGGGATTGGAAGAAAGACCTGGAGGCCACTATTGAGGGGGGAGTCGGACAGGCGACCATACGATTACCGGACAATGTGGGCGTACGGGTGCACGCCACCAGTGGCATCGGCGCAATCAACGCATCCGGCCTGGAGCACCGGGACGATTACTACGTTAACAGCGCCTACGGAAAGTCGCCGGTGACCTTGCGGCTCAACATTAACAAGGGAATCGGAACGATTGATTTGGTAGCGGACCATCAGGAAGGACATTCGCAAAGTGGACATGCCCAGGATGGACATCCTAATGATCAGCCCCGGTAGCGGTAGGGGCGGCACTGGTTTTCTCTTGCCTTCGTTGGCAAATCTATCAATAGGGGTAATCAGGGCTCAGGATCGAAGGGCTTCAAACTGCTCTCAAGCACCACGATGAAGCGGGCAGCTTGCCCTTGGTACATTGTTTCCCTGTATTTGAGCTTCAGATAGAGTTGGGTACCGTCTTTTCTCACACAACGCCAAAGCGTTTCGCCTTCCGGCACGGGTTCCTCTGCCGCATGATGCACCGCGGCCACATCTTCCAGCGGAACAAGATCCACTAAAGACATGGCCAGCAGCTCTTGTTCTGAGTAGCCAACAAGCTTGGACGTAGCCTCATTCACCACCGCCACTGAGAGAGATTGCAAACCCACAAGCAAGGATGGGATGGGATTTATCTTGACCAGCTCCGCAAGCGGGTCGTACGTTTCGCTGTATTTAAAGGTCGGCATTCGCGAATCCAATTACTATCCCATGCAAGTCATACTTGCAAGCAGCAGATGGTCAGGTTGGGTAACAAGGAGTGCAGCGGGGATGCTTAGCGAATTCTCACGATTAGATACCGCACCCGGAATCTACGCTGCGTTAGATTCTACGCCTCGCGTGCTCTGTCGAAAATCAAGTCATCCAAAGCGCAGACACAATCCACACCTGCTACAGCACAGCCAGGCCCAACCAAACCCCAAATCACGGGGAAAAACCTTGAGCCGCAAATTAACACGAATGGACGCGAATGAAGCCAGCCTAAACGTTGAAACGCAGAGGCGGAGGAGGCAGCAAAGGGAAGCCGGGAATCGGAGGACCGCCACTAACCAAGCCTATCTTTGGCTGGGAATCAGAGGCTGGGAATCAGACCCTGGCCAGCACAGTAGAAAACCAGCGCTTGGGGTCGGTCCAGCTTTTCTCCAGGTAAAAACCGCTTTCGCGTAACAGGCTGGCGATGGTGCGTCCGGTGAACTTGTAGCTGTTTTCGGTATGGATGGTTTCACCTTCGGCAAAATCAAAGCTGCGTTGCAGTTCTTCAACCCAGACCCTCTGCTCCTGCAGGCTTTCAAGATGCATTTCAATGCGGGATTTGCGCCCATTCCAAAACGCGACATGCCGAAACGTCTCCACATCGAAGAGGCCGCCGAGCTCGCGGTTGATGCGGAGCAGAACATTCTGGTTGAATCGGGCGGTCACTCCCTGGGAATCGTTGTAAGCGGCATGCAGCAACTTATGGTTTTTCACCCGGTCGAATCCCAGCAGGAGGGCGTCTCCTGCGCGCAGAGATTCGCGAACACGTTGCAGAAATTCAAGGGCCTCTTGATGTTCAAAGTTTCCAATGGTCGAGCCAATGAACAAGACCAGTTTACGCCCGCTCAAAGAAGCCAGTTGAGGCACTCCCCGGGAGTAATCGGCGACAGTTGGATGCACGTGCAGGCGGGGAAAAGACCCGTTGAGGCTGGAAACCGCCTGTTGCAAAGCTGCGGGAGAAACATCAACCGGATAGAACTCAACCTTTAATTGCCGTTCACATAACGCCTCTATCAGGACCGCGGTTTTCCTGGCGCTCCCCGCTCCCAACTCAATCAGCGTCAGGTTGCTGCCCGCTTGTTGGATAATTTCTTTGGCGCGTGCCTGAAAGATGGCGCGCTCTGTGCGCGTGGGATAGTACTCCGGCAGTTCCGTGATCTGCTCAAAGAGGCGCGACCCGGCAGCGTCATAAAAAAGCTTAGCCGGCAGCCGTTTGGGGGTTGCGCTCAGTCCGTGCAAAACTTCTTCAGCGATCGGACTGATCGCAAGAGCCGGAGCTCTAAATGCTGTCATCGGCCAACCTGATCCCGGAAAATTGCCAGCGGGTTTCC
>Ga0210400_10004875_pt1 | contig 11509 bp, 9 predicted proteins | sample IncBWH26MmetaG_FD_155456 | JGI IMG/M metagenome (GOLD analysis project Ga0210400, IMG submission 155456) | Forest soil microbial communities from Barre Woods Harvard Forest LTER site, Petersham, Massachusetts, United States - Inc-BW-H-26-M | ecosystem: Environmental > Terrestrial > Soil >...
GTGACGACGCTGTCGCGTCCAAGCACATTCTCACTACCACGGTCGAGCACGAGGCGGTACTCAACACCTGCCAGGCGCTTGAGAAGCAGGGCGTAGCCGTCACCTACTTGCCCGTTGATCGTCAGGGGCTCGTTTCGGCGGAGGCGCTGCGCCACGCGCTGCGCAAAGAGACCGTGCTGATTACCGTGATGTACGCCAACAACGAGTTGGGCACGGTGCAACCACTCGAAGAAATTGGGCGCATCGCCGCGGGTGCCGACGTCTACTTTCATACCGATGCAGTGCAGTCCGCCGGGAAGGTTCCCATTGATGTGAACGCGCTCCGTCTGGATTTGCTTTCCCTCTCCGGTCACAAGTTTTATGCGCCAAAGGGAATCGGAGCGCTGTACATCCGCGGAGGCACGCGCTTGCAGCAGCTTCTCTATGGCGGGCATCACCAGCGAGGATTTCGCCCCGGCACGGAAAACGTACCTGGAATTGTCGGCATGGGAAAAGCAGCGGAGCTTGCCCGGAAGTCGCTGGCGGAGGATGCGGCGCGCATTTCTGCTCTGCGCGACCGGCTGGAGCAAGGCCTGCTCTCGCGCGTGCCGCATTCACGCGCCAACGGCGCGCGCGCGCCGCGCACACCCAATACCACCAACATCATGTTTCCCGGGATAGAAGGCGAAGCGCTGGTTATTGCGCTCGATCTTAAGGGGCTGGCCTGCTCGACAGGGGCGGCTTGCTCGTCGGGGGCTGTCGAACCGTCGCACGTGCTGACCGCTATAGATCTGTCGCCCGATGAAGCGCGGGCGAGTTTGCGGTTTAGCCTGGGCCGGCACACCACCGCTGCCGAGATTGATCTCGCGCTGCAAATTGTGCCGGCCGCTGTCGAGCAACTCCGCGAACTCTCCCCCAGCTACCGCAAGGAAGCTGCAACGTGGTCGTAAGCCGGTGGTTGCCTCCGCGGGCGGGCGCGCGAGCCGTGGGAAGAGGGCGCGGAGCAGTTGCTGCGCAACGAACCCTGGTTTTCCCGTAAAATGAAGAGAGCGTGATCAGCGCAACCCAATTCGACACTTTGCCCGCGAGCGACGCGATTCAGAGCGGCTTGATTGCCGTGGCTATGAGCGGCGGCGTTGACTCTTCTACCGTCGCAGCCCTGCTCCAGCGGCAAGGGCATCCCATCATCGGGCTCACCATGCAGCTCTGGAACCAGCGCCGCCTGCCCGAGTTGCAAGGCGATGGCCCGGCGCAGCACCGCTGCTGCTCGCTCGATGACGTCTACGACGCCAAGCGCGTGGCGCAGCACCTGAATTTCCCTCACTACGTGGTGAATTTCGAGCAACAGTTTGAAGCACGCGTGGTTCGCCCGTTCGTGGACCAGTATCTTGCCGGGCGCACGCCCATCGCGTGCACCAACTGCAACACGGATGTAAAGTTCGAGCCGCTGCTGCGCATGGCGCGGCAGATTGGCGCGGAGCGGCTGGCCACCGGCCATTACGCGCGAATCCGCCGGAATGAGCAGACCGGCCGCTGGGAATTGTGGCGCGCTCGCGACGACAGCAAGGATCAGTCTTACTTTCTCTGGGGACTAACGCAGGAGCAGCTTGCGCGCAGCGAATTTCCCCTGGGTGAATTGAGCAAGGAGGAAGTGCGCGCCGCTGCGCGGCGGGCGAACTTGCCGGTGGCGGACAAGCCCGAGAGCATGGAGCTGTGTTTTGTTCCCAACGGGAGCTATGTTCAGTTCATCGAGGCGTATTCGCGGGAGCGCGGCGCGGCATTGCCGAACAACGAGGGCGAGATTGTCTCAGAGGACGGCGTCGTTGTCGGGCGTCACAGCGGTGTACACAACTTCACCGTTGGGCAGCGCAAGGGCTTGGGATTTGCAGCGGGCAAGCCGCTCTACGTAGTGGCCATTGACCGCCAGAACAATCGCGTGGTGGTGGGAGACGACGAGTCGCTGCGCACCTCAACCTGTGAAGTGCAAGACGTCAACTGGATCGCGCAGCAGATCTCCAGTGAACCCGTGCGTGCGACGGTGAAGATCCGCCACAAACACCTCCCTGCCGAAGCTACCGTCACGCCGCAGGGTGCTGTGCACGCGCGAATTATCTTTGACGCTCCGCAGCGCGCTATCACCTCAGGGCAGGGGGCCGTCTTCTACGACGGTGAGCGCGTCCTGGGCGGCGGCTGGATTCGCTAGATCAATAAAAAAAGCAGGCGCGAAACGCCTGCCCAGTAAATCTCGTTGCTCCGAAATCGGTTAAATAAACAATTCCTCTTCCTGCTCCAACGGCTCTTCGGGCCTCCGTCTTCCGCGCCGCGCGCGAAGCAAATCGATGCCAACCTTGATTCCCTGCATCAGGGCCGACACTTTCTGCACCGGGCGCCAAACGTTATGGCTGAACTTCGTCCCGGCGTCTTCCATTGCTTCCAAGGCTCCGGTGACAATGCGATCGGCGCGCACGAGCTGCCCGCGCAGCCGATCCGAAGCCTCGGTGAAAACGCGGTCGACCTTTTGCGCCTGAGCGCGCGCCAGATACACAACGTGCGCGGCGTCGGCGACCATTTCTGAAATTTTCGGCTGTGTATCTTCCAGCAGGATTTGTACGCGGCTTAGAATTGGGCTAAGCCGCGACTCAAGGTCTGAGGTAAACCGCTCCATGCGGTCCATGGTGCGCCGCATCTGGAGAAACATGGCGACGAGAATCCCTGCCTGCAACACAATCGCCGCAGCCGCAACGCAAATAAAAACTGCGATCCACTTTTCCATACGCACTCCAAGCCCCTACGCATGGGCTCACCTACGGCTGCCAGCCCTCAAAACGGCGCGCGGCGCGAAATACAGAACGCGGCGGCAGAAACTTAAGACTTGGATTCGCGCAGGTACGCTTCGCGTCCCGCATCAACGGCCGCCGCAATTGAGTCCTTTTTGCGCACCGCCACGTCCTTGCTGCGCTCGATCAATTCATCCGCCCGTTCGCGGAGCTCCCGCGCTTTGCGCTGCGCGAAGTCGCGCCCTTCATCGGCTTTCTTCGAGAGCAGATCGCGCGTCTCTTCGCCGGACTTGGGCGCAAACAAAACGCCGACCAGCGCGCCAATACCGAGGCCTACAAGGAAGTAAGTCACCTTGGATCCCACATTGTCCGCCATAGAAACCTCCGCAGAAAACGTAGCACAGCGGTGCACACCGCGCAATACGGGCTAACCCCTATCGCCCTCTATTTCAGGTTACGGGCCGGAACCTCCGCTTCCAGATGCGCCAGAATCGCCTCCGCGACCTTAGCTGAAACGACGTCGCTCAGCTTTTCTTTGCCGACTCGTCGCAAGTTCGCGATACTGCCGAATTCCCGCAGCAGCTTTTGTATCGTGCGCGGCCCGACGCCGGGAATATCACTCAGCGCAGTCCTCGTCTGCCGCTTGCCGCGGCGCTGGCGATGGAAACTGACGGCGAAGCGATGCGTCTCGTCGCGAATCTGCTGGATCAAATGCAGCACCGGAGAGTGGCGGTCCAAGATGCACGGCTCATTTTCCTGGCCGAGGATATACAAAATCTCTTCTTTCTTCGCGATGCTGGCCGTCGGCTGGTTGATGATTTGCAACGATTCCAAAGCTTCCGCCGCGGCATGCAATTGACCGATGCCGCCATCGATTAGAATCAAGCTGGGCATCGGCCGCTTCTCTTCCAAGACGCGGCGATAGCGGCGAGTCACCGCTTCGCGCATGCTGGCGAAATCGTCATTTTGCCCGAGCACCGGGAGCGCGCCGCCCGCTGCCCCATTTCCTCCATCACCGCGAATAATGAACTTGCGATAGTCCGATTTCTTCATCCGGCCGTCTTCCCACACGACCATGGAAGCCACCGTGTCGGTTCCTTGCATGTGCGAGATGTCGAAACTTTCGATGCGCCGCGGCTCCTCCAGCAAGTTCAGGGCGTTTTGAACCGCTTCACCGATGGCCTTCGAGCTCGGCTTGAGCACTCGGAAGCGCTGCTCGAAAGAGTGCTTGGCGTTGTTTTCCACGAGGTCCAGGAAGGCCCGCTTGCTGCCGCGCTGCGGAGTAAAGATTTCGACTTTGTGGCCGGCGCGTTCTGTCAGCGTCTCCTCCAATACCGCGCGATCTTCGAAATCAATCGGCACGTGAATCGCTTTGGGCAGATATTCCGCTTCCAAATAAAATTGCTTCAGCAAAGACGGCACGAACTCATGCGGGTCGAACTCTTCCAGGTCTTCCCAGTAGAATTCGCGGCGGTCCACGACCCGGCCACCGCGCAAGTGAAACAAGTTGGCGGAGACCAGCGGCGGCTCCGCGTAGCATGCGAACACGTCGGTGTCATCGCCCTGCGCGGCGGCGATGCGCTGGCGCTCCTCGATGTCCTCCAGCGTGCGCAGCAAATCGCGATATGCGGCGGCCTGCTCGAAGAGCTCCTGCTCGGCAGCGAGAGCCATGCGTTCCTCGAGGCTCTTCATCAGATCGTGCCGGCGGCCCTCGAGGAAAAGTCGCGCATCGCGTGCCGCCTCAGCGTAGCGCTCATCAGTAGTGAGACCATTGACGCACGGGCCCTTGCAGCGTTTGATGTAATACTGCAGGCAAGGCCGCGGGTGATTGCGTGTTAAATCCACGGTGCAACTCGGCACCATGAAACGTTTGTGAATGAAGTGCAGAATGCGGCGCGCCAGGCCGGCCGGGAAATAAGGCCCGAAGTACAGCGAACCGTCCTTCTTGATGCGCCGAGTGAAATACACGCGCGGATATTTTTCCGCCGCGGTGAACTTGATGTAGGGATAGGTCTTGTCGTCGCGCAGGAGAACATTGAATTTCGGGTGATAGCGCTTGATGAGATTGTTTTCGAGCGCCAACGCCTCTCGCTCGTTGTCGACCACGATGGTTTCCAAGTCGGCGATCTCGCGAACCAGCGAGCCCGTCTTGGCATCCATCCAGCGCGATTCGAGAAAATATGAGCGCACCCGACTGCGCAGCGAGCCCGCCTTGCCGACGTACAAGACCGCTCCCGCGGCGTCCTTGAACAGGTACACGCCGGCGCTTTCCGGCAGCGCGGCAGCTTTTTCGCGTGGTTCCATGAAGCAGTAGTCGAAGTCGGGGGTCAGGGTTCCGATTTCGATGCAACTTCCATCATACTAGAGCGAATCAGATAGCGGAGAGACGCAAGAGTCCAGGATAAAGATGCAACGAAGACCACTAGGGCATTGGATGCTGGTAGCCGCAGGAATCACCCTGCTTTTTTCCACGCCGCTCCGTGCTCAGGACCCGGCTCCGGAATCGTCATCGAAGCCCGCCGATACGCCAGCCCCGAAGAAACCGGACAAGAAGAAAAAGTCGGACACCGCAACGCAGAATGCCCCGGACCAACCCGCCTGGGATCCATTGCGCGCCGAAAAAGACCTCGAAGTCGGCCAGTATTACATGCGGAAAGGTGACGTGGACGCCGCGATCGACCGCTTTCAAGATGCCACCACCGCAAAGCCGGGCTACGCAATTCCCTTCCGCTTCCTGGGCGAGGCACAAGAAAAAAAGGGCTTGCAGAAGCAGGCCATCGCATCGTATTCGCGGTATCTCGACCTGTATCCCCACGCCGAGGATGGCGACAAAATCCGCAAGAAAATCGACAAGTTGCGCAGCGAAGTCGAGCGGAAGAAGAAGTAACAGGCCGTCTCTGCGATCCTCTCCGCTCTCGGCCTCTCGGCGTTATCTCTTTCCTTCTCTTCACCGCGCCAGGCGGTCGAGCATCCGGCGCGCTCGCTCGAATTCCGCAAAGCGCTTCTCTTCTTCGCGGAATTCCCGCGAATGCGAGACCAAGCTGCAGCCCGAGCGCCGCGTGGGATGCTTCACATGCAGCATCTCGTGAAATAAGACATATTCGACCGCGAATTGCGGCACGCCCGGCCGGTCCATGCGGCGGTTCAGCAAAATGTGGTTTGGCCCGGGATCGTAGCAGCCAAACTGCCGCCGCCAGCTTCGATTGCTCCAGCCGATATGCGGGCGTTGCAGCCTGCCGTCAAAATATCTGGTGTTCAGGTCCTCGAAAAGTTTTTCCAGATCGAAATGGCGTCCCTGCGGCCCCGCCGCGCCCGGATGAATGCGCCGCCTGCGCATGTGGTTGATGCGCTGGCGCGTGCGGTCCGAACGCGCATATTCCAGGTACGGCGACGTCAACGATGCCGACGCCATGCGCCGGTATACGCGCGACAACAGCAGCGCTGCTGCTCCTTCCAGCACGCTAAGCGGCGCGCGCCGCAAGAGGTCCGAAAGCCGCACCCACACTGCCTCTTCGCGGCGGCGGATGGTCAACACCAAGCCGCTGTAGGGATAAAACTCAACGCGAAACCGCGGCGGCCGTCCCTCGCATCCCAGCCGCGTGTAGACCCGCTGGAACAGCGCCGCGCCGCCGGGAACGATGGCGCTGCGACCAACTATTCGCTTGGTGATTCTGTTCTTCAATCCCGCGTGTTCTCCTGACCGTTTGTGTTGCGTTGCAAACCGGACCTAATTCTTCCTCCTCACCGGAGGCGGCGCAACGGCCTTTTTGGCCTTTTCCGCGTCGTTCATGGCATCGCGCGTGCCTTCGATGGCGTCGTCGAGATTGTCCTTGTAGAGGTCGATTTCGGTTCCTTCCGCTGAAAGCTTCTCCAGGATCTGCAGAAATTCCTTCGCGCGGCTGGCCATCAAGTCGATCGCCGGCCGGATATTCTCCTGCTTTTGAATGCCGAGCTGAACGAGGTCGGCGGCATCGTCCACACAGCCGACGTAGGCGTTCATCAGCGCGTTCAACATTTCGGGATGCTTGTTGGACGACGGATGCTGCAATTCGTACTGAAACTTCTTCAGCCGGTCATCCGCAAAGGTAAGAAACAGCTTGATGCGGTCGCTGGTGGTCTCGGCGTCGCGGATTTTGTCCGCCTCGAGCGCTGACAAATAATCCTTTTGCTCCGCTCTCGATTGAACAGCAAAGAAACCCACGGCAATCGCGAACAGGCACAAGCAAAAGAATGCACGTCTCTTCATGGCGATACTCCCTGCCCCGCTTTGGAGCTCTTCGCAGCGGGCTTTTTCTCATTCGGATGGCGGGGAAACAACAAGTCCAGCAGTTCGTCGTCAATGGCCGCGAGATCACGTCGCACGATCTCCAGAGGTGGACGAAATTCATCCGGCGCAACCACCAACACCTCGGCTACTTCGCGGAGCGCCTTGTGCACGTGGATCTGCAACTGCTTGAATCCGTTGGTGTGGTGTTCGGCATCGCGATGGTCCTTCTTTAGCGCATCGACCGCCGCGCGCGCATTGTCGCGGTACTTCTCCATCACGAACCCAATCGTCTTGTAGTCGTTGGTTTGCGAGGCGCGCCGGGTCAGCTCCAGTTGCGCATCGCCCAGCTTCTCCAGCAGCCTGGCCTTGTGCACCGAATTTGTCTCGTGGTCGAAGCGCGCCTGCAGCGCGTTCACATCCTCGGTCGCGGCAGGTGTGGTCCCCACGGGAACCATCGCCGCCACGATCATCAGCAGGCTCGCCCCCGAGCGGCTCATGCTTATCGTTTCTCCTCCAGCATATGCTTCAAGACCTTGCTGCGCTGCTGCGCTTGCCAGACTTGATCCGACGTCTTTCCCTGCTCCAGCGCCAAAAATTTCTCATACGACTCCAGCGCCGGTTTGAACTGGTGCAACTTATCGTAGCAGAGCGCGCGGATAAACCACGCGCCAGATGCGGGCGGTTCCGCTTTTGCAATCAAGTCCAGTGTCGCCAGGGTCGCGGGGCAATTTCCGGAGAGGTAGTAGGTCGAGCTGAGATCCTTCCAGTACACCAAGTTGTTGGGGTCGATTTGAAGGGCCGCCTTCAGCTCTTTCTCTGCGGATGTAAAATCGCGCTTCTGCAGGTAGACGCGGCCCAGCCCACCGATCAGCTGAGCGTCGCCGGGCGCGAGCGTGATGGCTTGCTGGAGCGTCGCGATGGCATCGGCGAATTTCTTCTGCGCTATCTGAATGTCCGCGCGCAGGCGCAGCGAATCCAGTGACGACGGCTTCCCCGCCTCCGCGCGGTCGAGTTCCACAAGGGCGGCGTCGTACTCCTGCGCGTTCACCAGCAAATGAATCAGGCGGGCTCGCGCGCCGGAATCGCCAGGCATGACGGCCAGGTATTTGCGATACACCTCCGCCGCTTCGGGCTTACTCTGCGCCTCCAGGCTCCGCGCCACCCCCTGCAGGGCTTCGGGGGCATCTGGTTGAATTTCCAGCGCGTGGCGAAATCTCATTTCTGCCTCCGCGGGCTTATTTCTGCGCAGGTCAAGCTCTCCGAGGTAATGGTTGGCCGCGACGTCGTTGGGATCGAGGTGCAAGACGCCCTCGAACGACCGCGCCGCCCCTTCTTGATCGCCTGAGCGGTCCTGCGCAACGGCTAGAAGCGAGCGCGGCTGGCTTTGCGCGGGGAGCAACTCCACCGCTTTGCTCAGGGGCGCGACGGCGGCGGCATATTCCTGCTTGTCAAGGAGAAGAATGCCGAGATTCAGATAAGCCTCGGGCATTTTCGGATCGAGTGCCATCGCACGCTCATATTCGGCGCGCGCTTCGTCGCTCCGCTTCAGCGCTGTGTACGCGTAACCCAATTGGAAATGGGCGAAAGCCACTTCCGGTTTTTCGGCAATGAATTTCTGCAGCGGCGCGACTGCGGCTTCGAAGTTGTTGGCATCGATATTTCGCTGCGCTTCATCGAGCAGGTCGTTGAGAGGATTCGCTATCTTCTGCTGCCGGGACTGCGTTTGCTGTTTTGCGGCGGAAGCAGACTGTGCCCACAGCGCGGGCTGGCCCCAGAAACAGGGCGAGGCTTGCGCAGCGAACGCAACGCCCGTGAAAAAAAGCACGGCTGGCCGCAGCAAGGCTCCGGCCCGCAATTCAAAATGCTTCATGGTTCGATGCCAGGAACGCCGGCGCCATTTGCCATCGTAGCCGGGTGGCCTGCTGATTTGGATGCGCCGTTCCCAGCGCGTTTTGCCTGGCCGTTTGTGCCGAGCGCGCGAGATAGGAATCGCCCGGTGTGCGACTGCTGATTGCGCGCCACCTGCTCCGGCGTCCCCGTGGCGATCACTTTACCGCCCATATCGCCACCCTCCGGCCCCATATCGATCAGCCAGTCCGCGGACTTGATCACGTCGAGATTGTGCTCGATGACCAGCAGCGAGGCCCCCGATTCCAGCAATTTGCGAAACGCAGCAAGCAGCTTCGCGATGTCGTCAAAATGCAGACCGGTTGTAGGCTCGTCGAGAATGTAAAGAATGCCGCGGTTCTCGGTTCGCGTCAGGTGTGACGCGAGCTTCAGCCGCTGGGCCTCGCCTCCGGAAAGCGTGGTGGCCGACTGCCCTAGGCGCAGATAGCCGAGGCCAATTTCATTCAGCACTCTTAGCTTCGAGACAATCTTGGGGACGCTGCCGAAAAACGCCAGCGCTTCCCGCACGGTGAGTCCCAGCACCTCGTGAATGCTCTTGCCGTGATAGCGGACATCCAACACGCTGCTCTTGAACCGCGTGCCGCGGCACTCCTCGCAAATCAGCTCCACATCCGCGAGAAACTGCATCTCTACGGTCACTGTTCCGTCGCCCTGGCAGGTTTCGCAGCGCCCGCCCGGCACGTTGAACGAGAAATGTCCAGCGGTGTAGCCGCGACGCTTGGCATCCGGAGTGTCGGCAAACACTTCGCGAATCGCATCGAACGCTTTCAAGTACGTGGCCGGATTCGAGCGCGGCGTGCGGCCAATCGGCGACTGATCGACGATGATGACCTCGGTGGTCTGGCTGTCGCCTTCCAGCCGGTCACAGAACTCCTTCACGCTGCCGCCATTGCGCTTGGCACTCAACGCGCGGTACAGCACGTCGTGAACCACCGTGGATTTTCCCGAACCGCTCACGCCAGTAACCACGGTCAGAGTTCCCAGAGGAATCATCAGGTCGACGTTCTGCAAATTGTGCAGCGTCGCCCCAAAGAGCCGCAGGAACTTGCCACTCGGCCGGTGCCGGTTGTTCGGTATGGGAATGCGCAACTCGCCATTGAGATAGCGCCCGGTGAGCGACTTAGGTTCGGCCAGCATCGCGTCGTAGGAACCGGCGAACAGCAGCTTTCCGCCAAGTTCTCCGGCGCCCGGGCCGAGATCGATCACGTGATCCGCAGCTTGGATGGTGTCGGGATCGTGTTCAACCACCAAAACGGTGTTCCCCAGGTCGCGCAGGGATTTCAATATGTCGATCAACCGCTGTGTGTCGCGCGGATGCAAGCCGATGGAGGGTTCGTCCAGAACGTACAGCGCTCCCACTAGGTGCGAACCTAGAGACGTGGCAAGCTGGATTCGCTGCGACTCGCCGCCGGAAAGCGTGGAGGTCAGGCGGTCCAGGGAAAGATAGTCCAGTCCCACTTCATCCAGAAATTGCAGCCGCGAGCGAACTTCCTCGAAAATCTTGTCCGCAATTTTCGTTTGCGCTTCCGAAAGCCGCAAACCGCCGAAAAACGCGCGTGCTTCTTTCACCGTGAGACTGCAAATCTCTGTAATCGATTTCCCGGCGACTCGGACCGCGCGGGCTTCGGCACGCAATCGCGTCCCGCCGCACTCCGGGCAGGTCGCGTATCCGCGATAGCGGCTGAGAAAAACGCGCACGTGCAACTTGTACTTCTTGCGCTCCAGCCAAGTGAAGAAGCCCTTTACGCCGTCGAAGTCATTTTCCGGGTCGCCCTCCAGGATCAACTTCCGCTGCTCCGCGGTCAGATGGCGCCAGGCGATGTTGGTGGGAATGTCTTGTGTGCGCGCCCATGTCTTCAGCTCTTGAAACAGAGCCTTGTAGCGAGGTTTGCTCCACGGCTCGATCGCGCCCTCATCCAGAGACTTGCTCGGGTCGGGCACGACCAGGTTCAAATCAAAATCAATGGTGTTGCCGAAACCCTGGCAGCGCGGACACGCGCCATACGGATTGTTGAAGGAAAAAAGCCGTGGCTCCGGTTCCTGATACAACGTACCGTCGTTCTTGCATTCGAAACGCTCGTTAAACACCAAGCGTTCGGCCGCATCCCCCGGCGTATCCGGCACAAATTCCAGAATCGCTTCCCCGCCCGCCTCGCGGTAACAAATCTCAATCGAATCGACCAGCCGCGCCCGCGACTCCGGGTTGACCGCCAGCCGGTCCACCACCACATACACCGGGCGCGAGAAGTTCATGTCCAGAAGCGTTTCCGGAGAGGAAAATTCGTGCAGCCGGCCGTCCTGATACAGCCGGTTGAACCCTCGTTTCTGGATAGCGCTCAGCGCGTTGCGCAAGGCCTCTTGCGAAGGCGGCGCGGGCCTTTTCTTCCCGCCGCGACGCCCCGCGGCAGGCTGCCCCTGCACAATTCGAAGCTCGTACAGCACATAAAAACGCCGCCCGGCAGCAAGCGACAGAATCTTGTCCGCGATCGCTTCGGGATTGTCCCGCCGCACTTCCGCCCCGCACTTGATGCAAAACGTTTGCCCGCAGCGCGCGAACAACAGCCGCAAATAGTCGTAA
>Ga0210400_10004876_pt1 | contig 11509 bp, 9 predicted proteins | sample IncBWH26MmetaG_FD_155456 | JGI IMG/M metagenome (GOLD analysis project Ga0210400, IMG submission 155456) | Forest soil microbial communities from Barre Woods Harvard Forest LTER site, Petersham, Massachusetts, United States - Inc-BW-H-26-M | ecosystem: Environmental > Terrestrial > Soil >...
TCGCCCTACTGCCTTACCGCCTTGCCGTTGGTCTCCAGGCACGAGACATCGACGAATCGGCGGCGCTCCGCCCGGCCGACACCCTGATCGTCGAGCCGGACGCGGGCATGGACCCCCTCGATGCGTTTCTGGCGTCGGCCCGGCGGTCGGTGGACCTATCCATGTACGAGCTCGCCGATCCCCAAGCCGAATCCATCCTGGCTGCCGACGCAGCGCGGGGTGTCCGTGTTCGGGTCATCCTCGATCAGCGCCCGGAACGGGCGCGCAACCAGGCCGCGTTCACCTACCTGTCGGGCTTCGGGGTCGCCGTGCACTGGGCGGCTGCTGCCGACAACACGTTCCACATCAAGTCCGTCTGCGTCGATGCAGCCCGCTGCGCGGTGATGACCCTGAACCTCACATCCCGGTACTACCCCACCACCCGTGACTTCGCCGTCGTCGATACCGACCGGGCCGACGTGGCCGCCATCGAGGGAACATTCGCCGGTGACTTCAGCGGTCATCCCGGAGTACCGAGCTCGGGTGCGGACCTGGTGTGGAGCCCGGGTAGCACCCCGGCGCTCGCGGACCTCATCGGGTCAGCCAGCCACACGGTCCTGGTCTACGACGAGGAGCTGAGCGATCCGACCACCGTCGAGGCGTTGGCCGCGGCGGCACGCCGCGGTGTCCGGGTGGAGGTGGTGATGACCTACCAGTCCTCGTGGGTCCGGAACTTCGACGTCCTGACGTCGGCCGGAGCCCAGGTCCGAGTTCTCGTCGGCGAGCACCCGGTGTACATCCACGCCAAGATGATCTGGGTGGACGGGGCACGGGTCTTTCTCGGCTCCGAGAACCTTTCGGTGGCTTCCCTGACCCGGAACAGAGAGCTGGGACTGATCAGCGGCGATCCGGCCATCGTGCAGGCCACCGAGCAGACCTTCGAGCAGGATGCGGTCCGAGCCCGGCTCTGGTCTGGACGCCGCGGGCCGTGAGCCACCCGCGCCACTACGCTTTGCGGCATGCCAGCCGACCGGGTCGATCAGGCGATCGAGGTCATCCGCACCTCCGGCGGACGGGTCACCGTCGACCGTCGTGCCGTGGTCGAGGCGCTCGATCAGAGCTCCGATCACCTCACCGTCGAGCAACTGGCCGATGCGGTGTGGGCCAGGCACCCCGACATCAACCTGGCCACCATCTACCGGACGCTCGAGCTGCTCGAGCGCTTGGACATCGCCTTCCACGTCCACCTGGGGCACGGGCCCTCCCGTTGGCACCTGGCCGGTCAGGTTCACCATCACCTGGTGTGCGACGCCTGTGACGCGGTCATCGAGGTCCCCGACAGCACCTTCGATCCCCTCCGGCGTCGGCTCCTGAAAGACACCGGTTTCGCCATCGACCCTCATCATTTCTCCCTGGTCGGGCTGTGCTCCTCGTGTGCAGCGACCGCCGCGGCCGAAGTGGGCTGACGGCAAACCTGCACCGTATGAGGGTGGGCGGCCGCCGACGTGGCCGCATCGGGGCCGGCCTGGAATACTGGCGCGGTCATGATCTTCGCCGACGCCATCTCCCCGGTCGTCCACCTGCGCCCAATGCTGACGGGGTGGCAGACCGACTGGACGAGCTTCGTGTCGCTGGGTATCGAGATCGCCATTGCCGCCGGGTATGTGGTGTTCGCTCGCCGTCTCGCGGCGAAAGGGCGGCGATGGTCGCCTTGGCGCACCACCTCGTTCCTGGCTGGCATCCTCACCATCGTGATCGCCGTCCAATCCGGGCTGGCTTCCTACGACGACAGCGTGTTCAACATCCACGTCATCCAGCACCTGCTCCTCATGAACGTGGCCCCGATCCTGCTCGCCCTGGGTGCCCCGGTGACCCTTTTGCTGCAAGCGGGCGAGCGGAGCACCCAACAGCGGGTCCTCAAGGTGCTCCACAACCGGATCGTCGAGGTGATCACCAACCCCGTTTTCGTCCTGGTGTTCTTCTCGGCGACGATGGTCGGCTACTTCCTGACGCCCTTCTACCAGTTCTCCCTCGAGCATCCCCTGGTCCATGAGCTGACCCATCTGCATTTCCTCATCGCCGGCTGCCTCTACTGGTGGCTGGTGGTGGGCATCGATCCGTCCCGGTGGCGGCTGTCGTACCCCATGAAGCTCGGGTTCCTGGCCGTGGAGATCCCGGTCGGCACCGTGTTGGGGCTGGGGCTGACCCAGAGCCGCGATTCGATCGCTCCCCTGTTCCATTCCCTGACCGACACCCACGCCGGCGGGGCGACGCTCTGGATCACGGCGGAGATCTTCACCTTCGCGGCCATGGGCATCGTGGTACTCCAGTGGATGAGAGCCGACGTCCGAGAGGCGGCGCGCGCCGATCGTCGAGCCGATGCCGCAACCGCCCGAGCGGTCGCCGGCCTGGCGCCGGCTGGCGTCTCCGGTGCACCGATCCCTGGTCGAGCACGGACTGAACCTCAACTGGCGGGGGAGCAGCTGACCGACGACTCGGTTCGGCGGGGAGTCACTCCGGTGCGATTCGACGGCGGTCGCCTGGTCGTCGACGACCGGGTCGACGCGCCGTCGGGCGACTAGCGCACGGGGCCCACCGGCGCCGGGGTCAGGCCTGGAGCCCGCGCAGGACGAAGTCGCAGATCTCGGCGGCCACTTCCTCACGTGGTCGAGGCATCGGCTCGGCCGCTCGCACCGACATGGCCCCGTAGAGTTGCTGGCCGATCAGAGTGACGGCCAGATCCGAATCCATGGGTCGGAACGTGCCCGCGGCGATGCCGTCCTCGATGAGCTCGCTGAGCATCCCGGCGACGTTGAGTCCGATCAACGCCAGCTCGGATCCCACTGCCGCACCGTCTCGGGATGGGCTCTCCTGGGTGGACAAGGCCAGGCGTAGGAACGCGGGACTGTTGTCGAGCTGCTCGAACACCCCGGTCAAAAGGATCTGGAGCCGGTCCATCGGCACGGCACTCGAGGCCCAGGCCTCAGCGATGGCTTTGAGCAGTTGGTCGTGCATGCGGGTAAGGCATGCCCGCAACAGCTCGTCACGGTTGGAGAAATAGACATAGATCGTCGATCGGGCCACACCGGCCTCGGCCGCGATCTCGTCCATGGACACCTCCGTCGTGCCGCGTTCGCCGAACAAACGGCGAGCGACGTCGATGACCTGATCACGGCGGAAGTCGCGAATGACCTCTTTGAGATCGTCGGACGTCCGCGGCGCCACCTCAGGCCGGGGCCAGGGCAGGCGAGGGGGTGAAGGCCACGGGGATGTGCTTCACACCGTTGATGAACTGCGACTGCAGTCGCTGGACCTCGCCATCGAGTCGGATGTCGGGCATGCGGTCGAGCAGGTGCTCGAACATGACCCGGATCTCCATGCGGGCGAGGTTAGCGCCCAGGCAGAAGTGGGGGCCGCCGGCGCCAAAGGCCATGTGCGGATTGGGATCGCGGGTGATGTCGAACCGGTTCGGATCCTCGAAGACCTTCTCGTCCCGATTGGCCGAGACGTGGAAGAACACGACCTTCTCGTCGGCCTTGATCGTCTGGCCCCCCAGCTCGAACTCGCTGGTGGACTGGCGACGGAAGTTCATCACTGGCGTCACGTAACGAAGCATCTCCTCGGTGGCGCTCGGCAGCAGAGACCGGTCGTTCCGCAACAGCTGCCATTGGTCGGGGTTGTCGAAGAATGCGGCCATGGCCCCCGAGATCAGGTTCCGCGTCGTCTCGTTCCCCGCCACCGTCAACAGGAGAAAGAAGAGCTCCAGTTCGAAGTCGGAGAGCTGCTCACCTTCCACCTCGACCCCGGTGAGCACACTCATCAGGTCGTCGTGGGGATCGGCCCGCTTCTGGGCGAAGAGCTGGGAGGCGTAGGCGTAGAGCTCCATCGACGCCACCTGAGCGATATCGGCGGTGTGCTGGTACTCGGGGTCCTCGTTCCCCACCATGCGGTTCGACCAGTCGAACATCTTGTGCCGGTCCTCGTTGGGGACACCGAGGAGCTCGGCGATGACCACCAGGGGCAGCTCGGCGGCGATGTCGGTGACGAAATCGGCCGTGCCTCGCTCGATCACCTGGTCGATGATGACGTCGGTGGCGGCGTGGATGCGGTCATGGAGCTGGTTGACCATCTTGGGGGTGAATCCCTTGTTGACCAGCCGCCGGTACCGGGTGTGCAACGGCGGATCCATGTTCAACATGATCAGCTGTTGCTGAGCCAGGAGCTCCTCATCCAGGTCCCAGATATAGGTGGCCTTCTTGTTCGACGAGAAATGCTCGTAGTCGCGGTTCACCGTGGTGCATTCGTCGTACCCGGTCACCGCCCAGAATCCCGGTCCGTCCACCTCCTCGTGCCACCACACCGGCGCGTTCTTCCGCAGGAAGGCGAACCAGTCGTGGGGAACCCCTGACACGAAGTTCTTGGAGGCAGTGAGGTCGATAGTGCTGAAGTCGATGCCGGTGTCTTGCATTCGGACGAACCCTCCAGTGAATCGGACACAGTGTCCGATTGTTCAGATGGTATGTCCGAGTTGCGTGCCTGTCAAGGGCGGAGCCTGTCGAGGGCGGAGCCTGTCGAGGGCGGAGCGGCTGTCGGGATCGGAGTTGCCTCGACGTCAGGCGCCTGGGGGCACCGCTCCGTCGATGACCACGAACGGGTTCTCGGTCACCACGAACTCGAGGTGCTCTACGTCGAGAAACTTGGCCACGTCGGCCATCACATCGCCGACGTCCGGGGCCGAGACAGATGCCTCGTAGTCAGCCATCGTCTCGAACCACTGCACGGTCACACCGTCGTAGCCGTCGTCCGCATCACCCTGGTAGCTCGACAGCGGCTTGGGGTTCTGCTCATAGCGGTACACGTAGCTTCCGCTGTTGGTCGCGGCCATGAGTGGTCCGTGGTGGTTCCTCCAGTAGGTATGAAACTCCTCTGGCGTCAGTCCAGGCTTGCGCTTGAGCAGGCACGTCAGCTTCACCATCGTTCGGTCCTCCCCTGTTAAGTGGTGCACTCAGCCACCGAGCACCGAGCGGTGCCGCGATGGCTACGGTCGTCTCTGGAAACGTACTGCTCATCGGGTCGGCCGCGATTAGCGTCTCGGGGGTGACCGCGACGGATCCGCGCCATGAAGGCCCAGCCGGCTCGGCCGACCCGCGCACCGAAGCCATGCTCTCAGAGCTCGCCGAGCTGGCCGTGCTTCGATCGATCCAGACGCCGACACATCCAGGTGAGGCCTCCCCGGCAACGCGTTCCCGGCCGAGCCTGAGACGCCGGATTCTGGGAACCGCCATCCATGCGGCCTGGGAATGGGTGGCTCGCAACGGTGCCGTGGGTCCGGGCGACGGGCGCGCCCGACGGTTCGGGTCGTTCGGCGAGGGAAGTTGCCTGGCTTTCCCGCTGGGGGCGGTCTTTGGGCAACGCTGGATCCACATCGGCAAGGACACGCTGATCGGCCCGTCGGTGAGCCTGTCTGCGGGCATGGTCCCCGGGCAGAAGATGGTCAGTGACCCGGTGGTCAGCATCGGGGACCGCTGCATGATCGGTCGGGGGAGCCACATCGTCGGCCATTTCAGCGTCGAGGTCGGCGATGACGTCCACACCGGTCCCTACGTGTACATCACCGATCAGAACCACGGGTACGAGAACCCCGATGAAGTGGTCCACTCGCAATGGCCGAACGACGTGCCGGTGGTGATCGGTGGCGGGAGCTGGCTTGGTACCGGCGTGGTGGTCCTGCCCGGGACCCGGCTGGGGCATAATGTGGTCGTCGGCGCCGGATCGGTCGTACGCGGCAGCTTCCCCGACCATTGCGTGATCGCCGGGGTTCCGGCCCGAGTGGTGAGGCGCTATACGCCCGAGGCCGGATGGATGTCGACGGCAAAGCCGAAGCAACCGCCGAGAGTGGTTCCCGACGTCGGCGGCGAGCCGGACTGAAATTCAGCCGGTTCAGCTGCTACCGGTTCAGCTGGAGAGGTACCGCCCCCTCCGGGACTCCCGGCTCACCGGCGGACGCGGGACCCGAGAGACGTTGACGGGGGCAACGAGCTCGTGTGGGTTTGGCTGTCCGCCGGCGCCGACAAGCGGTTGCCGGGAGTCCGGAGGGTGGCGATGTGCCGATGCCCGCAGTGAAGGGTACGGGGAGCCCGACACGGCAAGAGGGTTGCCGGGGCATCGACAGATCTGAATGTGAAGGGACGTCGGGTACCGACGGACCTGGGTCCGGGCGAGTCCACGCTGTAGTCCTCGCCGATGCTTCTGTCAGGGACCACGGGCCGCCCTCCCTTCAACATTCTCCAGCGCCGACGTTTGCCGTAGACGCCTCGATAGAGAAACGGTGGGCGATGGGCGATCATGCGGTTTTGATCCCGCTCTGGCCGAGGAATTTCTGCTTCACCATCGGTATTCAGATGGTCACATTGCGCGATGGGCTGAGACGTGCAGCGCTCGACGAATGAACGGCGCTCCATGGTGCGGTCATCATCGGCGCCGGTCGGTCAGTGCGAGCCGAAGACGGGCCCGAGGACATCGGAGAGCACGCCGGCCAGGCCGCCTGAGCCGGGTCCGCTACTGGGAGGTGGCATGGGCGGAGTCGTCACCGGTGGCGGTGGGTTCGCCGTCGACCCCCCGTCACCAGGAACAGCGCCCGAGGCAGAACCCGACGAGGGCGGAGGGGAACCGGTACCGCCATTGGAGGCCGACGGGTCAGTAGTGGCCCCGGTCCACGAAGTCCCAGCTGAAGGCGTCGTGCTCGACGAGCTGTTCGCGACCTGTCGGGGGTCGGAGCCAGTGGGCGAGCCCAGCGATCCGCTCGGTGTCGGGCCAATGAGAGGGGTGCCGGTCGCCGCGTTGGCCGCGGAGCTCGATGGGGCCAGTGGGGCCATGGTTGACGTCGAGGGCGCCGTCGACGAAGGGGTCGCCGTCCCGGGCTGACTGTTGGCATGGGATGAGGGGTCGACGAGGATGGTGTGGGTACTCGGCAACGAAACGGAAACCGGCTTCACCCAACCTCCGAGCACCGCACCACCGGCCAGCGCCACCAGGGCTCCGGCGGCGAGTACCGATGTGCCCGGATGCCTCTTGATGACCTGGACCGGCCGAACCCCCAAGCGTCCGGTCCGACGGGCCGCCTCTTCAACGGAGGCTCCGAGCCCATCGTCGACCGTGGATGCCGCGTCAGTCTCGGAGGACGCGTGAGTCACGCTAGATGCTGCAGCCGCATCCTTATGCGCCCCTGCTCGGTCGGCCCCTGCTCGGTCGGCTGGCAGATCAGCAACGGCTGGCTGGGGCGATTTGGCCCAACCCAAGACTGCACCGGACATCTCGGGCCGCGCCTCCATGCCCCTCGGCTCGGGTGAGTTAGGCCAGCGCAAGGTACCCGTTTCCTGGCTGATCGCCCCCAGGATCACCTGGAGGGAATCGTCCCCGGGCTCGGCGTCCTGGATATCGCGTCTCTCAGGCATTGTTCATCTCCCACGAAGTGATGGTCACGACGGAACCTGCGATTCCTCCCGTGACCACCAGGTGATAGGTGCCTGGAGCACTGCCGCCCGACACAGTCACATCGGTGGTCATGGTCACCGACTGCGGCGCACCTCCGACCGAGTTGATGGTGATGTCGAGGGGGGAGTCGTGCCCGGTGATCTGAGCGTTGGCCAATGGCGTCGGCATAGCTAGACCGGGTGCTATCGCCGCCCACCAATCGTTCCGGGCCTGCTCGGCCGAGTGGATGCCGCCGAAATACGCCTGCAGGCCGGCCGACGTCAGGTTGAGCGGCCCGGGAGATTCCTCCCAACCAGACGACGTATCGCCGGTCAGGGTCATCGTTCCCATGGGAGCTTCGTTCTGAGTCAACGTAAGCCCCTGGGCCAGGAGGTCGGGTGGGGCGGGGACGGTATAGCTGACCGTGTCCGTGGCCGGGAGCTTCGGTGCCGTGGTGGGGCTGGTTCCCGAAGCTCTGGGGTCAGGTCCGCCACCGGCCTTGGTCCCAATGGCCGGGCCCGGTGCGGAGGATGACTTGCTGTGAGAGGCAAGCGGTGGGGCGGTGGGGTCTTCGGTGGCGCTGACCAGAAGTCGCTGGGTCGTGTAGAAGAGCGCATTGGTGGGCCAACAGGTATCGAGGATCATGGTGGGTGTGGAGGAGTTGTAGACGGGATCGCCGGCGTTCACCACGGTCTGGCCCGTCACCTGGAATGCCGCCGTCGAGCACTGGTCCTGGTAATAGATAAGGTCGCCCGGTTTCAGCGCGTTGATGTGCACGAAATAGCTGACGTCGTGAGCCAGGAAGACTGCACTGCCCGTGGCTCCCGGCCACACCGATGCCGGGGCGTGCCCAGCGGCGACGTTCAGTTCCGCATCGTCGGTGCCCTCCTCGACGGGGGCCTTCAATCCGATGCTCGGAATGGTGAGCGTGCCGGCCAGCTGACCGACTTGCGGCGGGTTCTGCACGCAGGGTGCGGTCGACGTCTTGGCCTGCTCGACGGGCCGAGAATGGCTTTCGAGCACGGACTGGGCACGATCCTTGTGCGCCGTCCATCCCGCGACGTATCCGAAGAACCCGAGGGCTCCCCACACGAGCAGCGCCCCGAGGACCGGCACCAGCCAACGGATCGGATGGTCGGTCACGACTTCACCGACGCGGCGGAGCCGTGACCTCCCATCATCAGGTCGTCCCAGATAAGACGCCTTGTCCTCCACTACCGTCCCGACCCTCCACGGGCCAGACCGGCCAGATAGCGGAGCCCGCACCGAGCCCGATCGACAGCTGCTCCGAGAGGTGACCCGATGGCGCGGGTCCCGTGGGCCAGAACCGGGATGAGGGCTGCCAGTCGGCGGCGGTAGATCAGTCCCAGCCCGGCCACAAGAGCCAGAGCGATGATGGGCAGCGAGCCGCCCCAGGGCTCACCCGTGTGGACAGCCGTTACCCCGGCAATAGGCGCTCCGGCCGGCGGGGCGGGAGCGGCGGCCGGAGGCGCAGCCGGCGGGGTGACTGCGGCGGCCAGGGCGAGGCCCGTCACCGATGCGCTGGACGAGGCCAGGTCGATGGTGATGCCGCCGCCGGGGAGGCCGGTCAAGAGACTGAGCACGACTCCCTGTGCTGTGGCCGTCGCTGAGCCAGGTCCTTGCGTCGTGTTCGACGAGCCCACGCTGATGGTAGAGGCCAACGGTGTCCCGGAGAGCAAGGTCTGCGACTGACCCGGCGCCAATGTGATCGTATTGGAACCGGTGACGGGGTTGTTGACCGTAACCGTCACGACCGAGGGGGAGGCCGTAGCCGTGCCGGCACCGCCGCTCCGGTCAAGGGTCGCCGTCGTTGTGGCCGCACCCAAGGTGATCGAGGCCGCGGGCAAACCGGGCCCGCCCGCACCGGGGAGGATGGCGATGGTACCCCCGCTGCTGGTGTTGGTGGCCGTGGCCGACGCGGCCGTGGTCGAAACGGATCCGGTCGAGGTTCCGGCACTGATCGTGGCCAGGCCGGTGGTCTGGGCCACGGACAGCCCCAACGAGGTCAGCAGGTCGCCCAGCGAGATACCGCCCACCGGCGGCGTGGGCAACGTCCCCAAGATGCCCTGCAGGGCCGTGAACACCGGCGAACCGGCCGTAATGATCTGAGTCAGTGCACTGCCGGCACCGGCCGTCAGCTGGGCGACCGAACCAGCCGATCCGGCGCTTGGAAGACCGTTGCCATCAGTGGCGGCCTGGGCTGATCCACAACCCAAACCGGCGGAGAGATAGGTGCTCAGCGGGGCGGGGAGGGTCGGGGCCGCACACGTCAACGGCAGGTTCTGATTCTGCCCGGGCGTGGTTGCGGTGGCGTGCTGCGAACCGCTCACGGTCGGCAGGAGCTGGCCAGAGCCCACCGCGTCTGCGCTCGGCGTGGCGTCGGCGGAAATGGTGGAGTCGCCACCGGTCAAGGTGGTGCCGAAGCCGGAGATGCTGAGAGCATCCCCCTGCGCTTTGAGCTGGAACGAGCCGGGCCCGGATGCGGCGCTCGCACTGGCCGCCATCCCTCCCAGGGACGCAGCGGCCACCAAGCTGGCAGCCACGGCGGTGATGGAGCCTCGAAGACGTGATCTCATGACTTCTCCTCGTGCCGAATGGGCACGCGTGCGTGCGACAACCGATGACGCGGAAGACTCATCGGCCCCCGGTAACCAGTGAGCGGGCGGCGCGTGCTCGTCAGCCTTCGCATCTCAGCCTCCCCATCCGTTCGCGAGAAGAACGGGCCACGACGAGGGAACTTGTGCATCGTTGGAGAATTCTTGTTAGCTATGGGTAGACAGAGAACCGGACGGACCACCTAGAACTCGTTCTAGCGTTGGTTTGGGGCCCCTGGGTCGGTGGGTAATACCGAAGGGACCATCGGCTGGCGGCGACAAGACGACGGGGAAAATGGCGTGATGCGGGGTTCCGACGATTTCACGGACATGCACGACGGAGGCGACTTCGAGGGTGCAGTGGACGTTGAGCGGGACCGGGCCCTGGTGGAGCGGTGCCAGGGCGGAGACCACGAGGCCTTCGATGCGCTGTATATGCATTACCACCGGCGACTACTGCGGTTCTGTGTCAAACGCCTGCAAGAGCGCTCCGAGGCGGAGGACGCCGTACAGGAGACGTTCGCCCGGGCGTGGCGCGCCCTGCCGAACTTTGCCGGGGACCGGCGGTTCTATCCCTGGCTGACCGTCATTGCCGGCAACCTGTGCACAGACGCTCTCCGCCGTCGAGCCCGCCTGAGCCCTCTGGATGAGACGACGATGCGGACCAGCGATGTGGGGTCGTACGACATCGAAGACGCCGTCTTCCAGGCTGTCGACGTCAAGATGGTGACGACCGCGTTCGAGAACCTGAAGCCCCGGCACCAGAGGGTTCTGGATCTTCGCGAGCGGTCCGGGTGGTCTTACCAGAGGATCGCCGAAGAAGAGGGTGTCGGGGTCTCGGCCGTGGAGACGTTGCTGTGGCGAGCTCGCAATGCCCTGAAGCGAGAGTTCGCGCTGCTAGCCGGAGCAGAAGGCAAGGCAGGGGCCCTGGTCGGTCTGGCCATGACCCTTCCCCGGAACGCCCTTCGACGCTTTCCGACGTCGTTTCGACACGCCATGGAGGCGGCCCGTCACGTGGTCAGTGCGGTGACGCCGGCGGGTGCATCCATGGCCGCTGCCGGCGCCGTGGTCGTCGGTCTCGGTGCTGTCTACCTCTCTCCGGGTACGTCGGCGACCGCCACTTCGACCGGGACCACTCTGATCACGTCGACTGTCGCTCCGGCCGGCGGTGGCAACGGCGGACCTACCCCACCGGCCAACACGGCACCCGTCCCCCCGGCGACGCCACCATCGGTACCTGCAGGTTCGGGTGTCGTGCCTCCGCCCACAACGACGGCAACCGGAGGCTCTGGGACCGGATCCTCTGGGGCCGGATCCTCGAGCCCGCCGCCTGGATCGGCTATCCCGTCGAACCCCGGGTCGGGGCTCAGCCAACCGTTGGCTGGGGTTGCCGGCACCTTGGGTGGCGTCGTGGCCGGCGCGGGCGATGGTGTCGGGGGTGC
>Ga0210400_10004877_pt1 | contig 11506 bp, 8 predicted proteins | sample IncBWH26MmetaG_FD_155456 | JGI IMG/M metagenome (GOLD analysis project Ga0210400, IMG submission 155456) | Forest soil microbial communities from Barre Woods Harvard Forest LTER site, Petersham, Massachusetts, United States - Inc-BW-H-26-M | ecosystem: Environmental > Terrestrial > Soil >...
CGAAGCTTTGGAACACTCCGTTTCTTCATCCAACCGGGCTGGTGGCCGGTACTTCGGACGGACGACTGATCGCCCCGGAACTGACCAACAGATTGAAGCAGGCCGCGTCGGCCAGTGCCCTGAAGACGTTTGATTCCTTGGGCGCACTTACGCAGGCGCCTCTCAATCCCGCAGCCGCCTCGGTTGCCTACTTCGATCCAAACTCACTGCTGATAATTACTGTGGATGGCCAAGGGCAGTTGATGCCAACTCCCGCTCCGGTACCAATTGATAAAGCCAATCCGTATAACCTACCAGCGGGCAATGAATTCATCCAGCGGGCGTCGCCCAGTTTCACGTTAAGCGATACGCAGAAAATTATGGATGGTCAGCAGGCTTCCTTCAGTACGTCGATCAATTCCGGTACGGCCTCATCTTATAAATGGTCTTTTTCGGCTCCGAGTGATGCAGGAAACAATCCCAATGTAAACTTTACAGACCCTGCGGCCTCGCAAACGGGCACAGATGGTCATTGGTTCGCCGAGCCCAACATTGCCTGTCCGACAACTGCTGACCTTCCCGACTACTATAACGCTACATACAAGATTAAGGCTGAAGTAACGTTCGCGAACGGGAACAAGAAGAGCCGTACAGCGAAGTTGGTTGTGAATGCATTGTGGAATCCGGCGGGTTCAGTTTGCTTTTGTGATGCTGACATCAGTGGTGGACCGGTTGTTGGAAAGGATGCTTCCGGTATATGGCACGTAGTCGACAAAGGTACCTTGGCACGCAAGGTACCCACCGTATCCACAATCAACATCATTCCTACGAGTCAGTTCTTCAACAAGGTAAAGACACATGAACAGGTTCATTTGGACCAGTGGAACCCAGGACGACTGTATGGCGATCTGATGAACCCTGATGACTTCTTCAATCAAATCAAGAATCTGACGGGCACTTCGCGGCAAGACCTCGTTAACAAGCTCCTCAACGCAAAACAGACATATGTTGACGTCCAGGCGGGCCTCTTCAAGAGACGAATATCGGCGGCTGAACGGGAAGCCCACCTCATTGCTGATCCCGTGGCACCCCAATACATCTATCAGTTGTGCAACGTAGCGGGGCCGACACAATGACGATTCAACCTGCAGTTCGCCTTCTACTAGCAACTATCTTAGTTGTTCTTACTGCTGGCGCCCAGATTGACACTGAGATAATCCCCCCGGCACAGGATCTCCGGGATCTCTACGAAAGAGCGGCCGCGAGTCGTTTGGTTATTGTCGGTACTGTGGTGAAATCTGAAGGCGTTGCGAAAAGACTATCTCAGTCGGACAAAGATAAGATGATTCAACCAGGTCCAGAAAAAGGGACGTTCATAGTATCGCTCGATGGAGTGGTTGGAGGTTCACTTTTCACAATTCAAATTGAAGACACTGTCTGTCGCCAGGCCGATTTTGAAGCCGACACAAATGCGCCGCCGAAGGCCCAGTCAACTGTACAATTGTTTTTGCCTCACGATGAACGGAGTTGGATCAATGGACACCGACAGGAAATCCTCTTAACAGGTACGCGTTATTTGGTCTTTCTCGTGGAACCAGCGCACGAGATACAGAAGGACTGGACCAGTGAGTTCGACCTCGACCCCAACCAAACCTACTATCGAGGCGAGGAACTGAATCGAGGCATCATTCCCTTAGATCAAACAGTGTCGGGACCTGGCGCACCACCACAGTCAGCAGTGCTGGACAAGACAACGCGACTCTGCCAAGCATTCAGACCGCCAAGACTGGCGGATAAATTGGCCGCCTTGCGAAAGTTAGTCGCTTCCGGTGATCCAGTGCTGCGGAAAGAAGCTAAACAAGGGTTGAAGCACCTGCAATCTATGCAGCATTGATTTTTGCCAGAGTCCCCGCAATATATTTACCAGTTCTGCTCCGGCGAGGGGCCAAGCGAATGAAAACACAACGTCTGCTCTGGAAACTTGCGGCCCTCGGCTTCATAACTCTAAACGTTACAGCACAGATTGACACCGAGCGCATTCCACCCGGACAAAATTTGAGCAATCTCTACGAAAGAGCGTCGATGAGCCGCTTCGTCGTGATCGGCACAGTTATCAAGGATGAAGGAATACTTCGGCGCATGACACCGGAGGTTTTTGAGAAGGCAAAGGAGGATCTTGGTGCAATGTTGGGTGGCTCGCTTTATTCAATCGCCGTAGAACGGACAGTTTGCAGACAGCACGACTTTCAAGTGGCCAAACCGCCATCTGCTGAAAACTTCATAGATCCCGGCTCAGAGGTCGATATATTTGTGCCCTATGGGGAACCGATGTTTGTGGACGGATATCTGCAAGAGGCTCTTCAGCCTGGCAAGACGTATTTGATATTTCTGGTGGAGTCGGATCAGCAAACGGAATGGCTCCGAATCTATGAGCTTGATCCGCAACGCACATATTACCGGGCGGAAGGCAGGAATCGAGGCGTCATTCCTTTGGCAGGTATTCGTGAGCAAAACCGCGTCTCGCCAGATAGCTCCGTCAAAGCGCCGCCAATATTGGAAGAGGTAACTCAACTTTGCCAAGCAATGCGACCGCCGCAAGTCGCAAAAAAGATATCAGCACTTCGCAAACTGGCGGCCTCGCACGATCCGATCCTGCGAAAAGAAGCCCAGGAAGCACTGCGGGCACTGAGGGTGCCTCGTCAATGATGAGTGCCTAAGCGATGATGGAACGGACCGAGTCAATGAAGCATGGATATACATTGCACTCAGTGAGGGAAAGGGAGATCGAATGAAAAGAGTTGCTCCATTCACACTGTGTATGCTGTTGATTTGCTCTGCGTATTTTTATTCAACGGTCCGCCAGGACCGCGGTGAGCCATCTTTTTTGGATCGGCTCGTCGCAGACTCTGAAATGAAGGACGTCACTATTGAAGAGGCCGTTACTCACCTCCTGGTGTCGAATCACGTTGTAGGTGGAATTGCTGTTTCGTCGACCTGCAAGTCTCACGAGGGAACTGCCGGCGAGAAACATGTTTTCACTCTTAATGGACGCTCTATGCGCCAAGCCTTAGACGAAATCCTGAATAGCGATCACAATTATCACTGGGTCGAAGAGAATCACACGGTCGTTGTGTCGCCTGTAAACGGCATACCTGAACTACTTCAAACTGAAGTAGAGCACTTCGAGATCGATGACTCACGGTACACACTTTCGGCTGCGAGTGGTCAACTGTTGCAGCTTCCCGAAATTAAGAGAAGAAGGGCGCAGCTTAAACTCAAAGGAGGAGTTCACTACTTTACTGGCAGCGTCGACCCTCAGGAACTTCTCAAATCCAAGCTAACGGTAAGTAAGGTACGGATGTACGAAGCTCTAAATGTTATTGCGCAGACTCACGGGGCTGCAGTGTGGCGGTACGCAGAATACCACTGTGCCAAATCGAATGAGATGAGTATCAGTTGGATTGTTCGCTAAGAATGCGGTCGCGATCCTGGTTTGAAGGCCGGTAACGCGACGATTGCAGCAACCTTAAAGTCGCTTAGTTAGGTCACACAACGAAATAATCCCGCTGAGCGACCGGGGCAAAGAACTCAATTCCATTGGACTCACCAGCGGCCCCTTGGTTACTTTGATTCCAATTCATTCTCGTTGATTGCAGGAGGCCAAGTGAAGTCAATGCCAGCTCCACTGCAATGCGGATTTTTGAAGGTGGTCCGTTGAAGATCAACATTCTCGGGGATCGGGCGCAGGACCCACCCTGGATTACCCACGATAAGGAAATCGTGAAAGCTGGCATTTCACTAATCGGCGAGGATGTTCGAGGAACAATCAGGGCGACGATTAGCCCGAAAAACGCTTCATTACAAATCACTTTCGGTTCAACAAATACTGCGAGAGCAACAGTCGTGGAAGAGGGCCGAGTGGACGGAACAGACTCGACCACGGTAACGCTGAGAATCACTGGTGTTGCTGCCACTCCAACCGATAAGCCCAAGGCTGATGCCCAAGTGCAGCGTTTTTCTCTGGCTCGCCGGCAGGTTCGAAGATTCCTGTATTGGTCGTCGTTCCCACAACTCAAGACCACAAACTCGGCCAAACGACATTAGTAAACACATCCGGGCTCCTGACCACATTCCCGTTTAAATTTGTCTCGTCGACGAGTGTGGGAAATATCGTGACCATCACCGTTAGCGACCAATTTGGACAGGCTCTAGACTCAATCTATGCAGCCTCGTTTGGGGAAAAGCCCGGCCGGGAGGGGAAGATGAAAGTAAACATCCCAAAATGTTTTCTCGGGTCATTTCTCCTCAGAGTTTTAGCTTTCACGTATCAGCCCCCCAACGTGGCCGGACATTCTTGCAGCTTCCGTTTTGGCCAATTGCCGTTTGCTCATTGCTGTTTTACACGAATGAAACCCCATTGACTTCGGTTCCATGCTGATACATAGTCTCCAGCATGTTTGGCCAGAAGACTGTGGATGATCCACCTCTATCGTTTGAACAAATAAGGGCCGCGGAGCGCAAATCGATTCTCCCTGATGAAGACCCTGGCAAGCCGCCGGGTATCTTGAGTGCCTTGTGTATTTCAGGTGGGGGCATCCGGAGCGCTACTTTTGCCCTGGGCGCGATTCAAGGGTTGGCAGAGAAAGGCGTTCTTAGCGCCTTTGACTATCTTTCTACGGTTTCCGGCGGCGGCTACATTGGCAGTTGGCTCACCGCCTGGAAGCACCGTCAAGGTGGACTGGACAAGATCATTCCGGCCCTCAAGCCCGCCGCGCCGTTTCCGCCTGAAAAAGACCCCGATCCGCTGCAGCACCTGCGCGAATACAACAATTATCTTTCTCCCAAACTGGGTCTTTTTTCCGCCGACACCTGGACACTTGCAGCTACGGTTGCCCGCAATATGCTGCTGAACTGGCTTGTGATCGTACCGCTGCTCATGTTCGTCCTTATGGCCCCGCGCCTGCTTCTCTCATTGGCAAGATTTGGCGAGCATCTGGACGCCGTGCATGGGCGGGGTTGGGCGCAGCAGACAAACAGCGCGTTCGTCATTGCCGCGCTGGCCGGCCTGGCTTACGCGGTAACTTGCTTTAATGCACTCCGCTACTTGCCCGGGGTAGGCAAAACGAAGCACACCGAGACCGGCTTTATCAGGTATTGCCTGGCGCCGCTTATCTGCTCGGCGCTTTTGTTCATCACCATGGAGTCCTGGATCACAGGTGGTGATGAAAGGCTGCCAACAACCTTGACCCTCCGGAGTCTGCTTTTGGTCATAACAGCTGCGGGACTCGCCGGGTGGACTGCCTATCTTGTGCGGTACTTCAAGGCGACCTATCGACGGCCCAGGCTCATTTTTGGGCTGACATTTTCGCTGCTCTTTATGGGATTGGGAACCGCATCTCTTGCGTGGCTATTGGTGTCCAGGCTCTACCCTCCAATGGAGTGGAGGTCCTACGTGTCCTTTGCTCCTCCATTACTCCTGTTGGCCTTTGCTTTGCCGGTAGTTCTCTTCGTCGGTCTGACCAGCCATGTCCTACAGGATGAAGATAGAGAATGGCTCTCCCGAGCGGGCGCATGGCTGCTGTTATTCATTCTGGGCTGGTCCGCTATGTGCACCCTGGTGCTGGTGGCGCCCGTTTGGGCATTTAACCTTCCCCAGTGGGGCCGTGCCGCTTTTGCCGCGGCTGGTGGCGCCGGCGGCATTCTTACCGCTTTGGGCGGATTCGGCCTTAAGAGCCAGGGGCAAAAAGGCAATTCAAAGACGGAACAAAACGCGACCAAGCAGCCATCCATTCCTTTCATGCGCGTGATTCTGCAACTTGCCGCAGCTGTATTTGTTATCAGCTTCCTGATTGGACTGGCGATCCTGACAAACTGGCTGTTTTCGGTGGGCGGGCTGGTACCGGGCGATTGGACCAATCATGGGCGGTTTGTAGAGGACACGCCTGCCAGGTATGTGCTGGCAGGGGCCGCGATCTTCATGGCATTCGCGTGGGTAATGGCGCGATTCATTGACATCAACAAGTTTTCTCTGCACGCCATGTACCGCAACCGGCTGGTTCGCGCATATATTGGCGCCTCCAACCGCGTTGAAAAGGTCAACCCGTTCATAGGCTTTGCCGATAACGATGACTTGCCGATGCATGAGTTGGAGCCCAGGCTCCGGCCATTCCATGTAGTCAACATCACGCTTAACCTGGTTTCAGGCAAACGCCTGGCATGGCAGCAACGCAAGGCTGAATCATTCACGGTCACGCCTCTCCACTGCGGCAGCTCCCAACTTGGTTACCGCCCGTCGGACAAGTACGGCGACGGCATTTCCCTGGGCACAGCCATGGCTCTTTCGGGCGCTGCGGCCAATCCCAATATGGGGTATTACTCGTCGCCGGTGATCGCTTTTATCATGACGCTGTTCAATGCGAGGCTGGGAGCATGGCTGGGCAATCCGGGAGAGCGTGGGGCCAGCAGTTGGAGAGAACAAGGCCCGAAGTCGGCCGTAGCTTCGATTGTTCGGGAACTCTTTGGTCTTACCAACGAAGAATCTCGTTACGTCAATCTCTCCGACGGCGGTCACTTCGAGAATCTTGGCATTTACGAGATGATAAAGCGGCGCTGCCGGTACATTCTCGTGCTCGACGCCGCCGCTGATGTCGACCTCAAATTCGACGGCCTGGGCAACGCCCTCCGGAAGATCCGCATTGACACCAAGATCGATATACAGTTCGTTGAATCGTGGGAGCAGGAGCTGCGGGACCGCAAAAAGCGCTGGGCCGTTGCGAGAATTTGCTATAGCGACGCGGGTCTGGGCGAAGACGGCTTCCTGATCTATATCAAACCCTTGATGTGCGCGAATGAACCTCCGGATGTGGTCGCCTACCAGGCGGCCAACCCAGACTTTCCGAACCAGAGCACTGCCGACCAATTTTTTGACGAATCCCAGACGGAAAGCTACCGGATGCTCGGCCTTCACACAGTTCGGGAAATGTTCCAGGGTTGGGTCTCCACAAGAGGCTTCGCAGGACTGGTGGAGAGTCTTGGGACGCCGCAAGTAAAAAAAGCCCCAGAGTTCGCCGTGGCTGCGAAGTCCGGCACCTAAAACAACGTTTCAGCGCCTGGAACCAATTGATTTAAAACCGCTCTGGCCCCAATACCGTTCATTCATTTAAGGAATTCGAGGATGTGAAAGACGAGTTTTAGGAAGGTCCCGAGAACCGAAGCGAGGGGAAGATTGGGGATTCGGCTATTGGGCTGCTGTCTAAATTTGAAAAAGTCAGGATTTCATCAAATTTATTTTTCTCTCGGCCACATTAAAAGCAACTGTCTATCTTGAACTGGGATGTTTATAACCGGCAATTTAGTGTAATTTTTACATGATAGCGCGTTTAGTAGGTCTTTATATAACAAGACTAGTTATAACTAGTAGACTGAAAGCAAAGCATACCTCGAAAATCGAGGTCGATGCAAGTCATTCAAAAGACGCTGGGTACTCGAATCCGCGAGTTGCGGCTCAAGCGTGGTTGGTCGCAGGAGCAGTTCGCGGACATCTGCGGCATCCACCGCAGTCACATGGGCGAAATTGAGCGCGGGGAAACAAATCTCACTCTTTCGACCATGCTGGTGATCTCCCAAAAATTAGAAACCACCATTGCCTCACTCTTCAGGGGTCTAGCCTAAACCATATACATGGTCTGATTAATTAAATTTCTCTAATGTAAAGTCGTTCCTGTTTTGGGAAACCATTGCCTGTTTTTGCGCTCGATGCCGCATTGCCGACTCGCGCATCTCGGTTTTTTAATCATGGCAATTCTGCGTGCTGTAGCTCTTTGGGCGCGAGCGATGAGCTGCGATAAAGCCGCCAGGCTCGCCACAAAATTCTCACCGTGGCCAGCACGGGAATGGAGAGGAAAACTCCCAAAACGCCCGCTACCTCTCCCCCCGCCAGCACGCCAAATAATATGGCTAAAGGATGTAATTCCAGCTTACTTCCCAGGATTCGCGGGGCGGTCACATAATCCTGAATGCCGCGCCAAATCACCAGGAATAGAAGCACCCAGAGGAGATGGTTGTAGCCGGAGATGAATCCGACTCCCAGAATCACGACTGCGCCCACAACTGGGCCCACCACCGGTATAAACTCCAAAGCTCCGGCAGCCGGCCCCAGGGCGAGAGCATACGGCACGCGCATCGCCCAAATGACCAGGGTCACAACCACAATGGCGATGGCGGACATCAGGAGCTGGGCGCGAATAAAGTGGGCCAGCATGGAATTCATCTCATCCACGGTCTGCGCCAGCAATTGCCGGTTGCGTGGATTTTTCACCGAGTTGATGATCGTCTCTCCGAGTTGTTGGCCGTCCTTCAGGAAAAAAACTGCCAGAATCGGAGCCAGAAAAAGCCACCACATGTTTTGCACGGTCCTGGCGGCCCGCACGACCAGCGCCTGAATTCCACCAATAACTTGCTGGCGATGGTTCAGCCACAAGCCGTTGATCCGGTCTATGGTTTCCGCACTCCAGCCATGCTGGAGTCCCACTTGCTTGGTGAACTCTCCTTTGTCAAATCGCTTGGCCAGTTCTGGCGCCTGTTGGGTGAGTTTTTGCGCCTCCTGTGCTACGGGTGGTCCAGCCAAAGCAAACACCAGCACCAAGAGCGAAAAAAAGATGACGTAGACCACGGCAATGGCGGCCTTCCGCGATCCCCGAAACCAGACTTGCAGGCGGGACACCGGAGCTTCCAGCAGGTAAGCAAAGAAGATGGCAAAAAGAAAGGCAATAAACGCGCGCCACGCTGCATACAGGAATAGAAGGCCGAGGCAAAACACCAGCGCGGTAAACAGCACCCGAACGGTTCTTTGGTCGAAAAGCCTCACGGCTTCATCCTACCAGTAATGCTTATGCCAGAACGGAAATATGAACCGCACGACGGTGGCGTGGACCAGACGACAATCCTTCCATCAAATCAGTGGTGAGTTCTGTGTTTTAAATCATGGCAATTTTGGCAGTTATGTAATTTTGGCAATCTGCGCTCGGTTAGTGCCCATCGGGAGGCGGTTCGGGCACAGCAGCCCCGTCGGCGCGCGCATCGGAAGCCCCAAAGTTCATTCCCGTCTTGGAGTTGTGCATAACAGCCTGTCCGCGTCCCATCAGCGAGGTGTATTCCTTACGCACCATCAGGTTGTGTCCCTTCTCCCGAAGCGCCTGAAGTACATTTGGTTTCACCCGCGATTCAATCACGATGTCGCAAGTTACCGTATTGCCGGCGACCGTAAAACGCGCCGCTTCCATGGCTGCCTGGATGTTCATTCCATAGTCCACTACGTTGGAGACAAACTGCGCGTGGGCCAGCGGCTGGTTGGCTCCGCCCATGATGCCAAATCCCACGTGCAGGTCGCCACGCTCCATGAAGGCGGGAATAATGGTATGGAAGGGTCTTTTACGCGGGACCAGCGCGTTGGGATGCGTGGGATCGAGGACAAAAAGCGCCCCACGGTTCTGGAGCACAAACCCCTTATTGTTGACCACAACGCCCGACCCGAAACCGGAATAATTGCTTTGAATGAGCGAGGCAATATTGCCGTCCTTATCCACGGCGGCCAGATAAGTCGTATCACTGGTTGCGGGATGCCCGGGCCCCGGGTCGCAATTTGCTTTAGCGGGATTGATCAGTGAGGCCCGTTGCGCTCCGTATTCTTTGGCGAGCAACCCTTTGACCGGAACCTTGGCAAATCGCTGGTCTGCGTTGTAGCGATAGAGGTCGGCATAGGCCAGCTTCATGGCCTCAATTTTCTTATGCAGCTCCACTGTGCCCTGCGGGCCTTCCGGGTCAGGCTGAAAATTACTCATGATATTCAGCATTTCCAGCGCAGCCATGCCTTGGACGTTGGGAGGAAGTTCGTAGATCTTCCAGCCACGATAATCAATGGAGATAGGCTCCACCCATTCCGAGGAGAAGTCCGCCAGGTCATCCAGTTGCATGGTTCCGCCAAAGGCCTCGGAAGTCTGGACAATCGCCTGGGCAATTTCTCCCTTATAGAATGCGTCGCGGCCCTGCTCGGCCACCAGTCGCAGGGATTTGGCCAGGTCGGGATTGGTAAATCGCTCGCCCAGTTCCGGCGCTTTGCCTCCAGGCAGAAACACGCGCCGCGCCTCCTCCGTCTTCCCCATCTTGGGCTCTTCAGCAACCCAGTAATCATGGATGATCTCGGGAACTGCATATCCGTGCTCGGCGTAATAGATGGCTTGCGCAAACAGGTCTTTCCATGGCAGCTTGCCAAATCGCTGGTGCGCCTTGTTCCATCCATCCACGGCCCCAGGTACAGTTGCGGTGTGGATGCCTTCACGCGGCATAGCGGTAATGCCTTGCTTGCTGAGGAAATCTATGGTGAGCTTGCGCGGCGCCCATCCGCTGGCATTCAACCCGTAGAGTTTGCCGGTCTTGGCGTCCCAATACAGGAGGAACAAGTCCCCTCCTATGCCGTTCATCATGGGTTCGGTCACGCCCAAAACGGTATTGGCGGCGATAGCGGCGTCCATTGCGTTTCCGCCTTTAGCCAGGATTTGCGCGCCGGCCTGCGACGCCAGATAGTGGCTTGTACCCACAATGCCTCGGTCTGTAATGACCATGGAGCGGCCGTAGGAGCGGTCTTGCGCATAACCAATCTGAAGGATCATAAACGTCAGGCCCACGAGAAGAAGGATAAGACGGAGCATCTGCACCTCGGACGGAGCGATTGAATTAAGCTGAGAATTATAGCTGAGCCGCTTTGGCTGTTAACTGAGCTGCAGCCAAAGATAAAGTCAAAACCTACCACGGACACACGAAGACACGGAGACGACACGAAGAAATCAAGAACCAGTTTCACCGCCCTTCGCTGCGCTCGAGGGCAGGCTCCGACGCGGAGGCGCGGAGAAAATCAACAAAATAGAGAGATGAGGAATTTGGGAGCAACAGCCACGATTTCAAAGCACCTCGTAGTACAGTGGGCCGAACCGCAACTAAACCCGAGGTCAGGAAAAACCTTGAGCACGACTTAGCATGAATGAGCCAAAAACTTGCACTCCGAATGTGTTTCCGCGTCTCGCTAATACCCGGCCTTTTTCTTTGCGTTATGGCCCCAGGTAAACCGGCGGCCAATGATGCCCTTGATGATGAGATGGTCAGTAGAGCGTGTTACGCCTATGCCCATTCCAAAGTTCAGCTCCCACTCGGGTGAAACGTTGAGATCAATGGAGGGAAAGAATTGCTGTTGCTGTTCTGCTATTGGATCAAAGCTTCCTACGGGGCCGGTCGCGCCATAGTACTCAAGCCCGCCGCTGACCACCTTGGAGAAGTCGTAAGATACCTTGACGTTGGGAGAGAATTCAAAGCCTTTGCTCGCATTCTCGCCATGCAGAGATTTACCCAGGGTCGGATTGAAAGCCAAATACCATCGGCCCAGCTTCTTGTCGACAATAGGCCGTATTTCCCAGGTCCAGGTGTCCAGGGCAAAGCTGCGGCGTTGATAACCGATTTCGTTGGAAAGACTTATACC
>Ga0210400_10004878_pt1 | contig 11505 bp, 10 predicted proteins | sample IncBWH26MmetaG_FD_155456 | JGI IMG/M metagenome (GOLD analysis project Ga0210400, IMG submission 155456) | Forest soil microbial communities from Barre Woods Harvard Forest LTER site, Petersham, Massachusetts, United States - Inc-BW-H-26-M | ecosystem: Environmental > Terrestrial > Soil >...
CTGCTGTCGCCCCCGCTACTACAGCCCAGGTCTCCGGAGTTCCCGCCCGGAGTATGCACAGTCACTTTCACGCTCCCTGGAGCAGAAATCAAACTGGTCGTAATCATGACGCTCAGCTGCTGAGCGTTGATAACTGTGGCGCCCAGAGTCTTTCCGTTGATGACAACTTCAGAGGAGGGAGCAAATTGGCTGCCGTTCACGATGAGCAACGTACCCTCCTGCACCTGAGCAAAACTCATGGTGCTGGGGGCAAGTGAACCGATAAGGGGCGCGGGCCTGGAACTACCGCAGAGGGGGTTAAGAGCATTGTTGCAGCCTGTATGGAACACAAGAGCAAGCAGGGCGGCAACGGACAGGACGGAGGTGCGGGAAAACATAGGATCTCCTTTTCACTGAGGTTCCCGTCTGGATCGTCGGGTGCTGCCGCGAACAAGCACTCTGCGCTCCGCTGGGAAACTCATGTGCTTACAGCGGTCTAAGGTCTATCGGAAGAAAAACTCTCTGGATACGACGTTGGGAACACCGGGGATAGACATAAGTTTCGCCGCCGTGGAGATTTCTTTTAAACCGCAAAGCCCAGAGGGTAGCCAATCACCTGTTGACGAACCCCCCGGCCACATCGATAGGGTATCTATGGGTAGTCCTATTTATTAATCCGGGCCAGCTTTCCGTCTTTTAAATAAAAGTAATCGCCCCGCCAGACTACGCTGCTTCCGGCAAAGCTACCCAGCCAGACCAGGACCGCAACCACGTCGCGCAGCGGAATCAACCAAATCCAGCGCTTCACCTGGCGATCGTGCAGAACTCCTCCTCCGATCACCAGAGCCGTTAGCAGACGAACCGCACACGCTAAGGCAAACAATCCCCATGCCCATGGGGCGCCCTTCGAGGAGACCAGTGTCAGCAGCGCCCACGGCAGGAGGAAGGTAAATACCAGACCCACATAACCCCAACGGCGCGAATCGCGGATGGTGCGCGCCCATCGCAACTGGTGCTCGACAAATTCGCGCAACGAGTAGGGCGGGAGGAATGTCTCGACTACAACGTCCGATAACCTCACCTCTAGGCCTCGCGCGGCAATTTGTGTTCCCATCTCATAGTCGTCCGCCAGGTAATCCACGAACGCTTCGAACCCTCCGATCGCTTCCAAACCCGAGCGCCGGAACGCCAACGTGGAACCCAATGCAAAATGGAGGCCTCCTTCCAATTGACCTGCCGCCAGTACTCCAGCAGCAAAATCGGTGCTGATGCCCATCATCTCCATGCGTGAACCCAGAGTCGGACTCGCCACGCCGCGGTAAAGACAGGTCACCATGCCGACCGTCGTATCGGCGAACGCAGCAAACACCCGCCGCAAATAGTCAGGTTCCACCCGAATGTCACTGTCATTCACCAGGAGATATTCATATTTCGAACGAGGAAGCATCTGCGCCAGGTTGCTGACTTTAGTGTTCGCTCCCAGGTTCTTTTCACAGACCAGCAAACGAATCGCGCGCCGTGGAAACTCCGACTTCAGGCGCTCGACAATTTTCGCCGCAGGATCAGCGGACTCGCTCACTCCGAAAATAATCTCGTACTCCTCATATTCCTGCACGCAATGACTGCGCAGGCTCTCATACATTTCAGGATCCGTACCCTTGAGTGGCTTGAGAATCGAAACCGGCAGCTCAGGTTGTGTAGTGCGAACCTGCCCTGAGCGAAGTCGAACGGGCTCCTCGCCCGCACTCTTCCGTTGCCGGAGGAATTTCACCGCACTCCACAGGCAGAGCGCGCTATAAGCCAAGCTCGAAAGCGTTCCGAGGGCGCCGACAATTTCGAGGGCATGGCGAATCATTCGGATGGGACAGTCTACTCGTATCGTAGATTTCGATGGGATCCAAGTTCAGTAGCTTCCACGCGGATAAATACTTTCCGCGCGCTGATGGGGAAATCGCGCCTCCCGTGAGGTCTAGCGGTCTGAGGTCTAAGGTCCGATGCCTGACGTCCGATATAATGATTCTGTTGGCAGCTGGACCGGACGGTCGCTCGTCGCGAGACGGGAGGAAAGTCCGAACTCCGCAGAGCAGTGTGCCGGATAACGTCCGGGAGGTCGGGTTCAAGCCCGGCCGACGGAAAGTGCCACAGAAAACATACCGCTCCGGCCGCAAGGCCGAGGTAAGGGTGAAAAGGTGCGGTAAGAGCGCACCGCCGCCGCAGTAATGCAGCGGGCAGGGCAAACCCCACACGGAGCAAGACCAAATAGGGAGGGAGTCTCGGGTTCGCTCGAGGCAGGTGCCGGCTCGGCGCGTCACAACCTCCGGGTAGGTCGCTTGAGCTCCGCAGCAATGCGTGGCCCAGAGGAATGACCGTCCTGCGGGAGCAATTCCGCAGACAGAATTCGGCTTACAGGTCCGGCTGCCATAAATTCACATGCAAGATTCCGCCCTCCTCTCAGGATATCGGGAGCGGCTTTTCGCCTGGTCGGCCGCCCCCAACTTACAGATCCGGCTGCCATAAATTCACATGCAAGATTCCGCCCTCCTCTCAGGATATCGGGAGCGGCTTTTCGCCTGGTCGGCCGCCCCCAACTTACAGATCCGGCTCTTTCTGAATTCAAGTGGCAGCACCCAATTCCGTGCGCCCCGTAAGCCGCTACCAGCGCCAGATGGCAGGGACCGGACAGTTTCGCCCTGCCTCCAACAATTGCGGAATTTAGAGCTAAAACACCTTGACACTAAGCCAAAAGGAGTAGAGACTATGGGCAGTCCCTCCCTAGTGAGCGCTGTAGTGTCGTGAGTCCGTAGAAGTGCGGCACTTAAATTGCCCTCCCCCCGAGCTTGTAGCTCAATAACTGCGCGATTGGAGCATCCTTTGATGCGCAACGAAAAGTTACAGGCTGGCCTTCTTCTGGTGGACAGCAAACTCAAACTTCTTCATTTCAATTCTGAAGCAGTAAAGATCCTGGCATACCCAACCGGACCGGAGCGCATCAAACGTCTCGACGTCTTTCTCAGCGATCGGGTCAGGTCGGGTCTGGTCGAGGAACGCGCAACAGAATCGCCTACGTTCACCAAGGAATTCAAGTCGGGGAATCGACGCTATACCTGCCGTACCTTCACTCTTGAGCCGCAAGAAGCGGAAAGCTTCCGGCAGGCGACAGTGTTGCTATTGGAGAGAAATCCGTTTCGAGTGAGTGCATTGTCTCAGGCCGCGCAGATGTTCGGGTTTACCCCACGTGAGAATCAGACAGTCGAGCTATTGTTGCAGGGACTCACCAGCAAGGAGATCGCCACCCGCTTGGAGATCAGTCCAAACACAGTCAAAGCGTTTGTGCGCCTGGTCATGGTTAAGATGGGAGTGACCACGCGTTCAGGCATAGTCGGTAAAATCTTCATATCGCCCTCTTAGGTATGGTTTGGATGACATTCCCACCTCGCATTGCCCACAAACTGGCTATGCTGTGTTTGATTAGCGCCGCGGCTGCGGGTTCTTGCCAGGCCGAATCCAAGGCAAAATCGGATGTTCCTTCGGCCATCAGTCAACAACAGCCGGCGGCGGTTTCGCGGGTAAAAGTCGTTCTGGAAAAAGGCTGGCCCGACGTGGAGATCACGTCCACGCGTCCGCTTACGCCTACGATTACGAAGCTCGAAAATCCGCTGCGGTTGCTCATTGATCTGCCCAATGCTCGCATATCGGTGAAACATAAGCGTGTCGACGTCACTAGTGAAGATATCGGCGCGGTTCGCCTAACCCAGTATCCGATGACTCCGCCGGTGGTTCGGGTCGTCATCGAACTGCTCAAGCCGCTTAGCTATACCTGGGACGTCGCGGGCAACCGCCTTATGGTTCGGTTGCATGCAGAAGAAAAAGAAGTGACCGCAACACCACCTTCCGTTCCCGCTCTTGTCCATTCCCAAGAACCGGTGGCAGTCCCTGTCAGCCCAACCACTTCCGGCACATTGGTGTTTGCGGAAAAACTTGCCTCCGGTGCATCTGTGACGGCGGGCGGTGATACGACCACGCTTCGCTTGGCCCGCGGAGGTGAAATACATATCTGCCCTGGGACTACGGTTTCAGTAACCCGCTCCCCGACCGGGCCGGATTTAATGGTTGGCATGAGCACCGGAGCGGTCGAAACGCATTACACGTTGGAAAACGCGGCAGATGTCATCCAAACACCCGATTTCCGGATCCTTTTGCGTGGCCCGGGCGAATTCCACTACGCCATCAGCGCGGACTCGCGCGGTAACACGTGTATGCGCGGGCTGGCAGGCAATACTGCGCCCGCAATTATTTCTGAGCTGATGGGAGATGGCACCTATCAATTGGAGCCTAGTGAAGGCCTGGTTTTCCACTCCGGACATATCAATGCCGCGGATACGGCCTTGCACTCGGTGCGAGGGGTGGTAACGGCACTACCAGGAGATTGCGGTTGCCCGCCTCCGCCAGTCCCGGTGATGCTGGCGTCTGTGTCGGCAACTCCTATCGACAGCGATCAGCTCCGATCGGTGCACCTGGCACAGCGAGATGAAGCGTCAAGGCCAATACCGCCGGGAGCAGCGTCGGGCAATACTGATCCAAACAGCGTGTCAACTCTGCAAGTGGCGCCAGGATCGGAAACGGCTCCGCTTCCGCCTCCCAGGCCGAATGAAGTTCGTGTACACCTTGAAGCGCCGATCGTCTACCGCGCCGCCCCGACCCCTCCGCCGAAACCAGCTGCCATCACCGATGCCCAAAATCTGCCTCTAGCGTCCTCACCGCCTCCGGGCTCGCTGGCGCATGCGGTCGTTCCTCCTGCTCCACCGGCCGACGCGCAGAACAAGCCGCCTCACCGTGGTTTCTTTGGCAAGGTCAGGGGCTTGGTGTCATCGATATTCCGCTAAGGATTTCCGTCGCCCTCGCTCATCGGACTCCTAATGGCATCAGGGCAATACGAAACTTAGAGTGACTTGACTCTCAAATCCTGTCGGCTGACCATTCCTAAGAAGAGGCTTGAAACGCCACTGGCGAATAGCCGTGGCGGCCGCCACTGCTAATTGAGAGTCGCCCTCGACACGACTGACGCGCTCGACCAGGCCGTCTTTGCCGACAATCACTTTCATCATTAGAGTGCCCTGAATCCGCAGGTTTCTTGCTTCCGACGGATAGTCGGGCTCAACTCGTCGCAGCAAATAAGTATTGGCGACGTCCTCAGAAATCAGCACCGGACGCGCGGGTGCGGCGCTCTCGTTCGTGGAGATATCGTGTGCCGTCTGTTCCGCGGCCGGCGGATCGTCTGCCGGTATAATCTTCGCCGGCGCAGTGCTCGATGACACCACCGATGGCGGGGGCGTGGGCATGATTGCTGCCATCGCTCGAGTCGCGGCTGGAGATGGCCCGGCAGCAGGCGCGCCCAGCATCCATCCCATCAAGAGCGGCAATCCAATCAGAGTGACAAGCAGGGTCCAATGAATTGGCGATTTCGCCGGAATGCGAACCTTTGGCTTCGGACGAGATGCGCCAGCGCTCAGTCGTGGAGCGACTCGCGCTAGGGAGACTGGCTGAGCGGGGACATCCTTGGCGCTTGCAGGGCTGGCAACGGCCTTCGCAAGATCGATATTCGCGCATGCCGCGACGCGGTCGGCAAGCTCTCGCAGCATCGACAGATCGCGATCACGGAAGGCATTGGGACGAGGAGAAAAAATCTCGATGACGCCCCGCACAATGTTCTTGCTCCGCACTGGCACGATCAGAATCGAGCGTAAGCCAAGTCTGCGACAGGTCGCCAGGTCAAATCGAGAATCAGCCTCAGCATCATCGCAACCCTGCGCTTCACCCGTGCGAAGGCAAGCGTGCAGAATCCCTGAATGCGCATTCAGGTAAGTTGCCACGTCGCCTGCGGTCGCGCCGCTCTTAGCGAGGCAGATCCGCTCACCCGCCCTCGCCAAAACGATCGCCGCCCCGGTGGCGGTGGTCGCCAGGCGTGCTTGCTGAACGATTTGCTGAAGCGTTGTGCCAACCGCAGTTAGTGAACTGTGTGCGTCGTGCTTGGACAACGCTTCACTATCGGCTTCGCCCCGGATTCTCACGATCAAAGGCGTGAGGGCATTACTTGGTCGCGTAGGATCGGACCGATCGATCCGAGAAATCGCACGATGAGCCATGGAGTTTTAGCACCCAGCCGCAAGATCCTGTGGGCACACAATTCTGGAGGGGACTTCATTCTACATCAACTGCCCCCGAAATTGGAGACCAGAGATAATTTTTAGGCTAACCCAAGTGATTAGTTCATTCGGGGGCATTGCCCACGAACCCTGGGGCGCGTATAAAGTCCGGCGGTTGTTTCTTGTAGCCGAAATGTTTAGTCTGTTGGGACGAGAGAGCACTGGCGTGGTTGACAAAGAAAAGGAGCAGGAGTGGATTGAGAAATATAGGGAAGCAATGATCCGTGCCATGCCGGGCCAGGGATCTCGGCTCGAGCGCGCATTCAGAGCGGGAGCGAGAATTCTTGCCGCACTGTTTCGCAAGTCCCCAAACAGACGCGCCAATACTGCTCCCCGCAATCTGGCAAAGAAGAGTCTGAGCGAAACGCCTTCTCCAGAACAGCAACAGAAAAAAGCTGGCTGAGCCGGGCACAGTTCGTCCGACAATATGGGCGCCACAGCTTCAAATAGTGGCGTTCAAATTTTTTCTCATCCGTGTTCAGTCTCCAGAACCGCAGGTACAAATGCCGTGACCACTGCCGAGCTTTTGGATGAAGGTGCAGTCGCTCTGCAGGGCGGATAGTTCAGCGCTGCTTAGTGGAGTCAAGTGAGATGGTCCTTCCGTGGTGGCGAAGGCACCAGGTCCGGCTGCCTGGATATGAGTGGACCACGAGGTCAGCATTCCCGCAGGCGTAATCGTACCCGCGTTACACGTGGGATTGCTGGCCTGGTCGGCGGAAACGATCGTGACCAGACCCACGTTGAGGGTAACTTGCGTAAGCGTGTTCGAAGTTAGATCGCTGTTCACAGAGAGTATTCGCTCGCCGTCTGCGGATATCGGACAACCGCAGCACTCATTCATCTCCTGGATCGAATCAAACACGTAAATCATGGCGCACAGATTTCCGCCGGTGAGGCCAGGATTTATGACGTTGACGGTCGCATCCGGAGCGCCGGCAGTATTCGCGTTGGAAAAGTAGTTGACGGCGGCGGCTGGCATCACCGCCAGCGTTCCCGATCCACTGATCGATGCAGAAGTAGCTGAAATAACCGCGGTGCCGAAGTTCTGGGCCAAGGCAACGCCCGGACTTGTAATAGCCGCCACCGTTGGACTGGCTGAAGCCCAAATTGCCGAACTGGTGAGATCCTGAGTCGTCCCATCACTGAACGTGCCAGTAGCGCTTAACTGCTGGGTAGCTCCCAGCCCTATCGACGAATTCGCAGGCGCGACCGCGATCGAAACCAACGCCGGTCCCGATACACTGAGCGCAGTTGCTCCAGCAACCGAACCCAAAGTAGCTGTGACCGTTGCCGTTCCGATAGCCTGGGCGCTTGCGAGGCCGGCGCCGCTCACAGTCGCAATGCCAGAGGGAGAAACACGCCAAGCCACTGTGCTGGTCAAGTCTGGGGCACTGCCATCACTATACTTGCCGATCGCAGCGAACTGTTGCGAGCTGCCCTTGGAAACGGTGGGATTGGGAGGAGCTATCGCAATTGAAACCAAGACTGCCGGAGAAACGGTCAGCTTGGTAGAACTGCTGAGAGTACCTGACGCAGCGCTCACCATCGTGGTGCCTGATTGCTTGCTGACCGCCATCCCGGGGGAAGTAATGGCCGCGACTGTCGGCTGCGTGCTATTCCACGACACTTTCTGTGTCATGTCCTGCTGGCTGCCATCGCTGAACGAGCCGGTTACGGTGAATTGCTCATTGCTGCCCAACGTGAGCACTGGGTTGGCCGGGGAAATTGAAAGTGATCTTAGGGTTTTAGCGGCAGGCGTGGTGCCCGCCGACGAGGCGCCAGGCAGTCTACTCCCTCCGCAGCCTGATAGACCCATCGCGAACGAGAAAAGCAGGGATGCGGCGGCTAGGTTTTTCCCAAAACGCATTTTCTGAATAGAGCGGAGTGCCATAGTCGAGACCTTCTCTTTTGATTTGCTGCGCGCTCGGGGGAGGGTTTGGCTGTGACTCGGGTTACACCATAAGTGCTAGTCCGACCCGAATCAACTGCCAGTCTGGTTTAAACCCGAGGTAGTAGCAAAAAGGGATTAATACAAATGGCCTATTGGGGGAGAAAAGGGGAGAGCTAGCTCAAAACTGCTCACTGCGGCAGGGAGAACAGGAACTTGAGCCCGGAGAGATAACTCTCGGCTTCCAGGTTCTGTTTTCTCGTCCACCGCACCTGCAAGAGACTAGGAATTGCGACCGGAAAATCCCCAACGCCAATTTCGCACAACAACAAAGAAGACTTGGAAATTGGCTGCTGGCTTAGGAAGCAAATCCCTCCCTTGCTCATATTCTGAACTCTTCCCAAGACGGGGGCGCGATGGTCCTCTTTTGCCTTTAGCGGCAGGACATCCTGAGCCTTGATATCCAGCACTTGAGGAAAGCGGGGATGGCGCCGACGATCCCGTTCTGAGACACGTTTCACGATGCGGGATGATTACGCGAATGGCGATCAACGTAAACTCCTCAAATGGATTAGTTCCACAAGGCTACGCAATCGTACTGACTGTGTCCCTATACTTGCGGGCCAACTACCTTGCCCACAATTCCAGAGCGGGTGGATACCCCCATCTTCACCATGACCAAGCGCAGAAATGCCTTAACTGTGTTCGGGCTGATGCTCATTCGGGATGCGATTTCCTTACTGGTCAGACCTTGAAGCAGCAGCTCGACGGTTTGGCGCTCTCGTTCCGTAAGATCAAACTGTTGCGAAATCTCCGATAGCGCCGTGCTGCCCGACGAATGTCTTTCCAGCAGTACAGCCACAGCGAGGCCCCCATCATCGTTCTCATGACTGTTAAGACGGAATGTGCGGCAAATATATCTCCGCTTCCCCGACTTGAACTCTTTCACGAATTCCAGCGACTGTCCCACTTGCCGATCGACCAGGCTGGATCGGACCTTGTCCGACAGAAATATATTTAACCGCCTAATCTTTTCCGGGGTGTTGGGGAAAGTAAGGATTTGTACAGCCTCGGCATTGCAAGCAATGGGACTCAGCGTTGGACCCACGAGCAAGAAACCTGGTTCTGATGTTCCGATCGGCACGATCACTCCCTGGCCCGTTCGATTCGTCGTATTTCTTTGTGCACTGCGAGGCCATCCGGCCCCTTCCTGCAAACTCAATTCGCACCGCGCATGCATGGGGGTTGCGACACGGTTAGGCACTATTTCGAGTGCCTTAAATGGAACTGAATTCTTACGAACAACAGGTCGCTGGCACGCGACACTGCAAGTGGGCTAAGCCCTGTGGGGGAGGAAACGACGCGCCGGGAGTTTGTCATCTTCGCCTTCGTTTGTCAAGCCGGAAGCGCGTTTGGAAGGTGGGTGCCCACTTCTAGGGCAATTCGAATGCATGACTAACCCGAATAGGCTACCCATGTGGACTAGTCACTATGACTAATACAAGGGCGCTATTGCGGCGGCCCACTTAAGATGATTTACTGTCGCGTGTTCTCGGAGAGACCCCGGAGACCGCTGTGTCCGCCCTTCCAGACGTCCACCTAAGGCGCCGCCAACATGAGACTGCCGCCTCGATTGTCGGGTTGCTCGTACTTGGCGTGTCGGTCCTCGGCGTTGTTCTGTATCTAGCTGTGGGACTGCCGGTTTTGGCTGAAACCGCGAAATCTAAAAAGGTTATCTCCAAGCCTCCTGCAAGTGTCGAGAAACTAAAGGAAGACCCAGGGAAACTCGTGCCAGATGCAGCCTCGGCCAAGGATCCCTATACCGATCCAGTGCTTTGTGCACAGCCTGATGGCGCAGCACAAGCGACTGGCAAGGGCAACGAAGCTGGTGCGAGTTCTTCTCGCGTCGTCGGGGCATCCTCCGCTGCCAAATCGGGCGACGCTGATTCGGGCGCTCAATCGAGCTCAGACCAGGCCGGCTCCGAAATGATTACCGACAAGCTGCAACTTTCTCTTGAACCAAAAGCCGATTCCGGGTCTGAACCGGCTGCGCAATGTGGTCGCGACGAGAACGCAACCCAGGCGCGGGACAAAACGGATGCACCACCGAACTGATTACCGACAAGCTGCAACTTTCTCTTGAACCAAAAGCCGATTCCGGGTCTGAACCGGCTGCGCAATGTGGTCGCGACGAGAACGCAACCCAGGCGCGGGACAAAGCGGATGCACCACCGAACTGATAAACTCCTTGTGCTGGATGTCAGGTCTTCTATGGTAAGTTTTTGGCCACTTCGATTCTTCATTCTTCTCGCGCTAAATTTGCTGTTGGTGACCCCGATTTACGCTCAGGGCCCCGCTGCCGATTGCAACATGCAAAATGCGAGTTCGGGTTGTGTCGCTGGGCAGCCCAGTTCTGCGTCCACGGGGTCAGTTCAGTCGAAGTCCTCAAGCGCCCCGAAAGTCACCTACCGTGATGGCCAGCTAACAATCAGGGCTCTCAACGTGAGCCTTGGCGACCTGCTGCGCGCAGTCAGCACACAGACCGGAGCGGTCATAGAGTTTCCGGCTGAGCGCGCCGGGGACGCTTTTTCTGCCCAGGCAGGTCCGGGGCCGGTGCGCGACGTTCTCGCAACTCTTCTAAACGGTTCGCGATTCAATTATGTGATGCTGGGATCCACCGGTAATCCGAACCTGCTGCAGCGCATGATTTTGACCAACGCGGACCAGCCTGCGGGAAGCGCGCCTTCTGCATCGTCCGGCCAACCACCTGTGATTCCGCAGCAGACAGCTAGCGTGGCAGATTCGGACAATTCCGAAGACGCAGTTCCCCCGGTACCGACGGCAGCGCCTGTGGCTATGCAAATTTCCAACCCTGAACACCTGGAGCCGCCGAAAGAGCCTTTGTCCCCGGAGGTCCTGAAGCAAATGGTGCACGATCGCATGGCGGCGCGACAGCAGCAGGCGCCGCAGCAACCTGAGCCTGCGCAATAGATTCTCAAGCCAAGCCGGAAGCGCACAGGGAAATTTTCGTTCAGGGGACAGGTCACCTGGCTTAGTCCATATTGACTAGTCGGCGAGGTTAAACAAGCGGACTAATGCGATCGGGCAATTGCAGAACTAGCCCATTAGGCGTAACTTGCGGGTCTAGTGAGTCCGACTAGGCCACGTGGGTAGTTGTAAAGATCGGACTACGAGTTAGAGTTCCGCCAGCGCGTCCTTAGCTGATTCTCCCCCCAGCTGGCAGCGCCCAACTAGGAGGATCTTCAATGAAGAAAGTACTGTGTACCATTCTGTCTATTCTGGCCATTGCCCTCGTGCTGGGAGTGGTCTCGGGAACCGCGGTGGCGCAAGACAATAGCACCTACGCTGTCACGTATTATTCGAACGCGAATACTACGGGCGCGCCGGATGCCACAGTGCGGGTCATCAACGACG
>Ga0210400_10004879_pt1 | contig 11504 bp, 12 predicted proteins | sample IncBWH26MmetaG_FD_155456 | JGI IMG/M metagenome (GOLD analysis project Ga0210400, IMG submission 155456) | Forest soil microbial communities from Barre Woods Harvard Forest LTER site, Petersham, Massachusetts, United States - Inc-BW-H-26-M | ecosystem: Environmental > Terrestrial > Soil >...
AATCCGGTGGTGAAGTTGGGCGTGGTAGATCCAGAGAAGGGCAAGGTGCGCTGGATTTCACTGACCAAGGATGAGGAGTCGTACATTCCGCGATTTGGATGGGTGAAAGAAGGCGTGATTTGGGCCGAGGTGCTGAACCGCACCGAGGACAAGATGGACCTGTATTTCGTGGACGCGAAAACGGGCAAGTCGCGCATTGTGCTGACCGAGACGGCGCCGGGGGCGTGGATTGACTTCGAGCATGTCGAGGTGCGCTTCCTGAAATCCGCCGGGCAGTTTCTGTGGCCGAGCTGGCGCGACGGCAACATGCACATGTATCTGTACAGTTTTGACAGGCAGAATCCGATGGCGGCCGACGCCAAGCTGGAGCGGCAGCTGGAGAAGGGCGATTACGAGGTGCTGGGGATTGAGGGCGTGGACGAGGCGGCTGGGACCGTGTTTTTCTCGGCGAACAAAGATGACCCGCGGCAGCTACAGATTTTTTCGGTGCAGCTGGATGGGTCGGGGTTCAAGGCGCTGACCACGGAAGAGGGCATGCATATCGGAAATTTCAGCGACGATGCCAAGCACTATACCCACATGTATTTTGGTCCGGAGAAATCGCCGAGCATTGTGTTGTGTGCGGTGGGCGGGACGTGCCATCCGGTGTGGGCGGCGCAGAACGCGATTGCCGAGTATGGACTGCGGGCGCCGAAATATCTGGAGTTCAAGGCGGATGATGGGACGGTGTTGTATGGGCGGTTGTTGCTGCCTCCGGACGCGGCGGCGGGCGCGAAGATTCCGCTGATTGTGAATATTTACGGAGGTCCGGCAGCGCAGATGGTGCGGAAGTCGGCGCCGGATCCGTTCGACGAAATTCTGGCGCGCAAGGGGTTTGCGATTTTCGCGGTGGATAATCGCGGGACGCCGGGACGCGACCGGAAATTTCAGACCGCGATCCGGCACGAGTTTGGCACGATTGAGTTGAAGGATCAGCTGACCGCGCTGGATCAACTCTACGCACAGTATCCGCAGCTGGATAAAGACCGGACCGCCATCTGGGGCTGGTCAAATGGCGGATCGATGACCTTGTATGCCATGACCCATTCCGACCGCTTTCGCGCCGGCGTGGCCGTGGCTCCGGTGACCGACCAGAGAAATTACGACACGATTTACACCGAGCGCTACATGGGACTGCTCAACGACGACAGGGAAGGGTACGAGCAGTCGGACGTGATGACGAACGCGGACAAACTGCACGGTGCGTTACTGCTGGTGCATGGCACGAGCGACGACAACGTGCATTTCCAGAACAGCATTCAGATGATCGATGCGCTGATCAAGGCGGGGAAGCAGTTCCGGCTGATGATCTATCCCAACAAGACGCACAGCATTGCGGGGAAAGATGCGCGGGTGCATCTGTTCACCATGATTGAGGATCACTTTGAGCGGGAGCTGAAGTAAGGCAGTCGTCAGTTGTGCGCGGAGTTCAGGCGGCTTCGATCGATTCGCAGCCGCTTTTATTTATGCCTGCCGGAGCCTTTGCGCGGACTTTCTTTCGAAGAACTTTCTTTGGATGAGGACGAAGAATCTTTCGAGGCGCTTTCCTTCGACGAGCTTTCTTTTGTCGAGCCGTCTTTGGAGCCGCTGTCCGATTTCGGCTTATCGTCCTTCTTTTCTTTCGAGGAGGAATCGCTGTTTCCCGAAGAGCCTGGGGACGAAGATTTTTTGGCGTAGTCAGTCACGTACCAGCCTGAGCCCTTGAACTGGACGGCGGGAGCGGAGATCATCTGCTCAACCTGGCCGCCGCACTCGGGGCACTTCTTGACCATCCTGTCAGAGAACTTCTGGATTTTTTCGAAGCGCTGACCGCACTTCTTGCATTCGTATTCGTAAAGGGGCATGTGGGTGAGACGGTTGTGAGGAACAACTGCGTCAGCTTGATTCTAGGGGCGGCCGCCGGGTGGCGTCAATTTGGCGGAGTTCGATGGACGGTTGTGCTGACCGCGGTACAACCTGCGCAAGAATCGTTTTTGACATAACGATAGAAGCGAGCTTCTCCTCGATTGACCCAGTAGGGGGCGTCGTAGTTATCAATCCCAGGCCCTGCACTCATGAAGCTGAAAAATACGTGACGTGACGGTCTGACGACAATTCCCACATGCCCACTCCACACGATTAGGTCGCCGGGCTGAGGGTGCCAGACCCGCTGAAATCCTTGGACTCCCGCGTAGAGATCGTCGGAGCTGGCGTAGGCATAAGGAAAGCCGGCGCGCTCGTAAATCGCATGGATCAGGTGAGAACAGTCGTGTCCTGAATATCGACGGACGTTGGGATCGAGCGCAGCCGAGATCACGCCCAGACCGTCGTCCGGAGTGAGTGTCCGATTCTTGCGTGGCGCGTGGTTCCCACTCGCGCTTGGCGGCGTGGCGCTTGAAGTCCCGGTGTGGCGAGGTTCCTGCCCCGCCGAGCAGACACAGAGAGCGAGCCCACAGAGCAAGGCTGCGAGCATTGCCTCGATCGCGGGTTTTGCCGGAGTCCGCATGGTCCATAGTTTGATGCAAAATTCGCCGTGTGGGGAGGTTACGGTTGTGCAGGGACTGGGTCAAGGGCAGAAGGGCGTCCGGCCGGACCAGGGCCTGTTACTCGGGGCTGTCATTTCCACGAGGCGCTTCGGCGCGGTGTTGCGCCAGGCAGCTTGCAGGGCTTTGCGGAGCGTCTCTTTCTTCGCGGTTTTGAGATGAACGCTGGTCGCGCCGCGCCGTCCCCACGCGCCTCTTACGGGGATGAAGGCCTCCGGGTAGTCTTTGGAAAAATTGTGCTGGTCTTCGGGGGAGAGTTTGACCATGGCTCGGGATTTATCGGGGTATCCGAGCGTGGCGAAGATTTTTCCGGCGACGCGGAAGTCGGGGTGGTTCATGTGTTGGCGTTCTTCGGTCTCGGGGAGAGCGAGGGCTAGTTTGCGGAAGGCGTTGGCGGTCATGAGGGCCTCGGAGAGAGCTTAAACCACGAAAGGGCACGAAGGTTCACGAAGGAAGATAAACCGACATTGGATAAACCGATTTGCCAAGAGAAAGTTACGGCGGTGGTAGACTTCCGGCCATGAAGGATGCTGCGGTGGGGCCGACGCTTTATCTGGTGGGGACGCCGATCGGGAATCTGGAGGACATCACGCTGCGGGCGGTGCGCGTGCTAAAGGAAGTGGATGTGATTGCCTGCGAGGACACGCGGCAGACGCAGAAGCTGCTCAATCATTATGCGATCACGACGCGAACGACGAGTTATCACGAGCACAACGAGATGACTCGGTCAGCGGAGCTGGTGAAAGAAATGCAGGAGGGCGCGAGTGTCGCGCTCGTGACCGATGCGGGCATGCCGGGGATTTCCGATCCGGGATACCGGCTGATTGCGCTGGCGATCCGGCATCATCTGCCGGTGGTGCCGATTCCGGGGGCGTCGGCGTTTCTGGCGGCGCTGGTGGCGAGCGGGCTGCCCACGGATTCATTTCGTTTCAGCGGATTTCTACCGGCGAAGCGCGGGGAGCGGCGGGCGGCGCTGGAGGCGGTGAAGAGTTCTCCGCGGACGCAGGTTTTTTATGAGGCCCCGCACCGGGTGGTCGAGGCGCTGGAAGATGTTTGCGAGATTCTGGGTTCGGCGCGGCACGTCGTGGTCGCGCGCGAAGTGACCAAGCTGCATGAGGAGTTTCTGCGCGGGCGGGCGGGAGAAGTGCTGGAAAACTTAAAGGCGCGCGAGACGGTCAAAGGCGAGATCACGCTGCTGATAGGCAAAGCAGATGAGAACGATACCCACGTGGCGGCGGACGTTTTCGCCCGTCTTTCGGTGAGGCAGAGGGTGGAGCAGATCATGGCAGAAGAGAAGGTGGACGAGAAAGCCGCGCTGAAGAAAGTGGCGAAGGAGCGGGGAGTTTCGAAGAGCGAGGCGTATAGGGAGTTGCAGCGAAGTAAGTAAGGGCGATCTTGTATCGCTATTTTTGCTTGCCCCAGAAGAATTCTTTCACGTCGAAACCGACGCCGCTCACGGTCGGGCGTAGAATGACCGCGTCAGCAACCGCTCGTCCCACGCCTCTACGCATCTGCTTAGCCACCTTAAATTGCGCTAGCGCCTTCCTGTCTTGAATGTCCTTGAAAATCCTGTCGACCAACTCAACGACATCATCTGCCGTCTTGCAAATCCTCTTGAGCGGAATCAGGAGTAGTGAATCCTCAGCTTGTTCCTTCAGAATAGTTGCTCCGAATGACTCTCGAAATGTTCTCGGGTGTCTTGTTGTGACAAGAATCGCAGGGAGAATGTTCTCAGCATCCTGTCCGTTGATGTGATGCCAAGAAAGAACCTCATCCTCGAAATGCAAGCCCCTCGGTCCATGGATCACGGCTGCGTTGGACCGCGATGCAATGTCAGCCATTCGTTGGATGTTATCCCTAACCGCGTCACCTAGGGAGTCCTTCCATCCATAGTCCAGCAGGTAAACGTAAAACGATTTACGAACCTCGCTGGGTATCTCGCCAAGTGAGTGTATGTACAATCCCATTTTCTCACCCCCTAAAGATTCTCCTGCAAAGACCGGGCCCGAACCTACTTCCCCGCCAGCTCCCGCTTCACGATCTCGCTGACCATCTTTCCGTCCACCCTCATGCCGGCTGCATTGAATTTTGCCATGGCGTTCTTCATCACTGTGCCCATTTCTTTTATGGTCGGACTACCCATTTCGGCGATGGCAGCTTTGACTCCGGCGATGATTTCGGCTTCGCCTGCGGCTTTGGGCATGTAACTTTCGATCAGGACGATTTCGGCGGCTTCTTTGTCGGCCATTTCCTGGCGTCCGCCCTTGGTGAATTGCTCGACGGATTCTTTGCGCTGTTTGATCAGCGTAGCCAGCACGGCCTGGGATTCTTTGTCGTCAAGCGGGGCCATTTTTTCGACCTGCTTGAGCTGCAGCGCGCTCTTGACCATGCGCAGGGTGGAGAGGCGGGCTTCGTCTTTGGCCTTCATGGCGGTGACGATGGCTTTCTGGATCTGTTCGGTCAGGCTCATGAGGGGATTATACGTGCGGGGGTGTGAGGTGGGGCTGCCAAAGCTTTGGACCGCGAAGGTCGCAGAGAAAATCCGCAAAGGTCGCAAAGAAAACCTGCGATGCGCAGAATTGGCATCGGGATTTCGACGAGTCTTCGCAAGCCTCAGCTACCAAAAGGGTGGGGGCGGTATCAGATGTGGAGGAGGAATACACATCATGGGAAGACTTGCAATATGGGCGCAGTTGGAAGCTAAGCCAGGAAAAGAGAAAGAAGTGGAAGAGTTCTTGAAGTCGGCGCAGCCGCTGGCGGAGCGCGAGGCGGGGACGATCAGCTGGTACGCCATCAAAATGGGGCCAGGGAAGTACGGCATCTTTGATACGTTCGCCGATGAAAATGGGCGCAACGCTCATCTCAACGGGGAGATTGCCAAGGCGCTGTTTGCCAAGGCGAAAGATCTGCTGGCGAAAGCACCGGATATTGCAAAGCCCGACGTTCTTGCCTCGAAATAATACTCTTGCTGCAATCAGCTCTTGTCCGCGCGCGCCCTGCCTGCTTTTTGTAAACGGAGCGAGCGGGGCGCGTGCGTGAATCCGCTGCCTTCCGATAAACTAATAGAGAACCATATCCTCAAATTCTTAAGGCCTCCCGTTCCTGAGGCCGTCTAGGACATTATTGACAATGCTGCATAAGAATCGCCTTTTTACTCCCGGACCTACTCCTCTCTTGCCTGCCGCGCAGACGGCGATGGCCTCATTTACCGCGCATCACCGCACAGCCGATTTCAAGGCGCTGTTTCAGCGTGTGCTGGCCGACATGAAGGAATTTATTGGCACCAAGAACGATGTTTTGGTGCTGGCTTGTTCGGGGACCGGCGTCATGGAGGCTTCGGTGTCGAACCTGACTTCGCCCGGCGACAGCGTACTGGTGCTGACGGCGGGGAAGTTTGGCGAGCGCTGGACGGGGCTGACCAAGGCTTTCGGCTGCCAGGTGGACGTGCTGAGCGTCCCTTACGGCGAGACGTTTTCGCTGGATGAAATTCGGGCGAAGGTGACTCCGAATATTCGCGCGGTGTTTGTGCAGGCTACGGAGAGTTCGACCGGGGCGCGGCATGACATTGAGGGGATCGCGAAGATTGTGCGGGCGAAGGACGGGGCATCAGGCGGGGCTTCGGCAAATGACACGTTGCTCGTCGTCGACGCTATCACTGGCCTGGGCACCACGCATCTCGACGTCGATGCCTGGGGCGTGGACTTCATCATCGGCGGGTCGCAGAAAGCGCTGATGATGCCGCCGGGGCTGCGTACTGCGCAGTCAGCGAGCGGGCGTGGAAGCGGATGGACACGACCACATCGCCGCGCTATTACTTTGATCTGCGCAAGGAGCGGAAGTCGGCGGCGAAGGGCGAGTCGGCGTACACTCCGGCGACTTCGTTATTCGCGGCGTTGGGCGCTGCGCTGGAATTTGTTCGTGGTATGGGCAAGGGCGACCTCGCGAAGGGGCGCGAGGAACTGGTGAACAATGCTGAGTTGTGCGCCGAGATGACGCGGGCGGGAGCGAAGGCGCTGGGATTGAAGCTGTATGCTTCGGCCCCGGCGGCGGCGCTGACCGCGATCTGCGCCCCGGACGGAGTTGACTCCAGCAAGATCGTGAAGGAATTCCGCGAGGCGTTTGACGCAGTGGTGGCGAACGGGCAGGGAGAGATGAAGGGGCAGCTGTTCCGCGTCGCCCATATTGGCTACTACGACTATCTCGACACAATCGGCATTCTGGGCGCGCTCGAACACGTGCTGGCCAAGGTCACCGACCGCGGCGTGGAATACGGCGCGGCGGTGCGGGCGGCACAGCAAGTGTATGCCCGCACCTTGTCGGGGAAGCGGCAACTGGTTGGGGCCTGAGACTGCCCTCCACTCAGAGCGTGCTAGTTGATGGTGAAGTCCATCGGGCTCGAAGTCTCGGCCATCGTAGCTCCGGTGCCATAGATGCCGGTACCGGGTGTGGCGGGATTGGTCACGGTAATCGAGATCGTGCCAGAGGCAGCGATGGCCGATGCCGGAACGGCCACGGTGAGCTGACTGCCGCTCACGTAAGTGGTGGCAGTTTGCGCAACGCCATTCCAGTTGACAACCGCTTTCGAGCCAAAGTTGGTTCCGTTGACGGTTAGCATGAATCCCGCGCCGCCTGCGGTCGCGCTGTCTGGCGAGAGTTGCGCGATCGTGGGCATTGATCCGGCGACGGGCGGGGTGGCTTTGCTGCTGTAGCCGCAGGCGAGCGTGACAGCGATCAGCGCCACAAGAGCCGTTGTGGTGACGGGTTTCAGTGAGCGAAGAGTTTTCATAGTGTTCTCCCAAGGGCCGGGGCCCGGTGAGAACGAGTCTAGAAAGTCCGGTTCGGGGATATGTCAGAGGTGTGTCATCTCCCCGTCATTTTTTGGTCACATCCGGAAAAGTGTCAGGTACTTGTTGGGCGAAGTTCCGAGGCAGAATCCTCATCCAAAGGAATTCATTCGTGAAAATTATCGTAGCGGAAAAGATTTCAGCATCGGCGGTAGCGCATTTGCAGGAGCCGGGGTGGACCGTGCTGACCGCGGATCAGCTGGATGGCAAGCTGGAGGAACATCTGGAGACGGCGGACGCGCTGATTGTGCGGTCGGCGGTGCAGGCGGACGCCAAGCTTCTGGAGCACGCGAAAAAACTGCGCGTGATCGGGCGCGCCGGAGTGGGCGTGGATAACATCGATCTTGAAGCGGCGACGCATAAAGGGATCGCGGTCATGAATACGCCGGGAGCAAATGCCGTCGCCGTGGCCGAGCAGACGCTGGGGATGATGCTGGCGATGGCGCGTCATTTGTGCCGGGCCGACGCGCTCATGCACGCGGGGAAGTGGGAGAAAAAATCTCTGCAGGGAACCGAGTTGCGCGCCAAGACGCTGGGGATTATCGGCCTGGGCCGGGTTGGCATGGAAGTGGCGCGGCGGGCGCGGGGGTTTGGGATGGAACTGGTGGGGCACGATCCGTTTGTGTCGGTGTCAGTGGCGAAGGAGCAGGGGATCCGGCTGGCGGGGCTTGATGAACTCTACGCGGCGGCCGACTACATCACGCTGCACGTGGGGTTGACGCCGCAGACTGCGGGGATGATCAATGAGGCGTCCATCGCGAAGATGAAGAAAGGCGTGCGGCTGGTGAATTGCGCGCGCGGCGAACTGGTGAATGAGGCGGACCTGGCGCAAGCGCTCAGAGAGAAGCGGGTGGCGGCGGCGGCGCTCGATGTGTTTGTGGAGGAGCCGCTGAAGAATTCTCCGCTCACTTCACTGGAGAATGTGTTGCTCACGCCGCACGTGGGCGGGTCAACCTTCGAGGCGCAGGAAGCCGTCGGCGTACAGATCGCGCAGCAAGTGAAGGAGTATCTGAAACACGGCGTAATTCAAAACGCGGTGAATGTGCCTTCGGTGTCCGCCGAGGAATACGCGATCATGCAGCCCTACATTGTGCTGGCGGAGCGCATGGGGGGATTTCTGGCGCAGGTCTCGGAGGGCAGCATTGAGGAAATTTCGATTCGCTACAGCGGGCACATTGCGGAATGGAAGACGGAACTGATCCGCAATGGGGCGATCAAAGGAATTCTGAATCAGGCTTTGGAGGAAAAGGCGAACCTGGTGAATGCGGCCACCATCGCCGATGAACGCGGGCTGCGCGTGCTGGAATCTCACAAGGCGAAGGCTTCGACCGGGGGCGCGGGGAGCGTGCTTTCGATTTTCCTGAAGACTTCGTCGGCACAGCACATGGTGAAGGGCGCCGTGCTGCACGGAGACGCTCCCCGGTTGCTGCACGTGGATGGCATCGACGTGGAGGCCCCGCTGGAGCGCAGCCTGATTTATCTGCGGAACCGCGACGTGCCGGGCGTGATCGGTCGCGTAGGAACGATCCTGGGCGAAGAATCGATTAACATCGCGGATTTCTCGCTGGGTCGACGCAGCGCCGAAAAAGATTCCGACCAGCCGCGCGAAGCGATCGCTGTGGTGCACGTGGACGGGCGGGTGTCCGACGAAGTGCTGGCGAAACTGCGGACGATTCCGGCGGTGCAGAAGGCGAAGGCGGTGCGGTTGTTCTGAGGTGAGAAAAGGCGATAACCACTAAGGACACGAAGGTGCACGAAGGAAAACAAGACATGGTTCGTTTTCCTTCGTGCACCTTCGTGTCCTTAGTGGTTATCGCTTTACGATTCGGATTCTTCCCGCTGCAGCTTGCGGGTTTCAGCCAGCAGAGACATGGAGTGCATCAGGTTCTGCAGGGTGACGATGCCGATCAGGCGCTGGTCTTCGACCACGGGGATGATGCTGGAATTGCGGGCGGTGAGTTTGCGGAAGGCGGAGCCGAGCGAATCCTGGCGCAGGGAGACTTCGAAAATCTTGTTCATCACGGCCTGCACGTAGCCGTTTCCTTCGGCGCGCAGGGCATCGAGAATGCGCTGCTTCGAAATGACTCCGACCATGTCGCTGCCGCGAACCACGGGGAAATCATCCTGCAGGGAGTGCACGGCTTTCTCCAGCGCATCTTCCAGCGTGTCGGCGGGGGAGAGCGTGGCGAAGTCGGTCAGCATGACTTCTTCGAGGCGGACGCTGTCGAGTACGGACTGGAACACCAGGGCGCGCTCTTCCAACTGAGCGGCGGAGAAAACGATCACGCCGACCATGGTCAGCCAGTTGCTGCTGAACAGGCCAGCGAGCATCAGGACCATGGCAATGGCGTTGCTGATGGAAACGGCGCGGCGCGTGGCGACGGAAGCGTCGAGTGTACGGGAAAAGAATGCCCGCAGCACGCGCCCGCCATCCAGAGGATAGGCAGGCAGAAGATTCAGAATCGCCAGCCAAAGATTTGCACCCACCAGACTCTTCGGCAGGTTGGTGGCTTGCACGAATGGCCACTTCCACAAATCGATTCCGCGCCCGAAGGCGGTTACAATGCCGGCGGTCAGACAGGCCAGAGCGAAGCTCGCCAGCGGTCCGACCAGCGCGAGGCGGACCTCGCGCTGCCACAGCTGCGCCGCAGGTTGCGGCTTCACGATGTGCGAGTCGTCATACAGTGCGACGCCGGTCAGGGGCAGAAGGATAACTGCCTTCGGAATCAGCCCAAAGCGGCGGGCGGCCAGCATGTGGGCGCATTCGTGTGCGCCGACGCAAGCCAGAACGATGGCAACCAACGCCAGGTCGCGAGGCCCGATCGCATTGCCCGGGTGAGCCCCATAATCCATCCAGAAGACGAACATGGGCAGGATGAGGAATGTGAGGTGAATGCGGACATCGACGCCGAACAGACGGCCTGCCGGGATGGACCAGCTTCGCATAAGGGCTTCGCTACTTTTATTCTACATGGATGGATATAGTGAATGCGGGGACCCAAAGTACAGAGCCATGCGAGTAATTGCGGGGAAATATCGAAGCCGGCCGTTGCGGTCGCTGAAGGGGATGGAAGTGCGTCCCACGTCGGATCGGCTGCGGGAGACGCTGTTCAACGTGCTGACGGCGGGAAATCCGGCGGCGCTCGAGGGCAGCGTGTGGCTCGATCTGTTTGCGGGAACGGGAGCAGTGGGCATCGAGGCCCTGAGTCGCGGCGCCAAAGAAGTATATTTCGTGGAACATTCGGCGGCAGCGGCGGATGCGATCCGCGGCAATCTCGAAGGGCTGGGTATTAGCGCTGGCTTCAAGATTCTGCAGGAGGACTTGCCGCGCGCCTTCTGGCGGATGGAGCGGCAGCATGTGGCGGCCGACGTGGTGTTCATCGATCCACCCTACAGCATGCAGGACGCTTATATGAAGACGCTGCGAGCGCTCGCTGATTCGTCCCTGGTGTGGGCGATGTCGGTGGTGATTGCCGAGCACGAGAAGAAATTTGATCCGGGAGAGGAGTTTGGGCCACTGCGGCGGTTTCGGCATCTGGCGCAGGGCAGTGCGGCGCTGAGTTTTTACCGCTTGGGCGGCGCGGGGGATCTGCGGGTGTGAGAGCAGAAAAAAGCTTTTGACCGCTGAGTGCGCGGAGAAAAGTCGCGGAGCACGGGGAGAAAAGCTACATGATTAATTCGTTCGACCGTCGAACGATGGGGTGCTGCATTTCTTCCAGATCGTTCTTCACCATGTTCAGGCCGTAGACGCACTCTTCGAAATTCTTCGAGAGACTGGCGAACAAGGGCGCGACTTTGGCGTACTCGAAATGCTCAAACTTGGAAACGATGTAATAACTTTCCTTGCCGGCCTTGACCCACTCGACAAAATTTTCCAGACGCTGGCGGCGCAGCCGGAAATGGTTGATGCTTTCGGGAAACATTCCAGCGAGGAACAGAGTGTAGTCGCCGATGTGTTTGCGTACCTGGCGCTCGCGGTCAAACGATGGAGCGGGGCCGTAGACGGGATCGGATTCCAGCAGCATCTCGCCGACGTCGGCCAGCGGACGATCGTTCGCGTCGTGAATTTTGTAGAACTGATCGGCTTCGCAGAACTCAA
>Ga0210400_10004880_pt1 | contig 11504 bp, 13 predicted proteins | sample IncBWH26MmetaG_FD_155456 | JGI IMG/M metagenome (GOLD analysis project Ga0210400, IMG submission 155456) | Forest soil microbial communities from Barre Woods Harvard Forest LTER site, Petersham, Massachusetts, United States - Inc-BW-H-26-M | ecosystem: Environmental > Terrestrial > Soil >...
CAGCGCGCGCGTCAGTTCCTTCCGTAGCTCGGCATCCTCAGTCGGGATCTCCGCGAGCATTTTCTCGAGCGCCGGGCGCGCCGCCGCATCGCCGTACAGCCCCAACGCGAACGCCCCATCCGCCGCGTCATACTCCAGCCGGTCGAGGAGCATCGCCAATACCTTCTGGTCGTGAATGCGCAGTCCCGCGAGCACAAACGCGACGTCAGCGCCCTGCTCCTCGCCCAGTTCTTCGTAAAGTTTGAGGAGCGGTTCGACCGCGCGCTCGCCGAACGGAAGCAGCGACTGAACCAGCTCGTCGTTTACATCTTCGTGAGTGCGGCGTACTGCGTCGATGAGGAAGTCCAGCGCTTCGGGCGTGCCCCAGTGGCGGAACAGGTCCACCAGCAGCGGATCCAGATCGATGCGGTCCTGGTCGTGCGAAGCGCGCGCGAATTCGAGAACTTCCTGTGCGGCTCCTGGGCCGCCTTCAAGAATGGCCTGAATCAGGCGTTTGTCGACGCCCAGGTGGCCTTGCGCGGCCTCGCGCAACAACTTTCCAGCACTCGCGGCCACCGTGCGAAGCTACTCTTCTTTCACCACGTGCACCGGGATGTCGATGGACACGTCCTTGTGCAGCCGGACGCTCACCTGGAAATCGCCCAGAGTCTTGATGGGCTCTTCCAGATGGACCTTCTTGCGGTCGATCGTATAGCCCAGCTTTTCGAGCGCCACCGCAACGTCGTTGGAGGTAACCGAGCCGAACAGTTGATCGTTCTCGCCGGCCTTTTGATGGATGGTGACCGACACGGCGCCCATCATCTTGCCCAGTTCCTGCGCCTCGCTCACTTGCTTGGCCTCGCGGCGGAGGTGCGCCTGGCGCTCTTGCTCCACGATCTTTTTGTTGGATTCCGTGGCTGGCACCGCCAGCTTCCTGGGCAGCAGGAAATTGCGCGCGTAGCCCGCCGTGACTTTCACCATTTGGCCGCGCTGGCCCAGCTTGTCGATATCTTCTCTCAGGATGATTTCCATACAATCGCCTCTGTTAAATCGTCGTCGCGAACGGCACCAGCGCGATATTGCGGGCCTGCTTGATGGCTTCCGCCAGGCGGCGCTGGTGCGGCGCGCACACGCCCGAAATCCGCCGCGGCGTGATCTTGCCGCGCTCGCTGATAAAAGAGCCGATCAGCCGCACGTCCTTGTAGTTGATGTCGTCGATCTTATCCACGCAGAAACGGCATAGTTTCTTGCGCCGGAAATACTGTTTCTTGCCCGCGATGGCCTTGTCGCCGCCGGTGGGTCTCGATGAACCGCTGATGGGTCTTCCGCCTCTTTGTTCCGCCACGATAGTCTCCTCTTACGATTCCTTGGTTTCGGCGGCAGCCGCGCCCGCTTCGGGCAACCCGGGTACGGCCGCGGCGGGAGCTGCGGGAACAGGCAGCGGTGCGGCTGGCGCAGCCGGCGCCGCCATCGGCGGAGGCGGAGGCTTGCGCGCGGCCCGTTTCTCGCGCTGCTTCTTCCGCTTCTCGATTTTCTTGGTCTTCTCGTCGATGCGAACCGTGATGAACTTGATCACCAGGTCCGTTACGCGCATGCGCCGCTCGACTTCCCTTACCAGTTCGGGCGAGGAGCTGAACTGGAACAGCACGTATACGCCCTCGTTGTACTTCTGCACGCGATAAGCCAGCTTGCGGGTGCCCCACTTGTCGGCTTTTTCGACCGTGCCTTTTCCGTTGGTGATCAGTTCCTTGATCTGGCCGATATACGCGTCCACTTCTTCTTCCGGCGCGTCCGGCTTGACGATGAACAACTCCTCGTAGACTCTCATTCTTCCTCTGTCTGTAAGCCTTGGGCGCGACGATTATATTTCGTCATGGCCTGTGCGGCGCCCTCGGCGAGTATGAATTCAACGGCTTCCGCGGCGCGGCTGACCGTCTCCTCCACGTCTGCTTTCTGTGCCCGCTTGAACCGCGCGAGCACGAACTTCTCTCCCTCAACCGGGTTACCCGGATCGATTCCCAGGCGAACCCGCGTAAACTCGTTGGTTCCCAAACTGCCGATCAGACTCTTCACTCCCTTGTGTCCCGCCGCGGACCCCTTCAACCGGATCCGCAGCGAGCCCCACGGAAGATCGAGCTCGTCATACACCACAATCAAGCGGTCAGGTTTCAATTCGTACCGCTCGAGCAGCCCCTTTACCGCCGGGCCGCTCAGATTCATATATGTCTGCGGCTTGGCCAGCGCCAAGCTCTTTCCACTAAATGCGCCCAACCCCACTAAAGAGGTATTTTCCTTCCGGCTGACTCGAATCGAGTGCGATTCAGCGAGCCGGTCGATCACCATGAAGCCCAGGTTATGCGGCGTGTTTTCGAATTCCTCGCCCGGATTCCCCAGCCCCACGATAAGAAACTCGACAAGAAACTCGACCGGCATGCTGGCCCCTGGCGCCTGGCCGCTTCGGCCGCTGGCTATTTCTTCTTCTTCTCTTTCTCCTCGGCCGCGGGGGCTTCGCCCTCTTCTTCCTTCTTGCCCTTCTTGATAACTTCCGGCTCGGCCGGAGTCGCCGGCGCGACTTCCGCTCCCGCCACCGGCGCGACCACCTCTTCCGCCTTCATGGCTACGATGTGCGAGATCACCGCTTCGGGTTGGCTCACCAGCCTCACCGAGCCCGGCAGAACCACATCGCTGGCGCGCACGCTCTGGCCCATGGTCAGTTTGGACACGTCGATGGTCAAGTCGTCGGGAATCTCGTTCGGCAGACACTCGACTTCGATTTCGCGGGTAATCACTTCGTGCAATCCGCCCTGCAGCTTGACGCCTTCCGGTTCGCCCACCGTATGCACGGGAACTTTGACCACCAGCCGCTGGGTGAGGTCGATGCGCTTCATGTCGACGTGCAGCAGCGTATCCTTGACCGGATCCCTCTGCCAGTCGACGATCATCACCGGGGTGTTTTCGCCGTCTCTCACCGCCAGGTGAAAGATGGTGTTGTGACCGGTCTTGCTATGCAGAATCCGGACTACTTCCTTGGGATTGACGGCGACGGTCAGGGTCTCCTTGCCGGTTCCGTAAACCACCGCCGGCGCCGAGCCGGACGCGCGCAGCCGGCGCGCCTCGTTTTTGCCGCGTAAACTCCGCGGCTCGGCCGCGATCGTAATATCGTTTGCCATACTCTCTCTTCTCGTTAAACAAATCCGCTAAACAAATAACGTGCTGACCGAGCCGTCCTCGTGGATCGACTGGATCGCCTTGGCCAGCAGCGGCGCGACCGAAAGCTGTTTGATGCGGTCGCAGTTGTCCGCCTGCCCGCACAACGGGATGGAATTGGTCACCACCACTTCCGTAATCTCCGAACTCTCAATCCTCTCCACCGCCGGTCCCGAAAGCACCGCATGCGTCGCGCAGGCCCGGACACTACGGGCGCCCTGCTCGAGCAACGCTTCAGTGGCCTTCACCAGTGTGCCCGCCGTGTCGATCAAATCGTCCACGATCAAGCAGTGCTGGCCGGACACGTCGCCGATGATGTGCATCACTTCCGCCACATTCACATCCGTCCGCCGCTTATCGATGATCGCCAGGGGCGAATCCATCCGCTTGGCGAACGCCCGGGCGCGTTCCACGCCGCCCGCATCCGGCGAAACCACCGTCAATCCCTCGCCGCCCAGTTCGCTGAAATAGTCCACCATCACCGGAGCCGCGAACAGATGATCCACCGGGACGTCGAAGAACCCCTGAATCTGAGCCGCATGCAGGTCCAGCGCCAGAACCCGGTCGGCACCGGCCCGTTCAATCAAGCTCGCCACCAAGCGGGCCGAAATCGGCATGCGCGGCCGGTCCTTGCGGTCCTGCCGGGCATACCCATAGTAGGGTAACACTGCCGTGATGCGCTCCGCCGAGGCGCGTTTCAGGGCGTCCATCATCAGCAGCAGCTCCATCAGGTTCGTATCCACCGGCCTGCAGGTAGGTTGCACCACGAAGACGTCGGCTCCGCGGACGTTTTCCTGAATCTGCAGGTGTACTTCGCCGTCGGAGAACTGCTTCACGTTGGCCGAGGCCAATTGGCAGCCGAGCTCGTAGCAGATCTCGCCCGCCAGAACGGCATTGGCGTTGCCCGTGAAGACCTTGAAGTGATTAAACCTCATTTTGCGTACCGGCTGTGCAGCGGCCATAAGTTTTGGTCAGCGCCGATTTTATCAGACAAGAACTGGCCCAACTGCCTCCGCCAAAGCTTTTGATAGCTCCCGCGGTTTACCAGCTCCGCCGGCATGACCAGGTACCTCCCCAACACCCGATCCCCCTTCAACATCGCCTCTGCGCGGTCCCGCTCCGGGCGGGAACCGAATATTGCAAAGATCGCCGAGCCGCTCCCGGTCATCCTCACGCCAGGCCGCGCCCCACTCATGCCTAACTTCGACAACTTTCGCTCAATAGTCTGGAGCTGGGGAAACTGGCGGAAAACAACCGCTTCGAAATCGTTCGCGCTGAACGGACTTGCCGCCCCTGCCGAATGCCCGCTTGCAAGCACTCGAACAAAGGCTTGGAAACCACTAATTCTACTAGACGAATCGCTGGCAGTCAAACCTCGTCCCAGGGCTTGATACGCGTTAGCCGTCGCAACATGAAAACCTGGAAGCACCAACAGCATCGGCTCGGGCTTCAGCTCGGGCAGTTCAAAGACTTCCGTACCCCGGCCGATACCCACCGCCGAGCCTCCTGTCAGAAAAAAAGGCACATCGCTACCTAAATCGGCCGCGATTTCGGCCACTGCGACGGAGCGTCCCGCCAGCACCGGCAACGCCAACAATACTGCGGCGGCGTTAGAGGATCCTCCTCCCAGTCCGCCGCCCATTGGAATCTTCTTCCGCAGGCGAAAATGCACCCGCGCGTGAATCTTGAGGGCGTCCAGCACGGCTTCGGCGGCCTTCAGCACCAGATTGCCGGGGATCGCCAGCGGATCGTCGAGCGAAATGTCGGTCCGCCGCGCCGGTTCGTATTCGATGTCGATCGTATCCGCCAGCGAAATCGTGTGAAACACCGTGCGTAATTCGTGGAAGCCGTCGGAGCGCTGGTTGAGCACGCGCAGATCGAGGTTGATCTTGGCCAGGGATTTGATCGTCGCCCGCCGAACCGGCATTAGTAACGCAGGAGGGTCTGCACGTCGTAGCCGGGCAGTTTATCGCGGCCCTTGAGCGCATCCAGCTCGATGACGAAACTCAATCCGGCCACGTGACCGCCGAGTTTTTCAACCAGCTTGGCGGCGGCCGCGGCGGTCCCGCCCGTCGCCAGCACGTCGTCCACGATCAGAACGTTTTGACCCGGCTCGATACTGTCCCGATGAACCTCCACCGCGTCGGTGCCGTATTCGAGCGCATACTCGACGCGCTCGACCGGCGCGGGTAGCTTCTTGGGCTTGCGCATCGGCACGAAACCGGCGCTCAGCGCGTACGCTACCGCCGGCGCGAAGATGAATCCGCGCGCTTCGATCCCCACCACGCGATCTATCCCATTACCCGCAAAATGGACCCGCAAGGCGTCGATCACCGCCCGCAGTCCGCTGGGATGTTTGAGCAGCGTGGTGATGTCGTAGAACCGGATGCCGGGCTTGGGGTAGTCCTCAATCTCGCGGATCAAACTCTTCAGTTGATTCATTCGTTCGGGAGCTGGTTTGGCGGATGTGTTAGCGGATGTCAAACCCCTCAATTCTAACATCGACGTTCTTATCGAACGTGACATCTTCGACCTCGACGCCGCGTACTTCTCCGGCTGGCGGGCCCTTCCGCAGCCGCGCTTCGAAATCCTCCAGACTGTGCGCCGGACCCGCCGCGTAGGCTTCGACGCGTCCATCCGGCAAATTGCGAACCCACCCTTTCAGCCCGAGTTCCCGCGCGACCCGGACCGCGAAATAACGGTACCCCACGCCCTGAACCTGCCCCGATACCCAGAACTTGCGTGCTCGCATGTGTGGACCTGTGATTCTACCGGTTTCACTCGCCTGGAATCCAGGCTTCTAGGGCATTGGACCCGAGGTAGCCGCACAAACGCCCCAATGCGAAGATGAAGGCATGGCCGAACCTGGTTTTCGAGGTCACGCAGGAGACCGATGGGGGTTATTGCGCTGAGTGCTTGACCCTAGACATTTTCACGCAAGGCGACACCTGGGATGAGCTTCGGACGAATGTCCGCGAAGCCGTTCGGGCCTATTTCTTCGACGGAGCCGTTCCTGAGCGCGTTCGGTTGCATCTTGTTCGCGACGAAGTCTTCGCACCGTTATGAAAACACCCCGCGGCTTGGGCGGCGCGGAATTAGCGGATCTTGGCCAAGACCGGAGGACCACTCATGATCGCAAGGCTGCTTCTACTCGCGGGACTTGTTCCTCTCTGCTTTTCTCAGACGTTCGACGTTGCCTCCATCCGGCCGAGCCAGTTTCAAAGTGGCGACGGTGAGGGTAGTCGCCGCGAGAGCATAGAAATATCGGCCGACCGGCTGACCATGCGTAACGTCACGCTGCAGTCTTGCATCAGTTGGGCCTATAGCCTCCAGGATTTCCAGATCGTCGGGGCTCTGGGCGCGGAACGATTCGATATCGCTGCTAAAGCGGCTGCACCCGTAACTGTCCCGACATTGCGCGCGATGCTGGGAACACTCCTTGCCGAGCGCTTCAAGCTCACGTTTCATCGGGACACCAGGGAGCTATCGTCCTTGGTTCTGGTTGTCGCGAAAGGCGGCCCGAAGTTTCACAGTTCTCAAGAAGACGCTCCCGGCGTTCTGCGGCCCGGCAACGGTGCGATGGTGGCTCAACACGCAACCATGTCTGAGTTCATAGGCACGCTTGCCGGCCCGTTGCGGACGCCTGTGATCGACAAGACGGGTCTCACCGGGCGATACGACTTCAGCGTCAACCTCAGTTCGTATTTCGCGGACGTGAAACCAGGACAACAGCCGGACATGACCGCCATCATGATGTCTGCCCTGCGCGAGCAGCTTGGGCTGAATCTTGAGTCGAGGAAAGAACCGGTCGAGCTTCTGGTGATCGATCACGTTGAGAAGAACCCGTCCGGGAACTGAGAAACTGAAGGCGCTCTACCCCGCGCCCGTGGAACCCTAAGAATAGACATTCCTTTGGTTTCAATAAGTTCTCGGGTTCGTTTTGTCGCAGTACGGGCGTGATCATCTGCCGGCGCGAGGCTCCTTCACCTAGGGTGTATACTAGGTTCTAGGGACGAGCATTGGAAGTGGGCGAAAGCCCACTTTTTTATTGCTCGCGTCTTTTTATTGTTGGCGTGTATGGATTGTGACGGGAAGAGCGAAACATGGCGGACAGGCTGGCCATCGTAGAGAAAGTGCGGGAAATCACCGAACGGGTAGGCGCCGACAAGGCCCTGGAAGTCGTTGACATCCAGTTGCTGGGTGGTGGCGGTACCCGTGTGCTGCGCATTTTCATCGACAAGCCCGAAGGCGTCTCGCACGCCGATTGCGAGTATGTGTCGCAAAATGTGGGTACCATCCTGGACGTCGAAGAGGTGATTCCCGGCGGACGGTACACGCTCGAAGTCAGCTCGCCCGGCGTCGAGCGCAAGTTGGCCCAGCCGCGCGAGTTTGAGCGGTTTGTCGGCCGCAAAGTGAAGATCGTCCTCCGCCAGCCCGTGGAAAACCAGAAGCATTGGGTCGGCGCATTGCGGAGTTTCGCCGAAGGAATCATCACGCTCGAACCTTCTCCTGGAAAAAGTATCCAGTTCCCGCTGGAACTGGTCGAGAGGGCCAATCTCAAGTTCGAGTGGTAACCCCCCGAAATCGGAGCCATCACTGACATGACCAGCCTGGGTAACATTTATCAGTCCATCGAAATCCTCAGCAAGGAGAAAGGGATCGATCCGCAGATCATCCGGGATGCGGTGAAGGATGCCATGCTGGTGGCTGCTCGCAAGCATTTCCACGCCAACGAAGAGCTGGTGGCGGAAATGGAAGACGGCACGGGAGCGATCCAGATTTTCGGGGTGAAGCGGGTGGTGGATCCGGTCACCGATCCGGATAAGGAAATCTCGCCGGAGGAAGCCCGCAAACACAATCCGGCTGTGGAGATCGGCGGAGAGATTCGCTTCCCCAAGCCCTTGGACGCCCTGGGCCGGATCTCCGCCCAAACCTTCAAGCAAGTGATTTTGCAAAAGGTGCGCGAAGCCGAGCGGGAAAACATCTTTTCGGAGTTCTCCGGCCGTGTCGGCGAGCTGGTGACTTGCGTGGTCAAGCGCCTGGAAGGTCCGGACTTGGTGGCCGACATGGGCAAAACCGAGGCCAGGATTTTGAAGAAAGAGCAATCGCGCCTGGAAAGCTTCAGCGTCGGCGACCGCATCCGCTGCGTGATCCGCAGCGTGGAAAAGGCCGGCAAGAACGCCGGCGTGATCGTTTCGCGCGCGGCCCCCGAGCTGGTCATGCGCCTGTTTGAACAGGAAGTTCCAGAGATCTACGACAACACCGTGGTCATCAAAGGCTGCGCCCGGGAAGCCGGGGAGCGGACCAAGATCGCCGTGTCCAGCCGCGACCGCGACGTGGACAGCGTCGGCGCCTGCGTCGGCATGAAGGGCATGCGCGTGCAGTCGATTATTCGCGAATTGCGCGGCGAAAAGATCGACATTATTGAATACAATGACGATCCGGTGGTGTTCGCCACCCACGCGCTGAGTCCGGCCAAGATCTCGCGGGTGTCTATTCTGGACCCTGTGGGGAAGCACATGGAAGTGATCGTCGATGACAGCCAGTTGTCGCTGGCCATCGGCAAGAAGGGTCAGAACGTGCGCCTGGCGGCTAAGTTGCTGGGCTGGCGGATTGACATCAAGAGCGAAGAAGAGAAGCGCCAGGAAGTGGAGTCGCAAATGGAGGCCCTGGTGGTGCCGGGCGCTCCGGTTTCCGTCCTGATAGATCACGGGATCCCCGACACGCTGGTCGAGAAACTGATGGAAGCGGGCGTGGCCACCGTCGAGACGCTGGGCGGAATGACGCCCGAGCAGTTGGAGGAAATCCCGGGTATCGGCGGCGAGATGGTGGAAAAAATCCAGGGAGCCGTGGTGAGCTACTACGGACAGTTTGAATCCGGCGATGAGCCGGAGGCGCCCGCGGAACCGGTCGCTGCAGCGGAAGAACCTCAGCAGCAATCTGTTACGATAGAAATTGCAGAGTCCCCAGCAGGCGCGGAGGCTCTGGATAAGGAGCAGGGATTAATCTGACAACCCCGGTGTCGGAGTTGGACGGCGGGGCACACAGTATGGTCAAAATTCGCATTAACGAGCTGGCACGCGAGCTCGAGGTCAAACCGAACGTGATCCTCGACATGCTTCCGGAGCTGGGCGTCGCCGAAAAGAAAACCCACTCCAGCTCGATCGATGAACCCGTGGCGCTGGAAGTAAAGCGGCGGCTGACGGGCGAATCCAACGGATCGACTCACTCCGCATCGCCTGAAGCGGAGACGGCGGCCGAACACGCGGCCGAGGTTATCTCTTCTCCCGAGCCGTCTCGCGCGGTCCCGGTTTTGAAACACGAACCAGTGGCGGAAGCTGCCCCATCTGCCCGCGAGATTCCGAGCGATGCTCCTCCGGCTCCGCGCTCGGCTCCCCTGCGTCCGCCGCTGTCAGCCGGACAGCCGCTTGCGCCCCCGGTTGCGCCGCGCGGAATTCCGATTCCGGCCCGGCCCGCTCCGCCGGCGCCCAAGCCCGGCCAGATTCTGTCCGGTCCACGCCAGCCCTTGCCGGGGTCTGACACACGAGTCTCGCCCGAAGTGGGATCGCGGCCTTCGGCCGGACCTGCGCCCGGACATATACAAGCTTCCTCGGGTGCCGGAGCAGTTCCCAGCATGCCCGCGCCCCGTCCTACGCCCCGGCCCGCGGCTCCTCCGGCCGCGACCATCGTGCCGGGAGCTCCCATGGGTGGCGGCAGTCCGCTGCGGCCTCCCGCGAAACCGAATCTTGCCGGACAGCCGGCCGCGCGGCCGATTGTTCCGCCGCGTCCGGATTTAGTCGCGAAATTGACCCGGCCGCCGGGCGCTGCTGCTCCGGGATTGCCCCGGCCAGGACTGCCGACGCGCTCCGCGAGCCCTGTACCCGGTCAGCCGATTTATCGAGGTCCGGTTCGTCCGGGTCAGCCGCTCATGCGCGCTCCGGGCCAAGGGCCTGGAGGTTACGCCGGCGGCGGGAGCCCCGGAGGTCCCAGCGGCTTGCGCGGGCGTGGCCGGCCGATGCATCCGACCTCGCCTCTGCGCGCGGAACCCGCGGCGCTGCCGGCTGACCCTGGACGGCGTCATGCGATCAAGCCAGGATCGCGCGACCGCCGCCGCGATGTAGATCCGGAAGAGGGACGCATCCGCCAGGTCTCGCGCAAGCAGCAGGCTTTCGAGCCGCCGCCTATCGATCGCGAGATCACCATCGCCGAAGGCGTTACCGTCAAGGAACTTTCGGAAAAGCTCGGCATCAAAGGCAATATAGTGGTGAAACGCCTCTTCGATAAGAAGATCTTCGCCACCATCAATCAGACGCTGGACGTGAAGCTGGCCGAGGAGCTGGCCCGCGACTTCGGCGCTTCCACCAACAAGCTGAGCTACGAAGAAGAAGCCACTCACGAAATCCAGCAGGCGGAGATCGATGACGACCGGGTGAAGCGCGCCCCGGTGGTGACGGTGATGGGACACGTCGATCACGGCAAGACTTCGCTGCTCGACGCGATCCGGCTGGCCCACGTGGCGGAAAAAGAAGCCGGCGGGATCACCCAGCATATCGGCGCTTATCGTATCGAGAAAAACGGCCGCAAGATCGTGTTTATCGATACTCCCGGCCATGAAGCGTTCACCCGCATGCGCGCCCGCGGAGCCAAGGTCACCGACATCGTGGTGCTGGTGGTGGCGGCCGATGACGGCGTGATGCCGCAGACGCTCGAAGCTATCGACCATGCACGCGCGGCCAAAGTTCCGATCATAGTCGCCATCAACAAAATCGATAAGCCGGATGCACAGCCGGAGCGCATCAAGCAACAGCTCGCCGACCGCGGCCTGCTGGCCGAGGACTGGGGCGGGGACGTGGTGATGGTTCCCGTGTCTGCCCGGGCCAAGCAGAACCTGGACCTGCTGCTGGAGATGATTCTGCTGGTAGCCGACATGCTGGATCTCAAGGCCAACCCGGGGCGGCCGGCCATGGGCAACGTGCTCGAAGCCCGGCTGGACCGCGCGCGCGGTCCCGTGGCCACGGTTCTGGTGCAGAACGGAACCCTCCGGGTAGGCGATCATTTCATCTGCGGATCGGTCTTCGGAAAGGTCCGCGCCATGTTCGACGACCGCGGCGAGCCGATTCGCGAAGCGGAGCCTTCGACTCCGGTCGAAGTATTGGGCCTGGATGCGGTTCCGGAAGTCGGCGACACGTTCCAGGCGGTCACCGACACGGCCAAAGCCAAGCAGATCGTGATGTACCGCGAGGTGAAGGCGCGCGAGGTCTCCATGTCTCGCAATTCGCGCCTGACGCTCGACCAGCTGCACGATCAGTTGAAGGCCG
>Ga0210400_10004882_pt1 | contig 11501 bp, 12 predicted proteins | sample IncBWH26MmetaG_FD_155456 | JGI IMG/M metagenome (GOLD analysis project Ga0210400, IMG submission 155456) | Forest soil microbial communities from Barre Woods Harvard Forest LTER site, Petersham, Massachusetts, United States - Inc-BW-H-26-M | ecosystem: Environmental > Terrestrial > Soil >...
CAATTCGATGAATGGAAAATTAGTTATATCGGAGGAAGAAATTTTAAAAACAGGCATTAATTCATTTAAAAATTTCGCTGACTCGGCATCAAAGGGAGTGGATAAAAATTCAATCCCCGCTTTATCGCAGTGTTTTTTTAATTCTTCGTATTCTTTTTTCCAGAATTTATCATATTTTTTAAAAAGCTCAAACTGACTTCGTGTTGGTTCTTTGCTTATATCCCAATAGTACGGGCTGTCTTTACTCGCAATAGTTTCCGCCTTATATGTCTGAAACTTGATAGCGTGTGCGCCACCTTCCTGAGCTTCGTCAATCAAACGTTTGGCTAAATCCATAGAACCTTCGTGATTTACACCGGCTTCTGCAATGACATAAGGGTTTCTTATTTCATTGGGCTTATAACTGCTTAAATAATCAACTATTTTCATTCTAATTAAGTTTAAATATGCTTACCCAACTTCTTTGAATTAAATCTCCTTTTATTTTATTTCCCATTTTCATTTTATAAACATCTCTGATTCTCCTTATAAAAAAATAGAAAACTTTAATTTTAAAGCCTTGATAGTTCCAATAGGGTTTATTATATTTTTCTTCAAATAAAACTTCTTGTTTTATTGTACTCATACCTTGTTTATTGAATGTTTCGGCAAATGTTTTAATGCCATGCAATAAAGTATAGGTGTATTCATCGAATTGCCACCTTAAAAGACAACCGCGGTTTGGCTCTACATGTTCAACATAAATGAGTCCATCAGGATTTAATAAGTTTTTTGCTTCTTTTACAAATTTCTCAAGGTCATTACAAAAGTTGATTGAAAACCGCACAAGGATAATATCGAATTTTTTACCGGTAATTTTATCCAACGAATCACTGTTATAGTCGTATTTTTCTATATCAATAGCCAAAAATTTTCGCATTCCCTCAACCGCAACCTGCGAGAATTCAGTGAGTAACATATACGAAGTTTCGCTTCTTAAATTATTTGCAACAAAGCCGGGGCCGCCGCTAACATCAAGTACACTTTTGTCTTTTATATTAACGCCGAACTTACTAAGCCTCTCTGATACAATTTTTGTTTCTCCGCCCCATTTTGTACCACTTCCTTCGGCAGAATTGCCCATATCAGCGTAGTAATTATAGGAAGTTCCGAGTTTTGCTTCTTCAAAGTAGCTTGCTGGAAGTAAATAGGTAAAATAGCCGGGCAATTTTTTCACAGCACTTTTCGGAAAAAAACTCTCAAAGGTGTAATGTGATTTTTTTTCTCGCTCAATACTGTCACAAGACGCGCACGCGTACCAGAAATGTTTGTACGTATTTACTTTTTCAAGGCTTGTTGAGCCACAAACTTTACATTTCATAATCATTTTCTACCAAACGGTCCAGCCACCTTCATTGAGTAAATTAGCGCCGGTAACATAACTGGACGCATCTGAAAGTAAATATACAAGTGCCGAAGCCACTTCATGATTATAACTCATGCGTTGCATAGGGGAGAAGTTGGCAAAGTTTTTTTCAAATTGTTCTTCATGATTGTTCCAAACACCATGAGGAGTAATCATATTTACACGCACTTTTTTAGCTCCCCAATAAGATGCGAGGTAACGGCTTAATGCGTCAATACCGCCTTTAGAAGCCGAATAAGCTGCGGGACAACCTAAAGAAGTTCCTTTATATAAATTCTGATTAGGCGCCACCACTGAATAGGTAGAGGGAATGTTTACAATTGCGCCGCCGCCTTTCTCTGCCATCCACGTGCCAATTACCTGACAGGTTAAAAAAGTGCCCTTTAAATTTACACTTACCACTTTATCCCAATTTTCATCGCTTACTTTTTCAAAAGGTTCAAATATTAAATGCGATTTATTCTGATGCCCGTTAACCAATCCGTTTATTTGACCGAATTCTTTCAATGCGAATTCTTTCAGTTTATTTACAGAATCCCGGCTTTCAACATCTAAAGTAAAACCTTTTATTTTTTGTTTATGATGTTTACTCATTTCAATAGCATACGCAACCGGATTGGCCTGTTCTATATCAGCGGCAATAATTTGCCCGTCAAATTGTGCAACGGCTTCGCAAAATGCACGACCAATTAGGCCGCAAGCCCCGGTAACAATAATTACTTTATCCTTAAGGTCAAATTTCTTTTTGAAATCAATTTCCTGCGGATTGGTTGTTTTTTTTTGTTCCATGTTAAATATATTTTCTGAAAACAGGTTTTATGGGCTCGCCGGTTAAATATTTTTCATACCCTTCTTCTAACCCTTTTTTATAAACCAGGCAGGATTCATCAATAGCATTTAAGATGTGTTCCACTTCTTTTTCGGTATGACTGTAATTGGCGCAGTAAGTTCCCTGGAATAACACTCCGTGCTTAATTAATTCCTGATGGAAAAATGTTCGTAAGCCGAATGAATTATTTCCCTGCTTATCAAAATAAGCCAATGATGCGTGCCAGTTAAACTGAATGTTTTTAATTGAATCGGACAAACCGTGCGCAGCGAAAATTTTAGCAGAACCATCAATGAATTTTTGTCCGAGCGATTGGTTATGCTGCACGACAGGATTTTTATCAAACACATCCATGGTTGCCAAACCGGCCGCTATGCTTGAAGTTTCTCCACCGTGCGTAGTGCTTATTAAAAATAATTTTTCCTTACCTGTATTTCTGATGCCTCCTTGCTCCATTACTTCTTTTTTTCCTGTGAGACAGCAAAAAGAAAATCCGTTGGCAATTCCTTTACCCCAGGTTGCCATATCGGGTACCACATTGTATTTTTTCAGTGAGCCGGGATAATCTGTTTTAAAACCGGTTATCATTTCATCCATTATCCAAAGCGCTCCGTGTTTATGAGCTATCTCGATAGCGTCCTTCAGGTAATTTTCTGCAAGTACATTCATTTTTTCCGGTTCCGAAATCACGCAGGCAATCTGACCGGGATATTCTTCAAACATTTCTTTCAATGATTCGAGGTTATCCGCCTTATAGGTTACTGTTAAATTGCTTATATCGCTCGGAATTCCGCTTTTCACATCGGTTGAGCCGATAAACCAATCATCGTACGAATAAAAAGGGTGTTCTGCCGGGCGTGCCACTAATTTCCTTCCTGTAAAGGCACGTGCCAGTTTAACAGCAGCAGTTGTAACTACCGAGCCGTTCTTGGCGTATTTTATCATGTCGTGCACTTTTACTAGTGACAAGAAACGTTCTGCCATTTCTTTTTCGATTATCGACGGACGCGAAAAATTATTTCCTTTTTGTAATTCCCGAGTAACTCTTTCAATAACTGGTTCGTAGGCGTGGCCAAGGCTCACAGAAGCCAATCCGCTTAAACACTCAATGTATTTATTGCCGTCCATATCCCACACGTAACAACCTTTACCGTGCGTAATAGCGGCAGGCGAGAGTAATGGATATTGATCATCGCCCTTGGAATAAGTATGCGCGCCACCGGGAATTAAGTTGTGTATCGATTTACGATACTCATCTGATTTGCTGAAATTGGTAATCAGTTTTTTCTCTTTTGCAGGCATTTTATTTAACAGGTTTATCGTTTTTAATTGATTTCAGGTACCCTGAATTAGCAATACTGTTTTTATTTAATTCAGCAATTTCAGGCTTTCGGGTTAATAAAGTAACTACTTCTTCCATACCAAAATCTTTGACTGATTTTAATTCTTCAAAAATTTTAGCAATGGTTTTAAAATCATCCCGTGAATCCACTGATAATTTGTAATGATAGGCGGAATTGTATTGCTTCCATCCGCAGTTAAAGTGTTTTTTGATATAAGGAGTTACATGCTCTCGTTCCGAAAGCATTTTTGCTTCTTTGCATGCGCTTTCCAGCGATTTGAATGAAAAGACTTCTGTATCAAATCCATCTTCCAGGAATTCAGGCTCGTTATTTGAGTTTGAAAAATAATCGAAACCGGATTTTAAATATTCGTTTACAATGAAGTCAATTACTTTGTGACTATGAAGAGGACAATCAGAAGTAACACGAATAACATTTGTGGGATTAAACGGAAGAGCTGCATTATAAAAACGACCTAACACATCCCAATCACTGCCACGATAGTAATTCAGGTTTCTTTCCTTGCAAAAATTCTCAATTGCATCATCTTCGCTATTAGTTGTTGTGGCTATAACCAGTTTGTCAATAGTTTTCGCAGGAGAAACCCGTTCAATAAGATTTTCTAGTATAGATTTTCCGTTAATATCCATTAAAACTTTCCCCGGTAACCGGGTTGAGCCCATTCTTGCCTGGATGATTAATAGATTCATTTAATGAATTCGTTTTTAAAAAGACCCATGAAATGTTTGTCATAAAATTCGCCGTTTACCGAAATATGTTTGCGCAAAGTGCCTTCCATTTTGAAACCTAATTTTTCGTATATTTTTTTGGCGGAAGGATTGTTTTCATAAACCGCAAGGTAAATTTTTCGCAATTGCATCTCCTCAAATCCATAAGTAATTGCAAGTTTACAGGCTTCTAGCCCAATACCCTTACCCCAGTAATTTCTGTTTCCTACTAATAAACCAAGGTCAGATACTTTTGCTTTTGCATCCTGCATTTCTAACTTTATATTTCCAATGTGTTCGTTGGTATCGTTCACCCGGATCGTAAAAAAAGCGATACTCGGGTTATTAATTCGTTGTTCTACGTAAGCTTTAAGATTCTCTAATGTATAACCCGTTGTTGCAATTCCCCGCATGACTTCTTCGTCCTGCAACCAGGATAAATATGTATTGTTTACTTCATTTAAGGTAATGGATTTTAGATATATGGTTTTTCCTTTTAGCACAGGTTATTTGTGTTTCTGCTTAAGTTTTTTGGCATACTTATTCATTTCCCTACGGTTTTTGGTAAGATTTCCATTGTGCTGCCGATATCTGTAAAGAGGAAGAATAATATTGTAAATTTTATGTTTTTTCAGAAAACGGATGCGCAAATCTTCTTCTTCGCGCGCTCGGAATGACTCATCATAAAGGCCGATTCCATAGAGTAAATCTTTGCGGAACATTACTCCACATGCAATTGGTTTTTTTTCTGAATTAACATGCTCAAGGTGCGTTCCTCTTTCATCTACTGTGTAATAATCTATGGAAACGGCATCGAGGGAATTGTTTTCTGTTAAAAATGTTTTCTGAATTAATAAAAGATCGCGATGCATATAATCATCGGCGTCAAGAAAAACGATGAATTGCCCTTTTGCTTTTTTAATACCTATATTTCGTGCGGCAGCAAGCCCTACATTTTTTTCAAGATTAATTACGCGAATATCTTCTTCGTAGTTGTCTAATATTTTTTTGGTGCGATCTGTGCTGGCATCATTTATCACAATGATTTCGTAACCCCTTTTTGAAAGCGATTGATCTAAAACACTTCGTATTGATCTCTCAATGTAGTTTTCGTAGTTGTAGGTAGTGATAATTACAGATATCATATTAATTTATTTTGTTGGGGTAATTCGACAATTCTTTACTGAAAGCCGTATAATTTTTTTCGGCTGTAAAATTCATTAGGTAATGTTCACGGGAATTTACTCTTAATTTGAATTGTAACTCTTTATCTGAATATATTTTTGTAATGCAATCGGCCAGCATTTTCGTAGTAAAATCAACGGGAATGGTAAATCCGGTATAATTATTTTCAGCTATTTCAGGATTACCGTAAACATGTGTGGCTATTACCGGTATTCCTGCACTGATAGCTTCCATGATGGCTACAGGCAGGCCTTCAACAATACTTAAATTTACAAACAGGTCGGCGGGTTTGCTTACCATGTAATTTCTTATTTCCTCGTTGAGTTTATTTCCTGAAAGTGTAATTTTTTTATTTAAGGATAATGTATTTGAAATTTCTTCAATTTCTTTTCTTTGTTCACCATCTCCGAAATGCACCCATTCCAGAGGGAAATCAACTTCTTTAATGGCTTTAGCTAACTCCAATAAACGTTTATTAAGTGATAAATTAGAACAGGTTACAAGAGTGAATATATTCGATTTACAATGATTTACTCCCATATCGGATATTCCCAAATAGGAAGAAATAACTTTATTTTCCCAGTAGGGATATTTTTTTTTAAAGAATTCTTCTGCGTGTTTACTCACTGTAAATATTTTATCGGCGGAGTTAAACTTAATATATTCAAAGGGCGGCACTTTAAATTCGTAATAAGTCCAGTCGTAGTAGTAAAGGTCGATGGAATGCGCGCGCGTAACGAAGGATTGAATTGTTTTGTTTTTTTTAAGGATGGAAAGCAGGATAGAAGAGCCATGATTCCAGTAGCCGTAAAAAAAACAGATATCCCTGCGATGATTTTTTTTAAGGTAATCTCCGAAGAATTTAGCTGTATATAATTGATGTATGGCAATGCTGAAAAGATATTTTATTCGTTTTAACTCACTGAAGACAGATTTTGAGTGTAATAATTCGGTAAGAATAAGTTTAAGGGCAGAAAAGTAGTCCGAAAAAGTATTTTTGTATTGGGGAAGTTGCGAATTAAAATGAAGTACTTCAACGTTTGAAGGGATTTTTCGATTGTGATTTGTGTCTTTGCTGAACCAATCTGTCGGGTAAATGAATATTTTATCGTACTTGACCGACAATACAGGCAATTCGTTTTCAACATATTGTTCGCCCGAGCCAAAGGGAAATGTTTTTGTAAAGAGAAAAAGCGTTTTCATTTCAGGCAAAATGCCCCGCAAGGGTTTTTGTTATCTGGCCTGCTTCATGATTTTTTAAAACGTAATTGTAAATATTTGTTGAAAGCAGATTATATAATGACGAGTCGTTTATTAATTGTTCTGAGGCTAAGGTCAGCTTGCTTAAATCATCACCTATATAAAGTCCGCAATTATGCTCTGTTAAAAAATTGTCAGGGTTGATAAGCATACTTATAACAGGTATTTTGAATTTTCCCGCCTGTAAAAAAGTATTTGGAAAGCCTTCTAATAGCGAAGTTGAAACAAAAATTTTTGTTTTTTTTAACAATTCTTCCGTTTCGTTTAAATTTAAATATTCAATTACTGTAAGATTGCCAGGTTTTTGTTTCAGTATTTCTTCGTGAATTCTTTTATCGGAAACATTCATCAACATGCAAAACCTGTAGTGTGATAGTTGTTTTGCAAGAGCAGTAAACAATTCCGGCCTTTTGATAATGTTTGATTTTCCTATCCACAAAAAATCATATTCTTTAACAGGGTTACTTTCATTCCGGCTTAAGTCAATGGGGTTTTTTATAAGTATTCCTTCCTTCCCGAAAATGACTTTCAAATTTTTTAATTGGGTATTGTTCTGTACAAATATTTTTTCAGCCGAATCGATTACCTGTTTAATAATTTCTTTGCTTGTTGGCATTAATTTACCATAGGAAACCTCTCCGTCGGACGCAATGAAGAGATAGAATTGTTTTTTATTCTTTTTACAATAATCTGCTAATAGTAGGGTAGCGGATGTAATTTCAAAAGCGCAGTAAATACCGGCATTGATTATATTGTAAGCATTGTGTTTAAGATAATTCTCATACGATTTACCGCTCCATTTAAGACTTAGCAAACGGCGTAAGTAATTTGGCGCAGCAATTTCAGGTGAAGTATGGTAGGGATGCGCATATACCTGAATTTCGTTGTAATTTTCCTGCAAGTGCTGGCCATAATTTCTGACAATAGCGCTTACATCAAAGGATAATTTTTTTAATTCGGTTAAAAAAGTAAAAGCTCTGTACTCAGCTCCTCCGAAAGGATAATTCGTAGTTGTATTAAAGAGTGAATAAGCGTCTAACACCTGAAAGCAAACTTTTTTCTTAGAGGCCATTTACTCTTTTCCTAAATTCTTTTTATACCAGTCGACTGTAATTTGCAAACCTGTTTTTAAATCCACTTCTGACGTATAACCGATAAGCGATTTTGCTTTATCAATATTTGCGAAACTATCTTTAATATCGCCTTTTCGTACAGGCAGATGAGTGGCTTTTATATCTCTTTTAAGAATAGCGGCTATCTCCGTAAATAATTGATTAACTGAAGTTGTACCTCCGTAAGCTACGTTTAACACTAATGATTCTTCTTTTATATCAGCAAAAACGGCGCAAAGATTGGCTTTAATTACATTGGCAATAAAAGTGAAATCTCGGGTGTTATTTCCATCACCATAAATTCCCGGCGATTCATTATTTAATAATTTAGTAATGAAAATGGGAATTACAGCAGCATACGGGCCTTGTATATTTTGTTTTGGGCCGAACACATTAAAATAGCGCATACCCACAGTTTTTAAACCATAAACTTTACTGAAAACCTTAGCGTATAATTCATTTGTATATTTTGTAACCGCGTAAGGCGATAAAAGATTTCCTGTTTTATCTTCTGTCTTAGGCATGTTCGGATCATCGCCGTACACAGAAGAGGAGGAAGCATAAATAAAACGGGTTATATTATTTTCTTTAGCGGCTGTCAGTATATTTACAAATCCATTCACATTAACTGCGTTAGAAGAAATAGGATCGTTCATACTTCGTGGAACCGATCCTAAAGCAGCCTGATGAAGTATTATGTCAATTCCTCTGCAAGCTTTCATACAATCTTCGTAATTTCTGATATCTCCTTTTTGAAATTCAAACTTAGAGTTACCTTCAAGCTCTTTAATGTTTTCTAAAAACCCGGTGGATAAATCATCTAAAACTCTTACTGATTTAGCTCCGTTATTTATCAGGTAAACGCTGAGATTTGAGCCAATAAATCCGGCACCTCCCGTTACCAGGAAATTGTATTGCGACAGATCGTGATTAGTTAGTTTCATGCGTAACTTGTTTTTGTATAGTACTTGTTGATTTAAAATTTCTCATCCATTCTTCCAGAAATAAAAGAAGCCAGAGCGGGCCTGTAAAATTCTGGTCGATTAAAGAATTTACTTTTTCTTTTTCAAAATAATGTAATATTTGCGAATCGGAAGAAGTAAGATAGTCTTCCAATACGCTTCTTAATTCGCCTTTAGCGGCAAACCATTTACTGATAGGGACTCCGAACCCCATTTTTTTTCTGTAGATAAAATTGTCATCAAAATCTTTACTTAATATTTTCTTTAACAATAATTTTCCTTCCCATTTCTTCTCGGAATTTTTATTATTGATATTGAATTCTTCAGGAATGCTCGCTGCAAACTCCCAAACTTCTTTGTCAATTAAAGGTGTTCTCACCTCCAGGCTGTGAATCATACTGGCAACGTCAACCTTTGTCAGAATATCAAAATTCATATAAGTTTTCATATCCCAGTATTGCACCTTGTTGGCAAGGCTGTAATTTTTTGTATGCCGGTGTAATTGGTTGAATATTTCCAGTTCTGTATTTAAATACGATTGATATTCGTTTTTCCAGAGTTGAGACCTGTCGGCAACCGGTAAATATTGTATGTGCGAATACCACCTGTTTAACTCATCCATTTTAGGAAAGCGTGAAGGAAATAGCTTGCTGAGCGTACTGTAATTATTTTTTTTCCATCCTTCACGGAAGTTTGCCGGATTGTTTTTCATCCATCCTGCGTAAGAACCATAACCTGCAAAGCCTTCATCTCCGCCATCTCCGCTTAGTGCCATGGTAACGTGTTTACGTGCTAACTCGCATACGTAATAAGTTGGTATGGCTGAACTGTCGCCGTAAGGCTCTCCGTAGTGTTTAACAAGTTTTGGCAGAATATCAAGCGCATCCGGCTTTACAATTTCAATATGGTGCTCGGTATTGTATTTTTTTGCGGCAAGATTAGAATATTCCAATTCATTAAATTCCTGCTCTTCAAAACCAATACTGAAAGTTTTAACAGGCTGTTTTAAAATTTTCGCATATATGAAACTACCAGTGTAGAATCTATTCCACCGGATAAAAATGCACCGAAAGGAACATCGGAAACTAAATGTGCTTCAACTGATTTTCGAAGGATATCATCCAGTTCATGCAACCATTCCTTTTCAGTTTTAATTTGTTTTTTGAAAAAGTTAACGTCCCAAAATTGCTGCGGTTCCTCCAATCTGCCGTCAAAATGATAAATTACATAGTGCGCCGGCTTTAGCTTAAAAACATTTTTAAAAATAGTTTTCGGTGCGGGAATATATTGCAACCAAAGATATTCATCCACGGCTTTTAAATCGGGCTCGTAGATAAATTCATCAATGTTTCTTAAAGCCTGCAATTCTGAAGCAAAACCAAAACAGGTACTTGTTTTTAAATAATAAAATGGCTTTATACCGAAATGATCCCGGGCAGAAAAAACCAATTGCTTTTTTGTATCTACAATAGAGAAGGCGAACATGCCGCGTAATTTTTTCAACAGGCCTGTTCCCCATTGCTCGTAACCGTGTACCAATACTTCAGTATCTGATTTTGTTTTAAATACGTGCCCGGCATTTTTTAACTGAATAAACAATTCCTGAAAATTATAAATTTCACCGTTAAAAGTTATCCAGATAGTTTCGTCCTCATTGCACATAGGCTGTTTCCCCGTTTCTAAATCTATAATAGAAAGTCGGCGATGCCCTATGGCTCCTTTATCAAACAACTTTATCCCGTAACCGTCCGGACCACGGTGAGCAATGGTATCGGTCATGCCTGTAATTTCTTTTTCTGTTACAGGTTTGTTGGTTCTGAATATTCCGGTGATGCCGCACATTAGTTTACAGTATTATTTTTTCTTAAATAGGTAAGTGCCACAAGCTTCGCTCATGTCTTTATCAAGCATTTCAAAACCCATAGGCGCAAAGAAATCAAGCATTTGTTTGTCATCCGCAACCTCATAGGGTAAACCACCTAACCAATCCACAATATCATGATATACATCCATTCCGCGCATACGTTTTTCATTCCAGCCAAAAGGGTTTTTTCCTTCTTTTCTTCTTTGTTTCATCATGGGCCAAATATATACCGACCATTCCATGTATTTTTTTCCAAGATATCCCGCTGCGTTGTATTTTTTCTTCAATGCTAAATCATAATCATAAGTAGCAACTCCCTGGTAAATCGAAATCAGGAAATGCCCGCCCGGTTTTACAAGGTCCGCCGCATTTTTTATGGCTTCCCACATACTTCCTGTATGGTGCAAAACTCCCCATGAATAAACCAGGTCATATTTTCCAAGCGTGTCCATATATTTTTTATCTAAGACACTTCCGTGTTGTACATCCCAATTTTTGGGCGAGCCTGCTTTTTCCCACATTGATTTTGTTGCAGAAACACTGTTAGGGTCGTAGTCGAAAGAAAATAAACGATTAGGTTCAAAAGCGTTTAACATCATGGAGTGGATACCTGACCCGCTTCCGATATCAATAATATCTTTGCCTTTTATTTCAACACGGCCTTTAAACCATCTTTCAAGGTCTTTTTGCGATCTTTTTAAGGAATCCTCATCAATAACTTTCAACAGGTTTTGCCAGTTTTTTCCGAATGAGAAGGTGATTTTTTCTGTTTCCATTTTATTTGTTTTTTTTTGCGTTATTAAATTTATTTAT
>Ga0210400_10004883_pt1 | contig 11501 bp, 12 predicted proteins | sample IncBWH26MmetaG_FD_155456 | JGI IMG/M metagenome (GOLD analysis project Ga0210400, IMG submission 155456) | Forest soil microbial communities from Barre Woods Harvard Forest LTER site, Petersham, Massachusetts, United States - Inc-BW-H-26-M | ecosystem: Environmental > Terrestrial > Soil >...
GCCGCCCGGAAGCGATCAGTAGGTCCGGTAACACCAAATCCTGCTCAACCAACCTTTGAGTTTCAATGAGATAAGAGGATGCGTATTATGACGCATGACTGCTCGGGCATACCAAGATCGAAAGCACAGTCCGATACCTCGGCATTGAAGTCGATGAGACTCGGACTCAAGCTTCGCTGATAGGAAGCTTAACGCGGAAGGTCGCTCCGCCGTTGACGTTTTCTGCGCTAATCTTCCCTTCGTGAGCTTCCACAATTGTCCGAACAATCGATAGCCCCATACCCATGCCTTCCTTCTTGGTCGAAAAGAAGGGATCAAACAGTTTTCCGAGACTATCGGCTGGAATGCCTCCTCCACTGTCAGCGACCAGCAATTCCGCCGATCTGCCGCGCTTGCTCGTCGAAATGTCGATAACTCTCTCCGCCGCCGCGCTTTCCCGAATGGCATCCGAACTGTTGCGGACGAGATTGATCACCACTTGCTGGATCTGAATAGGGTCTGCATTGACCAGAAGTGGACCCGGCGACCAGCGAGTCTGGGTTGCAATGTTCCGTTGCTTCATGACCGGCGCCAGCAAATCGACGGCTTCCTTGACCGTAGCGTTCAAATCGATGGTCCGAGCCTCGAAGGGCGCTTTCTTCAGGAGGCTGCGCAGTCGCCGTATCACCTCCGTCGCCCGCTCATCATCGTGACGAATGTCGGCCAAGATCTCTTTGAGTTCATTCAGGTCTGGCGACGCTGAGCGGAGTATCGACTCTGCGCTTTCCGTATTGATGAGGATCGAGCCAAGGGGTTGATTGATTTCATGAGTGATCGTCGCGGTCAGTTCTCCCGCAGTCGTATACCTGTTTACATGCGCAAGCTCAGCCATTCGCTGACGCGCGTCGGACTCGGCACGGTAGCGGCGGCGACGTTGCCACAAAAGTCCGCCGATCAGCCCTCCCTGTAGCAAAATGACTGCAGCTGTCAGAGCAATTTGCACGCGATATGCTTGCCAGAGAGGCGGCGAACGAAAGTCAACGGTGCTGCCGGGAGGCAACAAACCTTCGCTGATACCCCATCGTTGCATTTGCCTCCAATCGAACCTTGGAGCCGCGAACTTGACCGGCTGGGTCTTTATGTCTCCCGCCCTCTCCCCGGAAAGGATTCGGTTCGCAACATTGGCCGTGATTGCACTGCTCTCCATGACGGAAAACATTGGCCCCCCAACGAGGGCGCCTTCAAAGAAGGAACCGTCATAAGAGAAGATGGGAGCAGAGGCTACGGAAGCCAATGCGTTCAACGACTCGTTCTCTTCGTGAGAGACACCTGCTGCGTCCACGTTCATCAAATGCCAGAGAATCGCGCTGCGCGGCGGCAGTTTGGCCGCGTCCTTGAGAATGTCGGCAAAAGGCAACTCATCGTACCATTTCAATACGACCCTGTTTGCAAAAGGAGCCAGCTGCCGCTGTATCTCCTCGTGCCAGAATACTTCGTTGGGTGAAACTCCGTTCACAATTGCAACGGTTTTGGTTTCCGGCAGTACTTGGAGGATCGTTTTGAGAATGGCAGCAAAATCGTGATCGACGGCTACGACCGTGTCATTTTCTGAAAGTTGATCATAATCGACACGGCGCCTGTCAACGGCCGTGAAGATCATTGGGGTCGTTGGAAACAACTCGCTGCGATGCCTCTGGATAAAGCTTGCGGCGGGCGCTCCAATCGCGATTATCAGGTCGAGCGGCTCCTTGAGATAAAGCGCTCGGAGATACTGAACCAGCGGGGCCTCGGACTCCGCGCCGTCTGATCTTGCGCTAGCGAGCGAGAAATCCGAGAAATCGATTGACCACTTTGCCTGACGATTAGTTTCGGTTCGAATAGTGCGAGCATAGTCGCTCCAGGGTTTGAATTGGGGTCCGAACGAATGCAGAAACATCACCCGCTTCGCATCTGCTGCCATCGCGTAATTTGCGGCCCCGCAGAGGATGATCAATGCGCCACAGATTATGCGCAGGTGAAAGATGGTGGTCGCTAGCCCGAAGTGACGTGGACCCCGCTGCTCACCGCCAACGGCAACATGCCAAATCACGCCTTCTCCAATCACAAGCCCCTCCACCCAAAGCCGGGAGTACCTTACACGGTCCGCTGGCTCTGGGGAGACTGGCCTTAGACCGTTGGCACGGGTCATCAACGGACCTGACTGCCCCGAAATCCAACTTCCGCCCTTCCCCCAAAGGCGGACTCTGGTCGGCCATCGTATTATGTCCGGTTCGCGCTACTCCATGACTCATGTAACGATTCAAACTTTCCCAAACTTGGAAGCTTTGCCGGCCACCCACTAAGAGATCTTCGGCAAAAGTGCCCGAGCGATTGGCCGGATGGTTTGGATCCAGCGGCCAGCCATCGTCACCGATCTGCTTGCTGATGACGGGACCATTCCCCAGGCGCTCGGCGGCGGTCTTCCGGTTATGTCAATTCTCCCATAGCGACTGAATCGTCCCCCCGGCCCCGATTAATGGCCGGCCTTTTCGCATTGCCCTGAGCGGAGGACCGGCAGGTTGCGCGAGGGCGGGTTCCAGAGGGAGAACGAGAACCGGGAGCGAGCGAAGTCGTGGAAGGCGTGAAAGTCGTGGTCCTCTCATTAGCTCGTAATCTTGTCTTAAAGCGATGCGACCTCAATCGACAGCACTTTTCGGGTGCAAGCGATCAAGCGACCGACGTCGGCTGATTGGAGCAAAGCGGACGTTGCGACCATGCCCGACTAAAGTCTGTAAATGACGACCCACACCCGACATAGGGGTGCCACCGCAGCGTCCACGCAGTCTTTGCCCTTTAATCGGGTTTGTTTTTGGGCCTCTTCAATCCTGCATCCAAAACTTTTGGACGAGTTCGTTGCCCGCAGCCATTAGATCATTGGGCTTCTCGGCGCGCATCCTCTCTGCCGCTGCAATGAATTCAACGATCAAGTCCTGCAAATCGTCGGGGGACTTATCCAGGCGCTTGAGCATTTTCAAGCTGTTGAAGGCGTATCCAAGAAACGTCTGATTTCTTTCGATGATCTGTGCGAGCATTTCCGGGGTAATCTGCTCGCTTGGCGAGACAAATTCTTCGTCCTTCCAGTCCACATATAGAGACGCATTTTTCGCATCGTTCGACGTCTCATGGAATTCCGTCTGGAGCTTCTTGAATTCCTCTCGCGCCATGTCCCAATCACCGCGTGCCCTGGCGTCCTTCTCTGCCTTCGATCCCTCCACCATGTATGCATTGCTCTTGTTTTTGGAGGAATGGCGTCTGAATGAGGCGAGAACCTTATTCTGATCGACCTCAAGGCCAGACAGCAAGCTGGCTGCCCATGCGCCCATATTCTCAATCTTCGAGCATTCTTCGAGAGAAATCTGATGAAGGCAGAGTGCTCGCGCCGTCGCACCGGCTTTTGCCAAAATTTCTGCCTCGAAGTAGAGCTTCTCTGCGTTGTCGAACGTCTTTTCGGCACCGCGCACAAGGACCCTTAGGAACGCGCGATCAACCTCCGGAAGTGCCTCGGCCATCTCAGGACCTCAATCGATTGTTGTACACCGCGATCCACGCCTCGTGTTCGGCTTTAGCCCTACATACCAGACACTGGTTGTCGAGCTAGTTTGGCCTCGTCCTTTATGCTCTATTTTTATTGCTCGTTAATAGGAGCGGGCATTTCAGCCGCCTCCAGTTCTCTGCCCCGTGCGTCTGCCCTCGGCGAGGCGCGCATCGCACCGGAACAATGTTGCGCTGTCGGCAAATTTGATGGCCATTCCGATGTGCCCACGCCGCCGTGCTTCAGCGTGCAACCCATCGTGAAATGCAGCCTGCGCCCAGCGAAGTGCATGCAGTGATCGACCGGCTTGGTCGGCTTGATGTTACCCATCACGGTGTTGTCGTTCGCTGCATTGGTGTCCAGGAAGCCCGGCGGGGCGTCGTTAGTGGTTGGGTGCGGGGCCGCCTCGTGTTCAGCGACAGGTTCGTGCTGCCGTAAATCGTAATATCCCCAGACCTCGAACGGCAAAGTCCATTCCTCTTCTTTGCACAACAGATAGAAGTCCTGCGGGCCGCCGACCGGGATGGCACCGCAGCCCATGATATTGCCGGGGACCGGCAACTTGACGCGCGTGGTGGCCTGGACGCTCTCATGGCCATGATGCTGGTCGAGATAGGTGACCAACGCGCGCGCCTGCTCGGCGGTGAACAGCTCGGAGACGTACCCCTCGGAATAGCGCCTGAAATACGTATCCATCTCGTCATAGCCCTCGATCAGCGCGGCGAAGGGCAAGTCCGGCCGCGCGTCGGCGGTGTTGAACCACGCTATGCAAACATCCTTACAGCCGTGGAATTCCATGATCGTGCTGCTCACGTGGAACAGTTCTGGTGTCGTCATGCTCTCCCCCTCTGGTTTCGTGTTTCACTGCCTGCTGCAGCGCGTGCGCCGTGATGGTGGTTCCGTTGATCGGTTGGGGGTGTCACCATTGTCCCTTGGGCGCGTGCGAAAGAAGTATTGAAGAAAGAAGATCGTTTTTCCTTCTTATCCGTGCACGCAAGGGACAATGGTGACAGACAAGGGACAATGGTGACAGTCATCAGGACAACCCCTTCATCAGGATCACCGTTGCCTCCCGACGCTCCCGCTCCTCCTTCGCTCGCGCCGAAAATCTCTGATGGACAACCGGGTTTACGATCCAGTGCGGCGGATCGGTCAGGCGTGGTCCCGCACTTCTCGTCAGCCAGCCCAAGGCCTCCAGTTGCTCAAACGCGCTGTCGGTATCGTGGCGGGTCAGCTTGCGCATGGTTCTGTCGCCGCGCTGGACATCGCGGTTGGTGATGCGCTCGCTCTGGCGCGCCAAGATGTATCCGGCGATAGCGGCGAGGCGATCATGATCGTCGGCGAGCTTCAGAACGCCGCTGTAGAACGCGGTTGCGTGCGGCAGCAAAAACTGGCGCATGAACTTGGCGACACGCTCCGCCGTGTTTTCGGTCACGAACTCCGGGATAAAGCTATCGTAGACGTGCTCGATGCAATGGAAGGTGACGCACAGCCGTCCAAACAGTCCATCGTATTTGCCGATATGCGCCGCCAGCTTGCGGTTGATGGCCTCGATCTGCATCAGTTTGAGATGCTCGGCCTCCAGCTTGCTTCGCATCTCCTGCGCGAGGTTGTCGAAGCGCAGCACACCATCATTATCGTCGTTATTGCTGCCGGAAACCGGCAACCGCAGTTTGGTCAGCCGCTCGATCAGTCCGGCATAATCCTTCGACACGCTCGGCATCGACACGTCCTTGCCGATTCCTGCAGGACGCATCACGATCAGCAACATGCGCTGGAGAAATCCATCGTCGTAAGACTCGCTCGACAACCGCCGGATCACGTCAGGCTGGATTCCGCCGAGCAGGCTGACCGACAGGTTTGGAATAATCCCTGCGCCACGACCGACGCGGTTGAGCGCGTATTGCCCGCCGTTGTACGATTGCAGCCAGAAGCCTCGATCCTTGGCCGCGCCGCGATGGCCGCTGTACTTGTCCATCGAGCCGAAAAATCCTGACAGTTCGTCCTGTACCATCAGCACGCCGTTCGGACTGCCCGCGAGCACCTCCTGCGCGCCCTCGATTGTGGTATCCTCCAGACGCAGCCGGTTCTGCACCGGCTTTTTTGCCTTCTTGCGCTCGTCCTTTTCCATCTGGTCGTAGAGCTGCATCTCGAACAGAAAATCGCTGAGCAGTTCGGCGTCGAGCTTCGCCAGCGGCTTGATCGTCGCGCTGATGATCGGCGATTTCTTCGTGCTTGGCAGTCCGACCAGCCCGACCCAGAGCCGCGCCGATTCTGTCCAGTCCCGCGTGTGCCGCTTCATGACCAATTCGATGCTGTCGGGTATCGCGGCAGCGCATACTGCCAGCGCCGCCATGGCGACGCCACCGGGATCAACCCCCATCGTCTCGCCCTGCGTGAAGGCGTATTTTTCGATCAGCTCGGGCAGCAGGCCGCGCGGCAGCGTCGGAGGTTCAAAGTTTCCCCAGAGATCGACAGGATCGCTGTCAAGCTGGCGCTGCGCCGCGCCGTCTTTCCCATCGCCCTTGTCCTGGTCTGGCTTCAGCGGCCCATCGCCGGTCCTGTCGGATCGCGCCCGCGCAGGGTCCGTCGGTTGCTGCAGGACGGCGGTGCCAAATTTCCGGCGCGCTGACTCCACAGCGCGTGGAATCTCGTCGTAGCGGTCCTGCCACCGATCATCGCGCAGCATCGCGGCTGACTCGTAGAGCCCGCGCAGGCAATTGACCGCCGCGCCGTCGCTCATGCCGCTCGCGATCATCTTCGATGCCAGCACCACCGTGGAGTCGTGCAGCTCGCGCCCGTTGTAGAGGTTGCCGATCAGCCACGACCAATCGGTCTGGCCGCTTGCGCTTCGGTATTCAATCGATAGACGATCTCAAGACTGCCATCTTCGAGAACACAGTACCCACCGCGAACTTAATTCAGGAGCCGAGTCTCGACACCTTCAGCAACAACCTATTGCAGGCTCTGCAGCCGGCAAGCCGAAAGGCGCTATCAGGTATCACCGAAACGCTAACCTATCGAACCTCGACGCCACGGTTCGTTTATTCAAGCAGTTGGAGAGACCAAAAGAGGCTGCCGAAGCATTGGAGTACTTCTTGGCAAACAAACAGGGCGGTCCCGGCGCGTTTGACCTCGGCTCCTACGGCTTTAGACACCACGTCGGCGATCTAGACGTTATTGCCGGACTTAAAGCTCGGTCCCTTGCCGCCCAAGATCTCCCCACTCCAGCCCAAGTCTTAGAGCATATGGCTTCGACAAATGGTTGGACGAACGTCGGAATTGATATTTTGGCGAGATTAACGGTTGATGAGTATGTCGCTCTCTTCAAGAGCATTCGAGGATCAACCCTCCGTCAAAGCGTGGAGACATTGAGAGGCATTGAGTCAATGGACTTAAAAGACAAACGATACGCCTACATAAGTGAAAATACGCGGCAAGCACTTACGATCTTGTTCAAGGAGTCGCCGTTGAACGCCGTTCGATTAAGGTCGCTCGGCTTTATTCCACTTCCCGATCCAGAATCGGGCATGCCTAGCTAAAAAGCCGTCCGTTCATCCCTTCGAACATTGAGTCGCGGTGATAGCGCACTTAAACTCACTTCTCCGACGTCTAGCGCCCAGCCCGGATATCGGCGGGTGAAAACATCCTTACTTCGTGACGGGTATCGCGGAGTTTATCATCGGGCGCGATTCGCGCGACCCGTTGGCTCCGCCTATGGGGCAACATGTCCACCAACGCAAAATCCTGGCATTGTTCGCGGTGAATTCAACGCCATATGGCAGGAGAGCGCGGGTTCTTCCGAGCCTGTAAAACGTGAGCCCCTGCACGCAGCTCGCGCCTCCCTAGCTTTCCCGGAGTCCTGATGACGCCCCTTTCCATTCTGGATCTTGTCCGGGTCACGGAGGAGACCGACGCGCGTGGCGCGCTCAACAATGCGCGCGATCTCGCGGTTCATGCCGAGGGCTGGGGATACCGGCGCATCTGGGTTGCCGAGCACCACAACATGCCGGGCATCGCCAGCGCGGCGACCGGAATCGTGCTGGCCCATATTGCCGAGGGCACCAAAACGATCCGCATCGGCGCCGGCGGCATCATGCTGCCCAACCACGCGCCCTATGTGATCGCCGAACAGTTCGGGACGCTGGCGCGGCTGTTTCCGGGCCGCGTCGATCTCGGCCTCGGACGGGCCCCCGGCACTGATCAGCTCACGCTGCGTGCCTTGCGCCGCACGCCGGAGGCGGCTGAGGGTTTTCCGCAGGACGTTCTCGAAGTGCAGGCGTTTCTGGCGCCGGCCGGTCCCGCCCAGCGTATTCAGGCGGTACCGGCAGCGGGAACCAACGTGCCGCTATGGATCCTCGGATCGAGCCATTTCGGCGCGATGGTCGCAGCCGAATTGGGATTGCCTTATGCGTTCGCTTCGCATTTCGCGCCTGAGCAGTTGATACCAGCGCTGCAGATTTACCGTGAGCGCTTCAAGCCGTCCGAGCAGTTGGACAGCCCCTATGCGATGGTCGGCGTCAACATCATCGCGGCCGGGAGTGACGAAGAAGCCAGGCGCCTGGCCACGACGCAACAGATGTCATTCACCAATCTGTTGCGGGGCTCGCGCGGCCTCAGCCAGCCGCCGATCGACGACATCGAAAGCTATTGGTCGCCACCGGAAAAAGCGCAGGCCCAGCGCATGCTCGCCCGTTCCATCATCGGATCGGCGCCGACCGTTCGCGCAGGGATCGACGCGCTGGTCAAGGAAACCGGAGCTGACGAACTCATCGTCGTTTCCGACATCTATGACCACCCGACCCGGCTGCGCTCGTTCGAGCTGATTGCCGAGGCCGCGGCTGGTTAGCCACCGGCGCACCCACGGGATATTTTCAGCTCGTAGGACGGGTTGAGCACTAGCGAAACCCATCACCTTGCCGCGCGACACTGATGTGATGGGTATCGCTGCGCTCAACCCATCCTACATACTTGACAGCTAGCTGTCAAAATGACAGTATATTGTCATTATGGCCAAACCCTCGAAATCCGGCACGCTCACCGATCTGGTGCTTGAGATTTTCCGGCTCAACGGCCTCTTGATCGCGTCCGGTGACGCGCTGGTGGCCGGGACAGGCTTGACCAGCGCGCGCTGGCAGGTGGTTGGCGCGATCGCCCTGCTGCAAGGGCGGGCGCCGGTGGCCCATATTGCCGATGCGATGGGTCTCACGCGGCAATCGGTGCAGCGGATCGCCGACGATCTCGAGAAAACAGGCATCGTCGAATTTCGCGAAAATCCGCATCACAAGCGCGCCAAACTGGTGACGCTGACGGCCAAAGGACATGCGCTCAACGAAGCGGCGATGGATCTGCAAAAGCCGTGGGCGGTCGCGCTCGCGGCGGGCATCGACCATTCAGCGCTTCAGGCCGCCCTGGCCGTATTGACCGAACTCCGTGCACGATTGGAACAACCCACCTGATTGGAGTGCGCCATGATCCTGACCTCCCTTGCCCTCGCCAGCGCGGCCGCCTTCGCGGGAGCCGCCGCCTATGTCAACGTGTCGGAACAGCCGGCGCGGTTGTTGCTTGACGATGCCTCCCTGCTGCGGGAGTGGAAGCCGAGTTACGCCCGAGGTCTTGAAATGCAGGCGACGCTGGCAATGGTTTCCGGGCTGCTCGGGCTGGCCGCCTTCTATTTTGAACAGCATCCCGCCGCCGCACTGGGCGGCGTGCTGTTGCTGGCGAATTGGCCATACACATTGTTGGTGATGGCTTCGACCAACAAAGCGCTCGCCGCGACGGCGGACCAGGATGCCGGCCCGGCGACCCGCGCGCGCATCGTCAGATGGGGAAAGCTGCACGCCGTTCGCACCTGTCTTGGTATCGCAGGCGCGGGGGCGTTCGTGGTTGCGAGCTTCTTGCGTTGAGTCGACTGCAAAATCCAAATTTCCCAATCTGCTTAAGCAAATTTCCCAATCTGCTTGGGAATGTCGTAGCGGACCGGTCCCGCAGGGAGCTTGCGGGCGGCCTCCAGCAGCTTCGCGGCCATCGCTTTTAAGTCTTGGCTTCCAAGTCTTGCAAGTCTTGGCTTCAGGCCTTCGGCCAATTTGATCAGGATCATTCTTCCTGCGCCTTTAGCAATCAAATTTGGCGGGATCTCCCTCTGACAGGGAACAGCCTGTCGGTTGAGCGATCGAGCCGTTTGTCGGCGCCGGGCGCGCTGTTCAGATGCCCGACCAACTCGCCGGACAGCCGATAGAGGTTGATCCCTTTTAGCTCGTAGATTTTTTGGCCGTCGAGGTCGAAGATTTCCGCGCCGTTCAACACGGCAACGTGGGCACCATTGCTATTGAAAATATTGCCACTCACGACCGACCTCCTATGGAGGGGCCCCGCAGCAAAGGCTGCGCCTATTGGCCGGGGATAGCGAGACAAATCGTGCGGGCTAAGCCCAGCTCTGCAAGACTTTCGCGCAGTTCCACCTGAAGATCGGTCTGAGCCCGGCTTTATCCCGAAGCGGGCGCGGTGGTTAGAACAGGTTCTGCTACGATTGGCTTCTCAGGGGCTGTAAGCGGACTTTCAGCCCATTTCGCCCCGGGGTCGTCACAACTTATGCATTGGAGGTCGGTGCGGCCGCAGAGGGTGACAACCGGAACCATTCGTTTTCCGCATATCGGGCACCGCGTCGTCTGAGCCATGGAAATCCTCCCGATTTTTGCACTTAACTCGGAACTGGAATTTTTGTTCCGTTCGCGCCTGGGCGAAACAGGAGGATTCCATGGAATTGGCTCTGGTCATGCCGCCTTATCCTCCTTGTCGGCACCGCGGGCGACAATTTGAACGCTTCGGGTAGCCGCCAGCCATTGACCGAAACTCGCGTTCGCCGCGCGGCATGGCGGCAGATGCCGTCGCCCAACGGAACCTCGGGTAGCCGTGGTCCGGTTGCCGACCCCAACTGCTCAGTGTTATAATTAGAAACCATGTGCAGTAACGCACTGCCATGGCGCATGCAGCGCCACACAGAGGAGTTTGGCGATGCATCTCAAGCCTTCAATCGACTTCCCGTTAGCAAATGCACTGTTGACCTCGGCGTTGAGTCGGTCGCTGGAACTCGGCGCTCGGGTAAGCATCGCTATAGCCGATCATGCGGGCGAACTTATCGCCTTCGCCAGAATGGATGGCGCGCGCTCTTTCACTATTGACTTGGCTATGGAGAAGGCAAGAGCCGCCGCGAAGTTAGCAATCCCCACGAGTGCTCTAGAGGCTTCGGGCCGTCGCTCTGCCAATGGCAATCCTTGGAGTGCGGGCGGCCTACCGATCCTGCATCAAGGCGAGTGTGCTGGCGTATAGGGATATCAGGAGCTAAGCCCGAAATCGATAACGACATTGCGGAAACCGTCTTGGCTGCTCTCGAGCAGTCCTGAGTGACTTCCCCCGCTGAAGATTTGACTGTACGCCGGACCGCGCCAGAAAAATCTGGCGCTCATATCCACTCCATCACATTCAGCGTTTGGGGTTCGGAGGAATCGCATTCACGAAAGCTTGCCGCAGTCCGCAGCCTCGGTCTGCCGCGGCCACCAGCGACGGCGCAGCGGCCGCCCTGTTAGCCGCCAGCCCGCCGCCCGGAAGCCGGCTGTCGAGGGCTTTAAGACCAAACGGTAGTACCGTGCATGCCCTCAAGGTTTTAAATTTGCTCGCGAATCGGCAGAACGCGGTGGCTGGGCCGAAGCACTCATGTCAACGCTCTGGCGGAAAGTTTGTTCTTGTTATGTATACCTAACAGCCGGTAAGGGTCAATCCGCGGGCGCCGCTCCGGAGCAGCGGCCTCCCGCCAAAAACGCGGAAATCGTTGTGACCACGAGGGGAATCACGGAGTCTGATTTTTTCACGCAAGGACCATCGACCCCGTGCAACCGGCAGCCGCCTACCTCGACAGCCTCAATCCGGAACAGCGGCGCGCCGTCGAGCATGG
>Ga0210400_10004884_pt1 | contig 11498 bp, 11 predicted proteins | sample IncBWH26MmetaG_FD_155456 | JGI IMG/M metagenome (GOLD analysis project Ga0210400, IMG submission 155456) | Forest soil microbial communities from Barre Woods Harvard Forest LTER site, Petersham, Massachusetts, United States - Inc-BW-H-26-M | ecosystem: Environmental > Terrestrial > Soil >...
ACCTGGCTGACGCCGGAATGGATCAAGCCGATTTTCCGGGCGACACGATAGGATACATCAATTTCGCGCCCTTCTTGATAGGGACCGCGGTCATTGATACGTACAAGTTCAAACTTGCCGTTCCGCGGATTGACCACGCGAACGATGGAGCCAAAAGGCAGGTTAGGGTGTGCCGCCGTGAGGGCTTCGGAGTCGAAGCGCTCGCCATTGGCGGTCTTGCGGCCATTGAACCCGGGGCCATACCAGCTGGAGTTGCCTACCCAGGTCTTGATTGGCTTAACCGGCTGGTTCAAATGCGCTACAAGGGGTGCTTCCATCGCCGGAGCGACGAGGAACATAAGGAGTACCCATCGGAGAGCAGCCCAGCTCATTAAGAGTCGATGTCTCATAGTGTGTTCTTTGTGCTACGCAAATCCTAAAAAGTGTAGCAAAAAAGAGTCGTTATGTCAACCATTTTCTGCAAGGAATTTGTCCCGTATCTCCTTCACAGTGAACATCTTAGCTTCGAACAAGGCCTTTTCAAGGCCCTCGACAAGTCGCTGACTGGCCCTCGGGTCAGTGAAGCTGGCCGTCCCGACCTGTACCGCCGAAGCGCCTACGGCTAGGTATTCAAGCACGTCATCGACCGTCTCGATGCCTCCGAGCCCAAAGATTGGTGACTTGACGGCCTTTCTCGTTTCGAGGACGAGCCGCAAGGTGATCGGTTTGATGGCCGGGCCGGACAGGCCACCGGTTTGGTTGCCGAGGCGGGACTTCCAGGTCCGGGTGTCGACCGCCATAGCCGGGTAGGTGTTGGCCACGGTTAGAACATCCGCCCCTGCCTCTACTGCTGCCCGGGCTATAAGTCCAATGTCTGTAACGAGGGGCGAGAGCTTGACCCACAGGGGTCGCTTGGCAGCCGCCTGCCGGGCAGCCCCGACCACCTCGGCAACACAGGTGGGGTCGCTGCCGAACTGCATGCCCCCCTTCTTGACGTTGGGGCACGAGATGTTCAGCTCATACCCGGCTAGGCCTTCGGCATCCTCCAGAATCCGGATTACGTCGACGTAGTCCTCGAGGGTATAGCCGAAGACATTGGCGATGACGGCCGTATCGAATTTTCGCAGTACCGGGAGTTTTTCGGCGACGAAGGCCCGGACCCCCACGTTTTGGAGCCCGACGGCGTTGAGCATCCCGGAGGGGGTCTCGCAGAGCCGGGGGGCAGGGGCACCTTCGATGGGTTCGCGGGAAAGGCCCTTGGTGACAAAGCCGCCGAGGCGGCTCAGGTCCACGAGGTGGGCGAATTCGAGGCCGTAACCAAACGTTCCGCTGGCCGCGAGAATAGGATTCCGAAGGCGCAACGCGCCGATGTCTACGCTGAGGTCGACGGCGACCGCGGAAGTCACTTCGCGCAAAAGGATAACACGAACTTCGTCACACCTTTCGTAAAATCTGATTCACCGACGGACCACGCGCCGGTGCGCCTCAAAGTAAACGTTGCAAACGGAGAAGGTGATCGTGTCTTTATCCTTCAGGAGAACGCTGTCTCCGGGAATCTCGATCGTTGCTCCCGTGATACTTGCAGGGGGATGCCGAATTACAACTTGAACCACCTTCCCTTCTTTGATGCCCAACTGCTGGAAAGTCACTTGCGAGTCATTCGCGCCACCACCAGAATTCTCGTCATGAAATTGCTGGGCAGAGATAGTTGTTTTCTCAGCGGTAGGATTGTTGACTGTCACCTTATCCCATCGAAAAAGCTGCGCTGAATACTCGATTTCTGTGCCAATCAATTTCTTGGCTTCCTTTTCACCCCAGCACGAGATTGTGGTGGTAGGCACTTCGCGGCGGATTGTCCACGTTCCCCACAACTCCTTAGGAATGGTTTGCGCAGAAATAGTCCTCACCAGTCCGAGAACGAGGATCATCAGATAGAGCATTTTCTTCATGTCGTTACCTCCCCGATTGAAACCAAACCCTTGAGAAAGCCTGGCAGCAAGTCAGGGTTTTGCTTCGGGCGAACTTATGGACATCCGGCGCGGCCTCTTCAAGGCTTCGGCGAGGACGTGGCCGTCGCGCGAGGCGAGGGTGATACCGCAGAGAGCGGCGAAGGTGGGGGCGATGTCGGCGGGAGTGACGGGTTGGAAGTATTGGCCGGGCTGGATGCCAAAGCCCATCAGCAGGACGGGGACGTGCTGATCGTAGTTGTAGGGCGAGACGTGGCTAGTGCCGTAGGAGCGCGTTTTCCCAGGTGGCGTGCCGTCCACCAGCCAGTAAGGCTTCGGCACGACGAAGAGATCGCCGCTACGGCCTGGGAAATAGCTATTCGCGAAGGCGCGGACTGTTGGGCTTTGCGTGGCGGGGCGGTTTTGCAACTCCTCGGCGCGGTAAACGGTGGCTACGCCGGGCGCGGTTCGAATGGCATCGAGCACTGCTTTCAGGGCCTTCGGATCCGATGCCAGTTTTTCGTAAACGCCATTGACAAAAAATACCTCGCTGCCGACGATTCGCGCAACCGAAGGCTTTGGATAGTTGAAGGATTCGAGGGCTTTCTCGATGTAATCCTGTACCTCGGGCAAATGAAGCACGCCGGCGTCGGCTCCGCTGGTTTGCATGTCTTCGGGGATGGGCATAACACCGTGGTCGGCGGATAACGCAACGATGTAATTCCCTCGTCCCACCACTTTGTCCAAATGCGTGAAGAGGTCAGCAAGGTCTTTGTCGAGTTGCACCAAAATGTCCTGAACTTCCCAGCTTCGAGGCCCAAAAGCGTGCCCCGCGTAATCGAGAGTTGAATAGGCAATTCCGAGAAAATCCGTGCCGCTAGCTTTTCCGAGGCCTAACTGGTCTATCGCTAGCTCCGCGAGTTGTGTCAAGTAGGCGTCGGCAAACGGGCTCGTTTTCCATTGCTTGTAAAATGCGCCATCGGGATCGGGGCCAGCGGCTTTTCCGCGAAGCGGATGTGGAAAGGTATGACCCCAGCCGTCAGGTGCCACACCACCGACAGCTTCTTCAGGGTATACGTAATTCTGTCCAACCGCAGATTCCACGTCTTCCCATAGTCCTTGCGCACAGGATTCTTCATAACGTAATCATCGAGGAAGGGAAGCGCCCCAAATTTGTTTGAAGTGACCCACGCCCCGGTAGTGTCGTCTAACCACGCGACGCCATCTGCCTGATGTCCCGCGAGCGAGATGGCAGCCCGGGCTTTCAGAGAGAACGTCACCACGCGAGTCAGCGCACCGGACTGAAATCTCAATTCGTCAGCAAAGGTCGGGACGGCGAGGCGATTGCCACTATTTCCACCGTGCTTCTCGTCCGACTCGGAATCACCGTCCTTGAAGGATGCTCCGCCGTAAGCGAGGTTTTTGGCTTTCGGATCAGAGGTGCAAGTCACGCTCTTACCCAAGTCGCGATCCCACCAGGAGTTGGAGACTATACCGTGGGTAGCGGGGAAGGCCCCCGTGGAGATGGTGGAATGGCCGACACAGGTTTCCGTGGTGGCGTAGGGATAGGCGGCATCGCGGAACCAGGCGCCTTCTTCGACGAGGCGCTTGAGGCCGCCGGTCCACTGGCCGAAGAATTTATCGACGTAGTCGGCGCGCATCTGGTCGACTACCAGAAGCACAATCAGCTTGGGCCTTGCGGGCGCTTTCGAAAGTTTGGGAGCCGCTGGGCGAGGCGGTGAGACCTGGGCTGTAGCGAGCGGGATAAGCAAAAGGCTGCCAGCGAGAAAAAGAGCCGCTGCAAACGTGGCGCGCCGGAACATAGCGCGCTTCAAAAAGAGTGAGCTCGGAACCATAGCCAACGTCGTCTCCCAATTCGCCCAAGAGTCTACTACGACCGTGTTACGGTTCGATGATCGCGGACTGGATTGACCGCGGCGCGGTCAGGAATGATAGGATTACCCGAACATGCGCATCGTCGAAAAGACCCAATTGATGTCGGCGCCGGAAATTGACCGCACGTTGCAGCGTTTGGCCCACGAAATCGTCGAAAAGAGCGGCGGCACCAAAAACCTGGCGCTGATCGGGATCGTGCGCCGGGGAGTGCCGCTGGCGCAGAGGATTGCGCAGGCCATGCGCGGCATCGATGGCGTGGATGTTCCCGTCGGGACGCTGGATATTACGCTATACCGCGATGACCTTTCGAAAGTTGCTCCGCAAGCCGTGCTGCGCTCTTCAGACATCCCGTTCGGCGTGGACAACATGGACCTGGTGCTCGTGGACGACGTGCTTTATACCGGGCGAACAATTCGTGCAGCGATGAACGGACTTTTCGACCTGGGGCGGCCGAAGCGCGTGTCGCTTTGTGTGCTCATCGAGCGCGGGCATCGCGAAATGCCCATCGAGGCGCAGTACATCGGCCGCAGCGTGCAGACCAGCGACACGGAGATTATTGAGGTGCGGCTGCGCGAAATCGACAAGGAAGAGCGCGTGGTGCTTGTAGACCGCGTGGAATAGCGCGGTTTGGTAATTCGAATTGGTTGGTTTATGATCTGAGAAGGGACATTGACTCAGCGCTTCCGTGATCTCCTCGCTCTTGAACCGCTCTCCGCGGACGAACTTACATTTCTTCTCGATCAAAGCAAACCTTTTCAGGAAATTCAGCGCCATCCACTGAAAAAATTGGCCACGCTGCGCGGCAAAACGGTCGCGCTGGCCTTCTTTGAAAATTCCACGCGCACGCGCATCAGCTTCGGAACGGCGGCTTCGCGGCTTGGCGCGGACACTATGAACTTGCAAGCCGAAGCTTCCAGCCTGAAGAAAGGCGAGTCGCTGCTGGACACCGTGCACACGTTGGATGCCATGAAGCCGGACTGCCTGGTGATGCGTCACGCCGCTTCCGGTGCGGCGGATTTCGTGGCGCAGCATCTGGACATCCCGGTGATTAATGCGGGCGATGGAACGCACGAACATCCTTCACAGGGCTTGCTGGATGCACTGACAATCCGCGACCGGCTGGGCGCAATCGAAAATCTGAACGTGACGATTCTGGGCGATTTGCAGCACAGCCGCGTGGCGCGTTCGAACATTCATCTGCTTGGCAAGTTTGGATGCAAGTTCACGCTGTGCGGGCCGGCCATGTGGGTTCCGCCGGAGCTGGAAAAAATTGGTGCGCCGGGCGTGGCCATCCGGCGCGTGTTTCGAATCGAAGAAGCGCTCGAAGGCGCGGACGTCGTGCTTGTGCTTCGCGTGCAGACGGAGCGGCAATTCGAACCATCGATTTCGTCCGAAGACTACGTTCTTGGCTACCAGCTCAACTCCGAGCGCTTGCGCCGCGCCAAGCCCAACGCGCTTGTCCTGCATCCCGGCCCGATGAATCGCGGAATTGAAATCACGCCGGAGATTGCCGACGGCCCGCAATCTTGCATCCTCGAACAGGTGACCAACGGGATCGCCGTTCGAATGGCGCTGCTGTTCCTGCTCATCTCCGGCGCGCCCGAGAATGGCGAGCATCCCATGGCGGAGGCAGTCCCGGCCAAGAATCGCCGCTCCACCGATCAAAAGGACCCATCGCATGCTGCTCGTTAAGAACGGACGGGTCCTCGATCCCGCGTCGAAGACGGATGCGGCGCTGGACATTCTCCTCGATGGAGAAAAGATAAAAGAGGTCGCGGCGGCAGGAAAAATCACGGCTGCGCAGAATATAGAAGTTTTTGATGCGGCGGGACTGATCGTCGCTCCAGGCTTTATCGATCTCCACGCGCATCTTCGCGAGCCGGGGCAGGAGTCTTCCGAAACAATTGAGACGGGGACGCGCGCGGCGGCTCGCGGGGGATTTACGGCCGTCTGCTGCATGCCGAACACGAAACCGGTGAACGACAACGCATCGGTAACAAGGTTTATGCTCGACCGGGCCAAAGTCGCCGGCAGCGTACGCGTGTGGCCCATCGGAGCGGCGTCGGTGGGGAGCAAGGGCGAAGCCATCGCGGAAATCGCGGCGATGAAGGAAGCGGGAATTGTCGCCGTCTCCGATGATGGAAAACCGATCGCCACGGCGAAGCTGGCGCGACAGGTGATGGACTACTGCCGGTCGCTGAGCCTTCCGGTGATCGAGCATGCGGAAGATGTTTCGCTGGCGGCCGGAGCGGTGATGCGCGAAGGCGTGACTTCCTCGCGGCTGGGTTTGCGCGGTATGCCGGCGGCGGCGGAATCGGTTTGCGTCGCGCGTGACGTGCAACTCGCGGAACTTGCGGGCGCGCGGCTGCACATCGCGCATTTATCGGCGAAGGCTTCGCTCGAACAAGTTCGCTGGGCAAAGTCCCGAGGACTGCGCGTGAGCTGCGAAGTGACGCCGCATCATTTCACGCTGATTGATGAAGATGTGACCTACGATTCACACTTCAAGATGAATCCGCCACTCGCGGCGCGCGAAGACCGTGAAGCGCTAATGGTGGGGCTTGCCGACGGCACGGTCGACGCGATTGCCACGGACCACGCGCCGCACGAGCCCGCGCTGAAGGATGTGGAATTCGACAAGGCGCCGTTCGGAATTCTGGGATTCGAAACGGCGATCGCCCTTGCGCTGGAACAGCTGGTGCGTAGCGGCCGCATTTCGCTGATGCGGATGGTCGAGCTTTTTACCACCGGGCCTGCGCGAGTCCTGGCCATGGAACGCAAGATCGCCGCGGGCCAGCCGGGTGACCTGACCATTTTCACGACCGATCAATCGTGGACCTACAACGTGAAAAAATCCGCAAGCAAGTCCCGCAACTCGCCGTTCGATGGACGGGTCTTCAAAGGCGGAGCGATGGCCACGATCGTCGCCGGGCGCATCGTCCATCGGGTTCAGTGATCGCCGATGGGTTGCCGCTTTTGAAGCATTCTTAAAATCCAGAGTCCCGCGGCCCCGGCGGCCAAATGTTTGAGCGTGTGGCCGCTTACGAAGTGCCCCAGAGAGAGAATCTGTTTGTCCGCGGTTTCACAAATTTTAGCGAGTACGTAGAGTCCGGCCACAATCAGCAGGTCGGAGCCCCGCGTGTAGCGTGCGGGCAGCAGTAGAGCCGCAACAAGCGCGAGCAGAGCGTAAAGCTGCACGGCGGCATAGAAACGTACGTCGCCTGCACCTTGCCGGACGGTCCAGTGCCACTGGAGCACACTTCCTATGCCGATGGCGGTCAGAACAGGCAGCAGCCAAAGGCCGAGCTTCAAGTTAACACGTTCCGCGATTAGAGCCGCAACCAGCGGCATGAAAACGATGATCATCGGCACCCGGTCCAAGACAAGACGATTGTTGTCTGGGGCGAGGTGATAGTACAGGGACCCGAAGGCGGTCAGAAGCAAGCCAAGAAAGACGGCCAGATAGAACCAGCGCTCCCGCACATCAATGAAGCGGTCAACGCTGGACTTGCTGAATAGAAATGCCAATCCGCACAACCCCGCGAGAAGAAATATGAGATTGGAGACAACGTCGCCAAAGTTGGGAATGCCGAGCCAGCTGCGTTGGTCGGCGAAGTCATGATAGGAAGGCGGCAGGTCAGTCCGGGGAACGAGCGACGCAGCGATGCCGACAGCGAGCGCAAGTGTTACAAACGGCCAAACACTCGCCCGCTTCGCAAGCATCAGGCGCATTGAGTTCAGTGGGCGGTGGGTTCGGCGGCGGGGTGCATGCCGTGCTGCGGGACTTCATGGATGCCGCGGGCAGGCGGCTCGATTTTCTGGCGGAAGAAATGATCGAGCGGCAGACGGCCTTTTCCTACGGCATAGGCTTTCTCGATCGCCTTGGTCACGTAGACTTTGGAAAGCGTGGCGGCCTCCAGCAAACCCCGGCCGGCGGCTAGCTGTGCGGTCAAAGCGGAAGACAAGGTGCATCCCGTTCCGTGGAGATGATCTTCGTTGGCCTTCTCACCCGCGAGCGCGAACAGCTCTGTGCCGTCGAAAAGCACATCGGTGGCGCGCTCCATGTGGCCGCCTTTGACGATTACCGCGCGGGCACCCATCTCCACGAGTTTCCGCGCGGCCGCTTCCATGCCGGCCACGTCCTTGATGGTCAAGCCCGTCAAGATTTCCGCTTCCGGCACATTGGGGGTGATGACGCTGGCGCGCTTCAACAGTTCCGTTGCGACAAATTTGATGCCACCGGCATCGAGGAGCTCCGTGCCGCTGGAGGACTTCATGACTGGGTCATGCACCACGTGGGCGAATTTGTGGGCATCCAGGAATTCCGCGACGACAACGGCGTTTCCACGGTTGCCGAGCATGCCGATTTTCACCGCCGCGATGTCGCAATCCTTGGCCAGCACTTCGAGCTGCGCGCGCAACTCCGCGCTTGGCGTGTTGTGCACCGTCTCGACACCCTGAGTGTTCTGCACGGTGAGCGAAGTGATGGCCGCGACGCCGTAACAGCCATGCGCGGCGAACGTTTTCAAATCGGCGGCGGTGCCGGCGCCGCAAGAAGGATCAAATCCTGCGATGGTAAGCAGAATGGGCGGCGCTGGGTGGCCGTGTCCGTTCGTGGTCATCGTCTTTTCTTGCTCCAACGACGAAAATAGCCGGTCGCGTCGAGAAAACGGACCGGCAACTGCGAATGTACGCGCGCTGTTAGTTCAACGCAAGAAAAATTTCACGGATGGAGATGCCGCGCCGATTTTCCGGCGCTTGATAACCCGCCTGGATGAGTTAGGACATCACGGGAACAAGCCACGGACTAGCGTGGCCTCGGCGACGCGGCCGACGGCGAGGACCATGGCGCCGGCGCGGGGCGGAACGTGATGCTTACGCATGGTGTCCACCATTTCGTGGAAGGCGCGGACCATAATCTTTTGCAGCCGCGCGTTGACTTCGTCGACGTCCCACATGAGCCCTTCCTGGTTCTGGACCCATTCGAAGTAACTGACGGTGACGCCGCCAGCGTTAGCGAGAATGTCCGGGAGCACGGTGATGCCGCGGCGCGCGAGAATTTCATCGGCGTGCGGTGTCGTGGGGCCGTTGGCGGCTTCGGCGACAATGCGCGCTTTGATGGCTTCGGCGTTGTGCAGCGTGATGACGTTTTCCAGGGCCGCGGGCACGAGGATGTCGCACTTCATGGTGAGCAGCTCGTCGTTGGTAATGCGCGAGGCACCGGGCATGCCGACGACGGTGCCGGAGCGCTCCTTATAGCGGATGGCCTTGATGGGATCGATACCGCGGGAATTGGTGACGCCGCCGCGCGTGTCGCTGAGGGCAACGATTTTGGCTTTCTTCTCGGCAAACAGGCGAGCGGCAGTGGCACCGGCATTGCCAAATCCCTGAATCGCCACTGTCGCGCCACGGAGCGAAATCTTTTTCAGCTTGCAAGCTTCCTCCACCACATAGAGCAAACCGCGCGCTGTTGCTTCACCACGTCCCTCAGAACCACCGATGGAGAGGGGCTTGCCGGTGACAACACCATGCGCAGAATGGCCGATGGTCATCGCGTAGGTATCCATGATCCAGGCCATGGTCTGCGCGTCGGTGTAAACGTCCGGCGCGGGAATGTCCATGGACGGCCCGATGATTGGAAGAATCTCGCTGGCATAGCGCCGCGTCATGCGCTCGAGCTCGCTCTTGGACATGCGCTTGGGGTCGCAGATGACGCCGCCCTTGGCGCCGCCAAACGGGACGTTGACGGTGGCAGTTTTCCAGGTCATCCACGCCGCGAGCGCTTTTACTTCATCGAGTGTCACGTTGGGGTGATAGCGGATGCCGCCCTTGCCGGGTCCCCGCGAGACGTTGTGCTGCACGCGGTAGCCGGTGAACACCTTGACCTGGCCGTTGTCCATTTTCGTCGGCAGGGAAACTTCCAGGATGCGCTTGGGAGTGCGCAAAATCTGCCGCAGGCCGGGATCGAGCTTCAGGAATTCCGCCGCCATGTCAAACTGGATCTGCGCGATGCGAAAAGGGTTGAGGTCTTCGCGAGGAGCGATGCGCGGCACCATGGGCGGCGCGCCAATTTGTCTTGTTGGGGCTGTGGGCTTTGCGACCGTGGCCATAGGCGTCGGTCCTTTCGTCTCGTCGATTTGTCTAAGAATGCTTTAACGCACTTGGCCCAATTGCAGAACTCGTTGCAGCAAAAGAGTTTCTATCCGTTGGCCGCCATTTTTTGCACGCTTACAGCGAACTTGTCGCGGCAAGCCGTGGAGCAAAAATGCATGAGCTCACCCTCTGCGCGAAACGGGATGGAGAGCGTCTCATCAATATGCATCCCGCACACGGGATCGCGGACAAGCCGGCGAGCCACTTCGGTCGTCTGCGGCCCGCTGACGGCATCTGCGGATTGCTGCGTGGCAGCCGCGGCGTCGCGAAGAAGCCAGCCAGCGAAACGGCGCAAAAGCCACATGCTCCAGGAAACAATCAGCAACCAGAACAAGAATCGTGCAACGCGAGCAAAAAAGTTCGTCATTAAGTGTTTGGCAGGCGGTCTGTCACAGAATAACCCCAACAGAGGCCTACGAAGGGAGTGTATGCAAGGCGAAAAGGGCCCGTCAAACGAAAAGGTGTGATTTCAAGAGGTTGCGAGGCGAATTGTACCCTTCCTTCTTGGGAAAAAGGGGCTTAATTGCAGTCTAAATCATGTAATTACAATAAGTTACAGTGAAAAGACCGTGTCGGTAGCACAATGGGTCTATTAGGCGCAGAATCGCGCCTAGCAGCACCTCCGCCAACTACACCGCTGCTGGAATGCGGTCGATTCCCATGTAGGGGCGCAGGACTTCAGGGATCAGAATCGAGCCATCGGCTTGCTGATAATTTTCTACTACGGCAATCCAGGTGCGGCCGACGGCAAGGCCGGAGCCGTTCAAAGTGTGGACGAAGTCGCTTTTGCCGGCGCCCTTGGGCTTGTAACGGATGGAAGCGCGGCGCGCTTGAAAGGCCTCGCAATTCGAGCAGGAAGAGATTTCGCGGAATTCGTTGCTGGATGGCAGCCAGACTTCGATGTCGTACGTTTTCGCGGACGCAAAGCCCATATCGCCGGTGCAAAGCAGCACGGTGCGATAGTGCAGCCCCAGTTTCTGGAGAATGGTTTCCGCATTTCGCGTGAGCGCTTCGTGCTCTTCGTAACTCTTGTCAGGATGGGTGAATTTGAACAGCTCCACTTTCTGGAATTGATGGTTGCGCATGATGCCGCGCGTGTCTTTCCCGGCGGCGCCGGCTTCAGAGCGGAAGCAGGCGGTCCAAGCTGTGACGCGAATCGGCAGTTGATCTTCGGGAATCGTTTCGTCGCGATAGAGATTGTGCAGTTCAACCTCGGATGTGGGGGTAAGCCACAGGTCGGTATTTTCGATTTTGAAGAGATCGGCGGCGAACTTCGGCAACTGGCCCGAGCCCATTAGAGACGCAGTGTTCACCAGAAACGGTGGAAGGATTTCCGTGTAGCCATGCTCGCGGGTGTGCACATCAAGAAAAAAATTCGCGAGCGCGCGCTCGAGGCGCGCTCCCCAGCCTTTGTAAACCGCGAAGCGCGTCCCGGCAATTCTTGTCGCGGCGGCGATGTCCAGGATTCCGGCGGCCTCCCCAACTTCCCAATGGGGCTTCGGGGTGAAATCGAATTTCGGGGGT
>Ga0210400_10004885_pt1 | contig 11497 bp, 9 predicted proteins | sample IncBWH26MmetaG_FD_155456 | JGI IMG/M metagenome (GOLD analysis project Ga0210400, IMG submission 155456) | Forest soil microbial communities from Barre Woods Harvard Forest LTER site, Petersham, Massachusetts, United States - Inc-BW-H-26-M | ecosystem: Environmental > Terrestrial > Soil >...
CGCAAACAGATTCGTTCTGAGCGCAGAAAACTGGTAGAATGACGAGTCTTCACATAGGATCCACCATGGCCGATAGCGACGTCTACGATTCCAGCAAAATCAAAGTCTTACGTGGACTCGATGCGGTCCGAAAACGACCTGGGATGTACATCGGTGATACCGACGACGGTAGCGGGCTGCACCACATGGTTTTCGAGGTGGTCGACAACGCCATCGACGAAGCGCTCGCAGGTCACTGTGACCGCGTAGTGGTCACCATCCATGCCGATGAATCGGTGACGGTGTCCGACAACGGCCGCGGCATCCCTGTGGATATCCACGCCGAAGAAGGCCGCTCCGCGGCTGAAGTCATCATGACCGTGCTGCATTCCGGCGGCAAGTTCGATGACACCTCGTACAAGGTCTCCGGCGGTTTGCACGGCGTGGGAATCTCGGTCGTGAATGCACTCTCGGATTATTTGGAATTGCTCATCCGGCGCGACGGCAAGCTGCACCGGCAGGAATATCGCCTCGGCGAGCCGCAGGCTCCGCTCGCCGCCATCAGCGACACCGATGAGAAAGGCACGACGCTGCGCTTCAAACCGAGTTCGAAAATATTCACGCACATCTCCTTCAATTACGACACGCTTGCAAAACGCCTGCGCGAACTGTCGTTTCTCAACTCCGGCGTACGCATCGAGTTGATCGATGAACGGGACGAGAAATCCGAGGTGTTCCAGCATGAAGGTGGACTGAAGGCTTTCGTCACTCATTTGAATCGCAGCAAGACGGCGATTCATCCCACGGTGTTGTGGTTCCAAACGCGCGACGGCAACACCCAGGTGGAAGTCGCAATGCAGTGGAACGACTCCTATCAGGAGAGCATGTATTGCTACACCAACAACATTCCGCAAAAGGACGGCGGCACGCACCTTGCCGGCTATCGCGCGGCTCTGACCAGGACGCTCAACAACTACATCGAAAAAGAACTCGCCGCGAAAAAAGAAAAGATCCAGACGACGGGCGATGATTCGCGCGAAGGGCTTACCGCGATCTTGTCGGTGAAGCTCCCCGACCCGAAATTCTCTTCGCAGACCAAGGACAAGCTGGTGTCCTCGGAAGTCAAAGGCGTGGTCGAGTCCGCGGTGGCCGAACGTCTGGAGGAGTTTCTGTTGGAGCACCCCCAAGAGGCGCGTGCCATCGTCAACAAGATTCTCGAGGCTGCCTACGCGCGCGAGGCTGCGCGCAAGGCGCGCGAAATGACCCGACGCAAGGGTGCGCTCGACATCGCCGGCCTGCCCGGCAAGTTGGCCGATTGCCAGGAGAAAGATCCCGCGCTCTCCGAGATGTTTCTGGTCGAAGGCGATTCCGCCGGCGGCTCGGCCAAGCAGGGGCGGGACCGCCGCACTCAAGCCATCCTGCCGCTCAAGGGAAAAATTCTCAATGTCGAGAAGGCGCGCTTCGACAAGATGCTGGCGTCCGCGGAAGTCGGCACGCTCATCACGGCGCTCGGCTGCGGCATCGGGCGCGATGATTTCAACGTCGACAAACTGCGCTACCATCGCATCATCATCATGACGGATGCGGATGTCGACGGATCGCACATTCGAACGCTGCTGCTCACGTTCTTTTATCGGCAGATGCCCATACTCATCGAGCGCGGACACATTTATATCGCGCAGCCGCCGCTGTACAAGGTCAAGAAGGGCAAGCAGGAAACCTACGTCAAGGATGATCTGGAGCTGAACGCGGTACTGCTCGGCACTGCCATCGATGGTGCGGCGCTGCACGTCACCGCCGCGGCGCCGCCGCTATCGGGCCTCGGCCTGGAATCGCTCGCCAGAAAATACGTCGAGGTGCAGGCCATCGTGCGGCGCTGGGCGCGGCGCTACGATGAGCGCTTCCTCGAGCAGCTGCTCTACGTGCCTGTATTGAGCACGGAAGCATTTGACCGCGGCGACACGCTGCGGGATTGGTGCCGCAATCTCGAGCAGCGGCTCAACACGCTCGACGATGTGTCGCGGCGCTATCGCGTCACCGTCGAGTCCATGGCGAGCGGCGGGCATCGCGTCAATCTACAGCGGTTCGAGCACGGCCTGGTTTCGGAGAAGCACATACCGCGCGAGTTCTTCGAGTCGGCGGAATATCTGCGAATCGCCGAGCTCGCGCAGACTCTGAGCGATTTGATGGGACCGGGCGCTTTCATTCAGCGCGGCGATGAGCGCCAGGATGTGGCGAGCTTCAAGGTCGCCATGAACTGGTTGTTCGAGCAGGCCAAGAAAGGCCAGACCATTCAACGCTACAAGGGACTGGGCGAAATGAACGCCAGTCAATTGTGGGACACGACCATCAACCCGGAAACCCGCCGGCTGATGCAGGTGCGCATCGAGGACGTAGTGGCCGCCGATGATATTTTCACGACGCTGATGGGCGATGCCGTCGAACCGCGGCGTGAATTCATCGAGAAGAACGCGCTGCAGGTTTCGAATCTGGACGTGTAAGCTCACGCAGAATCTCATTGATGCGTTCGGGCTCGATCGGCTTGGTAAAGTGATGATTGAATCCGGCCGCCTGCGCCAACGCCTTGTCGCGTTCCTGCCCCCAGCCCGTCAGTGCTATGAGTGTGACCGCATCGCCGTCGTCGCGCTGCCGGATCATGCGAGCCACTTCGTATCCACTGAGGCCGGGCATACCGATGTCCAATAGTGCAACGTGGGGGGCGAAGTCCGCGAACGCCGCCATGGCGCCTCGACCATCGTATTCCACCCGCACCTCATGGCCCTCGAGCTCCAGCAGCATGGCCAGGCTCTGTGCCGCGTCTCGATTGTCATCGGCAACCAAGATACGCCGCGACGGCACGGGCGCGTGCGCGCCAAGGTCGGCGCCCGCAGTCGATCTGATTGCCTGCACCCGCCGCGGCAGACGGATGGTGAATTGGCTGCCGCGCCCGATGCCGGCACTGTACGCCTCGATCTCCCCGCCATGCAGCTGCACCAGACCCTTGGCTAACGCGAGTCCAATGCCCAATCCCCCTTCGGAGCGGTCTTGCGCCGATTTAACCTGCGAGAACATCTCGAACACGCTGCTCATTGCCTGCGGCGGAATCCCGATGCCGGAGTCCGCAACCACAAAGGTAACCTGCTCGTCACCGCACTCCGCGCGCAGTTCGATCTGCCCGGCGGGATCGGTATATTTCGCCGCATTGGTCAAGAGGTTCGACAAGATCTGCGCCATTCGCAACGGATCCACCAGCATTTGCAGCGGCTCGCCGGGGAGCACCACGGAGAATCGGTGACGCTTGGCGTCGATGCTGGGTCGCGCAGTTTCGACGGCGGCATCGACGATATCCCGCAAGCTCGCCATTTCCAGCCGCAGTTCCAGCGTGCCTCGTGTAATGCGCGACACGTCGAGCAGGTCGTCGAGAAGCAATGACATGTGATGCACTTGCCGGCTGATCACATCGTGACTCCAGCGCTTCTGCGCCTCGGTCGCACCCTCGGCCCTGGACAACAGCGCCGCCTGCCGGATCGGCGCCAGGGGGTTGCGCAACTCGTGGGCGAGCGTTGCCAGAAACTCATCCTTGCGCCGATCGGTCTCGAGCAACGCGGCTTCGGTGCGCTTCCGTTCGGTGATGTCCCGTGTGATCTTCGACGCCCCGACGATGATTCCGCGGGTATCCTCGATCGGTGAAACTGCGATCGAAACGTCCAACAGCGCTCCATCCTTGCGCCGGCGGATGGTCTCGAAGTGTTCGATTCGCTCGCCGGCCCGAATGCGGCTCAGGATCCCCGGCTCCTCATCGAGCCGATTGTCCGGAATGAGAATGGCGGTCGTATGACCGATCATTTCGCTGGGTGCGTATCCATACATGAGTTCCGCACCGCGATTCCAACTCAGCACCACGCCCTCCATCGTCATGCTGATGATCGAATCGTCCGACGAGGCAATCACCGCGACCAGCCGGGCCTGCGCCTCCTCGGCAAGCTTGCGGTTGGTGATGTCTTCGACGATTCCGATGAGACGCCGCGGGCGGCCGCTCACCTCCCGCAACATCGTGATCGTGGTGAGGGACCAGATGACGATGCCGTCTTTGCGCACGCAGCGTGTCTCGAGCACTGCGTCCGAGGCCTTTTCGGTTGCCAGACCCGCGAGAGTTTCTTGGGCAGCCGCCAAATCGTCGGGATGCGTCAACTGCAGGAATGTACGCTGCTGCAGTTCGGCGGACGAATAACCGAACACTTCGGTGAATTTTCGATTGACCTGCAGGAATCTCCCGTCCAGATCCGTCACGGCCATTCCCACCGCCGCCTGGTTGAAGATGGTACGAAATCGCAGTTCGCTTTCATTGAGAGCGCTTTCGGCAAGGCGCCGTGCCGAGACGTCGTGGAAAACCATGACCGCGCCGATGACGGCGCCGGATGGATCACGAATGGGTGCCGCACTGTCTTCGATTGCCGTGATGGCGCCGCGACGACTGATCAACGCGGTATGATTTGCAAGCCCCACGATGCGACCGTCGCGCAGCACCTGGTCGACGGGATGTTCGATCGGGGCCTGCGTGACCTCGTTGATGATCTTGAACACCGCCGACAGCGGCTGACCCATGGCTTCCCCCAAGGTCCAGCCCGTCAGCGACTCGGCAATGGGATTGAGGAAAGTGACGCACCCATGCGAATCCGTGGTGATGACCGCATCGCCGATGCTGGACAGGGTGACCTGAATCCATTCGCGCTGCTGCTCGAGCTCCCGATTCTTGTGCTCCAGGCTTTCTTTGGCATCCCGCAATTCCTGCTCGGCGCGATTGCGCGCGCGCAGGATTTCCTCCGCATTCCTCAGGGCGACCAGGCGAAGTTGCGTATCCTCATCATCGTTGATCAACGGTGCCCCCCAGTTCCGCGGCGGCCAGCGCCGTACCTTGCACCCGAGATTTTATCTTGGCAAATGCGGTTTCCCGACTGGTCGACTCATCGTCGCAAAATGGCGCGAATCCGCAATCGTCCGTGGTGCCCAGTTGCTCGATGGGGATATATCGCGCCGCCTCCAGGATCCGGTCGCGAACTTCCTCGGGTGTTTCGATTCGCGCGCTGATCGGCGACACGACGCCGACGAATACTCGCTGGTGCGGCTTCAAGCGGTCACGAATCATCCGCAGGACGTATGCGCGATCGCGTTCAGAGGCCAGCGCCACATAGAAATTTCTGACATCGAGCAGGAACAGACTCGGCAATAGTTCCGCGTAATCGACATCCGCGCTGTGCGTGGAATCCAGGTCCCCCCCGGGACAGGTGTGCACACCGAGGCGCCGCCGCTCCGCGATCGAAAATCGCGCCAGCGCGAGATTATTGAGCTCGACGAAACGGCTCAAGAGGAGCCCGGACGGATCGATCTTCATCGCCAAACGGCCTTCGGTGAAGTCGATTTGCACCGTCACAGCGCCCTTCTCCAAGCAGCGCCGCACCTCGGTGACATGCTCTTGCAGCAGGTCGGAAATGAATTGCTCGCGGGGATAGTCCGCGATGCCCTGCGCCGGATAGAGAAGGCTCAAGGCCGACGGCGAGATGACGGCTTGCTTCAGCGGGCGTCGCGTATAGCGCAGCGCCTCGCTCAAGTACTGATCCGCATAGCGCTGGTAGCGGAACGGTTTCGTGTGCAAGCGGGGCATGCGGCGCGTATGTCCCGCCGCAAAAGGAATTTTGAATCCGTCCGCGGAGGTGTTGGGCGACCCATGCACGGCATAGGTCCAGAAGTTGTGGTACTTGCGCTGCTCCCCATCAGTGACCACCGGCGACCCAGTGGCTTCAAACTGCTCGATCGTGTCCTTGACCGCGGCCTCATACAGGGGCTCGAGACTCGGATCCGTCGCGCACCCCTGTTTCGCCTCGATCGCCTTCAAGAGGGTTTTCGGCCGGGGGATGCTGCCGATCGGTTCGGTTGGAATGGTCAAGTCAGCCACCCCGGCAGTCTATACCCGCCAGCCACCCGCCACGGTGTTTAGAGCGCATACTGAATGGCTGTCTGAGTGGCGAATTGAAGGATGCAATGGGCAATGTGAGGGAAATTCGCGCCGTTTCGCCATCGACTCATGGCACGACGCCGCGCGCACCCAGGAAGCTCAGAAAACGAGCGTCGCGCAATTGCCTGGCTTCCAATCTGCGCGCGGCCCGGTCGCTGTTTCGATGGTCACAGGAGCAATTGGGCCTGCAGTGCGGACTGAAAAGAACCTATATCGGCGCGCTGGAGCGGCGCGAGGTCAATCCAGGCATCGATAACCTCGACAAGTTGGCGCAAGGCATGGGAGTTCTGGCGCACGTGCTGTTGCTCAGCCCGGAGCTGGCGTACCCCGAGATCTACGTTGCCTTCTCGTCGATGTCAGAGGCCACCCCACTATAGCTGCGGTCGAATGCCATTGAATCGTGGCAAGCCGCCAGCTACGGGGGGTCGTCCCCGCCCAGCATCTAGCTGAGGATTTGTTCGTCAGTGGCTGCCACAGGCTGCATGGATGACCGCCATTTCTCCAGCGCTCGCGCGTAGCGTTTTCGACGACGCCCCGGATGCGATGATCATCATCGATGGCTTCGGTACCATCTGGTTCGCGAACCGCCGCGTTTGCGATCTGTTCGGCTACACACATGAGCAAATGATCGGCGAGAGCATCGAAAAACTCGTCCCCGAGCGGTTTCGGGAACGCCACATCGACCACCGCGGGGACTTCGGCAGCGACGTGCGCGTGCGGCCGATGGGTGCACGTGCCGGCCTCGATCTGCTAGGACGGCGGCACGACGGCACGGAGTTCCCCCTGGAGGTGAGTCTCGGACCCATCGAGGACGTCGGACGTACCCTGGTCGCCGCCGCCATTCGCGACGTGACCGAGCGCAAGCGGGCGGAAGCTGAGCTGGTGGTGGCGCGCGATGCCATAGAAGCCATGCGCGACCTCGCGCATCGGGCAACCGCCGGCGAAAGACGCTATCCGCAGCCCGCCGCCCGGCAATTGCGCCAGCTGCTGCAAACCCTGGCGCTGCTCAATGAAAGCCTGCGGGAACATCTGGGCGGTCAACAGGCGATCGAGGTCCTGTCGCAACAGGCGCGGACCCTCGGCACGCTGGCGGAAGTTCTCGATTCCCTTGGTCTATGATTGGCGCCGTGCATTCGCAAGAAACCTTATTTGACCTGAGCGAATTGGAGCGCGCGGCGGCACTCGTGGGCCGTGTCATGCCGCCGACGCCGCAATATGCCTGGCCGAAGCTCAAAGCACGCGCCGGGTGCACCGTGTGGGTGAAGCACGAGAACCACTCGCCCACCGGTGCGTTCAAGGTCCGCGGCGGAATCGTGTACATGGACCGGCTTGCTCGTGCCGACCAGAAAATTCCCGGCGTGATCTCGGCTACCCGCGGCAACCACGGTCAATCCATCGCCTTTGCGGCTGCGCGCACCGGCACCGCGGCGACCATTTACGTGCCGCGCAACAATTCACAGGATCAAAATTCGGCGATCGCCGCCTTCGGCGCGCGCGTGGTGGAATACGGCGACGATTTCGATGCGGCGAAGCATGAGGCTCATCGCGTGGCCGCGGCCGAGGGCCTGCATTTTGTGCCATCCTTCCATCGAGATCTGGTGACCGGGGTTGCGACTTATGCCTGGGAATTATTCCAAACGGTCGCGGATCTCGATGCCGTGTATGTCGGAGTCGGTATGGGATCGGGCATCACCGGATTGATCACAGTGCGAGACCTCTTGGGCCTCGACACGCAGATCATCGGCGTGGGCGCGGCCTTGGCACCGGCGACGGCGTTGTCGTTCGCGGCGCGCCGCGTGGTGAACGCGCCGAGCGCGAAAACCTTTGCCGACGGATTGGCGACGCGCGAACCCCACACGGAGGCAATCGCCAGGATTTGTCGCGGAGCATCGCGCATCGTGGAGGTCTCCGAATACGAGATCGCCGAGGCCATGCGGATCTACTTCGACGATACCCATCAGATAGCCGAAGGTGCGGGTGCCGCTCCGCTTGCTGCGCTGTTGCAGGAGCGGCACAAAATGGCCGACAAGAATGTCGCTGTGGTATTGAGCGGCGGCAATATTGAACGTGCGCGGTTTCTGCAAGTGCTGGGCGGCGTCACGCCATCAGCGTGATGATCGCGATAAACAGCGCGTACAACCCCGCCAGCGGCATCAGCCATCGAGCGTTGACGGCATTCTTCGAGAACAGCCCGAGCAGAATCGCAACAGCCGCCATGGTGATGATTCCCGAGACGAGTAATTCGCGCGAAAATAGCCATGACGTAAAGCCCAGGCCGAGTGCGGTGGGAATCGTGGCCTGAATCATCATCGCCCCGGAAATATTGGCCAGCGCGAGCCGTTCCTTGCCCTGACGCACCCAGATCAGCGCGTTCATCGTTTCTGGCAATTCAGTCGCGACCGGGCTCAGCAGCAGTGCCACCAGTTGCGGCGACAGCCCGGCCCAGACCCCGATGCCTTCGAGCTGTCCCACGAACACCTTGGAGGCGATCGCGATGACGATCAGCGCCAGCCCCGTCTGCAGCAATGCCCACGGCAAGCCCGGATCGCCATGCGGGTGCAGCTTCAAAGGCTCGAGAAACACCTCGCTCACGACCTGCGCGCCGCGCAATTCCCGCATCAGGTACACGGCGTACGCAAGCAGGAATGCCGCGCCGAGCCACGGTTTGTAGCGGAACACCAGCAGCCCGAGCGCCACCTTGACGATGAAAATGCCGAGAAACCAGGCTTGATCGCGCCGCAGCCTGATCGAATCGCACTCGATGACGGGAGTCGCGCGGCCGAGGCGTTTGTGGTTCCAAAACATGGCGAACCCAACCACGGCATACGAGACGGTGGCGAGCACCATCGGACCGCCGAGGGCGGCGCCGACCCCGATGTCCTTCTGCGCGCCGTTGCCGAACACCACCGCGACGAAGGTGACCGCGCTTTCCGGCAGCGCGGTGCCGAAGGCCGCGAGGATGGTGCCGGTCGCCGTCTCGCCCACACCCAGCTTGCGACCGAGCCATTCGACTCCGTTGACGAAATATTCGCACGCAAAATAAATCGCGGCGGCGGACCCGAGGAACAGAACGACTGTGAGCATGAACCGGCAAAGTATACGATACCTGGTGATGACCACCGCTCTTCACCATCACGATGCGACCGCCAACGGCATTGCCATGCACTACGTGGAACAGGGAAGCGGTCCGCTGGTCTTGCTCTGTCACGGATTTCCGGAAGGCTGGTATTCGTGGCGTGAACAACTCTCGGCGCTGGCTGGCGCCGGCTTTCGTGCGGTGGCACCGGATATGCGCGGCTATGGGCGAACCGAGGCACCGGCTGCCATCGCCTCCTACGGCATTCTCGACATCGTCGGCGACATGGTCGGCCTCGTGAGTGCTCTCGGCGAGACTCGAGCGGTGATCGTCGGGCACGATTGGGGCGCCAACATCGCGTGGCACGCGGCCTTGTTTCGACCGGATTTATTCCCGGCCGTCGCCGCTCTCAGTGTGCCTTTTCGCCAGCGCGGCCCGGCGCCGCCGTTGGTCATGCTGCGCAAAGCGGGACAACTCAGCCATTATTGGTTCCACTTCCAAGAGCCCGGTGTGGCCGAGGCTGAATTCGAGCGCGATCCGCGCGCGGCGCTGCGGCGCGTGCTGTATTCGATTTCCGGCGATGCGCCGCTCGAGACCCGCAGACTCACGCTTCAGCCGGGCAATGGGTGGCTCGCCAACACGCTCGATCCTGGGCGCCTTCCGGCGTGGCTCACCGACGCCGATCTCGATCACATGAGCGCGGAATTTTCGCGCAGCGGGTTTCGCGGCGGCCTCAACTGGTACCGCAACCTCGACCGCAACTGGAAACTGACGGCGCCGTGGGCGGGCGCAACGATCCACCAGCCGGCCTTGTTCATCGCCGGCAGTGCCGATCCGGTCATCGAGTTCGGCTCGGGTGCCGCCGCCCTACAGGCCTTGTCGGCCAACGTGCCCGGGCTGCGCCGCAAGCTCATCATCGATGGCGCCGGGCACTTCATCCAGCAAGAGCGCCCGCAGCTCGTGAACGAGGCGATCCTGGAATTCCTGGCCGGCGCGGTCAGGTGACATCGCCTTCCATGTCGTGTTGGATCGAGGCCAGAATCTGCGGAGACTTTGCCTTCAGCACCGCAAACCAGGCGCCACCTGCCGTCATGTAGGCGAAGAACAGATAGGGCAGGATGTCGTAGGGATACGACGGCACCGGGTATACGCTGCCCACCACCACGAACAACATCAGCGCGGCCCCTGCGAGACCCAGCACAACATGGCGCGCCCTCATCTCGCTGCTCTTCCGCAAATCCATTGGCGCGACGATGCAGAGCGCGAAATACACCACGACGAAGCCAAAGCTCGCAAAGGTACCGGCGTAACCAAAAGCATCCAAGAGCCCTGCGGGCAGCATGGCCACGCAGGTCAGTGCGAGCAGCGCGCCGCACAGCAGGATGGCGCGATGCGGCGTGCGGTGCGTGTCGTGCACCTGCCCCATCGAGCGATGTAGAAACCGATACTTGCCCATGGAAAACAACAGGCGTGCGGCCGCGTTGACGCTGGCGAGGCAGCAGGCGAACACGCTGATCATGGCCGCGAAATACACGACCACGGTGGCCCAGCCAAGGCCGGCCTTGGCGGCCACGTCGCCGAAGGGCGCCGCGCTCTTGCCGAGGGTCGCCGTGTCGTCGCCGATGCCGAACACCATCAAGTAGGCCATCAGCGTGAAGAAGATCCCGGCAAAGGTCGCGCAACCGATGACCGCCAGCGGTATGTTGCGGCGTGGATTGGCAGATTCCTTCGCGAGCGTCGCCGAACTTTCGAACCCTACGAAGCTGAAAATGACGAAGGGCAGCGCCGAAAACACTCCGCCATAGTTGAACGCAGCAATTTTGAGCTGGCTTGAGTCGATGACGGTGCCCTTGACGCGGACGAACACAGCGGTGATCACGACCATGATGCCCACCGAGATTATTTCCAGAATCAAACCGACGCGGGAAGACAATTTGACGTCGCGATACGCCGCGTAGGTGACGGTTGCTATGAAGGCCAGCATCGACAGCGTCGTCGGCACGATCCCGATCTTGATCCCGAAAGCGGTCAGGAAATCGTCGAGAAAAATCGCGAAAGACAGCGCCACCGCCACGGCCGTGAACATATAGGCGCTGATCATCGACCAGCCCGCGAGTGCACCGGCCAGCGGCCCGAAGCTGCGGCCGATGTAGACGAAGTACGAACCCGCTTCCGGATGCCGCGACGCAAGGACGCCGACGCTGGCCGCCACGATGACCACCCCCAGAGTACCGATGAAGTAGGACATCCAGCACCCGAGCCCGGCAAGTCCCGCGACAACCGAAATATTGAGCGCCGGCGTCAGGGTCGGCGCAATGGCGGCCAGAGACTGGCCGACGGTCTCGACCAGATGCAGCGCGCCGGCGCGCAGCTGCGGGCCGGATCTCAAGCGGGCAATCTCAGCGGGTGCACTCATGGAATACATTCCT
>Ga0210400_10004886_pt1 | contig 11496 bp, 13 predicted proteins | sample IncBWH26MmetaG_FD_155456 | JGI IMG/M metagenome (GOLD analysis project Ga0210400, IMG submission 155456) | Forest soil microbial communities from Barre Woods Harvard Forest LTER site, Petersham, Massachusetts, United States - Inc-BW-H-26-M | ecosystem: Environmental > Terrestrial > Soil >...
TGAACGACACGTCTCCTGAAATGGACAAAATGGTCGCTGAGCGCTACAAGCTCATGACGCCAGATCGGCGCATGAGAATCGCCTCCTCGATGTTCGAGACGGCGCGAGCCATCATCGAGTCTTCGCTACCTCTCAACCTGACACGCCGAGAGCGCCGACTTGCGTTCGCTAAACGCTTGTACGCTGGCGAGTTGCCTGAAGCAGCGTTGCTGGCATTCGCCGAGTGGAAAGGCTGATATTTCGAAATTGAAAAATAACTTCACTTAGGTCAGTTTCCTTGAATCGTGATATGGGCGTCTCTCAGCTTTTGGTGCCTCTCCGATTTCCTCGCTCTAATGTGCGCAGCCGATTCAACGATTCAACTTCGTGCGGGTCCTTCGACTCGCAGCAATTTTTGCATTCAGGACGCTCATCACGGGCCCTCATCTCCAGGTGCTTGCAGCGGCCGCGGTCGCCACTTGGCCCTGCGGCTTTTCTGCAGGTGCTGCGGCGGACTCGTCTGCGAGCAACGCGCGCGCACTGTCGGCCATCAGCCATAACGCACCGGCCAGCAGCATGACGTCCTTCAACACCAGCCGTCCTGCACCTGACAGATAGGGAAATCCGTGCTGGGCGTCACCTAGCGCCGCAACCCAAGCCTCAGGCGTGGTGAATAGGAATGACAGCGTTACAAATGGTGTGAGGAAAGAGAGCACCGCGCCTACGAAGCCTACGCGTCGCCAGACCAAGCCGGCCAGAGTCAGCAAGCCGATGATGATCTCGAGCGTGCCAAGACCGCGGGAAAAGCCGTAGGTGTTGTTCGCAGTCTGCCAGGCTCTCTCGGCTGGTTTCAGCTCGCCTTCGTGCGTTAGGTGCGCCTTGTACTCATCAGGCCTTTCGTAAAAAAAGGACATGAGCGGACTGTTCGCGACAAAAGGCGTGATGCTATCGGCCTCAAAGGGAGCAAATTTGAGCCCGCCGATCCATAGGAAAACGATCGCGATGGCGATGCGCATCAGATGCGCCCCGAATCGGTCGGAGCGCGCGAGCAGTTGGAGGAACTTCCGGATTTGGTTGTGCATGAATGCGCTCAGGCGGCCGCCTGCTCCTCGGTGGTGGCGTCAAAAGCATCGAGCGTACGCATCGAATACACGAGTGCGGCTCCGGCGTTCACGGAGACCGCAACGCCCAAGGCTTCGGCAATTTCTTCCTTGCCCGCTCCATGCTTGCGTGCGGCAGCGGTGTGGACAGCGATGCAGCCGTCACAGCGCAAGGTCACTGCAACAGCGAGCGCGATCAATTCCCGCGCCTTGGCATCGAGATGTCCTGTTTTCTCACCTGCTCCCCCAAGATGCCATAGCCCCTGACCGTGTCGGGACTGAGCTTGCCCAAGCCGGCCGCGGCCGCGAGAAGTTGATTGCGATAGTTGTTCCAATCGTGCATTGGCATGAGAATCTCCGAATTAGGCCCTGCTATGCGGGTGGGAATAGGTTACGCACCAGTGCGGAGGCGATCTTTGCCGCCGAGCGCAATTCATTTGCCGATCGGATCAATGAGCAGCGGCCCTGCCTGCGGGCGATGCTGCTCGATGTGAACTCGGAGCGGGCGCTCGGCCACATGCGGATCGCGTGGTTCGTCGTCAGCTATGCCCGACACGCAGCGCGCCAGGCGGGCGGCCGAACCGGCGCCTGAACGCACGGCTGAAGGAACTTTCCGACTGGTAGCCGGCCTCGGCGGCGACATCCGACAATGCCAGACTGGTGTTCCTGAGCTTCCGGCTGGCGAGTTCGAGTCTGAGCTCGGTCAGGAACTCGAGCGGAGCCCGCTGCGCCACCCGTTGAAACATTCTCACGAAGCTCGCGCGCGACGCATTGGCACGGGCCGCGAGCTCGTTCAGGCTCCAGTTCCGGGCAGGCTCTTCCAACATGGCCCGCACTGCACCGCCGAGCTGCCGATGCGCAAGCAGACCCAGCAATCCACCATCGGCGCCTTCGCGCTGGAGATGGATGCGCACGACCGTGACGAACAGGGCGCTCGCGAGGTCGGTCGCAATTGCCGCGGCGCCGATCAGATTGGCTTCGATCTCCGCCCGAATCGAGGACACGTACATTCGCAGCCGCGAAGCGTCGGCCCTGTCATCGGCCGCCGACACCACGATGGCGTCGGGTAATGCAGCTAGGAGCAGATTGGGGTGCGCCAGATCGAAGCGCAGCCGGCCGCAGATCAGCTGAGTCTGCGGCTTACCCGCGCTGTTGGTCTTGAGGTCTACCGGTCCGAAGGGCTGCGAGCGAATGCCGAACGGTCCAGGCGCATCGGGCGGAGTCGTCGAGCCGCGCACGACGTGAGGCGTACCGTGCGGCAGAACGACTATGTCCCCAGCGGCGAGCCTGATCGATCGAACCCGATCGCCCAACTGGAGGATGCAGCCACCTCGCGTGACCAAGTGAAATGGTGCCCATCGGTCTGTCTCAGCGGCATGCTCGGAAGCCCATTGGGCGCCAAACCGACACAACTGCTGCAGCTGCGGCTTCACTCGCAGAAGCGACGCCACGCTGCTTAAAGTATCGACCGATCGTTCATTCATCGACCTGACCCTCGAATTGATCCGCTCGGCCGCAGGACTCCCACTGGACGGTGGTATCGTGCACCTGTGTCGATAAGCATGACTACAACATCGTGAACTTAAAATTGCCATTCACCAGTGACCGCGCGCGCAATAGCTTGCGTCAGCTGAGCCGGCGCTCGACTTGAGAGCGACGGCCGTTTATAGGAGACATGCATGATCCGGCGGTGGTTGAGTATTCTGAGCCTCTATTTGGCGATTCAAGGCGCAGCATTTGCTGCGCGGCCCCATCACGAGACAGGCTTTCTTGATCGGGTTATCGCCGTGCGCGGCTCGGAGTACCGCTATCAGGTCTACGTGCCGCGAGACTACGACGCCGGCCGCGCGTGGCCGATCGTCCTCGCCCTGCACGGCGGCGGTGAATACGGCTCAGACGGCGTCCGGCCCACCGTCGGTGCGCTGGCAAAAGCGCTCCGACTTCACCCTGACCGGTTTCCGGCGATCGTCGTCTTTCCCCAGGCCCACGCCGACGGCACGCCAGGCTGGCAGCGAGACGGCGGTGAAGCGGCGTTGCTGGCGGTGGACCAGGCGGTTGCCGAGTTCCACGGTGATTCTTCCCGAATCTATCTCACCGGGTATTCGGCAGGCGGCAACGGCGCCTGGTTTCTGGCTTATCACCACCCGCAGCGATTCGCCGCGCTGGTCGTGATATGCGGGTTTGTCTCCGATTTCACCGGCCGGCAGAGCCACGTCTTCTATCCAGGCATCGCTCCGGCCTCGGCGCTGGATCGTTACGCCGCCGTCGCAGAGGAGGTGAAATCGTTGCCAATCTGGGTTTTTCACGGCGACGCTGATACGAACGTCTCGGTCGAAGAATCGCGCCATATGGTTGCCGCACTACGAGCGCTTGGCGCGAACGTTCGTTACACGGAACTTGCCGGTGTTGACCACAATGCCTGGGACCCGGCCTACGATGACTCCAACATGGCGGCGTGGCTGCTGGATCAGCGGCGCCGCTGACTGATGCATTCCGACAGCATCCAATGACGGGGCGCGGACTGTGGCTGGTCGAATGCACGCATGGCGCTCGGAAGCGGACGGTCACGACGGACAGCAGAGGGTCGAGAGTTCGCAGTGAGCGGCCGACGCCGGGACGACGGTCTCTGGCCGACCACGGAGGCATTGCAAGTGTGCTACGGTTACACTCGACGGCGCGCACGTGGAGATTCATCGAAACGCAGCAGTCTGGATAGACAAGGAAAGTCAGAATGAAGAGCCTCGCGAAATTCGTACTTTCGATGGTTTTGATCGCCTCATTTGGGGCTCACGCAGACGCACCACCGCCGACCCCCGGGCCAAGTGAATCGCAACTTGTTGAGCACGGCTCGTATATCAACAAAGACGGAATACGGGTTCACTCGCCAGCACACACTAAGAACGGTGAACAGCCCGTGGGTGCGTCTGCCCAGTGTCGTGACGGGAGCTACAGTTTCAGCAGACATCACCGAGGTACGTGTTCGCACCATGGTGGTGTTTCGCTCTGGTTCAACTGAGTGCGGTATTCAAACAGCCAGCGCCACGTCGGGCCGCAGCCCCAATCCAAATCCAAGGGTCTTCATGGCGGCCCTCAACAGACAAAGAAAGCCGAGAGAGGGCTTCACCCTCTCTCGGTCAGCCGCTACCTAAAAAAAGGCAGTTATTTGCTGGCCTGTGCCTTGGCCGCGTCGCAATCCTTCTGAGTCAATTCCTTGAATCCCTGGCCCTTGCAGGAATTCTGGCCTTTGCAGGAATTCTTCGCGCTCTTGCACGAGGACTGGCCCTTACACGAATTGACGCCATCGCAATGGACCTTCGCTTCATCGGCGCTAGCCGTGGTGAACGAACCAACACTGAACAGAAGCGCGGCGGCCGCCGCAATCGCGGTGCCGGAGACGGACTTGGACATTTGCATCTGAAAATCCTCCTAATGATTGACGATCGCGGATGAGCGGCTGAATAAGTCTCTCATCTCACAATTGATAAGACCGTAGCAGTGTTGCGGTTATTGCAAAGCGACTCTGAGATTTTCGTCGGACCAAGACGGCGATCAAGAAACGTCGGGATCTCGGGCGCGAAGCGGGGCCCTCACGATTTTTGAACGCAAGCGAATCATCAGGGTTGACGTGGGTGATTACCGCGGCGGGGTGAGGGATGCAATAAAGTGACGATGAGTCCGGTCTTGATGTACGAACTGTTCGTCTTTCATACATTAGTAGATCGGGAGAAGCTCATGGTCAAAGTCGCATTGCTGGTTCGCTTGGAAGCAAAGCCCGGAAAGGAAACCGCCGTCGCACAGTTCCTTGAGGGCGCACTGCCACTCGCCAATCAGGAGAGCTCTACTCCCGTGTGGTTCGCCTTGCGATTGGGGCCGTCCACGTTCGGGATTTTTGATGCGTTTCGCGATGACGCGGGCCGCAAAGCCCATCTCGCGGGTCCCATCGCCGCAGCGTTGATGGCCAACGCCACGGAGCTACTAGCTCAGCCTCCGCAGATCGAGCAAGTCGACCTATTGGCGGTGAAGCTACCGAAGTAGCGTGAGATGGGTCGCATACTTTTTGTGTTGAAACTAGCGGTTTCTCTGCGGCTATACAAAATCCATGCGCATAAGCTGCTGATGCGACACCGGTACGAGTTCCTCGGGCGCAACCGGCGGTCGACGTGGTGGCAACCAGAAAAAATGCGCGTCGCAATCGACCGCCAGCAACAAGCGGTGAGTTGCGCGAGGCCTTCGCGGGCCTAGAGTCGGTTGCGTATCAGTTCGGCATCACTTTCGCTGGTGATCGCCGGATCGTCGTGCAGGATCACGTGCAATTGTTGAATGGCGACAATTGAGACTCGTTATCGTGCAGCGCTCGCGGACTGCGCCAATCATGCACATTTAAATTACTTGCATTCGATGCAATGAACCCTACCTCGCCGCGGTCTGCAGTTTGAAGTTCAAGAAATTGAACCGCAATCGATTTGGGCGAGTTCGAGAGGTACGTTCGAATGCACGGAGTGGACGCAGAGATTGAACTGATCGAGCGTGTGTGTTCCGGAGAGACGCAACTTTTCTATGAGCTGATAAGCCCCTATGAACGTCGTGTTTTTGTGGCAGCAGTTTCAGTATTGCAAAATGAAGCGGACGCCGAGGAAGCGGCGCAGGAGGCGCTTCTCAAGGCCTTTGTCCACCTGCATTCCTTCCGGGGAGATGCCAAGTTCAGCACGTGGCTCATCCAGATAGCCGTGAATGAGGCGCGCAGGAAGCGCCGCAAGGATCACAAGTTTCTGTACGACTCCATCGACGAGAAGTCGGAGGGTGAAGGAAGCGACTATTATCCGAAGGATTTCGCGGATTGGCGCGATACTCCATCTGAAACCTTGCTGAGGGCCGAGCTTCGTACGGCCCTGCGGAATGCGATTGCGTCTTTGAATCCTTCGTTTCATGAAGTGTTCGTTATGCGGGATATTCAAAATCTGAGTATTGCAGAGACTGCGGAGGTCCTCCAAATTAGCCAGGCTTTGGTGAAGACCCGATTGCTGCGGGCAAGATTGAAGATACGCGATGCACTGGCGCCCGGACTCGACGGAGCATGGAGCACCGGAGACGGAAGTTGGAGGAAAGTGAGTCCCTGGTAGCGTGGCTACCATAGAGATCAGTTGCGTTGAGATATGGCGGGAATTGTCGAACTCCATCGACGACGACGCAGAGCCGGCGCTCCGCCCGCCGGGATTTAGCGAGCGTCTGAAGGCGGGCTTGGCACGGAAGCTCGGCGGCTAAGATTTGTTTATGCGTCGACGCGCGTCCAATCGGGTTGAAGCCGAGCTGCCGCAATTCAAACTCTTGGCCGCAACGAAGATCGATCGCTGTAACTTTTCCATACCTCGTGCGTCTTAGGCTGGTCATTCAGGGCGCAATGTTGGACTTGATCGACCGTTTCGGGTGGAGGAGTCCTATTGGTTGTGAATGCTCACTTCACTATTAGGAGCACATATGAAATCGGTAATTCGCAGATCCTTGATGTCGGGTGGACCGGCAAATCAACCTATGCCATGGCGGGAGTTCTTCGCCGGCAGCCGCATCGTTGTCACGCTGAGCAGTGCATTGCTTGGCAGCGTTGGAGCTCCGCTTGCCATGGCGCAAGGCACGCTATCGGAAAAGGCGCCAGTCTCACCGGAGGCCATGGCGATGCATATGCATCTCAAACGAGCAGTCGCGGCGCCCGCGACGACACTGGAACCTGCTGTCGCTTTGGCCAGCGCAACAACGATTAACTCCGCCCAAGGACCCGGTCCTGGCGCCATTGGGCCCGGTCCAGGTTGTGACTTGTTCCCGGCACCCCCGTCCGTCGGGGCTTCCGTCCCTCTGTCGTATTTTGGCCCATCGCCCTCGACAACTAATCCGAGTCTGGTTGGGCCGGTGCAACTGTTGAACTCCGGAGTGGTCGACGCAAAAAACGGTACCATCACGATACCCTTATATAAAGGACATCTTGCGGGCAACAACAAGACCATCTGGTACATCCTGACTGATGTCGACAATCCGGGCGTCGCGGCGGAACTGGGTCTGAACTTCTCCACCAAGCTCACCAATGCTTCGCTGGCAGCGAGGACCGGAAATTTCGATGCTAATGGCGATGTCGTATTTGACAAAGGCACGGTCAACTTTGCGCCCAAACGCAATATTGTTCCTGGTCCCGCAGGTGCCGAATTCCCGCCCAAATCGTTCGCGCCTGGGTCGGTGGGAGATGCAAACTACAGTCCTTACGTTCGCATCGTGAACGCAGCCAATGTGATCTACAACGCCCCCATGGTGGCATTCGATGTGGATGCCAACGAGATTAACTTCCCCAATGGCAATGTGGATTATTCGAAGGTACACGACCAGGTTGTAGCGATCGATCCGATCAACATGACGGTGACCTTGAATCTGATCAACGGCTTCAGCTTTGGACGTCCGGTGTGGTATATCTCCATGGACTCGAGCATCCCTCTTGCGGCGGCGATCGAACACAATACGTATGCTCCGCTGATGGCCAAGTTGCTGTTGGGCCACGACGATAGCTTCGCAAGTCCTATCGAACGCATCTTTATCGCAACCAACGGACCGGAATCCGGTGCCTGCAACAATCCGCTGAGGCAGGGTTTGTCGGCGGATTTGGCCGATGGGCACAGGCCAAACAACGTACTCGGCGGCATCCCGACGATCGCCCTCGATTACAGCCCAGCATGGGATGCTCAGTTGTATGCTTGGACTGCCGATGCTATCGATCGGGGCTTTCGCGGACAGCTTCGTGAGGAATTTCAAATCCTCACCTTTGTACAAGACGGTCTGATCACGGGTCCGGGGGGCGCTGCATTCGGCAGTTCGGGCTTCTCCATCAATTGCCCTATTGTTCAACGCCTCGATTGACGAGCACACTCGAGCGGTAATCTCCTGCCGATTCTGATAGCAGAATCGGCAGGCCTTTCAGGACCATTACGCAGTGTACGACGCGGCAGCGGTAATATTCTTTTTAATTCTGTTTTTCGCGATAGGGTTTTTGGGTATTTTGGGCGCTACATAGCACCGCGCACCGAATTTATTTCTGTGGGAAGGGGTCCTTATCATCGGTTACGCGCTCTGTCGATGTGGCTATCGCGTTCGCCGAGACTTCGTTCGCGGCCAGCAGGCCTTCAATCAACGGCGAGCAACCTAAGAGCGGTATCCCTTCTCGACGCAAGGTGCGCAGCAGCTCGATGCCGCGGGAATCCGCAAACGTCAACCCTTGCAGGTTGAGGCATACACGGTCGGACGCCCTGGCCATTGCAACAATCTGCCGTGTCTCACCGACCCACGCACCGATCAATTTCCCCTCGAGACCAATCGATACAAGTGTCATCTGCACTGGTTGGGTTATGCGAAGCAATCAATGTACCTCGGATGATTGTAAATTTAAATTCAGTGACTTAAGCAAGTAACGGGCCAACGATGGGTGGGGCTGTGAGAGCGCGAGGAACGGCCCAGGTTGTCGATTCCGGCCGCGCGCGGCGCCCGCGATCGGCGGCAATCCCACCACCCGTGGCGGAGTCCACGGCCGGCAGCGGGTGAAGGTTATGTCCAAGTGCCTTAGCTGCTGCGCTTAATTCCGAGCCTCTTCATGCGGTGCCTGAGAGTGCCGGGCTTCAATCCCAGTCGGACCGCGGCGCCGTCCCTTCCTTCGATGACCCAATGAACCTCGCGCAGGACACCGAGGATGTGTTCGCGCTGGATCGAATCGAGGTCGCTCCCGGGACTCGGGGAGAGCGGTGCACTCGCAAGCGCGGCTTTCTCGACCGGCGGAATGGAATCGCTCTCCTCGATGTCGAGAAAATCGGGATCGATACGGAGAATTGGCGTGCTACTCAAAATCAAGGCACGTTCAATGACATTTTCCAACTCGCGGATATTGCCCGGCCACGAATATTGCGCTAGGCAACGCAGGCTCTCGGCGTCGACTGCCTCGATACGCCTGGCCAGGCGAGAGGCATGTTTTTGAACAAAAAAATGGGTCAACACCGGAATATCGCCAAGGCGTTCTCGCAGTGGCGGCAACGCGATCGGGAATACGTTGAGCCGATAAAAGAGGTCGGGTCGAAACCCTCCCTCATGCATACTTTTTTGTAGATCCCGATTGGTTGCCGCTACGACACGCACGTCCGCTCTGATGGGATGCGAGTTTCCGATGCGCTCGAACTCGTGCTCTTGCAGCACGCGCAGCAATTTGACCTGAACGTCCATGGGCATCTCGCCGATCTCATCCAGAAAAATCGTGCCGGTATGGGCCAGTTCGAAGCGACCAATGCGTCGCTGGATCGCGCCACTGAACGCACCGCGCTCGTGACCGAACAGCTCGCTCTCCACAAGACTGATGGGGAGGGCCGCACAATTGATCTTGATGAACGGCTTTTCCGCGCGTGCGCTGCGCGAATGCAGGGCTCTTGCGATTAGTTCCTTGCCGGTCCCGCTCTCGCCGGTGATTAACACGGACGCATCGGTCGGTGCCACGCGTGTGACTTTGGCCATGACTGGGGCAAGGCCGGCTGTCGCACCGATGATTTCCTCAAAATTATGATCGGACTTAATCTCCTCTTGCAAGTACACGTTCTGCGCTGTGAGCGTGGCCCGCTCCTGCGCAAGCAGAACCTGTTGCGTGATGTCGATAAACATCGATCGAGTGTATGATCCATTCGGCGCTGCCTTGGACCACCATTGCACCCAAATGCACTCCCCGTTGTCCGCGCGACGCAACTCTAGGACCCGATGTTCGGTGCGACCGCCGATGCGGAGTCGTTCGAGGGCATCGCGCACGTTTTGTCTCGCTTCCGGGGTGTCGACCACGAGCGAGATGCCGACAGTACGACTCACTTCTTCCGTTGAGATGCCCAAGATTTCTCGCGCCGCGCGATTGGCCCGAATAAAGCGCGTGTCCATATCTTCATGGACGTAGGCCACGGGGGCCTCCTCGAATAGGTCACCCAGATCCTCATCGACAACCCTTCGGCCCGGGTTAGGCGACTGGCAGCTCGACATCGGCCATCTCTCCTGTGCGCAAGTTATCGTTCCCTAGCCCTCACATGATCTGTGACCGGGCGTGGCCACCGCTTATTGCGGCCATATGCTAACAATTGACTGTCTGCCTCAACATTTTGTGGGGAAGTATCGCCCACCGGCAGCCGCCTCCCAAACGCTTCACGTTTACCACTCTTTCGCCGATGGCACGCGTCTTGCTTCTGGCCATGCAAGGGAATTGTTGGGCGAGACCCTGTGTTGGGTCGTGATTCGTGTGGGTCAATTGAGGGGCGGCTAGACATGTATGCGTGCGTATCCAAGACGACCTCCAGTGCGCGGTTTGAAGGGCTCTGCGCCCGATACCGACCTGATGTCTTTCGCTTTGCTCTTTGGCTCGCGCGCGACGGCGCAATAGCGGAGGACGTCGTTCAGGAGACATTCCTGCGCGCGTGGCGTGCGATAGACTCCCTTGCTGATCCGGAAGCGGCACGGTCTTGGCTACTCGCCATCGCGCGCCATGAGCATGCTCGGCTGTACGAGCGCAAGCGTCATACCACCGTCCCTTTGGATGATCTTATCGCCAACGATGATCCTGCGCTCGCCTCAGTGCCGAGCGAGGACCACTCCGACATCGGCGCCGCCATCTCGTCATTGGATACCAATTACCGCAAACCCTTGGTACTGCAAGCCCTGATGGGCTACTCCACGGAGGAGATCGCCCGGCAGATGGGGCTCACCCGAGGTGCGGTTCTGACCCGTCTGCTTCGTGCGCGACTTAAGTTGCGCGTGGCCCTCGGTCTCGCGCGCCAACGTCCCGAGTGATAGTCTCTTTCAAGGTTGGCGCAGCCGCAAAGGCCTGCCGATTCTGCCATCAGAATCGGCAGGTTATTACCGCTCGAAGGGCGTCAATCGAGACGTTGAACAATTGGGCAATTGATGGAGAAGCCCGAGCTGCCGAATGGCGCCCCACCCGGACCGGTGATCAGACCGTCTTGCACAAAGGTGAGGATTTGAAATTCCTCCCGAAGTTGCCCGCGAAAGCCCCGATCGATTGCATCATTAGTCCAGGTATACAACTGTGCATCCCATGCTGGGCTGTAATCCAGAGCGATCGTCGGGATTCCACCTAGGACATTGTTTGGCCGAAAGCCATCTGCCAGGTCAGCCGACAAGCCCTGCCGTAGCGGGTTATTGCAAGAACCGGATTCCGGTCCATTGGTCGCGATAAAGATGCGCTCGATGGGACTCGCAAAGCTATCGTCGTGGCCTAGTACGAGTTTCGCCATCAGGGGAGCGTAGGTGTTGTGTTCGATGGCTGCCGCAAGCGGGATGCTGGCGTCCATCGAGATATACCATACTGGGCGGCCGAAGCTAAAGCCATTGATCAAATTCAACGTGACGGTCA
>Ga0210400_10004889_pt1 | contig 11491 bp, 8 predicted proteins | sample IncBWH26MmetaG_FD_155456 | JGI IMG/M metagenome (GOLD analysis project Ga0210400, IMG submission 155456) | Forest soil microbial communities from Barre Woods Harvard Forest LTER site, Petersham, Massachusetts, United States - Inc-BW-H-26-M | ecosystem: Environmental > Terrestrial > Soil >...
GAGGCCTTCAGCCTCGAGATCCCCGAGAGCGAGCAGGAGAAGATCAAGACCGTGGGCGACGCCATCTCCTACATCGAGAAGCACGCCAAAGCCTGATCCAGCCTGCCGCATTGGAGCGCCGCCGGGCCCGCCCGCGCGGCGCTTGCCTTTTTCCGGTGGCATAATCGACCTGTCGAGGTGAATGCATGAACACGATCCAGCGCCGCCGCGTCGTTATCACGGGCATGGGCACCGTCAACCCCTGCGGCCTTACGGTCCAGGAGACCTGGGACAACCTGCTGGCCGGCAAGAGCGGCATCGGCCTCGTGGACCGCTTCGATGTGTCCGAGTACGCATGCAAGATCGCCGGTCAAGTGAAAGGCTTCGAGCCCGACAAGTTCGTGGACAAGAAAGAGCAGAAGAAGATGGACATCTTCATCAGCTACGCCATGGGCGCGGCCGATGAGGCCTGGAAGGACGCGGGGCTCGATGGCATCGAGCTGAGCAAGGACGAGCGCGAGCGCTTCGGAACCTACATCGGCAGCGGCATCGGCGGTCTCAACACCATCTGGGAGGAGGCCAGCGGGTTCCGCGGCCCCCGCCGCATCAGCCCCTTCTTCATTCCCTCGCTCATCGTGAACATGGCCAGCGGCTTCGCCAGCATCAAGTACGGGCTCCAGGGCCCCAACAGCGCCGTGGCCACCGCCTGCGCCACAGGCAACCACGCCATTGGCGACGCCGCCCGGCTCATTGCCTTGGGCTACGCGGACCGCATGCTGGCGGGCGGCGCCGACAGCGTCATCAATCCCCTGGGCCTGGGCGGTTTCGCGGCCATGCGCGCGCTTTCCACCCGGAACGACGCGCCGGAGAAGGCCAGCCGTCCCTTCGACAAGGGCCGCGACGGCTTCGTCATGGGCGAGGGCGCCGGCATCGTGATCCTGGAGGACTACGAGATGGCGAAGGCGCGCGGCGCGAAGATCTACGCCGAGGTGGCGGGTTACGGCATGAGCGGCGATGCCAACCACATCACCAGCCCCGCACCGGAAGGCGAGGGCGGCCAGCGCGTGATGAAGGCCGCGCTGAAGGACGCCGGCATCGCGCCGGAGCAGGTGGGCTATGTGAACATGCACGGCACCAGCACGCCCGTGGGCGACCAGCTGGAGTGCATGGCCGTGAAAAAGGTCTTCGGCGCCGCAGCCTCCAAGGTGAAGGTGAGCAGCACCAAGTCCATGCACGGCCACCTGCTGGGCGCCGCGGGCGGCCTGGAGAGCATCATCACGATCATGGCGCTCAAGACCGGGAAGATCCCGCCCACCATCAATGTGGATGAGCAGGACCCCGAGTGCGACCTGGATGTGACGGCCAACAAGGCCGGCACCTTCGACGCCGAGTACGCCCTCAACAACGGCTTCGGCTTCGGCGGCACGAACGGCTGCCTCGCGTTCAAGAAGATCTAAGCCGGGAAGTCCGCGCCCAGCGCCCGTTCCAGGCCTGAATCCAATTCGCTGCGCAGGATCTTGAGCTTGGCCTCCATGCGGGTCATGGCAGCCTTGCCGAGAACCATGCGCAGCTCGGGACGGTTTTGGGCGATGTGGTCGAGGATGGCGCGGGCGGCACGCGCGGGGTCGCCGGCCTGGCGGCCATCGGCGTCCTCGATGTACCTGCGCGAGGGATTGATGGAGGCTTCGTAGCCCGTGATGGGCGGAGCCAGGACGATGGAGCGGCCCGCGAAATCCGTGCGGAAGGGACCGGGTTCCACGATGAGGACGCGGATGTTGAAGGGCGCCACTTCGCCCGCCAGCGCCTCTGAGATGCCTTCCACAGCGAACTTGGTGCCGTTGTAGACGCCGAATCCCGGCGTTGGCACAAGCCCCGCGATGGAGGAGAGGTTCACGATCCAGCCACTCTTCTGCGCGCGCATGCCGGGTAGGGCTGCCTTGGTCATCTCGATGAGGCCGAAGACATTCGTCTCGAACATGCGGCGGATCTCGCCGCTGCTGGATTCCTCCAGCGCGCCCACCATGCCGTAGCCCGCGTTGTTCACGAGCACCTCCACGCGCCCGAAACGCGAGACGGCGGCCTGCACTGAGCGATGGCAGGCTGCGGGATCCGTCACATCCAGGGCCAGTGGAAGGAAGCGATCCGGCGCGGCGGAGCCGATGTCTTTGATGGTTTCCACATTGCGGGCTGTGGCCACGACCGCGTGGCCTTCCGCCAAAGCGGCCTCGGCGAAGACCCGGCCGAAGCCGGTGGAGCAACCGGTGATGAGCCAGACCTGCATGGGGGCCTCCGGATCAGATGGCTCCATCATCTTCGCGTAGAATCCTTTCCATGCCCAAGGCGATCCCCTTCAAACTCCACGCGCCTTACGCACCCGCGGGTGACCAGCCGGAGGCCATCGCGCAGCTGGCCGCGGGCATCGAAGCGGGCGACCGCTTCCAGACCCTGCTGGGCGTGACGGGTTCGGGCAAGACCTTCACCATGGCCTCCGTCATCGCGCAGACGGCGCGGCCCGCGCTCATCTTCGCGCCCAACAAGACGCTGGCGGCCCAGCTCTACAGCGAATTCAAGCAGTTCTTCCCGGAGAACGCCGTCGAGTATTTCGTCAGCTACTACGACTACTACCAGCCCGAGGCCTATGTGCCCGAGCGGGACCTCTTCATCGAGAAGGACTCGGCCATCAACGAGGAGCTTGAGAAGCTGCGGTTCAGCGCCACGCGCAGCCTGTTGGAGCGCCGCGACACCATCGTGGTGGCCTCCGTCTCCTGCATCTACGGCCTAGGCGACCCCAGCAGCTACCTGAGCCTTTCCGTGAATCTGGAGGTGGGCAAGAGCATCGACCGCGCGGTGCTGCTGCGGGACCTCGTGGCCATCCAGTACCAGCGCAACCTCATCAGCTTCGAGCCTGGCGTCTTCCGGGTGCGGGGCGATGTGGTGGAGGTCTATCCGGCCTACGAGGACTGCGCCTACCGCATCGAGCTCTGGGGAGACGAGGTGGAGCGCCTGTCGAAGATCGATCCGCTGCGCGGCATCGTCATGGAGAAGCTGGAGTCGCTCACCATCTGGCCCAAGTCCCACTATGTGACGCCCCAGGACAAGCTGAAGACGGCCATCCAGAACATCAAGGAAGAGCTGGAGGTCCGCGAGGACCATCTGCGCCGGGACAACAAGCTCGTGGAAGTCCAGCGCCTCCATCAGCGCACTGTCTACGATCTGGAGATGCTCCGGGAGATGGGCGTCTGCAGCGGCATCGAGAACTACAGCCGCTTCCTGGACGGCCGCAAATCCGGCGAGCCGCCCCACACGCTGCTGGATTATTTCCCGGAGGACTTCGTCCTCTTCATGGACGAGAGCCATGTGGCCACGGGCCAGCTCCACGGCATGTACAACGGGGACCAGGCCCGCAAGCGCACGCTGGTGGAGTACGGGTTTCGCCTGCCCAGCGCCCTGGACAACCGTCCGCTCCAGTTCGAAGAGTTCGAGAAGCGCGCGAACCAGGTGGTTTTCGTGAGCGCAACACCGGGGAACTACGAGTTGCAGCAGAGCGGCGGCGTCATCGCGGAGCAGGTGGTCCGGCCCACAGGCCTCGTGGATCCCGCCGTGGAGATCCGTCCCGTGGGCAACCAGGTGGACAACCTGCTGGCGGAGATCCGCAAGGTCGTGGCGAAGGACGAGCGCGTCCTCGTCACGGTGCTGACGAAGAAGCTGGCAGAGCAGCTCACGGAGTACTACCGCGAGGTGGGCGTGAAGGCCGAGTACCTGCACAGCGAGATCGACACCCTGGAGCGGGTGGAGCTGCTGAAGAACCTGCGGCGCGGCGTCTTCGATGTGCTCATCGGCATCAATCTTCTGCGCGAGGGGCTAGACCTGCCAGAGGTGAGCCTCGTGGCCATCCTCGACGCGGACAAGGAGGGATACCTGCGCAGCCGCTCCAGCCTCATCCAGACGGTCGGCCGCGCGGCACGGCATCTGAACGGCCGGGCGATCCTCTACGCGGACCGCATGACGGGATCCATGCAGGCGGCCATAGATGAGACGGGTCGCCGCCGGGAGAAGCAGCTGGCCTACAACGAGCTGAACGGCATCACGCCCGAGTCCGTGAAGCGCAACCTGGACGATGTGCTGGGCGAGGCCCTGGCCCGGGAGTTCATCACGCCGCCGCGGGAGAAAGTCGCCGAAGAGCCCATCCTCTACCTGGACGACAAGGGCTTCGAACGGGAGATGGCCAAGCTGGAGAAGCGCATGAAGGAGCTGGCCGCCCAGACGAAGTTCGAGGACGCCGCCGACCTCCGTGACCGCATTTCGCGCCTGCGACGCGAACGGCTCACGGATGTCTACGGCGCCGTGCCCGCCACGGGCCCGGCGGAGTGACTACTTCGCCGTGTATTCCTTAATCACGTTGCTGATGGCCTTGCGGCAAGCGGCGCAGAAGCCCGCGTGCAGGTCCCGGGTGAACATGATGCAGTCCTCCTGGGAGCGGTAATAGCCGGTGGCCTCGTAGTTGGCGCCTTCGAACGCGCCGACTACGCCGCTGTTCGCGTCCGTGCCCAGCAGCTCTGTCTCATGGGCGCGCTCGCGCGTGAAGAGGGCCTCCATATCCGCTTCGGGCTTGTTGGCCGCGCGGATGGCGTGGCGCTCCTTCTGGATGTTGTAGCTGTAGGTCTCGAATTCCGCCTTCTTCCAGGGCGTGGGCAGGGCGGTGCCGGGTGCGATGAGCTCCGCCCACTTCGAATGCTGGGGATCAGCCGTCACATTGGGTTCCCAGGGCTCGATGCGGGGCTTGCCCTGCTCCAGGATGGCGTCGCTGGTGTAGTACTCGTCCGCCAGGCCCGCGATGTGGTGGCCGAATTCGTGGACGAACACATAGGGGCTGAAGGCGTTGTCGCTGGCCACGGTGCCGTAGAGCTGGTGGATCCCGCCGCCGCCGTAGGTGCGGCCGTTCACGAGGATCTCCACGAAGTCGTAGGGCGCCTGCGACGCCGTGTCGCGAAAGGCCCGATTGTCCGTGGTGAGCACATACCGCTCGCTCCCGAAGGCGTCGTAGCTGCAACCCAGGGCAGAGCGCCTGTGGATGTTCGTGCTGGGGCGGCTGATGCCGCTCTCCTTCGACACCGGGCAGAGCGCCCAGACATTGAAATCGGCTTTGTGTGATCTGTAGGGTTCGTAGGAGAACAGCGTGGCAGAAAGGCGCTTGGCGTCCTTGATGAACTTCGCGCGTTCCTTCGCCGTGTAGCCGTCGCCGAGGATGAGGAAGTCCACCTTGTGGGCGGGATCGCCGTTCTTGAGGATGGGGATGATGGCGCCCGCGCTGGGCGGCGCGCCGCGCTCGATGGATTGCGCCTTGGGGTCCACCGGGCAGGACCAGACCTCCTTCCAGCCCATGTCCGCCTGGCGCCGAAAGAGATGAACAGTCACGGGCACGGCGGGTTCGGGGAAACGGACGGATTCCTCGAAGGCCCGCTGCAGCTTGGTGGCCTCCGCCGTGTCCTGCCATTCGCCGAAGATGCTGGCGAAGCCCCGGGAGTAGAGCAGCTTGTCATCCGCGCCGCGCACTTCCGCCTTGTACTTGCCGAGATTCGAATCATCCACTGTCCGGTCTGGATTGCCCGGCCAGGGCAAGGGTTCCTCCACCACGCGGGCCATGGCAAAGGTCTCGGTCTTGGCATCGCCACTATGGACATAGTCGAGGCGGAGTGTGCGCGGCGGCGCGGCGGCGAGCGCGCAGGCCAGGAGGAAGGCGGAGAGGATTCGCATGGGAGACTCCGGCTCTACCCTAGCGTGGAGAAATGAGGAAGGTGACAAAACCTTGAAAATTCCGGCCTGACGGCGCAAGCTGGCCGGGTTCCTTCGAGGACATATGGCAGGGGTCGTCATCCAGGTGCCGGGCAAAGGACGCTGCGTCCTCGATGGCGCGCACCCGGAAATCACCGTGGGACGCGGCGCGGGCAACCTCCTCGTGCTGGAGGACGGCATGCTGAGCCGCCACCACGCTCGCTGCTTCCTCAAGGGGGACGGGGCATGGATCGAGGATCTCGGGTCGCGCCATGGCACCTTCCTCAACGGCCACCGCGTGGATGAACCTTCCGAGCTGAAAGAGGGCGACCGCTTGCTGTTGGGGCGCACGGAAGTCCGCGTCCTCCCCCCGGACCAGGACCTGACAAAGCCTTCCGGCGCCATTCTGGTGGATGACAACCCCCATCCTCAGATGACGCTCGCCCGTCCCCTCAGCGAGCTCTTCACCAAGACCATGTCGGACGCGGGCCGTTGGACGGAGGCGCTCACCTTCATCCATGAGGCCAGCCTGGACCTCCTCAAAGAGGCGGACACAGGGGCCATGCTGGAGCGCATGGCCGTGCGGCTCCATGCCTTCCTCCACCCCCAGCGGGTGGCCATCCTCCTGCGGCGTCCGGATGGCGAACTGGGACTGGCGGCCTACGCGGGGCGCCCGCAGACGGAGCCGTTCCGCATCTCCCGCCGCCTGGCGGCCACCGTGATGGAGCGCCGGGAAGCCGTCCTCCTGCGCGACCCGGCCCTGGACGCGGGATTCCAGTCCGCGAGCATGGTGATCAGCCAGATCAGCTCCGCCATCATCACGCCGCTGGCTGTCGACGACCAGGTGGAGGGGCTGCTCTATGTGGACGCCCGCATCCCGCGGGATCCTTTCACGGAAGAGGACCTGCGACTCGTCTCCAGCCTCGCCCACATGGCTGCCGCCAAGCTCCAGCAGGCTCGGCTCCTCTCCGAGGTGGCCCACAAGCGGCAGATGGAGGAGGAGCTGTCCCTGGCCCGGCGCATCCAGGAGCGGCTCATGCCGATCCTCCCGAGGGAGCTGCCGGGCTTCGAGCTCGCCTCCCTCCACGAGCCCAGCCGCCAGGTGTCGGGAGACCTCTTCGGCCACTTTCCGGGTCCGGAGGGAAGCGCTTGGCTCTGGGTGGCGGATGTGAGCGGCAAGGGGCTGGGGCCCGGCCTCCTCATGGCCACCATGCAGGCCTACCTCGACGCCTGGGCGGACAGCAGCTCCGAGCCGGGGCCGCTGGCGGACCGCCTCAGCCGCACGTTGGCCCGCCACACCACCCGCAACCGGTTCATCACGGCCTTCCTCATGCGGATGGAGGCGGATGGCACCGTCCACTACTGCAACGCGGGCCACAATCCCGGCCTGCTGCGCCGCGCCGATGGCACGACGGAGCAGCTGGAGAGCCAGGGCATGCCGCTGGCGCTCTTCCCAGACCAGGAGCATGGACAGGGGCGCCTCACGCTGGCGTCCGGCGACCTTCTGGCGGTCTTCACGGACGGCATTACCGAAGCCGCGCCGCTGGAGGGCGAGGACTTCGATCTTCCCGGGCTCCAGGCCGTGCTGGACCGCCACGCCGGGGCCCCGTTGCCGGAACTCATCGTCAGGATCCATGAAGCCCTCTCGGAGCACACCCAGGGCGCTCCCGCAGCCGATGACCGCACCTTGGTCCTGGTCCGCAGGCGGTAGACTCTTCGCATGGCGAAACTCACCCCCAAACAACGGCAGTTCCTCAAGGCGAAGGCGCACACGCTCAAGCCCCTCGTCCAGATCGGGAAGGCGGGCGCCACGCCCGCGCTCGTGGAGGAGCTGGACCGCGTGCTGGGCGTGCACGAACTGGTGAAGGTGAAGCTCAACGACAACACCTTCGAGGACGAGGCCGGAGTGGTGGCCGCGCTCACGGCGGAGGTGGACGGCCTAATCCATGTCTGGACCATCGGGCACACGCTGCTCCTCTTCCGGCCCAGCCGGGAGCGGGCCACGCGCTACCCGCTGCCCTGATCCATGCCCTACTTCTCCTGGCCGGAAGGTCCGAAGCTCCGCCGGGAACGGCTGGATAGCGCGCGGATACTCGGCTCGGATCCGCAGCGCAGCACTTTGCTCAATCCCGCGGGCGGCCCTGCCGTGCAGGCCGTCATCCAGCCGGAAGGCGCCCGCTGGAGGCTCCGGCCCCTGGAGGGGATGGTCATCCGCCGTGAAGGCGAGATGCTGCCTCTCGCCGGCATCCTTCTCGAGGACGGCGATGCGGTGGCGCTGGGGACCTGGGAGGTCCGGTTTTCCTCGCGCTTTCCAGGTCTGGACCAGGAGCGCTTCCTGGAGACCTCAGGTCCGTTGCCGCTGCCTGCGGGCGCCGCGGCTGCCGCGCCGCTAAGGTGGATCGCGGGTCTGGCCCAGCGGCTCGAGCAGGGCCTCCTCGCCCAGGAGGACCCCACCGCGCTGGCGCAACGCCTGCTGGAAGAAGCCTGTTCCTTTCTTGCGGCGGATGGCGGCCTCCATCTCCGGCAGGCGGCCCATGCGCCCTGGCGGGCCGTGCACCGCGTGGGGCTGGCCGTCGAGGACCGCGAGCCCGCGCATTCACTGGTGGCGCACGCGCTGAAGGACCGGGTCAGCCTCCTCTCCAACGATCCGTGGCTGGACCCGCGCGCTATCCCAGCCGCGCCGGGCGGGCCGACGATGGGGCCCATCCTGGTGGCGCCCGTGCTGCTGGACGAAGACACGGAGGGCGGTGCCGAAGGCGCCTTCGTGCTCTTCCGGCGTCCGGGCGGGGCGGGGTTCCGGGCGCCGGATCTGAGCCTGCTTCGCAGCGCGGCGGATCTCGCCGCGCTGGCGCACCGCCTCAGCCTCGTCCAGCGGCGCCTGCTCTCCCAGGCCGAACTGGAAAGCCAGCTCGTCCATCTCCGCCGCGAACTTGAGCGGCAGGATGACCGCCAGGGCCGTCTGCTCGCCTCCCTCGGCGGCGCGCTCGCGCGAGCGCAGGCCATGTTGCGCCGGCTCGAAGGCACGCCCGCGGCCGCGCTGGGACGCCAGTTGACGAGCATGTCCCGCCTCCTGGATGAAGGCCAATCCACGGATCCCGGCCTTGCGCCCCCGCCCGGCCGCGCGCGGACGCTTGCAGAGATCCAGCTGGAGATCATGGAGACCTGGACCGACTTTGCCGTGGCGCTGGACCTGGTCATCGAGAACGGGGCCGCGCCGGAAGGGGAAGTGTGGCTAGGCGGCGGCCCGGTGATGGAGGCCCTGCACGGCCTCCTGGACGCGTTGCTCCTCCATCTTCCGGCCGGCACGACGATCCCCATCAGCTGGAAACAGGAGCCGGGCCGCTGGTCGCTTGAGTTCTCCTTGCCGCGGGGCACCGGCCGCGTGAGCGCGGATTCCTGGAGCCGAGGCGTGCTGGCCACGGCGGGCCTTGATTGGCGCTGGAGTGACGGCCGGCTGAGTCTCACCTTCCGCGAAGCGCCTGGTCTCGAACTGGCGCCGCCGGACAGGCCCATGCTGGGACTCGTCACAGAGGATCTCAGCCTCATGGGGCTCTTCCAGGGCGCGGCGGACGCGGGGGACCTCCTCCTCTTCCCACTGGAGGAGGAGCCCCCCGCGCCGCCCCTGCCCATGTTCGAAGTCGTCGTGGTGGACGCCCGCGGCGTGAAGGATGTGGTGGCCTGCCTCCGCACATACCGCGCCCACCCCAATTTCGCTACGACCCCCGTGCTGGTGGTCCGCGCGCGTGAGCTGGACGGCCCCGAGCTGCTGGCCGCGGGCGCCACGGACTGGCTGGCGGACGCGCTGAAGTGGGAATCGCTCCACCACCGCCTCCAGTCGCTCCGCCGCCACCGCGACCTGCAGAAGAAGGGCAGGGCCTCCGAGCGCCTGGAGACCGTGCGCCAGATGGCCGGCACGCTCAAGCACGAGATCAACAACCCGCTGGCCGTCATCTCGCTCCAGACCGAGCTGCTCCAGCGCAAATTCCCGGACGAGCCCAAGCTCGCCAAGATCTCGGACCAGGTGCAGCGCATCCAGGCCCTCATGCAGGTGCTCCAGCAGATGCGCGAGCCAGGCGATGAGGACTATCCCGGCGGGACGAACATCCTGAAGCTGTGAAGAGGCGGCGCGAAAAATCCGGATGAATCCGGAAGCCGGACACGAGAGAGTTGGAGACGAGATTTCCTATGCCGCCTCCGCTTCCCCCAAAACCGAACTTTCTCATCATCGGCGCAGCTAAAGCCGCGACGACATCGCTGGCCTCGCTTCTGGATCTCCATCCGGAAGCGGCCATCGTGCGCCCCAAAGAGCCGCACTTCTTCTCCCTCGACATTCAATACAGGCATGGATGGGAGGCCTACCTCCGCCTTTATGAACACTGCCGAGGAGAGAAGGCCGTCGGGGACGCCTCCACCTCCTATTCGAGGATCCGGTACCACCGGGAAACGATTCCCCGCATCCAGCGGCACATGCCTGGCGCGAAGATCATCTACATGGTCCGGCATCCGATCGAGCGGATGGAGTCGGCCTACGCGGAGCACCGGACCACGCCGGGGGGGGGCTCGTTCGCATCCATCAACGACGCAGTCCGGCGGCAGCCCATGATACTCGACTCCAGCCGCTACTGGGAGGTGTTCGACGCCTACCGGAACGCCTTCGGGGAGTCCAACATCAAGGTCGTCTGGTTCGAGGAGTATGCCTCCCGGACCATGGCCGTCTTCCAGGATGTCTGCCGCTTTCTGGAAATCGACGAGACCTTCGTCCCCGACCTCACGCTGCAGCGCGTCAATGAGCGACGGGTCGCGGAGCTGGACATGGCCTGGGACGCGGAACTCCGGCGGCAGGTCGTGGCAGCCCTGCGTGAGGACAATCTGCGCTTCCTGGCCCATTTTGGGCGGCCCGAAAACCATTGGGGCGGCGTGTTCCGCGATCGGTGACGCGCCTGGGGTGGGAGCAGTTTGACGGAAGGCAGGAACGGGGGCCGATCGCCGCCCTGGCGAAGACCCGCTGCAAGTTCTTCGTCGTCACGGACTGATTCGACTGAAGAGGCCCGCTCTCGCGGGCCTCTTCAGTCGGCATTGAAGTCTCTACATGTGGGCGATGATGTTGTCGCCGAAGGCGGAACACTTGATCTCTGTGGCGCCTTCCATCTGGCGCGCGAAGTCGTAGGTGACTTGCTTGCTCGCGATGGCGCCGTCCATGCCCTTGAGGATGAGGTCGGCTGCCTCGGTCCAGCCCAGGTAGCGCAGCATCATCTCGCCGCTGAGCACGACGGAGCCGGGGTTCACCTTGTCAAGGTTGGCGTACTTGGGGGCGGTTCCGTGCGTGGCCTCGAACACCGCGTGGCCTGTCACATAGTTGATGTTGCCGCCGGGGGCGATGCCGATGCCGCCCACCTGGGCCGCGAGCGCGTCACTGAGGTAGTCGCCGTTCAGGTTCAGGGTGGCGATCACATCGAACTCATCGGGCCGGGTGAGCACCTGCTGGAGCGTGATGTCGGCGATGGCGTCCTTGATGACGAGGCCGCCGGGCAGCTTGCACCAGGGTCCACCGTCGATCTCCACGGCGCCGAACTCGCTCTTGGCGAGCTCATAGCCCCACTTCATGAAACCGCCTTCCGTGAACTTCATGATGTTGCCCTTGTGGACAAGCGTCACGGACTTGCGGTTGTTGGCGATGGCGTACTGGATGGCGGCGCGCACGAGGCGCTCCGTGCCTTCCTTGGAGACGGGCTTGATGCCG
>Ga0210400_10004890_pt1 | contig 11489 bp, 10 predicted proteins | sample IncBWH26MmetaG_FD_155456 | JGI IMG/M metagenome (GOLD analysis project Ga0210400, IMG submission 155456) | Forest soil microbial communities from Barre Woods Harvard Forest LTER site, Petersham, Massachusetts, United States - Inc-BW-H-26-M | ecosystem: Environmental > Terrestrial > Soil >...
GTATCTCGGGGCGGTGTCCGGTGTGGACGGGTGGGCGTGGGAGCGTGTCGACCGGCTGGCGGTGCGTGGGTATATGGCGCACCTCACCAAGCGGGGGATCGGCAAGCGGTCGATCGCGCGGGCGTTGTCGGCGGTGCGCACGTTCTATCGGTACCTGCAGGTCAATGAGATTGTCGATACGAATCCGGGGCGGGCGGTCGGGACGCCCAAGATCGACAAGTATCTGCCGACGTATCTGGATCGCGGGCAGATCGATACGGTGATGGGGTCGGCGGAGGATCGGCTTCGCGCGGGAGCCGGTGATCCGGTGCGCGCGGCCCGGGATCTGGCGTTGCTGGAGCTCCTGTACTCGACCGGGATGCGGGTGTCGGAGATTCATGGGCTCAACTGGGCCGACATCGATCTCTTGTCGGAGCAGGTGAAGGTCCGTGGCAAAGGGCGGAAGGAGCGCATCGTGCCGCTCGGGGGGCACGCGGGGTTGGCGCTCAGGAACTATCGCGCCAAGCGGGAGTCGGTGCCTGGGAAGAGCGATCGCACGGCCGTGTTTGTGAACGTGCGGGGTGGGCGGTTGAGCGTGTCGGGGATTCAGCGGATCGTGAAGGGTGTGCTGGGAGAAGTCGATCAGCGTGGTGGGCTCAGTGTGCACTCCATGCGGCATACGTTTGCCACGCACATGCTCGATGCTGGCGCCGATTTGCGGGCCGTGCAGGAGTTGCTCGGGCATGCGTCGGTGTCGACGACGCAGATCTACACGCATACGAGTGTGGAGCGGCTCAAGCGTGTGTATGAGAAGGCGCATCCGCGGGCCAAGTGATCAGAAGGCAATGTGGAGCCATTCGCGGACCAGATTGACGCGTTGATCGCCAGCGCGGTCGCGGCGAATTGATATCCCTTGACGGGATCGTGGGGGCCGGGGCGCCAGGCCATCGCGGTGTAGCCACCCGCGAGCGCGCCGATGGGCTGGGGATGCTGCTACTTTTATGCGATGCACTCCAGTCCTACGATTTATGCGACGACGATCCTCTCCGTGCGCCGCAATGGCCAGCTCGCCTTGGGTGGCGACGGCCAGGTGACGGTTGGCGACACCGTGATGAAATCCAACGCGCAGAAGGTCCGCGCCCTCCGCGGGGGGAAGCTCCTGGCGGGGTTTGCGGGTGCGGCGGCCGATGCGTTTACGCTGTTCGAGAAGTTCGAGGAGAAGCTCGAGCGGTTTCCCGGGAACATGCCGCGCGCGGCGGTCGAGCTCGCCAAGGATTGGCGGAGCGACCGCGTGCTGCGGCGGCTCGAGGCGCTGCTCGCGGTTGCCGACAAGGACCACGGGTTTGTGATCTCGGGCACCGGCGACATCATCGAGCCCGATGATGGGATCCTGGCCATTGGCTCGGGTGGGTCCTACGCATTGGCGGCGGCGCGGGCGCTCAAGGACAACACCACGCTCGATGCGGCCACGGTCGTCAGGCGCTCGCTCGAGATCGCGGCCGAGATCTGCATCTACACGAATTCCAACATTACCGTCTTAGAACCGACCTAGATGTCTTCGAAGCATACGCAACAAGCGCTGGCCAAGCTCGCCGACCTGACGCCGCGGCAGATTGTCGCGGAGCTCAATCGCTATATCGTCGGGCAGGGCGACGCCAAGAAGGCCGTGGCCATCGCGCTCCGCAACCGGTGGCGCCGGCAACGGGCGCCGGAGGCGATCCGCGAGGAGATCTCGCCCAACAACATCATCCTCATCGGCCCGACTGGGGTGGGGAAAACCGAGATCGCGCGTCGTTTGGCCAAGTTGGCGGGGGCGCCGTTCATCAAGGTCGAGGCGTCCAAGTTCACCGAGGTCGGGTACGTCGGCCGCGATGTCGAGGGGATGGTGCGCGACCTGGTCGAGAGTGCGATGGACATGGTACGGACCGAGCGCGAGACCGAGGTCGAGGATCTGGCCAACGAGCGGGTCGACGAGCGGTTGCTCGATCTCCTGCTGCCGCCGCCGGCCCCGGAGCCGGCCAAGACCGAGCCGGCGCGGGCGGAGGCGACGGTGGGCGCGCCTGCCGGTGGACCCGCGGCGGTGTTCGTGGTCTCGCCGAGTGGCGGCGTGACGCAGGAGCGCGACGACAATGGCGACGCGTCGACGGCGCGCTACCAGCGGACGCGGGAGAAGCTGCGCCAGCTGCTGCTCGACGGACAGCTCGAGGGGCGGGAGGTGGAGGTCGAGGTCACGCAGCATGGGCCGCAGATGTTCGACATGATGGTGCCGCAGGGGGCGCCGGAGGGGATGGAGAACTTCACCGAGATGCTCCAGGACATGCTGCCCAAGCGGAAGAAGAAGCGGAGCGTGAAGGTCTCCGAGGCGCGGCGGATTCTGCTGGAGCAGGAGTTGGACAAGCTGATCGACACGGAAGACGTCACGGCCGATGCGCTCGAGCGGGTGGAGAAGCTGGGCATCATCTTCCTCGACGAGATCGACAAGATCGCCGGGGAGCGCGGGCCGACCGGAGGCGGCGGACCGGACGTGTCACGCGAGGGGGTGCAGCGCGATCTCCTGCCGATCGTCGAAGGGTCCAACGTGCAGACCAAGTATGGGCTGGTGAAGACCGACCACGTGCTGTTCATTGCGGCGGGGGCGTTTCATGTTGCCAAGCCGAGTGACTTGATTCCCGAGTTGCAGGGGCGGTTTCCGATCCGGGTCGAGCTCAAGCCGCTCACCGAAGAAGATTTCGTGCGTATCATGACCGAGCCGGAGAATGCGTTGACCAAGCAGTATGCGGCTCTGGTGGCTGCCGAGGGGGCGTCGTTGACGTTCACCGAGGATGGGATCGCCGAGGTGGCGCGGACGGCGGCGCAGGTCAATGACCGCATGGAGAACATCGGGGCGCGGCGGTTGCATACGGTCATGACGACGTTGCTCGAAGACTTGATGTACGAGCTGCCGGATCGAGGGACTGATCCCGTGGTTGTCGACGCGGCGATGGTGCGCGACCGGCTCAAGGCTGTCGTCGAGGATGAGGACCTCCGCAAATACATCCTGTGACGCACCGGGATTTCCTAGCGATCCCGGACTTCACGTGTCCGGAGCTGATCTCATTACTCGACCTCGCCGAGCGGATGCGGCGGGGCGAGTACACGGCCCGGCCCCTCGCGGGCAAGTCGCTGGCGATGATCTTCATGAAGTCATCGACGCGCACGCGGGTCTCATTCGAAGTCGGGACCTGGCAACTGGGCGGCCAGGCGGTGTTCATGTCGCCGCGCGATGTCCAACTGGGCCGTGGGGAGCCGATTGCCGATACGGCCCGTGTCCTGTCGCGCTACGTGCACGGCATCATGATCCGCACCTTCGCCCACGCCGACGTCGAGGAGCTGGCGCGCTACGCCACGGTGCCGGTAATCAACGGGCTGACCGACTGGCTGCACCCCTGTCAGGTCCTGGCCGACGTGCTCACCGTGCGTCAAGCGTTCGGCGGGTGGGACGGCAAGGTCGTGGCCTGGGTCGGCGACGGCAACAACATGGCCAACTCCTGGATCAACGCCGCCTACCGGCTCGGGTTCACGCTGCGTCTGGCCTGCCCGGAGGGGTACGACCCCGATCCGGCGCTCGTGCGGCGCGCGCAGCAGGAAGCCGACGTGCGCGTCGTGCGCGATCCCGCGGAGGCCGTGGCCGGGGCGCACGTGGTCAACACCGACGTGTGGGCGTCCATGGGGCAGGAAGAGGAGCAGGCCGCGCGGGAGAAGGCGTTCGCCGGCTACACGATCGACGCCGGGCTCATGGCGCGCGCCGCGCGGGAGGCGATTTTTCTCCACTGCCTGCCCGCGCACCGGGGTGAGGAAGTGTCGGCCGATGTGATCGACGGACCGCAGAGTCGCGTGTGGGATGAAGCCGAGAATCGGCTCCACGTCCAGAAGGCTATCATGGCCGTGCTCATGGGAGGAGAAGCATTATGAGGGACGCTTCGTGATCGACACGGGTACTCTGGCTCCCGACTTTTCGGTTGCCGCTGACGATGGATCGACGGTTTCCCTGGCCGCGCTGCGCGGCAAGTCGGTCGTCCTCTACTTTTACCCCAAGGACGACACGTCGGGGTGCACGACGGAGGCGTGCGAGCTGCGCGACGCCTTCCCCCGGTTCACGACGGCCAACGCCGTCATCCTCGGCGTGAGCCCGGACAGCGTGGCGTCGCACCAGAAGTTCAAGAAGAAGTTCGCGCTGCCGTTCACGTTGCTCGCCGACACGGACCATGCGCTTGCCGAGTCGTATGGGGTGTGGAAACAGAAGAGTATGTATGGGCGCAAATACTGGGGCGTCGAGCGGACGACGTTCGTGATCGATCCGACCGGGCGCGTGGCGCGGGTGTTCGAGAAGGTGAAGCCGGCGGGTCATGCGAGTGAAGTCGCGGAGGCGATTGACGCGCTGTGAGATAGCGCACAGATGACACCGGCTCGCCCCATTGTGAGCCAGCTCTCATAAGATTTGTGTGGGGAGCCCCGAATGGGGCGCTCAAGTCAAGTGCCAGCGGGGCCGTGCGTTACGTGCACGGCCCCGCGTCGTTTTGTGTGACGCGTCAGGCCAGAGGCGTGACAGTGGGGATTTCGGGAGTCCCTAGGTTCTATCGCGTATACACGGGTCCGCTCGGGCCCCGTCGTATCTCTTGCCTGGTGTGGATATATGAAACGCTGGCAGACATCGATGCAAGGTCGCGACGGGCGGGCGGGGTTCACGCTGATCGAGATGCTCATCGTCATCACGATGATCGCGATCATCACGGCGTTCTCGCTGCCCAAGATCGACTACACGCAGTTCCGGCTCGATGCCGGCATGCGCACCATGCGGGTCGCGCTGCAGCGTGGGCAGTCGTTCGCGGTTTCGTCACAGCGCCAGACGCTGGTGGGGATCGATCTGATCGGGAAGCACCGGGTGTGCGTCCTCGAAGATGCCGACAACAACGGCACGTACACCGTTGGCGAGCACTGGACGATGTATTCGATGCAGGATGGGGTGCAGTTTGGGAAGCCGACGTCGAGCGGGACCTGGTCGGGTGCGTTGCCCGTGAGCGGGCCGCTGACGGCTACGACGACGGTGACCTTCACCTGCAACCCCAGCGATCTCACCGTCTACACCGGTGTCGTCTTTCGCGCCGACGGCGCGGTGAGCTCACCGGCGCAGTTCTACATCACGACCCTGCGCAATGTCTTGTCCGGCAACGGCAAGCCTGGTGATTGGCGTGGCGTCGATCTCGAGCAGGCGACGGGGAAAGTGACACCGTACAAGCTACCGTCCACTGGGGGAACCGTATGGAACGCCGCAGGCTTCTGAACCGCCGGTCGGCGGCCGACATGGGTGTCTCTGGTCGGACCCGGGACGGCATGACGCTCATCGAGTGCATGGTCGCGCTGGTGATTCTCTCCGGCTCGCTCCTGGCGCTTGGCAACTTCATGGGCAAGTACACGCACACGACGACGATGACCGCGGCGTCGGCCGTGGCGCTCGATCTGGCGACCAACCGGATCGACTCGGCCCGGCACGCGCAGATCTACGCGAACATTCCGACGATGTTCCCGGCCTCGGAGACGATCGCCGAGGGGACGGGGACCAGCTTTACGCGCACGACGACGGTCAAGCACATCGGTGGCGGCCCTGCCGACACGCTCGACGTCATGGTGGTGACGGTCAAGGTGGCGCCGGCTGATAGTAGCGGGCAGACGATCAAGAAAACCCTCATCATCCAGAACTTCTGATGCGACACTTCCGAGGGAACGTCCCCATGCGCGCGCGACGCGCCGGGTTCACGCTCGCCGAAGTAATCATCTCGATGACGCTGCTGGCGATCATCGGCGCGGCGGCGGTGCCCTTCTATCTCCGGTCCCTGCGGTCGGTCGCGGCCACGGCGGGGCAGCAGGACGCGCAGCAGGCAGCGTCGTTCTCGCTCGACTTCGTGAACCACGATCTGCGGTTGGCCGGGCAGGGCGTCGTGAATGGACAGCCGGCGATCGTGCAGATGCATGACTCGGCGGTCACGTTCAACGCCAACCTGGTGACCCGCGACACGAGCGCGGCGACGACGGGGGCATACGTCGATCCCAGCGTGAACGACTCGTTGGCGATGGGCATGATGTCGACGAAGACGGTCAAGTTGCCGTTGACGACGCAGTTGTATCCGCTCACGACGTACTACCAGACGGCGGGGGTGTTGAGCGACGCCGAGACGATCAGCTTCTGGGTGGCGAAGGATACCACCACTGGGGCGGTGTCGGGCACCTATGCGCTCTATCGGCGGGTGAACACCAACGCGCCGCAGCTGGTGGCGCGTGACATCGTCTTCCGTGGGGCCGGGACGGATCCGGCGCCGTTCCAGTACTTCGTGGCCGATCCGAACTTTCCGAACGCGGTGGTGCCGGTCAAGTCGGTCACGACGCCCCATCCGTATCCGTTCCCACTCAACTGGACGACGGGCATTGGGAACGACACGCTGCTGGAAAACATCATCACGGTTCGCATGTCGTTGACGTTCCAGTACACGAACCCGATCACGAAGAAGATCACGTACCGCACGGTCAACGAGGACATCCCGTTGGAGAACGGCGGGCTGCCCAACTATTCGGCGTGCCCCGGTCCACCGGCCCCGCCGACGGGGATGCAGCAGTACGTCGCGACGGCGAATACGTCCGCGGCGAAGGACTCGGTGATCGTCTCGTGGAACAAGTCCACCGACGAGGCGGGCGGCTTCAAGAACGTGCGCTTCTACATGGTGTATCGGAAGCTGGACACCGCCACCACGTGGGGGACCGTGCTCTCCACGCTCACGGCGTTCGATAGCACGCGCGATACCCTGCTGGACTATCCGCCGCTCCTGACGGCGCCGCGCTACTACATCTACGGCGTGGTGGCCGAGAACTGTACGCCGCAGGTGTCGACGGTGCTGCAGACGACCACGCCGATCTTTCCGAACCCATGATGAGGCCAACACCCATGACTCCCATGCGACGGCCCGCGGCGCAGGACGGAGCGCGCCGCGGCAACGCGGTGATTCTCGTCCTGATGCTGACGTTCGCGCTCGCGGCGCTGGCGGCCTCGGCGATCATGCTGAGCTCGGGCGCGCGGAACGTGGCCAAGTTCCACAATACCGAACAGGATCTCCGGTACACGGCGGATGCCGGGTTGACGCTCGGGGTCAGTGACCTCGAGAACAACCCGTACCGCCTGCCATCGAGCGGGTATATCCAGCTGGCGACGAATACGCCGATGTTGGCGGCCGACTCGACGCCGGTGCCCGGGATGACCTACAACACGTGGGCCGGGCCGACCGGCTCGGCGTCGCGGCAGTTAGGGCGGTTCGTGACGGTCGTGACGCAGGCTAACGACACGATGCACAAGCGGTCGTTCGTGCGGCGCGAGGAGTTTGTCGAGGAGACGTTCGCCAAGTTTGCTTACTATTCGGAGCAGGAGAACGGGATCTGCTTCGGGTCGGGCGACCGGTTGACAGGGCCGATCTTCTCGAACTCGGCGATCTCGTCGTGCAGCGGGCAGAAGGCCGAGTTCATGGACTCGGTGGAGACGGCGTCGACGTTTACCAATGGGAACCCGAGCATCGATACGCTGTACAAGCCGCCCGCCCGACAGAACATGGCGCCGATCAACCTGCCGAGCACGTCGAAGCTCGTGACGTTGTTCACGTTGGCGGGGACGGGGTCGACGTTGTTCGATGCCGGGTATACGCAGAACGCGCAGACCGATTCGACCGCGAAGGTCAAACAACGGCTCGAGTTTGTGGCGTATCGCGTCCACACGACGGACCCTGATTCGACGGTGCCGGGGTCTGGGTTTGTGCGGTACTACGCGGTGGACCGGTCAGGCGTGTTCATGAACACCTACTACACGACCGCGGCCAAGCAGGACTCGGCGCAGTCGAGCTATTTGCGCGCTGGGCTGGAACATCGGCCCGACCCGAAGAACTGCGGCGATTGGCACTACGTACGGACTGAGAATCCTGCCACCGGCGCCACGGGGTACGAGTGGGAGTTCTTCCCAGCGTGGGCCCACGGCGAGTCGTGGTTTCAGAAAATTCTGCTCCTCGGTGACGCGGAGAACACAATATCATTTCCAACGGGCGCCGCGCAGTATTACCCGACCACCGGCTCGCAGGACACGACGTGGACCAAGGTGAGCGCCACGAACAGTCCCGGCTGGCAAGGGTTCATGAACATCTTGCGCTACGGGCAGGCAGGGCATTCGAACATTCCCACCAAGCCCGGCCCGACCTACACGTGGTGGCCGGCGGCGGGGACGCAGCCAACCGCGACGTGCTACCCAGGCGGTGATCCGCACCTCGCGGCGGTGGAGCGAATGGGACCGATTCAGGCTGGATTGCCTGGCTACGTCTCGCCCGCGGCACCTCGTGCCAACTCGCCGGAGACGGTGACCAGCTACCAATGGATGAAGGGCGGCACCGATACGACATGGACGCCAGCGGGGACGCTCGGCCACTGGGTGATCTATCCCGCGACGATTGCGGCGTTCACGCCGACGTTCAAGGCCGCGCACCCGGATTACGCATACCTCTTCCCGACCGACACGATCCTGAACTCGAACTTCAAGGGTGTGATCGCCGTCTATGGCTCCGTCGGCATCAGCGGCAACGTGAACGGCCACGTCACCGTGTACACCGACGGGTCCGCGGCGCTGATCGACAACCTGCGTCTCACGACGTCGACTGGCGACACGACCTGCCAGCATGGGATGGGGATCGTGGCGGGACAGTACATCCTGCCGGCCGACAACGCGATCAACCTGGAACAGCACGTCCAAAAGGCCACGGCGGTGCCGGCAGCGCCGGATATCTACGTGTCGCTCCGGCAGATCCACGGCGGACCCATCGCCAACGATCTGTACGTCCAGTCGACCGTCATGGCACTCAAGTCCTGGGGCGCCGAGTCGCTGTCGCCGGACTCCACGTATGACGCCGCGGGCTTGGCGAACGTCGGTGGGGCCGGCACGAGTAGTGGGCCGGCGCAGTGTCTTGGCTCGTACTACGTCCGAGGCTGTGTCTTCGTGTTTGGGAGCATCATCCAGCAAGGCCGCGTGACGATCAACGGCTGCGGCGGTACGCAAACGGGGTTGTCAAGCAACAACTACAACAGCGGCTGGGGCTGTGGGTACGCGAAGCAGTACACGTACGACCAGTGCGCCGTCGTGAACCCGCTCCCGTACTTCCCAACCACGGGTCGATACGCGGTGAACAAGTACTACGAGGATGACCCCACCAAGTTCGACGTCGCGGCACTCTTCAAGGCGCTGGCGCCACCGCCCTGATCGGACGTGGTGTGCACACACACGTGCATAACAGCGCCCGGGCTTCGGTCCGGGCGCTGTTTTTTTGTTGGGAGCCCGCGATATTGCGCAGGCGTATGCGCATTGCCGTATTGACAGTCTCCGACGCCGGCGCGCGCGGCGAGCGAGCGGACACGTCCGGCGACGCCGCCGTGGTCTGGGCCGCGGCCCATGCCCATGTCGTGGCGGCGCGCGGGCTCGTGCCCGACGACTCGGCGGCCATCGTGGCCCAGCTCGTCGCGTGGTGCGACGACGACGTGGCCGACCTGGTGCTGACGACCGGGGGGACGGGGTTGGCGCATCGTGATGTCACGCCGGAAGCGACGCGGGCGGTGCTCGAGCGCGAGGCGCCTGGGATCGCCGAGCGGATACGGGTGACGATGCTGGAACGGTTTCCACGAGCAGCGCTGGCGCGCGGGGTGGCAGGGGTGCGGCATCGCACGCTTATCATTAACATGCCGGGCTCGTCGGGCGGCGTGCGCGATGCACTGGCCGCGCTCGATCCGATCGTCGAGCACGCGGTCGACATCGTGCGGGGCGCCGTGACCGAGCATTCGGGCCCGCGAGCGGGTACGACCGGCTGATGCGGGTCCTGCTGACCCTCACGGATGTCGAGCCGGCGGTGCGGATCAACGCCGCCCTCGAGCAGTCCGGCGCCGAGACCGACGTCGTGTCGCCGCTCGACGACGTGCGGGCGGCCGTGCGCCGGTTCAAGCCCGATGTGTTTGTGCTGTCTGGCGCGCTGCTCGACGCGCAGAACGTCGCGCTGGTGCGCGAGGCCCTGTGGGATGGGGTGCCCGTGGTCGGACTCTCCGACGTCGGCGACGACGCGATGACGTCGCGGCTCCGGATCATGGGATACTCGGAGGTCTACACCAAGCCGGTCTCACCGGGCGACGTCGTGGCCGGGATCCGGCGGCTGGCCGATCGGCAGGCGTTGGCGCGGCTCACGGGGCTCTACGGTGAGTCCGAGGCGATCCGCGAGGTGCTGGTCAGAGTCGAGCAGATGGCGCCGGTGTCGAGCACGGTGCTCGTCGAGGGGGAGAGTGGCACCGGGAAGGAGCTCGTCGCACGCGCGATGCACGTGCTGGGGCCCCGGCGGGGGAAGCCGTTCATTGCGGTCAACGTGGGCGCATTGCCAGACACGCTCGTGGAAAGCGAGTTGTTTGGGCACGAGAAGGGGGCGTTCACGGGCGCCGCCGAGCGTCGGATCGGGCGGTTCGAACTCGCCGACACGGGGACGTTGTTTCTCGATGAGGTCGGGGAGATCGCGCCGGCGACGCAGGTCAAGCTGCTGCGCGTGCTCGAGGAGCGCGAGCTCACGCGGGTTGGCGGGACGCAGCCGATCCGGGTCGACGTGCGCGTGGTCGCGGCGACCAACCAGTCGTTACGCGACGCGGTCGAGCAGGGGGCGTTTCGGTCCGATCTCTACTATCGGTTGAACGTGTTGTCGATCTATCTGCCGCCGCTCCGTGAGCGGAAGGCCGATATCCCGATTCTGGTGCGGCGGTTCATCCAGGAGTTTTCGGCGCAGCACGATCGGCCGTTCCATGGGATTTCGGCGGAGGCGTTACAGCTCCTGGTCGACTATCCCTGGCCGGGGAACGTGCGTGAGCTGCGCAATCTGGTCGAGAGCATGGTCGTATTGGCGCCGGGCCATGAGATCGGGCCGGCGGACATCCCGCGGCAGATCCGCGAGGGGGCGGGGCGGTTGTTGCCGGTGCCCATGTCGGCGATGGTGCGTGGAGGTCGTGACGGCGGGGGGGTCGACGGGCGGGAGATGGAGTTGGTGATCCGGTCGTTGGTTGATCTCAAGCTCCAGGTGGAGGAGCTGCGGCGTCGGATCGACGAGGAGCGGGTTGGCGGGGGTGGGGGCGGGTGGATCGGTGAGCCCGCGCGGGAGCTGCGTAGCGGGCCCGGGCTTGGCGCAGGAGGCATTGGAATCGAACCCCCAGGGGCTGCGGCACCCCCCAACGTGGTGACGATCACGCCGGGGATGACGATGGCCGCGATCGAGCGGGCGGCGATCGAGGCGGCGTTGAAGGAGACGCGTGGGAACCGAAGAAAGGCCGCAGAGATGTTGGGGATCGGGGAACGGACGTTGTATCGCAAATTGCGAGAGTACCAGATTCCGGATCCGACTGCAGTGGATGCGACTGGTGTTCTTGATTAAACAAGA
>Ga0210400_10004891_pt1 | contig 11488 bp, 13 predicted proteins | sample IncBWH26MmetaG_FD_155456 | JGI IMG/M metagenome (GOLD analysis project Ga0210400, IMG submission 155456) | Forest soil microbial communities from Barre Woods Harvard Forest LTER site, Petersham, Massachusetts, United States - Inc-BW-H-26-M | ecosystem: Environmental > Terrestrial > Soil >...
GGCGCGCAAAATCCAGCAACTCGGCCTGGGCCCAGCGAATGGCGGCGGCGTCGTCCTCGAGGCGTCTCTTCAGCGGCTCGAGACGGTTGTCCGGCAATGCGTTGAGCCGGCGCTTCGAGGGGGCGTGGCGGAGATCGAGGTTGTAGGTCTTCATCGCGGTCTTCATGGGAGGCTCGAAGGTTCAGGCAGTTTCGGTGAGTCGTGTGCGATTAGCTTGGACACGCCTGCGATAGAGCGCCAGCGTGCGGGCAGGAGCGAGATGAGGTTCTCCGGTCAACAGGCTACCCGCGATCACGAAGTGGGCGTCCAGAGCGGCCTCGGCCTTTTCGCTGATCATTCGGCATAGTTCCGCCAGGGCGTCGGCGCCCCCGCGCCCGGCGACCGCCAGGCGCAGCCCGATCACGTGGCCCGCTTCATGGCCCAGGTGGGCGGCGTCGGCGGAGAGGTCGAGCCAAACGTTCCAGGGGGCGTCCATCAGCAATCCTTTCCAGCGTCGCAACCCTACTAGCGGCGCATGGGAACGAATATGCTGCGCTGCAGCATCCTGCGCAACCCTCCAGGGCCGGCATTTGCAAATGTTGGCAATGTGACGCAGACCGAGGTGTCCACCGGCGTTATAACCCCCTCATGGCCGAAGCCTTCTCCTCCCACGCACTTCCCCTGAGCAAGGCCGAACGCTACGACGCCCTGCGGGTCGAGATCGGATCGGTCCTGAATGGGGAGGCGAATCGCGTCGCGCGGATGGCCACGGTGGCCTCCATGCTGGCCACCGCGTTCGACACCTACCTGTGGACGGGCTTCTATGTCGTCGATCCCGAACGCCCTCGCGAACTCGTGGTCGGACCGTACCAGGGGACACTCGGCTGCCTGCGCATCCGTTTCGGCCAAGGCGTCTGCGGAGCGGCGGCGGCGGACTCGCGAACGGTGGTCGTCGCGGACGTGGACGCCTTCCCGGGCCACATCGCCTGCGACTCTCGGTCGCGCAGCGAAATCGTGGTCCCGGTGCTGGACGCGCGCGGCGAATTGATCGCCGTCCTGGACGTGGACAGCGCCGAGCCCGCCGCGTTCGATGCGGTTGACCGCGTGGGTCTGGAGGCGATCGTCTTGCAAGTGTTCGCCGGCTAGTCGCGAGGGCCTGAAGACTTCCTTCGGAAGTCTTCAGGCCCTACCTTTTTGATTCCAGAGCACGATTCAGACATGAGCCGATGCCAACTCATGTCATCGTGCTCCAGGGATCAGTTTCGACGCGAAATAGCCCGCGGTGGCGCCGGAGGCGGTGAGGAAGGTTCCCCAGCAGAGGTCGAGCACGGTGATCTTCGTCGCCCAGACGACGAGCGTCGCCTGATTGGTCAGGTCATAGGTCGCGTAGCAAAAGAATCCGAGCAACGCGCCCATGATCGTGGCGTCGCGCCAACGCCTGCTTCGTATCGCCGGAGCCACGGCGAAAACCACGACGCCGACCAGATAAATCACGTAAAACAGAATAGCCGGCGCCAAGCGAGGGCTGGTGGCCAGCAGTTGGCCCAACGTGGGCCTATAGAGGGTCGCATTGGTCGTGGTGAGCCATATGGCGTCGAGACCCGCGAAGACCAGACCCGCTCCGACCCAGGCGACGGCGTAACGCAGCATCGGGACCCCCTCCCCAGAGCCGATGACATTTCACGGAAACGTCTGGCTCAAGCTCTACACTCTGAATCCAGAGCAGAATTCAGGCAGGGATCGGTTTCAGACAAAAGTGGCTGACACCCCACACCTCGCCTCGACTGTCGCCGAACAGACCCGCCGTCGCCAGGAAAAAGATTCGCCAGCGACGCTTCCAGAGCGCGACGTCGGACCCGTAAACCTTGCGGAAGATCCGATCTATGGCTGGGGCGTGACGATCGAAGTTCCTCAGCCAGTCGAGGGCGGTGCGCTGATAGTGCTTCCCGCCCCAGCGCCATTCGGCTTCCACGGCGAAGAGTTCGGGGAACTGACGGACGAGGCCGTGGCTGGGCATGATGCCACCCGTGAAGAAGTGCTGGGCGATCCAGTCCTCCTCGTCGTTCATGTCGAAACGATAGGGCGTATCGCGATGGGTGAAGATATGGATGAAAAGCCGTCCGTCCGGGCGCAGCCATCCTCTCACCCGTTCCAACAGCGTCGGCCAGTTGGACATGTGCTCGAACATCTCCACAGACACGACGCGGTCGAAGCGATCGGCCGTCTCGAAGTCGTTCATGTCGCAGGTGATGACGGTCAGGTTTGACAGGCCCCTCTCGGCGGCCATCGTTTCGATGGCGGCGCGCTGCGAGTGGGAATTAGACACGGCCGTGATCCGCGCGGCCGGATAGTGCTCGGCCATCCAAAGGCTCAGCGACCCCCAGCCACAGCCCAGTTCGAGGATCGCCTGGCCGTCGGCGAGCCTGGCGTGTTCGCAGGTCTCGACCAAGGCGCTGTCCTCGGCCTCCGCGAGCGTGGCGACGTCGCTGCCGTAGTAGGCGCTCGAGTATTTCCGCCGCGGTCCCAGCACAAGATCGAAGAACTCGGCGGGAACCTCATAGTGCTGGGCGTTGGCATCCTCGGTGTTTTCGGCGATCGGGCGGGAGCGCATGGCCTCGGCGAACGCGGCCTCGGCGCCGACCGCCTCGCCGCTCAGGCGGCGACGCGCTCGGGCAACCAGGTAGGCGATGCCAAGCCGCGTAACGGCGTCGGGCACGGGCGCGAGTTCCACGGCCCGGCCGGCGGTAGCCGTCAGGCTCATGATACGGCTTCCGCCGCCCGAACGGGAGCGAACCCGCCGCGCGCGACGGGCGCGGAGATCAGTGTGCGCGGGTCGTCTACGAAGGCGGCGACCTCGTCGAGCACGCCTCCGCGACGCCGAAACAGGCCGGACATCGAGGTCAGCAGACTCACGTGACCTAGCCGGGGGTAGATGCGGACTGAAGCCACTCCGCCGTGAGATCGGATGGCGGCGGCCAGACGGGTTGAATTTCCGGGATCGACCGTCCCGTCGCGATCGCCGGCGAGGAGCAGCATAGGCGCCGCATGGCCGTCGACATGGTTGATGGGCTGGGTGTCCGGGCGTTGGTTCTCCGGACCGAAGATGGTCTTCAGCGTCGTGTCCCGCAGTGGCAGGAAGTCGTAGGGACCGGCCAGCCCGACGACGCCGGCCAGGTCCCGGCGCGGATCCAGCCCGACGTCGGCAAGCCAGCGACGATCGAGGGCGAGCATCGCCGCGTTGTAGGCGCCAGCCGAATGCCCGATCAGGAATAGACGGTCCCGATCACCCCCCCAATCGGCGGCATGGCGTTTGGCGAAGGCTACGGCCAGGGCGTTGTCATGCAGAAACGCCGGATAGCGGACCTCGGGATAGACCCGATAGTCGGGAATGACGGTGATGATCCCACGCGACGCCAGTGAGCGGCCGACGAACCGGTAAAGCGCCTTGTCTCCAGATTGCCAGCTGCCGCCGTAGAGGAACACCGCCACGGGAGCGCGCGGATTCGGGTGCTGGGGCGCATAGACATCGAAGTGAGCCCGGCCCCCTGCCGCATAGGCCAGATCGTGCTTCACCTGCACCGCGCCCGGCGACGATAGGGCGAGAATGGTGACCCCCAGCGAAACCAAGAAATTCATCAAATGCCCACGAGCGGTTGAAAGAGCCGTCCCACCCAGTCTCGAGGCACCAGCGCGCCCTCGGCAGCCACCAGACAGACACACTCGCCATCCGACGTGATTCTCGGTTGGTGTTCCACAGCCTCGTCGTTGCAGGCGAAATCGCCAGGGCGGTGAAGCGAGTCGCCGTCGCGGTAGGCCCCTTTCAGCACGCAGATCATTTCAGCGCCGCGGTGGGTATGACGCGGCACGCCCATTCCGGCGGCGATCCCCAGAAGATAGCTGCGCGCTTTGCCTGGACCGCGGGCGACCGGCGCTACCCATACGCCCGGCGCAGCCCAACGCCTGCGGGTGCGCGCAGCCTCGATGACCTCTGGCGCGACGACGATCCAGTCGCTCGGCAGCGCTGGGGCGACCGGCACGGGCGACGGGCGCTCGATTCGGGCCAGCGCGATCGCCAGGGCGTCTGGTTGCAGACGGGCTGGCGCGAGGGCGGCCAACAGCGCCCCGCCCACCTCTTCGGTCTCGGCGACGGCGCGCCGGCAACTTTCGCAAACACCAAGATGGCCGGCTACGACCAGCCGAGCGTTTCGGTTCAGAGCTCCCGTGCCATAGTCCACCAGGAGAGCCGCGGTCGGATGATGCTGCGGTCTCATGGCGCAATCTCCGCGAGCGCGCCGCGCAAGCGGGCCATGGCCAGCCGGAGGCGGGATTTGACGGTGCCGAGCGGCAACCCGAGTTCTCCTGCGATCTCGGAGTGAGCCTTATCGGCAAAGAAGGCGAGGGAAATCACCTGTGCCTGTTCCCGGGGCAGGTTTGCGACGGCGATGCCTATCCGTGTTTTGTCCTCGAGCGCACTGAGCGTTTCGTCTGGCCTCGCGGGCGCGTCATTCGCATCGGACGAATCGGCGGCCATCGCTATGCGGCCGTCGCGGCGCGACAGATCGATCCGCAGATTGCGGGCGATGGTGAATATCCAGGTCGAGGCGGCGGCTCGCCCAGGATCGTACGCCGCGGCCCGCCGCCACACTGTCAGGAGGGTTTCCTGGGCCAGTTCCTCCGCGGCTTCGGGCGCCGTGCCGAGGCGCATGAGGTAACTCTTCACCCGTGGCGCGAAGTGATTGAACAGATAAGCGAACGCGTCACGATCACCGCGCTCCGCGATGCGGACGATGCAACCCGACAAGGTTGTACCATCCGGCCCGGGCGAGCGCGGCGCGCCGGTCATGCGGCCTCCCACGGCCCGTGGACGGGCGGCGGGTCCCGATGTCGTTCGGTGAGCGCCGATAGCGATCGCATTCATGATCCTTCTACGCCATCCGCTAAGCCGCGGATCACCTCGCCGCCATTCAACCGCATTGATCCGGCCGGAACCCTATGGCGTAGACTGGGCGGTGGGGAAATGTCCTTCTTCGCCCCGTTGGGATCAGAGCAAAAGCCCTACACGTGATGATCACCCAAGGCCGCGCAGGCCAAAAGATCGCCGTTGTCGGCGCCGGAATTTCCGGCATGTCAGCCGCATGGCTGCTTTCCCAGGCGCATGATGTGACGCTCTATGAGGCGGCGTCCCGACTGGGGGGACATAGCCATACCGTGGAGGCGCCTTCTCCTCGCGGCCCAGTTCCTGTGGATACGGGGTTCATCGTCTACAACCCGGTAACCTATCCCAACTTGGTCGCTCTGTTCGACCACCTCGGCGTTCCGACGAAACCCTCCAACATGGGATTCGCTGTCAGCCTTGACGCCGGACGCATTGAATACGGCGGTGACAACCTCGCCACCCTCTTTTCCCAGTGGCGCAATCTGCTCAGCCCAAGGTTCTGGTCGATGCTGCTCGACCTGCTCCGGTTCTATCGAGAAGCGCCCGCCCACGCGGATCGCCTTGAGGCCGACCTGACCACTCTTGGCGAGTTTCTCGACAGCCAGGGCTATGGAGCGGCGTTCCAGCGGGATCATATTCTGCCCCAGGCCGCGGCGATCTGGTCGACCTCGGCGCGGGACATCCGCGACTATCCTGCGGCGGCTTTCATTCGCTTCTGCGAGAACCATGGTTTGTTGAAAGTCACTGATCGCCCCGTCTGGCGAACGGTCGATGGCGGGAGCCGAGCCTATGTGGCGCGCCTGACCGCAGCCTATGCCGAGAGGGTGCGTCTGGGCGCGCCGGTCACCAGCGTGAGGCGCGTGCCTGACGGGGTCGTGATCAGGGACGGGCAGGGCGGCATCGAGACCTTTGATCAGGCTGTCATCGCCACCCACGCCAATGACGGTCTCGACCTTCTCGAAACGCCCTTGCCGCCCGAGGCGGCCACCCTCGGCTGTTTCGGGTACAGCCAAAACCTTGCCGTCCTCCACTCGGACGAGAGCCTCATGCCGCGCCGGCGAGGGCTTTGGTCGGCCTGGAACTACATGGGCGCTACGACGTCAGGAGGGGACCGGCGACTTTGTGTGACTTATTGGATGAATCGGCTGCAGGGCCTGCCGGACGACACGCCTCTGTTCGTGACGCTGAACCCGCACCAGCCGCCCGATCCCGAAAAGGTCATCCGATCGGAGGTCTATGAACACCCCCGGTTCAATGCCGCGGCTATCCGCGCCCAGAAGATGCTCTGGTCCCTTCAGGGTGAGGGTGGCGTCTGGTGGTGCGGGGCTTATTTCGGTTCCGGATTTCATGAGGATGGGCTGCAATCGGGTCTCGCCGTCGCCGAGGCGATCGGCTGCGTGCGGCGCCCCTGGTCCGTCGCCGGTGAGTCCGACCGGATCTGTCTCACCGACCTAGCCCATCGACCGCCGGTGCTGGTAGCCGCGAGATGAGCGGGCTCGCCTCCTGCCTCTATTTCGGTGAGGTGGTTCACCAGCGGTTTTCCCCCCGGCGGCATCGCCTGCGCTATCGCATTTTCCAAGGGCTTTTCGACTTGGACGAACTGCCGGCACTGGGGCGCAAGCTGCGGCTCTTCTCCCACAACCGGGCAAACCTGTTTACCTTCCACGACTCCGACCACGGGGATGGCGGAACGCTGCGCGCCTATGTCGAGAGCCTGGTGACGCAGGCGGGACTGTCCATTGAAGGGGGACGAATCGCCGTACTGTGCATGCCCAGAATTCTAGGGTTTGTCTTCAATCCATTGAGTATATTCTATTGCTATAATCGCGATGGCAGCTTGGTTGCAAACATTTACGAAGTAAATAACACGTTCGGTCAGCGTCACAGCTACCTTATTCCTGCCGAATATGCGGCCCGCGAAGGCGTGTGGCAGAGGTGCGAGAAGGTATTCTATGTCTCGCCGTTCATGGACATGGATATGAACTATGACTTCAAGCTCACGCTGCCGGGAGCGACATTGGCGACCAGCATAAACGGAAGCCACGCGGACGGCGCTCCCTTGATCTTAGCCTCCTTCACCGGCGCGAGGCGCGAACTTTCCGACGGGATGCTGTTGTCGGCGCTGACCACCTATCCCTTGTTGACCGTCGGGGTCGTCGCCGCCATCCATTGGGAAGCGGTCAAGCTTTTCGCAAAGGGTCTTCGCCTGCGCCGGCGACCATCGCCGCCTCTGGCGGACGTGACGATCGTGCAGCCCCCGCGCGCGACACCAAGGGGGGCCACTCAGACCGAAGCCTTGGATTGCCTTCACAAAATGGACAAGCAATCAGCCTAACGGCTATGCCCTATTTGGGGACGTGTCGGAGGCTGATATGAACCACCAGATAGCGCAGATGCACTATCGAACCGTCTTCATTTCGGATGTCCATCTTGGAACCCGCGGTTGCCAAGCCGAACTGCTATTGGATTTCCTCCGCCACATGACTTGCGAACGGCTGTTTCTGGTGGGCGACATCGTCGACGGCTGGAAGATGAAGGGCGGCTGGCACTGGCCGCAAACGCACAACGATGTAGTGCAGAAGATCCTGCGCCTTGCCCGCAAGGGCGCGATGGTGACCTACATCCCCGGCAATCACGACGATCGGGTGCGAGACTTCTGCGGCGTGCACTTCGGGGGTGTGACTGTTGCGCGCGACGCGGTGCATCAGACGGCGGATGGCCGGCGCTTCCTCGTCGTTCACGGTGACGAGTTTGACGCGGTGGTACGCCACGCCGCGTGGCTGGGCTTCGCCGGCGACATCGCCTACCGGACCCTTTTGACCCTGAACACTACACTCAATCGCCTGCGCCGACGCCTCGGCTTTGGCTATTGGAGCTTGTCGGCGTTTCTGAAGTCGAAGGTCAAGAACGCCTTGCAGTTCATTGATAACTTTGAAGCGGCTCTCGCTGATGAAGCCCGACGGCGAAACGTGGACGGCGTAATCTGCGGCCATATCCACAAGGCCGAAATGAGGGAGATTGCCGGGATCCTTTACGTCAATGATGGAGACTGGGTGGAAAGTTGCACCGCGTTGGTTGAGCATGGCGATGGCCGCTTGGAAATCCTCAAGTGGGCCGCGTTGCGCTCGTGGTCCATGATAGATCGGGCGCGACACGTCGAGGACGCGTCGCTGCCGATGCCGGAACCTTCGATCGCCTGATGCGCATTCTCCTAGCCACCGATGCCTGGGACCCCCAGGTGAATGGTGTCGTTCGTACGCTGACACGGGTGGTGGCCGAGCTTCGTCAGATGGGCGAACAGGTCGAGGTGATCAGTCCCGATCAATTCGCCACGGTGCCCCTGCCAACCTACCGTGAGATCCGCCTCGCGATCGGCGCGTACGAGAAGGTCCAGGAGCGCTTCAAGGCATTTGAACCGGAGGCCATCCACATCGCCACCGAAGGTCCGATTGGCTTGGCGGCGCGGCGGATTTGCCTGGAATGGAAGCTGCCGTTCACCACCAGCTATCACACACGATTTCCCGAATATGTCTCGGCGCGCCTGCCGGTGCCTCTGGCCGCCGGCTATGCCTACATGAAGTGGTTTCATCGGCCGTCGGGGCGGCTGATGGTCGCCACGCCCACGATGCGTGAGGAACTCGAGCGGCACGGCTTTCGCAACATATCGCTTTGGTCGAAGGGATTGGACACCGAGATGTTCCGACCTCGGAGCCACAACGAGCCCGACGTGTTCGAGGGTATCCCACGGCCGATCTGGCTCAATGTGGGCCGCGTCGCGGTGGAGAAGAACATCGAGGCCTTCGTCGGGCTCGATCTGCCTGGCACCAAGGTCGTGGTGGGCGATGGCCCACAACGGGAGGAACTCCAGGCGCGCTACCCAGAAGTTAAATTCGTCGGAGCCAAATTCAACGCAGAGCTTGCCGCGCATTACGCCTGCGCGGATGTTTTCGTTTTTCCCTCCCTCACCGACACCTTTGGCTTGGTTATCCTGGAAGCGTGGGGCGCCGGAACGCCCGTCGCGGCCTTTTCGGCGCCGGGCCCGGTCGACATTATTCCGGGCACCGGGGCCGGCATCCTGGCGCCCGGGCGAACCGACGGTCTCAAGGAGGCTTGCATGGAGGCTCTTACTCTGGATCGGACCAAGGTGCGCACCGTGGCTGAGCAGTACTCTTGGCGGGCTTGCGCGGAGGAGTTTCTTCGCCTCCTGCAGCCGTATCCCGAGCCGGAAAAGAGCCGGTTCTGGCGACGCCTGCGGCGCCTGGCCAGGTTGAGGCGACGTCCCCAACCCCCTGTGGCGGCTCCTAGAGCAGCCGGGTCCGGATCACCTGCGATATCAAATCGATACCCGACACGGCGATCAGAATGACGATCACGATCGCGCTGGTCTGATCGAAGGCGAAGCTGTTGATCGAATCGAACAGCGGCTGCCCGATGCCGCCCGCGCCGATGAGGCTGAGCACGGTGGCCGACCTGGCGTTGGATTCAAAGCGATACAACGCGTAACTGGTCCACAGGGGCGCGACCTGGGGCAGGACGCCCCACGCGATCTCCTGCAGGGGGGCGGCTCCCGTTGCCCGGACGCCTTCTACGGGGGCCCGGTCGATGGCCTCGACCGCCTCTGAGAACAGTTTGCCCAGGACCCCGCCGGTGTTCACGGCCAGCGCCATCACCCCGGCGAATGGGCCCAGCCCTACCGCCACGACGAAGATGGCTCCGATCACGAGGTCGGGAACCGAGCGCAGGAGGTCCAAAAGTCGGCGCACCGGCTGCTGCACCCAGATCGGGCTGAGATTCCGCGCGCCCGCCAAGCCGAGGGGAATGGCGATGATCAAGGCGAGGGTAGTGCCCCATAACGCCATCTGGATCGTCAGCCACATATCGGCGATGTAAAGCTTGTAGTCGGCGAAGTTGGGCCGAACGAACTCGATCGACAACTGGCGCATGTTCTCGCCGCCGGCGAACAACTCGCTGATCTTGCCGATCTCGGCGCTCCGTGCTCCGACGATCAGCAGAAGCGCCAAGCCGCCCCAGATCGCCACATCGAAGGCTCGTTCGCCCAGGCTGCGCGTGGGCGGCGGCGGGATAGGTTCGAGAGGCACGCTGTCGCTTACTGCGCTGCGGCGGGCGCGCGGGTCCGAGCCTCGAGGGCGATCCGCTGGGCGCGGATGCCTTCGAGCGTCGCCTTGGCCTCGGCGACCCGCGACGGTTCACCACTGTCCTTGGCCTCGAGCCAATGTTCCGTGGCCTCCATTTCGCGTACGGGCAGCAGGTGGTTGTCGTCGGCTGGTTTGAAGCCACCCACGTGAACCTTGGCCATGTAGCCCCGCGCGCGCGCGGCCTCCGGGCTGTCGCCTTGACCGTAGGTCAGGAAGAATTGGCGCAGCTTTTCCTTTATCCTCGGGTCGAGGTCCTTCCGCCAGATGATCGGGTCCTCAGGCAGGACAGGTGAGCGCCAGATCACACGCACCTTGTCCGCTTCTTGGGCGCCGTTCTGCTTGTTGAGCATCAGGGACGTCGAATTGTTGGTGGCGACGTTAAGTTGGCCATTGGCCACCGCCACCAGATTGGTCTGATGGCTCGAACCGCTGCGGACCTGTTTGAAACAATCAATGGGTCTGATGTTCCGAGGCGCGAACAGGTAGGTCATGGGCGCCAGAGTTCCCGAAGTGGACAAGACGTCCCCCAGACCAAACGACAAGGTCTTGTTGCATTTGAGCACCCTCTCCAACGTCAGGGGACTCCTGGCGTTGACGATCAGGACCGATGTGTAGCCGTCGACCCCGGACGGGCTGAAGGTGCGCGCGAAAACCTCGCCGCCGCCCCGGCGCACAGCCTCCAACCCGGACTGATTGGAAAACCAGCCGGCGTCGGTTTTTTTGAACCGCAAGGCTTCAACCAAAAGCGTGTAGTTGTTTGAATAGTAGGGAGTAATCTTAAGGCCGGTCTGTTTTTGCATGTCGACGAGGATGGGTTGCCAGTATCGCGACATGGCCTGGGTCGACTCGGTCGAGAGGACCGAAAAACGTACTTCACCGGCCGGCGCGGAACGCGTCGCCTGCCCGGCGTTGCCGCAGCCGACAAGCGCCAGCGCGATCCCGCCTAGCGCGGCCAGTTGGCGGCGCATGATCATGTTGGCGCTCCTTCCCAGAAGGCATCCTGGAACTCCGGGCCGTAGACGCTGACCAGTATGTCCCGGCCGAGTCCGGCGGTGGGCCCGTCATAGGCGATCCGGCCCGATTTGAGGGCGATCACGCGATCACAATAGCGCAAGGCGTAATCCACCTGATGCAGGGTCACCAGGACGGTCATCCCGTCGACGCGGTTCAGTTCGCGCAGGATCTCCATGACCCGCCGTGCGGATACGGGGTCGAGGGACGCCACCGGTTCGTCCGCGAGGATCACCTCGGCCTGTTGAACCAGGGTGCGGGCAATCGCGCCGCGTTGTTGCTGGCCTCCAGAAAGCGTGTTCGCGCGCTGCCCCGCTCGATCGGCAATGCCCACCCTCGCCAGAGCCGCCATGGCCGCGGCGCGAGTTTCCGTGGGCCACAGGCCAAACAATCCGCGCCAGAAGCC
>Ga0210400_10004892_pt1 | contig 11488 bp, 11 predicted proteins | sample IncBWH26MmetaG_FD_155456 | JGI IMG/M metagenome (GOLD analysis project Ga0210400, IMG submission 155456) | Forest soil microbial communities from Barre Woods Harvard Forest LTER site, Petersham, Massachusetts, United States - Inc-BW-H-26-M | ecosystem: Environmental > Terrestrial > Soil >...
TCACTTTTTCGCGGAGTTCGTCGAAGCCCAGCGTGTGTTTAGCGACGTAATCGGCATCGTGCAGGCCTTCGCCGATGATAACGTGCATCATGGCGAGAGCTAACGCGCCGTCGGTGCCGGGATTGATGGGCAGATACCAGTCGGCACAGGCTGCGGTGCGGGTGCGGTAGGGATCGATGACGACCAGCTTCGCGCCCTTGCGCCGGGCTTCGGTGATGAACGGCCACAGGTGAACGTTGTTACCGTGAATGTTCGAGGCCCAGGCGATGATGTAGCGGGAGTGAACGAACTGCTCGGGTTCGGTGCCGAGCTTGATGCCGAGCACGGAGAGAAGTCCGGCCTCGCCGGCGGCGGAACAGATGGTGCGATCGAGTTGGGAAGCGCCGAGGCGGCTGAAGAAGCGGCGATCCATGGAGGCGCCGTTGAGTGCGCCCAGGGTTCCTCCGTAGGAATAGGGAAGGATCGCTTCTGCGCCGTGTTCGGAGATTATGTTGCGGAAGCGGTCCGAGATTTCATTGAGCGCATCGTCCCAGGTAATGCGCTGCCAGGCTTGTGCGGGTTTGCTGGTCTTTGTGGTTTCTGCGGCGGCGATTCCCTTCGGGGCGATACGGCGCATCGGATACAGAACACGGTCTGGGGAATAGACACGATCGAGATACTTGGCAACTTTTGCGCACAGAAATCCGCGGGTTACCGGATGGCTTGGATCACCCTGGATTTTGGTGGCGCGGCCGTCTTCCACTGTGATCAGGACTCCGCAGGCGTCGGGACAGTCGTGCGGACAGGCGGCATGGACTATTTTCTTCATACTGTTCGATTATAGAGTCAATCTTGCCTGGGGACACCGGCGGTTCGCCGAGGCGTATGGCGTCAGTGCGGAATCCCCGACGACTGCAAGGTCAAAATCCCAACGAGGCTGACAGCGTGCTTGCGGTAGGGATGCTTCGACTCCGAGTGAGGATCGCTTCGCTCTCCTCACTGCTGCGCTCTGCATGACAAGGTGTGATTCTTATTTCGGCAGAACAACTACTTGATCTCCAGCACTTCTTTTTCTTTGGCTTTGCTCATTTCTTCCATCTTCTTGATTTCGTCGTCGGTGAGTTTCTGGATTTCTTCGAGGGAGCGCTTCTCGTCGTCTTCAGTGATTTTCTTGTCCTTCATGGCTTTCTTGATGGCGTCGTTGCCGTCGCGGCGGATGTTGCGGACGGCGGTGCGGTGTTCTTCGAGGACTCGATGAAGATGCTTCACCATGTCCTGGCGACGCTCCTGGGTGAGAGCCGGGACTGGGACGCGAATCAGTTTGCCGTCGTTCATGGGATTCAGGCCGAGGTCGGCGGTACGGATGGCTTTCTCGATGGGGCCGACCTGTGAGGGGTCGAAGGGCTGCACCGTGATCATCTGCGGCTCGGGCGCGTGCACTTGGGCGATCTGATTGAGCGGCATCTGAGAACCGTAATAGTCGACGCTGACGCTGTCGAGCATGTGGACTGAGGCCCGGCCGGTGCGGGTGGCGGCCATCGCTTTGCGGAAGTCTTCGACGGCCTTCTCCATGCGTGTTTTAAGTTGTACGTAGGTTTCTCTGAGGCCCGGGATTGCGGCCATGGTGGGTGGGGCCATATCAGTCAGCTCCGTAAAAGACTAGGTATCAAAACGCTGAATTATAAACCAACACCATGTTGGCCACGGATTTTCACGGATCACCACGGATTAAGCAATTACGAAAATCCGTGTGCATCGGCGCAAATCCGTGGCCAAGTTTTAGGCGCTGACCCTCGAGCCAATCTTCTCCCCGCTTACCACGCGACGGATGTTTCCGTGTTGATTCAGGTTGAAGACGATGATTGGTAGGTTGTTGTCCTTGCACAGGCTGATGGCGGTGGAATCCATCACCTTCAAGCCGAGCTTGAGGACGTCCATGTAGGTGATGTCGGTGAATTTCTTGGCGTCCTTCACTTTCATGGGGTCGGCGTCGTAGATGCCATCGACTTTGGTGGCTTTGAGGATGGCGTCGGCTTTGATTTCCATGGCGCGGAGGGAGGCGGCGGTGTCGGTGGAGAAGTAGGGATTGCCGGTGCCGCCGGCGAAGATTACTACGCGGCCTTTTTCCAGATGGCGGATGGCGCGGCGGCGGATGAAGGGCTCAGCGACCTGATTCATCTCGATTGCGGTTTGCACGCGGGTGTAGACTTTCTGCTTTTCGAGCGCATCCTGCAGGGCCAAGGCGTTGATCACGGTGGCGAGCATGCCCATGTGATCGGCGGAGACGCGGTCCATGTCGCGGGCCTGGTCGGCTACGCCACGGAAGAAGTTGCCGCCTCCGACCACGATGGCAAGTTGGACTCCGAGACCGTGGACGTCGGCGAGTTCGGCGGCGACTTCGTGGATGCGGGCGGTGTCTACGCCAAAACCTTGATTGGCAGCCAGGGCTTCTCCGGAAATCTTAAGCAGAACGCGTTTGAAGGCAGGAGTTTGCATGATCTAGCTTCTAAAGACGGGATTCGTGTCCCGCACGTTCCAAAGAACTTCGCAATCGCAGTACCCGTCGTACTGTTTCACCCACTGACAGAGACGCTTATCGTCTAACCCATTTAGCTCAGCGAATTCTGCCGTTAGACGGAGGGTATTGTCGCACTCGGTATCGCTTAATTTCTCTTCTAGCCACGTGAAAAGCACGTCCAGCACCTGCCTCGGTGCAGGAAGTTCCTTTTGGGCACGTTGGATCTCTTCATTTTCTGCTGCGCCGGGCAACTGCCTTTCGCTTTCTGGCTTGTCCACGAGCAGTTCCTTCCCGGTCTACCCAGAAAAAAAGGCGCCCGCAGGCGCCCGGAAATCACTCCGCTTTCTGTTCGGTAGGTTTGGTGATTGCGATGGTCTCGCCTACGTCACCTACTTTGAAGCGTGCGAAGCGGCGGACGCTAATGTTCTCGCCCAGCTTGCCGATCTTCGCGGCGATGAGTTGTGCGATGGAGAGGGTCTGATCCTTGATGAAGGGCTGCTCGAGCAGGCAGACCTCCTCGTAGAACTTTTCCATCATGCCAGTGACCATCTTCTCGGCGATATTCGCCGGCTTGCCGCTGGCGATCGCCTTAGCAAGATAGATATCCTTTTCGCGCGCGAAATCTGCGGGCGTGACATCCTCCTTGCGCACATAGCGCGGGTCGCTGGCGGCGATGTGCATCGCGATATCGTGGACCAGTTCCTTGAAGTCGTCGGTGCGGGCCACGAAATCGCTTTCGCAATTTACTTCCAGGAGCACGCCGATCTTGCCGCCGGCGTGGATGTAGCTGGTCACTGCGCCTTCGCTGGTCACACGCGTTGCCTTCTTGGCTGCAACCGAAACGCCTTTTTTGCGCAGGATCACGACTGCCTGCTCCATGTCGCCCTTGGCTTCGGTGAGAGCCTGTTTGCAATCCATCATGGGCGCTCCGGTTTTCTCCCGGAGGTCTTTCACTTGTGCTGCGGAGATATTTGCCATAGTAGTGCCCATTTTTAATTAATACCTTCAAATTGCTTCGACCCAGATTAAAAGCCTAGCTTGGCATTGTCCGATTCAAGCAGTTGACGACGCACTTCCCTGTATTCGATTCCACAGATACCGTGTTTCGCCAGCTCATCCTCGAGCCATCCGTCCGGGATCGAGCTGTGCTCCAATTCGCCGTTGTGGAGGATATCGAACGATCTATCCTGTCGTCTGATGATCTCATAGACATTCCGCATCGTCCGCAACCTGCCACTGTCCTTGACCGTGCGACCCATGGTGAAGAACTACTACTCCTTACAAACTTTGACCCGCGCCGGACGACCCGCGCGGGTCTGATTTCGTGCCCGGTTTTCGCCTTGAAGTCGCTCAGGGGCTAAAGCCCGTGTCTTTGGTGGCTCTTGGCGGCACGGCTAAAGCCGTGCCCTGATACGAATCGGTACCGCAGAAGCGCTGCGCCATCCAATCGCTCACCGCTGAAGCGCCACCTAAGAATCAAGTACCGCGGCGACTTTTTCCGCAACCTCTTAAGGCCATGTCCTGCCCAAGCCCGATCCGTGGGCAAACGACGAACGACCAACGACTGCTCTTAAACCGTCTGGCTCTCCACCTTGATCGGCACGTCGGCATCTTCGTTCGCGACCGGCTTCTTGTGGGTTCCCGGGCCGAGCACTTCTTCCATGCTGATGTCTTCACCGATGTCGGCCAGGTCGGAGGCGGCAGCGGCTTCTTGGGCACGAAGTTCGAGCGCTGCGGCGGCATCTTCAGCGTGCTGCGCTTCGCGGGCTTGCGCCTGCTCGGTGGCGGCGGTCATATCGGCGACCTGCTTATCGGTCATCAATTGCGCGCCTTCGGCGATGGACTCCGAAATCTTCGAGGTAAAGAGACGGATCGCGCGCAAGGCGTCGTCGTTGCCGGGGATTACGTAATCCACTTCGCTGGGATCGCAATTGGTGTCGACTACGGCGACTACCGGAATGCCCAGCTTGCGGGCTTCGCGCACGGCGATCTGTTCTTTGTTCGAATCGATCACGAAGATCGCGTCGGGCAACCGGCTCATATTCTTGATGCCCGCCAGGTTGGCCTGCAAATGTTTGCGCTCGCGTTCGAGCTTGATGACTTCTTTTTTCGGCAGCAACTCGTAGCGGCCATCGGTGGCCATCTCGTCGAGCTCTTTGAGCCGCTTCACCGACTTTTGCACCGTGACCCAGTTGGTGAGAAGTCCGCCGAGCCAGCGCTGATTGATGTAGAAGCCGCCGCATTTTGTGGCCTCCTCGGCGATGGCGTCCTGCGCCTGGCGCTTGGTGCCCACGAACAGTACAATTTTGCCGTCGGCCGCGAGTTCCTGAACGAATTTGGACGCCTCCTTGAACATCTTGAGGGTCTTCTGCAGATCGATGATGTAAATCCCGTTGCGCTCTCCGAAGATGTATTCCTTCATCTTGGGATTCCAGCGCTTGGTCTGATGCCCGAAGTGAACACCCGCTTCGAGCAACTCCTTCATGGTGATAGTAGCCAATGAACCTCCTTGTTAAGTCTGCATCGGAGGCTAGTTCTCAGTACCTAGTACCCAGTACCCGGCAAAAGATCTGGTAACTGGGTACTGGCAACTGGGTACTGCCTTCCGATTGCCATTCCCGTCCCCGCGCCGCGAGGCACGAGAAGAATTGAACACCTCAAAACAGCTATTAGCTTCTAGCTCTTAGCTCTTAGCCAAACCTTAAATCCAAACGCTTTTCATTCCGAGCGAAGCGAGGAGCCCTAGGTTTTGCTCGCGACTCGGTACTAGGTACTCGTTACCGTTTGCTGAACTGGAAGCGCTTGCGCGCGCCCTTCTGGCCGTACTTTTTGCGTTCCTTACCGCGGGAGTCGCGCGTGACCATGCCTTCGGACTTCAGCTTGCCGCGCAGTTCTGCGTTGAATTCCATCAGGGCGCGGGCGATGCCTAGCTTTACTGCGTCGGCTTGGCCGCGCACGCCGCCGCCCAAAACGCTGGCGACGATGTTGAATGAAGCGCCGGTGTCAGTTGACGCGAGCGGCGCTTTTGCCGCTGAGCGCTGCGCCGGGGTTACGAAATATTCTTCGAAGGCGCGGCCGTTTACTTTGAATTCGCCGCTGCCAGGACGCAGGTAAACTCGCGCGATTGCGCGTTTGCGGCGTCCGGTTCCGTAGTATTGGACTAATTCTGCCATTTAGCTTCTAGCTCCTAGCTTCTGGCTTCTAGCTTGAATCCCTAGAAGCGGCTTAGTGGCACGGCTAAAGCCGTGCCCTTCCCGAACGCTTACGCCCGCACTTCCAACTGCAGAGGCTGCGGCTTTTGGGCCTCGTGCGGATGCTTGTCGCCTTTGTAGACTTGCAACTTCGAGAGCATGTGAGCCGCCAGTTTGTTCTTTGGGAGCATGCGGCGCACTGCGTCTTCGATAATCCGTTCGGGCTTGCGCGCCAGTCGCTTGCGGTAATCCTCGGTACGCAGACCGCCGGGGTAGCCGGTGTAGTGGTGATACTGCTTCTGCTCCGACTTCATGCCGGTGGTCTTGATTTTCTCGGCGTTGATGACGATCACGTGATCGCCGGTATCGAGAAACGGTGTGTACTGCGGATTTTCTTTGCCCATGAGGACGCGAGCTACCTGAGAGGCCATGCGCCCGAGGGTTTGGCCATCTGCATCCACGACGTACCACTTGCGCACAATTTCCCCCGGTTTGGGGAAATAGGTTGACATCAGAATTCTCCCAGAATGAAAAAAATTGCGAAACGCGATTGAAAATAACAAAGAAGACCGCTCGTTGATTCTCCGGCGAGGACGCCAGACCATCAGGCGGGCAACCGCGAGACTTCCCAAAGCTTTAAAGATACCGTAGGGGGCAAAGAATTGTCAACGGGAGGTTAGCTCGGATAGTATCGGATTTTACGGTAACAGGCGCCTACTCAGGACTGATCCTGAATCGGTCTCCTTGCGGTTACGACGATCGAGAAAATCGTGCGAGTCTTTACACGAGCACAGCGTCGACCACTGTCCGCGCCTTCTGCGACCACGCGGAGTAGCGTCAAGAAAATGACGCGCACATCCCATCTGCACCCGGTGGCCGAGTTGCAACGTGTCGTCGGCAATCAAGCCGTACTGCGCATGTTGCGCGCTGGCAATCAATTTGAGTCCCGATTGAAACCGAGATCAACCTATCGAGCTGATCTCGGCGTTCCCATGAAACGCGCCGTTAGCCTCCAGTCGCCCGAGTCAGCGGCGCCGGCTGGCCGTCTCTACGATTCACGCTTCAAAACAGGAATCGACCTGATTTCCCAAGGGCTCAGGGATCCGGCAAGGCAAGCGATTAGCAAACCGCTGCTGTTCCGGCAGCCGGTCGAGCAATACGACACCGCTGGTGTCCCGGTCACGGAGGCCAAAATAAGAGAATCTGCCAGCGGCAGCTACTGGGAAAAGAAGATAAACGGCGCTGGCTTTAGCATCAATGGGATTGAGCCGCGAGTGTTTCCTGAACGGGAGATCAATGCCGCGCTGGCAACTATTTTTTATTCGTTGCCAACCAGCAGGATCACCCAGGAGACCACGACGTTGCTTACGATTCCTCTGGAGCCACAGGTCGGGAAAGCGCCCCAGGGCAAGAAGGCGCCAAAGGCCGAAAAGGAGGTTCTGAACTGTGAGGTCGTTTTTCAGCCCACTATCACGCCGAATCGGAAGGGGGTAATCACTCTACGATTGGTCATGGGCGTTGCGACCGGTCTTTCCCAGTCTTCCTCAACGTTTACCGAGCCCGGCCGCAAGGAATACATTCCCAGGCAAGGCCACCACGTCACGCTGCACGGCTTTCCGGGAGACGGGAACAAGTATTGGGACGAACATCACGAGGAGCAAGTGCGCATATTTCATTGGGTCGAGAATGAGGCGCCGGCAAAGTTTGATCAACTCCTGACGATCAAATTGCACGATAGGACCACGGCATTCCAGTTAACCGGAACGAAGTCCAACGGCATCGCGACCATGGACGTCTCCTATTTTGCTGCCCCGGACCCGGAACATGTCCCTAAACTACCGAAAGGCTATGACTCGCACGACTTCTCTGACAAAGACATCGAGGATCTGCAAAGCACTCCAGATCCTGATCCTTCCCTTGCCGACAAACTGGGAAAAATCAGCGGGATCGATAAGTTGGCGCCGGAAGAGCGGGCCTCGATAAAGGTCGTAATCTGGCAGTATTTCAAGAGCAATCCCGACGCAGTCGACCCTAAAGACCCCAGCAAGAAAAAGCCGAAAAAAGGCACTCGCAACAAAGAGGTCGATGCGATTGTGCCCATTCTCAATCCGCCCTCGGGAATGGCGACAAAGGCGAATACGAACCGGAGCGTCCTGGTTACACTTCGCTTCAAACCCAATAACGACGTGGATGTGGAGTGGATCGGCGAACTGAATAAAGAGGGGAATCTCGAGCGGACCGACAACCAGCTTAACAAAACGGTTAGTTTCACGCGCGGAAGTCTCGCTCGCGTCAACGGCTTCGCCGATCATCTTCACGGGGCTACCGAAAGCGAGAAGGTCAACTCGCTGCTTGCCTGGCTGAAGACACGTTATCCCAACGTGACCCTTTCACCGGTGACATCGACGACCACGGTCAAGAGCGTTTGTGACGAGGTAAATAAACAGATCATCGAGCACAGCGGAGAACCGGTGTGGTTCGGAAATTACGGCATCGCTGTCTCGGAGAATGGTGCCCAAGCGGAAAAACAGCTCAGGACAATTCCCAATGCCTGTCTGCAGAATTTGAAACCCTTTGAAGCATCAGAGTTGCAAATTGTTGAGCTAGTTCTCGAAAAGATGAGCGACGAGACCCTATCCAGACTTAAGGGTATACATCTGACTCGGCAACAAGTGCATTTCGAGTGGAAAGGCGCGATAGACGCAAAAGATTCCGAGAAGAAGGCCTGCAAGCGGCCGTTCGAAGAGCAGCCTAATTTGGCCGGCATCACGCGCAGCGGGAAGACAGGCAATCTTACGATCACGATATTCGACGCCGCCAACGTCAACCTTGAAACCTTGTTTGTGGGTGGCCGTGGTGCAGGTGGTACGGGCAAGTTGGATGTGGAGCCTGCCCCAGCGGTGATTTTCGCGCACGAACTCGGACACGTAGTGTTTGAAAGTCTGGAAAAGGAGGAGAAAGACAAATTCGCTGCGATCGTGAAGGGTAAGAAAATGCCGATCACATGGTACGCGGAATCGGACCCGCAGAAAGAGCTTTTCCCGGAGGCCTTTGCGCTCTATTATTCAGACCCCCAATGGCTGCACGCTAAATGGGCTGCTCTTTACGACTTCTTCGACAATCTCGACAAGAAAATGCCGCCGGGCAAGCCCGCCAAAACAAAACCGCGACCCGCGCCGGGCAAGTCTGCCAAAACAAAACCGTGACCCGCGCCGGGCAAGGGTTGAGACGCACATCCCCGGTAATATGCTTCACGAAGTTCTGATTGCTTAACTCATACGGGATCTTTTTGGGCGGCTGTAGGGCGGGGTGATTGCGCCGGCGGTTGCTCCAACTATGGCGATGAGGGTGTCTCGCAACATCCAGGTTGCGCTTTGATTCGGCGAGGACGCCAGACCAGCAGGCGGACAACCGCGAGCTTCCCAAAGCTTTAGAGATACCGTAGAGGCGAGCGGATGTTAACGGAGAGTTGACACGAAAGTCAGTAGGTCGTTTAACGGGACGATCAACCACAAAGGGCGAAGTATCACGAAGGAAAAAGCTGGGATTGGTATAAAACCGTGCTAATATTCCGGCCCATGGCTACGCCACTACTCGTCTTCCGCCGCTTGCTTTTGATTGCCGTTGGACTGGCTAGCGTGTGCGCTTCTGCTGGCGATGAAACCGGGCAGCCTGCGCCACGCTTTCGGGCAAAGACAACTTCCGGCGACCAGTTCAACAATGCTTCGGTTAAGGGCAAGGTTGTTCTGTTCGAATTCTGGACTAGTTGGTGCAAGTACTGCGAGGAGGAAGCGTCTCTGGTCGACGACATTGCCAAGGAATTTTCCGATAAAGGATTGATCGTGCTTGCGGTCGATGTGCTCGAGCCGGATCGGACGGTAAAACAGTATCTTCTGGGGCATCCGCGGTCGGTGCCCATCGTCTTGACCAAGGATACGAATCTGGCGGCGATGTATAACGCGCAGAGTTATCCGATTTATGTGGTGGTGGATCGCGATGGGAATATTGCCGGGGAACAGCGCGGGGCGGCTGGGGAGCGGGGACTGCGGAGGTTGCTGAAGCGGGCGGGGATTGAGGCTAAGGCGGAGGCGGAATAATAGGTAATTCTGAGCGCTGCGGCTCGGCCGAACTGAGAAGAATGGCTTTGTCGCTGCGCTGAAGAGTCCGCGCGAGAACTATTCTTTCGCCTCTCCGAGGCTGGTCCTTTATCCACTTCTGACCCACGGCTTACGCCGTGGGCTGCATTCTGACGCCGCTCCGCGGCTAAAGACCAGCGTAAAGGCCCAGTGAAACTGGTGAGCGTTAGCTTCTCGCGCAGACTCTAGAGTGCTGCGCCACCCAAAACCAAGGTCCCTCGCTGCGCTCGGGATGACACGAGTGTGAGGGGTGGGGCAATGTCTCACTCGTAGGCTAGCGCGTCGATGGGATCTTTTTGGGCGGCTTTGTAGGCGGGGTAGATTGCGCCGCAGGTCGCGCCCACAATCGCGATGAGGGTTGCTCGCAACATCCAGGTTGCGCTTTGATCGATGTGGACCAGGGGCCAGCGCTGCTGGATTCCTACGCGGGCCGCCAGGCTTACTGCTACGCCTACCGCTATGCCCGCGAGGGCCAGGACTACGGTCTCGCGCAAAATCACGTTGATGATGTAAAACTTCGAAGCGCCCATCGACTTTAGAATTCCGATTTCGCGGGTGCGCTCCATTACGGCGGTGTACATTGACTGAAAAATTACCAAGAAGCCGATCACCAGGCTGACTCCAATTACTACGCCGATGAATGGGCGGAAGCCGGGGAGATGGCTGGGGGTCATCATGCTGAGATATTCTTCGGTGGACTGAACTGCGTATTTTTCCATGCCGGGCTGCTGCTTGACGGCCTGGACTACGGCTTCTGTATTCGCGGGGTCGTCCAGCTTCACGTAGAAAACCGAGGCTTTGTCTTTGGCGCCGATTAAATCCTGGAGCGTGGACATGGGGACAAATTTGCGGGCGGCGCGGCCGTTTTCGACGATGCCAGAGATGCGGAATTTGTTATTCAGAATCTCCATCGTGTCGCCGACTTTCACGTGCCTTTGGCGGGCGATGTAGTCATCTACCAGGGCGTCATTGGGCCCCTGAAATGGCCCGCCCTGCACGAACTGGAATGGGCCGCCCAGAGCTTCGAAGCTGGCGATGTCGATGCCGTCGATGACTTCGAGTCCGCCGCCGGTGGAGATCTGCCAGATGACCGGGCTTACTACTTTCACGTGCGGCATGGTGCGGAGGATGTCGGCGACTTTAACCGAGACGGGTGCGCCGCTGATACCGGAGAGGAAAGAAGAGCCGGGCGGTTGCACGATGACGTCGGCGCCGATGCCGGCGGTGCGGTTCTTGGCGTCGTTCATGATTCCGTAGCTGAGGCCGACGATCAGGAGGATCAGTGTGACTTCGAGGGCGATGGCTACGATGCTGATCAGGGAGCGGATCGGCCGGTGGACGAGATTGGCGACTACCATTTTGTTCATCATGATGAGAAAAGGAACTTGCCTGCACCGTCCGAGTGAGCGCCCTCAAGCAACACCAAGGTCCCTCGCTTCGCTCGGGATGACACTTTGTAGCAGCGCCGCCAGCTTGTAGGAGCACCGCTAGCGTTTGATTCTTGTGTCTGGCTGCGGCACTACTGAGATTGACTGCGCCGGACCCAGATGGACCACGTCCGCTCCGGGCGGTTGCTCCAGCGCAAACTGATCGTCCCGCAGGGGCTTATTCATCTCGAGCTTTAAGATGTTCAGGGTGATGCGGTACTCTTCCTGGGGACGAAA
>Ga0210400_10004893_pt1 | contig 11487 bp, 10 predicted proteins | sample IncBWH26MmetaG_FD_155456 | JGI IMG/M metagenome (GOLD analysis project Ga0210400, IMG submission 155456) | Forest soil microbial communities from Barre Woods Harvard Forest LTER site, Petersham, Massachusetts, United States - Inc-BW-H-26-M | ecosystem: Environmental > Terrestrial > Soil >...
CGTCTGGCACGAGAATGGCTTCAGTTGCTCCTGGTGCTACGTGACGCGCGACACCCTGTTTATCGTGCCCTATCCGACGTCACACCAACCGGTACAGATCTTCAAGACACCGCGCGCGGCGACGGTTATCGGTCGCGTGATTCATGTCTGGCCGCCTCTCGTCATCCAGAAATCAACCTGAAAACGCGCTCACGTGCCGAGTCTAGTCGCCGGATAACCGCCTGTTTCGGGAGGGCAAGATCCTGGAGAACCAAGATTTCTTGGGCAGGGTGTCGTTCGATCGGCGAATTAAGTGCTTGGCTTCCAGTGCCTCAATGAATTCGTTGGCGTCGGAGAGGAGTTCAGTTCGGGGCACGGAGAATTCCTGTCCCAAAGCGTCCGCAATCTGATCGAGGGAGCACCGGTTCTTCAGTAATTCCCAGATTCTGAATCCGACCGGGTTGAGACTGAAACAGATACCCTGCTCAATGTCCAGGAGCACCGCCCCATCTTCGGAAACTGTCTCCCGAACGCCTGGTGCGATCGTGAAGTCTGTAATGGTTGATGGCTCGCTCATGTTGCCGCCCTGAGACAGGGCCGTACAGTCCTGTCGGATAGTACCGGCCACAATATCGTTTGTTTCTGGATAGCAGCAAAAAACTATTTGTATTGCAAGAATCTGTGCAACGAGGACCTTGGGGCAAGATGTTTTCGACGATTTTGAGTCAGACCGGATCGGAGGACCTTCTCCGGTGCCTGCGCGAATTCCTGCAACTGACTGTCAGAAACGGGGTGAGCCCCGCGATCTGTTGACTTCCTTGACAGAGGAACCACCTCTCCGAAGATGTCATTGGCTCATTAGTTTACAGAGTCTGGCGTGACGGAACACACTCGACAGCCGGTAAGCTTCACGGTTGAGATTCTTGCAGCGAAAAGAGATTGGTCGCGCAGCCTCCCGATGGTGTTAGGCAACTCAAATGTCGGGAGAGAACGGCCAATCCCTGTCTTCTGCAATCCGATGGCTCGCCCGCTATGTTCGACCCCTAGCGTCGCTGGTGATCGCGGATCTCGTTTGCATGATCGTGGGCAGCGGCCTCTCTCTGTTCGACCCGCTTGTCGTGAAGTGGCTGATTGATGTGGCTCTCCCGAAGCGTGATCTCCACCTCGTCCTGTTGGGCACATCGATCTTTTGCGCCGTATACCTGGCAAGCCTAGGGACCAACTACCTGGCTTCCTTTGTGAGCAGCCTGCTCACGCAGAAGATGGTATTCCGGATCCGGGTCTCGCTCCTACGTCAGACGCATACGCGGCCGGCAGACCGCCACGAAAGTTCACGAGTGGGAGATGTGCTTTACCGCATGGAGCAAGATGTGGAGCGGGTGGCCGAGTTGAGCGGAGACATTTTTCCCATGACCCTTCAGATGGTGCTCATGGGCGTCATGGTGTTGGTCACCATGGGGATTCTGAATTGGCATTTGACGGTGCTAGTTGCCCCAGTTCTACCGATCTTCTACTTCCTACAGCGCAAGTATGCGGCGAAATTGAAGGATGCTGCGGACCAGGTTCAGACTCAGTCGGGAAAGATCAACGCATTTCTGCAGGAGCACTTGGCAGGAATGATGCAGTTGCAATTGCTTAACCGTACCGGCACGCAGGCCAGGAAGTTTGCTCGTCTTGCAGCCAAGGGAGCACAGCTTCAGATTCAACAGCGCACTACAGAAATGGCCTTCGGAGGGGCTTCGGTGTCGGTCATCGTTCTTGGCATGGGTCTGATCCTCGGATACGGAGGGTATGAAGTGACTCGAGGAGCGTTGACGGTTGGCGGCCTCGTGGCGTTCTACGGTTACGTCTTTCGTCTGTTCGCGCCAGTTAGCATTGCAATCGACCTCCAATCGCGGTTGCAGCGTGTTGGCGCAAGCATTCGGCGTATTGAGGAAATTTCCGACCGCAAACTGGAACCGGATAGAAGCGGGAGCACGGTACCTCTGCGACCTGACATCAATCCCGACCTGGAATTCCGTTCGGTATGGTTTGAATACGCCGAAGACCGACCGGTCCTGCGCAATATGAGCTTTCACGCTGATGCAGAGGAAACGGTGGCGCTGGTCGGCCTCAACGGATCGGGCAAAAGCACAATCGGGTTGCTGGCGACGAGGTTATATCGGCCCGATGCGGGATCCGTCTTCATCGGCGGCCGGGACATTCATGACGTAGATCGTCGTAGCCTTCGTAGCTGCATAACGCTTGTGCCACAAGATCCGTTTCTCTTTGATCAAACGATCCGGGAGAGCCTTCTGTACGGCAAGCCAAGCGCTACGAAAGGCGAACTGGATGAAGTCGCGGCTCTTACGCAGCTTGACCGTGTTCTTGCGAGGCTCCCGAAGGGTTTAGACGAGCCATTGGGGCGGCTCGGTAGCCGGCTTTCCGGAGGCGAAAGGAAGAGACTGGCCTTGGCACGTGCTCTGCTGCAGCAGCCAAAGATTCTGATTGTTGACGAGATCACCAGTTCTCTAGATCCACCGACCGCCGCCGGGCTCCTTGAGGGGCTCGATTTATTTCGCCACGGGCGAACTCTCGTGGTCATCTCCCACCGGCCGGCGACGATCCTGTGGGCCGATCGAATCCTCGTGGTCGAGAATGGCGCGATCGCCGACTCTGGAAAACATCGGGAGCTGATCGACCGGTGTGAAGCGTATCGGAAGATATGGAAATTCCAGGATCACGAAATGCCTTCGACGAATTCGCTGTCGGTGGATGAAATCGAATCCAGGCAGGGACTGGCACGTGGTGCGCCTTATAATTCTTGAATGGAACAGTGCATTGCCTGCTCGTGTGTGACTTGTCCCGGGTGTGGAGCATGGATTGTGGTGCGCGGGAGCAGCGCACGTGGCATCGACGATCAAACTGCGACGCACAACACGACCTGCACAGTCCCCCAATGTGGCAAGGAGTTTTCGTTCGAAGGTGGCGACACTCAAATCTTCGAACTCCCGGTATCCCTCATCGAACGTCGTCATTTCTACAGGTCGGAATTGCACTCTTCATCTTGATCATTGCTTGCACGATTCTGCGCAGATACTAAGATCGATTCCCAACGCTAGTAATTCCCAGCCGTACCGGATCCTCAGCTGCGACCGACCACATAAGCAGTCCCCATGTTGTTCCAAGTTCTTAACTCTCACCACGCTTTCGATCTCATTGCTTCGTCACCCAAAAGAATATTCGGAGCCGGCGCTGCGGAGCTTGCCTGCACGATTTCGCGCACAGAAAAAGTTTTTCGGCGAGTATCCTGCCATCGCTCTATGGTGCACATATCGTTTAGCTCAAACATAGGACGATCACAAATCGTCGAGTTGCTACCTCCGTAGCCCTGTTTGTTCGGGAGTGTAAGCACATGGCTCACACAGTAGATACGCCTCCGCCAACGACAGTTGAACCCGTAACCGAAGTCCTACACGGCCTCGAAATCACAGACCCGTATCGGTGGCTTGAAGATCAGAATTCGCCTCGAACGAGAAAGTGGCTTGAAGAGCAGGCTGCATATACGCGCTCATATTTTGCTTCAATTCCAGACCGAGAGCGAATTCGGACGCGGGTTAGAGAACTGCTGGCCATGAAAGAAATCATCTCTGAACCGTGGAACGTCGGCGACAGTTACTTTTTCCTGAAGCGTCAGGAAGACAGAGATCAACCTGTCATCGTCATGAGGGACGGATTGTTTGGGCCGGAAACCGTTCTTGTCGACCCGGCCCAGCGTAAAAGCGGGAACTCGACTGCTGTCTCCATCGCCGCGATCTCTCAGGATGGTCGCTTCCTGGCATATTCGGTACGGCAGGGTGGTACTGATCACTCGTCTCTCGAAATCCTCGACGTCGAGCGGGGTGTCGTTCTTCCGGATCACCTTCCGGAAGGCTTCTGCATGGGAATCGTCTTCGCTCCTGCCGGGAGCGGGTTTTACTACTCCCATCGCGAACTGAATGATCAACGCCCTAACTATCGAGCGGCCTTCTGGCACCAGTTTGGTACGGAGCGATCGCAGGATCGGGAGATATTCGTTGCCGGAGAAGAACCGAACCTATTCTTGGGAATTCTTGAGTCCTCCGAGGCCAATCTATTGGCCTATGCCGTCTTCCTCACCGGCAAGGCGCTTCGGACTTCGCTTTTTGTACAGGAGATGTCAGCCAACCCCCACGATGCCAGGCTCGTAGTCGAAGGCATTGAGGGTTGTTTTATGCCGTTTTTTGTGCGGGGCCAATTGCTGGCGTACACAGACTTAGCGGCGCCGAATTTCCGCATCGTTCGGATCGATTTTGCCCACACAGATCCTTCAAATTGGCGCGACGTTGTACATGAGTCCGACCGGCGCATCCAGCAGTTCGCCGTCGTAGCTGACCAGGTGTTTGTGACTCGGATTGATCATTTCACCACGGAGGTTGAAGTCTTTGACCTCGACGGAACACAGAAGGACGCCACTGCTTTTCCTGCCTTCGGAACGATCGATTTGCTCAATCGACCGACCGCAATGGAGAAATTGTTCTACAGCTACACCTCAATTTCCAAACCGCCCGCTGTTCATTGCTATGACACGCGCCGAAAGGAGGCGGTCGCTTGGAGTGAATTGGATTGCCCAGTCGATCCTTCTGCGATCGCAATCGAGGAAACTACATACACGTCCACAGACGGAACGTCAGTTCCTCTCTTTCTTGCTGCCCGCAAGGATCTCCTATTTTCTGGTCCCCTCCCTACGTTCCTGACTGGCTACGGTGGCTTCGGGAGTTGTGTGACACCTCGATTCACTGCATTTGCTACGTTCCTCATGGAGCAGGGATTCCTATTTGCAGCCCCGGCTTTGCGTGGTGGCTCCGAACTGGGAGAGAAGTGGCATCACGCTGGCAAACGCGAAAACCGTCAGAATTCTTTCGACGATTTTGTGGCGGCAGCTGAGTGCCTGATTCGAGAACAGCGCTCCATATCTGGACGCATCGCGATTGGCGGAGGCTCCAACGCTGGCCTACTCGTTGGTGCTGCCATTACGCAACGCCCGGACCTCTTTCGTGCCGCGATCTGCCTTGGCCCGTTACTCGATATGGCGAGATATCACCTTTTCAACTTTGCTGCGGGATGGGCTGACGAATACGGGTCGCCAGAAGATCAAGGGGACTTTCAGTTCCTATTGGCCTACTCGCCCTACCACCATGTCATGGAAAGGGTCGCTTATCCGGCGGTGTTGCTGATCTCGGGAGATGCAGACACTCGATGCAATCCGATGCACGCTCGCAAAATGGCGGCGCGCCTGCAGACCGCAACTAGTTCGAACCGCCCCATTCTGCTTGACTACAAGGCCGCGTGGGGTCACACACCGGTTCAACCGCTTTCGAGGAAGATCGAAGCCCTAACCGACAGACTTGCATTCGTTTGCAACGAGCTCGGAGTTCGTGTCCAGACATGGAGGTCCTTGTGATGCTGTTCTTCCAAGCGCTGTTCCTGCTCTTGGCCTACGACATTTTGAGCGCTCTTTGCCGTTTTCAGACGATTTACTCCATGGTGAGAGGCTGGAAGGTGAAGAGCAAGAGTGGCGGGTCGGACATCATCGACCAAGTGTCGATGGCGGTTAACTATGCTTGCATTTGGTATCCGAAACAAGCCCTTTGCCTGCAGCGGTCATTCGTCACTGCTTATTTGCTAAGGAGGCGCGGCGTCACAGCAGAGATGGTGCTGGGTGCACAGAAATTGCCCTTCAAAGCCCACGCCTGGGTCGAAGTCGACGGAAAAGCCGTCAATGAAAGGTCGAATGTCCAGGCAACTTACGCAGTTTGGGACAGATGCTAGTGAGGAGACAGATATGAGCGTGCAGGCTGGGATTTGGAACCTTGATGGAAGGCCGGTCGACCAGAAGATTCTCGCGCATATCAGTGACTCCGTGAAACATCAAGGTCCTGACGGCGAATCCCGCCATGTGGATGGCTCCATCGCGCTACTCTATCGGCCTTTCCACACCACGGCCGAGTCGCGTCGCGAAAAACAACCATACTTTTCGCTCCGGGGGTTCATTTTCACCTGGGACGGACGCCTCGACAACCGCGACGAACTCATCCCAGAACTGCGCGGCCATCTTGACGCTGAACCTACGGATGTCGCCATCGTCGCTGCTGCCTTCGATCGCTGGGAGACCGACTGTTTCCATCGAATCATGGGAGACTGGGCCGTTTCCATATGGAAACCGGAACAGCGTCATCTCTTGTTCGCCGCCGACTACATGTCCATCCGGCACATCTTTTATTACTACAAGAACGACCAAGTTTGGTGGTCAACGGATCTGAGTTCTTTGGTCCTTCTCTCGGGTGACAAGTTCCACATCGATGACGACTACATCGCCGGATATTTCGCCCATGCCCCGGACGCCCATCTGACGCCGTATCGTGAGATTCGCGAAGTGCCACCAGGCAAGTTTGTCCGCATCGGTAAGGGTGGCATCTCGGTCGAACGCTTCTGGCACTTCAGTCCCAAGTCGCGACTCCGCTACAAGACCGATGCTGAATACGAAGAGCACTTCCGCCATTTATTTCGGCAATCAGTGCGCCGTAGATTGCGTTCAGACTCGCCAATCCTCGCCGAACTCAGCGGCGGGCTCGACTCTTCCTCAATCGTGTGCATGGCCGACGACATCATTGCCAACGAAGGAGAGCAGTTCCTTCGTCTTGACACGATCTCCTACTACGACAACACAGAGCCGAATGGGGATGATTCCATTTACTTCCCGAAGATCGAACAGAAACGCGGAAGAGTCGGCATCCACGTTGACGGTGGCAAGCTCGGAAGTTCTGCGACTTCGCTGGGATGCTCCGAGTTCTGCCCTCTGCCTGGTGCAGTCGGCATTGCACAGAGGATTGGAGACGAACGTGCTGAGTTGGTGCGCCGCGGCGGCTACCGAGCAGTCCTGTCCGGTATTGGCGGTGACGAGTTTATGGGGGGAGTTCCGGATCCCCGCGCGCAGTTGGCCGATCTCATCGTGCAGTTTAAGCTCGTCAGCCTCGCCAAACAACTCACCGCTTGGTGCTTGGTCAAACGGAGACCGTGGGTTGGACTTCTCTGGCAGTCCGCACTTGACGTGCTGCACCCCTCCCTGGGGCAATATTTGGTCAAGGAGGCCAAAGTCGAACCCTGGATCAGGAAAGACTTTGCTAGGCGCACCAAACTGGCTATCCGACAGTTCGACGTCGACGAACACTTCGGCCTCTGGTTACCCACACGCCGCTCTTATATCGCCGGAGTCATGGTCATGGCCAACAACTTGGCAAAGGTGACAGCGCCAGTCCAGGCCTTCGAGGAGGCTCGCTTCCCTTTTCTTGACCAGACCCTGATCGAGTTTCTCCTTTCTATTCCGGCCAATCAGTTGCTGCGTCCTGGAGAAAGACGCTCCCTGATGCGGCGATCTCTTGCTGGCATCGTCCCACCGGAAATCCTGTCCCGTCGGACAAAACAATTGGGAGTCCGCACGCCCATGATCATCTTGGAGAAACACTGGGATGAGTTGCAAAGTATCTATCAGGCGCCTCTCAGTTCGCGCCTCGGTTACATTCATGAGGCTCAGCTTCTAAAAACGATCTGCGACGCCCGTGCCGGAAAGACTGTTTCGCTGGTGCGGGTACTCTGGACAATATCGCTGGAATACTGGCTACGAGATTTGGCCTCACGCGGACTTTTTGACCCGCCCGCCACGTCGTCCTTAGCCCTCGTGTCGTCGGCTAGTACCGACAAGCGCATAAGCACAACCAGCAATGGCGTTTCTTCCTGCAACATCGGGGAGGAAATAATTCAACACAAGGAGTAAAGACCATGAATTACACAAGACCAGAAATAGCAGTTCTCGGCAACGCAATCAGCCTAATCGAAATGACGGGCGGCAAAGGAACATCCACACCGATTGATTCTCTTAAATCCTTGGTGAATCCGGCGTATGACCTAGACGAGTAACTCCAAGGATCAGGCGCTGATTGGTCAGTAAATGGACGCTCGACAGTCCCGGTCGCTTTAGGGCGGCCGGGATTTGACAACGCGCTCAAGGAGAGTGTTTTTCTGACGCAGATACTCCGGACGATATCGCTGGAATACTGGCTAGGAGGCCTGGCCGCGCGGGCTTGTGGGCACGCCAGCCGCCACGTGCTCGCCCCTCAGTCAGTGCGGTAGTGCCGATAAGCGCACAGCCGCAACCAGCAGCGGTGTTCTGTCCTGCGACATCGGGGACTGAATAATTCAACAAAGGAGAAAGACCATGTACGCAAAACCGGAAGTAGCAGTTCTCGGCAAGGCAGTCAGCGTGATCGAAGTCATCGGCAAAGGTGGCTTTCCATCTGACGGCAGTGCTGAACATCAAGCGACCAATCCCGCTTATGATCTTGACGAGTAGGTCTAAGGATCTGGCGCTGATTCAGAATTGTCATTTGACATTCCCGGCCACTTGTAGAGTGGCCGGGACCTGTGTGATACAGGTTTGTCGCACAATAGACATATGCACAAATCAATGGATCGGTCAGAGCCGCTCGCGAAGGTCGGACCGATTAAGACTTAGCCAACAACCAGCAATGATGTTCCGTCCGCTATATCGGAATGGAATGAATTCACAAAAGGAGAACGACGATGAATTACTCAAAGCCCGAAATAGCAGTTCTCGGCAGGGCCGTCAGCGTGATCGAACAGACCGGCGCGAAGAAACTCCACGTTCCAGATGATGGCATTCCGTTTTTGATGACCAACCCCGCCTATGATCTTGACGAGTAACTCCAACCCGAGCGCTAATTGGTTAGAATTGGCGGCCTTGACGTTCCTGGCCACTACGGGGTGGCCAGGACTTTGTATATACGCGAGTTTGCAGGCATGGACCTGCGAGATATCCTTGTAGGAGCCAATATCGAAAAGCAACAACGAATAAAGCAAGCGCGTACTGCAAATCGGATGTCGTCATTCTGAGTAGCGCGACGAAAACGAGATGCGGCACACTCAGCAAGATCGTATAGGAATCCCTCGTAGCGATTCATCGTCACGTGAATCCACAGCATCCGAACGATCTCGACGAATAGACAAATGCACCCTCCAGTTCCGTTTGTCACCGAGTACTGACGCTGGAAGCAGACCGACTCTGCAGAGATCGCAACTCGCGCCACCGTTTATACTGGTCGGCCTTTGTGGGATCGGAATCTTCCTCGCCCTTGAGCCAAAAGCAGAACCAGTCCAGATTGCCTTGCTCTGAAATTATCCGATCCCAGGGTTTTTCTAAAATGTGTGCTCCTTCCGGGATATATATCATCTCGACAGGTTTACCCAACTGCGACAGTCCGGAATACCAATGCCAGTCCAACAACAACGATTCTGGCCCTAGAGTTTGAATGCGGAGCGGCGTTTCGATCCTGTCGATAAGAAAGGCCGGTGACCGTTTTAGCCATTGAGACATACTTTTTCCATAGGGAGGGCCACCGTACACTGCCTCGAATTCACGAGCAAACTGCGAGAACGCCATATATTGGAAATAGCTGTAATCCACTCCGTCGGCAAGAGCGGCCGCAGCAAAGTGGTGTCTGGAATGTGTCAAGGTATATGTAACGTACCAGTATGTCCGGCTGAACCCTATAATCCCGACCCGATTCCGGTCAATGAGCCCTCTGCGATCTAAATAGTTGATAACATCCTCGTATGATGACATGGCTCTCGGAGCTTCCTTGGACGTCACCCAGATATGCCAGTCCGGATCGGGAACCTGCGCCACGAAAAAACCCTTGCCAGCCAAAGCTTGGGCAGCAAAAGCTGTCGGCCAAGGGCCGTCCATCCAAAACCTGTCCGGATTCCATCCATGGGTCTGTATGACAAGGGGATATTTCGTGCCCCTGACATAGCCCGGCGGCCAATAAAGCCCCCCCTTCACTTCAATGCCATGGGCGCCCTTCCAGGCAATTTCCTCCACCTTCGCAAGGTTCAGATTCTGGAATTGAGGATTCAAATCCATCAGTAGAGACTTTCGGCCGGTAGTGGCGTCAATAGCAACCATATGCGGCGGCGTGTTCATGCCCTCATCGAGAACGATATCTGGCAGGGACATCGCTACCTTTTGTTCTGGGCCACTGACCCTTGACCATGTTTTACCGCTCTTTCGGAAGTAAGTTTTCGGGGTAATCTTTCCCCTGAGACTATTAATCCTGCCAACATCGCAAGCAATAAGCCCCGTCTCGGGATCCCAGTTAAGAAGTCTCAGGTCTTCCTGGCTTATTTTGGCAAACTGGCGACTGGGAATCTTGAATTCCACTAAAAAGGTATGCGCCTTTCTCATTGCACGTTCTGCACGGTCGTCAACATTCAGCGGGAGATATACGTCAGAAACAACAACAGACTTGCCGTCGGGCGACCAAGCTGCCTCTGTCCCAAGATTCGGCACGATTGGAGCATCAACTAATAGGGCGCTGACTCCTGTAGTCGTGTCGAGCAACTCGTATTGGAAGATATTTGTGTGGCCTCCTTTCGGCGCGCGTTGGTGCGTAAGTACTTGCAAGAACTTGTCTTCGTACTCAGTCCACGTATTGGAAACAAGTGTGGCCTCCGTCTGGATGAGGAGGTGTGCCCCGTCCGGGGAGAGTGACATTTCAGGAGGAAACAATCCGCTTATTTGTCCCTCCGTTACTAATTTCGTTTTAGATTCCCGTCCTAATCGCATGACGAACAAGGAGGCATCATCTAGTTTGTTATCTCTTTGACTGTCCTTGCCTTGAATCAGGTCGGTCACATCCTCGCCTGCGACAACGACTCCATGCCTGTTGACCCCTTCGGTCAGTAATGCTGAAACCGGGTTCTTCGCTACATACACGACTAGTTGGCCCGTAGCTGTAGCAACGAACGAAGTGAGAGTAGTGGCGGAACTCGTGAGTCTTCTCAGTTCTTTCGAACTGCATTTCAGAGCATAAAGCTGCGTTTGCTCCCCGGGATGTTCACCCAGAAACAAGATGGTATCGTTATCGCTAAGCCATAGCACATTGTTGATCGCCGGCCGATTCGAGGATGAAGCAAGCGAAACTAAAACCTGCGGCGACGGCGATCGGAACACCTCGGCAGTTTGGAACAAAACTAGAGAATATTCGTCAGTGTTCCGTTCAAGATTTCCTTTCTTCAAGACCACGACGAAATGTTTTCCGTCGGGGGAGAATTTGGCCACGATCCCATTGGAGGGCCAGCCATCGGTATACTTAACATCCCCCAGACGCGCCATCTGTATTGAGTCTGCGATGATCGGAGACCGCTTCGTCTGCGTCGCGGTGCTTTCAACAGTCGACGTACCAGCCAAGGGGCCAGCGACCGACTGATCGCTAGTGAATGCACGATCGTGCCACACGGCTAGATAAGCGTTGCCAACTAGTAAGACGTAGATCAGTAAAGTTCGAATGTCGACACCCATTCCTTCTTGGTGACTCAGAAAAGAAGCTTCAGTCCGAACTGAATGGACCGGGGGCCACCAACTTGATAGAGCGG
>Ga0210400_10004895_pt1 | contig 11486 bp, 14 predicted proteins | sample IncBWH26MmetaG_FD_155456 | JGI IMG/M metagenome (GOLD analysis project Ga0210400, IMG submission 155456) | Forest soil microbial communities from Barre Woods Harvard Forest LTER site, Petersham, Massachusetts, United States - Inc-BW-H-26-M | ecosystem: Environmental > Terrestrial > Soil >...
CACTAGACTCAACTTGGCCGTCTTGACCGAACTCGAAATGATGTCCTGTTGCACCCTGACCAACTGGCCCTCGGCAACCTGAGCTTCCACGTTGGTTCGAAATCCTCCGTTCGAGTCGCGTTGCACAGCCTGCATTTTGCGCAATCGGCTCTTATAGCCCTTGAGCACTTTCGCCTGATCGGGAATGGTGATCTGCGCAGTGACAATGAGTGGGAAATCAAGACTGACCAGTTCTCTCAGGATTCCGGGAAAAGTAGCGTCCGGGAGTTCTTTCAGACTTACGAACGAATAGAGGATTCCACCGACATTCAGATACGAATCAGTTTCATCGGCGATGCTCGTGTCGACGATCTGCTCGCGGGCGCTCCTGTATTCCAGTTGCTCTTCACCGCGTCTGTAAGGCCGACAGTCCGGAGCCAACGGATTTAGAGCTCGCTTTGCCTCAAGAAACAAATCGTCGTCAGTCAGTCGGCGCGCACCGAGTTCTGCCGCTTCGAGGGTCGTTTCGAGGCCACGCAGCAGACTCTCGAATTCTGCCAGCAGCTGCTGATGCTCCCGATGACTGCGCTCAATGCACTTCCGCGCCGATAAGCTGAAGGGATTGCCCGTGGGCTTGAGCGGTTTACCGGCAATACGGCGGTGAACGACCGGGTCCCAAATGAAGTACATGTGCAAGAGAGGACGCATGTAGTGACCGTTCGCCTCTTTCATGCGCCATCGTTCGACGCGCAGTTCATCGAGTGCGATTACCTCTGCCCGTTCCGATTGCTGGGCTTCGCCATAACGCTCAAGCAGATCTCCGAGGTCTTCCACTACTTCGTAGCGGAACTGCACTCTCATGCTCTGTTCCGGCAGAGAGCGCAGGAGCGCCTCCAGCATCAACTTCCCCCGGTCTCGGCCTTCGTCGCACGCGAAATACGATGCCAAACCCTTCAACTCATAGCCCGCGACCAAGGCGCCATTGGTGCGAACCACAACGTTGTCCAGGTAGTCGCGGACCGGAAGTTGCTCGGACAATGCCGGGTCGTTGAGTTTTCGCTCGTGTTGTTCAAGCGTAATAGGCACCGCTATTCCTCCCTCAGATATGCAGACCGGATTTCGCGATCGCGTGCCAGCGCGCAGTAGGCATGCGGTTTCGTGTACCAAAAAGCAAGATCACGGACGTAGCCTCGTGGTTTCCCATACTTGAAGGCCATCAGCACCGGCACCATGAGCAGTGGTACTCCGTACTGGAGGACAATGCTCATTGGCACGCCCGCGATCTCACCTCCCACGAAGTGACCGACCACGTTCATGATGGCTGCCGCGCCAAGCACGATGAACAGGTCCTCCAATTCCAGAAGCATGAATGTCACTCGCGTCTGTAAATTGCGATTCACCGGTGTCACTTGTAATGGCATCACTCCCCCTAGCGCACTCCTGCCGTTCCGTGTTGAATCCAGAATTCTCCTAAGCGCAACAGCCCCGACAGTCCGAAACAGCACATCGCAGCGACCAAGTTACGCACCCAGGCCTCGCCAATCGTCATGCGTTCGAGCAATCCCGCGAAGTGCACGACCGCGAGCACTACCTGGCCAGCCCCGTACAGTGGCAGTAGAACGTTCCCAACCCAGTTCACTAGAGTGAGGATTGAGATCCAGTAGCGGTCTGGATTGTTCCAGGTTGCTTGATTGCTGAACGACTCCATCGCGCGCAACAACCCAGAGCACATCAAAGAAGCTAGCGCCGCGTAACCGAGGTGCTGGTACGGGTGCGCCTTGCTGAAGCGGTAAATCGCGGCAGCGGCGAACAAACCTGCCATGGTCGGCATGATGACGTTGCCCAGCCAGTTCGTCAGGTTGAGCAACCCATTTGAAAGATTCACAGGATCACCTCCAATCCTCATCAGCCGGCCATGGCCTGAACCAGCTTCCAAATGGCCGAAACACTCAAGAAAGCAAGACCCGATCCCACCAGCGGCATGAATGGCCGATGGCGCGCGTAATTAAAGATCGCTCCCACAATCGCCAATCCTGCTGCTTCCGGCAGGATCGTCCCGGCGAGAAAATTCCAGGCTGCAGTCAGCATGTCCGTGGTTGCGAACTGTGATCCGCTGTTCCAACTCTGGAAAAGCTGGACTGTGCCGGACGCAGACAGCAGAAAAATGGCGGAGACGATGGACCCCAGCGGGCTGTACCCCTCAGCCGCATCGAGCACCGCCTTCAGCACACAGAAAGCCGCGAGCATGGGAGCCAGTCGGGCAACCACGACGTTCGAAACAAAACCGCTGAAACTCGTTTGCAAGCTCGCGACCCACGAACTGCTGATGCCTCCGCCTTGCGCAGGCATGGCGATACCTTGCGCCGCGAACCAGGAAAGCAACTGCGGAAGCGTCAAGAGAATTACCGACCAGAGCGCCCATCGCTGGAACCTGCCGCCCGCCTGGAAGTTCACGCCGCCTTCCTGCCGCAATGCGATTCCAGCCAACACCATCGTGCAGATGGCAGCTGGAACTGCCATGTCGAATAGCAGGGTCAGCAGATCGACGATGATTTGGGGTAGCGTCATTGCCTGAGCACTCCGTAGTGAGCGTTCCTACTGCACGCCCGCCGTACCGTTCTGAATCCAGAACTCGATCAGGCGAGTGAGTCCTGAGATCACCAGCAATCCGGCTGCTGTTACCGCCCATCGAGCGACACCGCGTCCTTGGGAATAAGAGACGACTGCCATGACCACCGCCAGAGCCGCTCCGACAGGGGAGATCACATTGCCGACCCAGTTCACGAGATTGAGAACTGTTCCTTCGGGTTGAGCCGCAGTTTGACCCTGAACAGCCTGCCCTGTGGCAGGCTGCGTTCCCAGGTTCTGGGCATGAGACACCAAGGGATACAACTGGAATAAACAAATCGCCAGCACATAGACGAGAGCGAGGCGAAGGCGGGTGTTTCTCCAATCTGACAATCTCATATGCTCCTCTTCTGCGGGTCACGTTGCGATCACGCGTGAGTCTGATTTCCGCGAGCAGGCGAGAACATACGGGTATTTCAGGTTTCGAGCAAATCAGGACGGCCGTTTGGAACTGCCTTCAGAACCGTGCCGCGAGCCTGCAGTTTGCCGAATAGCGATTCGCATCTTCGAGAGCATTGTGGCGCCTATTGATTTCAAAGGCTGGGGCTCGCACTGGAGTTAATCGTGCGCGCCGGCCAAGAGAACTATGAGATGAACAAATGTTTGAGTTTGGTGCATCTCACAGGCAGAATTGGATCTCAATCAAGTGGTTCGGATGAGTCCACTTCATGGTCCTCGGATGCCCAAAACCTAACCTTGACCCGCCGGGCACCAAATCGGTCTCCGACCGTCTGACACTTATTGCGGCACCGCGTTCTGCATTGAGGCTCAACTTCCGGGCCGGCAACCACTTCCCCAGGACACTTCAGCTGAGGCCTCCCACAAATCCGTTTCTGGCCAATCAATAGACGTTGATAGCTCGGGGCCATAAGCGCGTTTATCGGTACCGATCACGGTAACTTCCCCCAACCTGACTTCGGGTGACTGACAATTTTCGAATGGCGCGTAGTCCGCTTCACGAGCCGCAAACAGGTGTGGGCCAATTTGTTCTTTGCGATAATTAACCTAGAGATGTCAGTACAAGGCAAGAAGCGCGATTGGTTTGATCTCGGCGCTAAAGCGTACAGCCAGGCGTGTCCGGGTATATACGCTGCGCCGACGTACGTGTGCCCGATTTGCCGGAAGCCGTTCACAGTCGAGGCGCTCTACGATGGTCGGCTTTCGAAGGAGCACGTGCCACCGCAAAGCGTCGGCGGTCATGAGCTCCTCCTCACCTGCAAGGAGTGCAACAACACGGCGGGAACTATGCTGGACGCCGATGCAAAGACCAAAGAGGACGTACGCCTGGCAATGACGGGCAGGCCCGACCGGCCGCATCGGATCAAGGCGACCATCGGCGGAATCACTGTGAATGGCCAGCTTCACGCGAAGGGCGGTTCATACTCGCTCACGATCCCTAAGCATCTCAATAGACCAGGAACGAGCGAAGAACTTCAGCGGCTCGGACGCGCTGGTACCTCGCTGAGTGTGGAGCACGAACGGTACTCGGAACTTGGCGCACGCATTAGCTGGTTGCGCGCGGGCTATCTCGCTTTGGTGGCGATGGAGGGCTACAAGATTGTTCTCGACCCCGCGATGGACATTGTGCGAACACAGATCCGGGAGTGCGATGAGCGACGGATGCTAACCTTCGTTGCCGGCGCACAAGAGGACTTCCCCCTCACGATACGACGCGTTTTGCGCGTTCTTGAGCCAGCATGGCACCTCGGGTGGACCGTGCAGTTCGGTCCCTACCTTGTCAATCTTCCATCCCTGAGCGATATGAGCTTCTATGAACGACTTGCAAACAACGGCTTGAGCCCCACCGTGCAACAAACGACCTACGAGTACGTGGGCTGGCCTACCACCCCAACCTTCGGCCTACTGCGAAACGAGGGCACATGAGATCGGCGGAAGATGGACAAGCACATAGAGATGGTCAAAGAGTGCAGAGATGCGATTACGATCTGCGCTATGCTGTGACGGCGAGGTAACCGATGCGAAGGTTCTGGATCGGTGTCGCAAGCCGGGAACATGTGCTCCGGGCGGTTAAGGGCGGTTTCTGCCAACTCAGCCACGGCAAGGAAGCGCCGGTTCGGCGACTTCATCAAGGCGACGTGATCATTTTCTATTCGCCGCGTGAGCGGATGGGAGATGCTGCTCCCCTACAGGCGTTCACGGCTCTCGGAGAAGTGACCGACGAGACCCCATTCCAGGCCAAACAGACAGGAGGGTTCCACCCTTACCGCCGCAAGGTTCGCTACTACGACACGGAAACGATAGAAATACGGTCGTTGCTCCTCTGTCTTTCCTTTACACGTGATCGTGACCATTGGAGCTCATCGTTTCGTAGGGGTTCGTTCAAGATGAGCAGCGACGACTTTGCGGTCATCGCCAAAGCCATGGGTCTTGGAGCCGAGGAATTCCATCACCTCGCACAGACAGCCATCTCCTGAACATTCTTAGCTAGTTTGATCCCCGACGTGGGGCTCCAAAGGTCCTGATAAGTCGGCTTCTCGGCAGCGATCCGTTGCTGACGAAACACTGTTCTTGCCATTGGTTCTCCTTGTCATGAGAAGTGAGAACCCACCGGTTCAAGGCTGATTACAGCTTTGTGAGTTTCATCTGCTTTGCGAGTTCGGCGTCGAGCATCCTCGCAGGAAGAAGTCTGGGCAGAGTCCAGTTCTTGAAACGTTGCGGAATGACCGCGTAGCGTGCCTTCGGTTTCGCCGTGCTGAGTGCGACGTGGACGGCTTCGCCTAAACGCTCAGGGGATAAGCCATTGGTACGCGCTTCGGTGACGATGAATTTCTGGAAGTTCTGCACCGCCTCCCAATACTCGGTCTGCTTGAACTCACTCAGATCTTCTTTTTCGCCCTTGTCGTACATCGCCGTGTTCACGGTGCCCGGTTCAATGATCACGACGTCGATGCCAAATAACATCAGTTCTCTCCGCAGCGCGTCCGACATTCCTTCAAGGCCAAATTTGGAAGCGCTATAGGCGCCGAGAAGCGGGATAGCAACTTTTGCAACGCTAGAGGTGATGTTCACAATGCGTCCGGGGGGCCCCTGCCTCTTCTTATCCGTTCCCAAAAGAGGCGCGAAGGCTTGGATTACGGCAAGCGGCGAGACCATGTTGACCTCCAACTGCCGCCTGTACTCGCTGGGCCTCAGATAAAGCAGCGGCCCACTGATCACGATTCCTGCATTGTTAACCAGCCCAACCAGGTTCCTGTCCCCTATCATGGAGGCGACCTTCTCGGCAGCTTGATGTACCGCGTCTGCGTCCGTAATGTCCATCATGAGAGGCACGAAGCCGTTCCCGAACTCCCTTTGCAAACGATCGGCGTCAGCTGGCTTGCGTACGGAACCGAACACGCGAAATCCCCTTGAAACAAGCACCTTTGTCGTTCCCCAACCGATTCCGGTGGAGACCCCGGTGACCACAACATCTTTGCTGTTCGCCATCGCATTCCTCCTAAGATGATCACTGTTCATCTTCAATGTGTACAGCGTACATCTTGGGCGCGCGCCATGTCAAGGTGTACAGTGTTCTGTATGCCGTATCCGTCGAAAACAGACCGTCAAACCATCCTTTCTGCTGCGGTTAAGGAACTCGTTCACGGGGGTATCCGCGACTTATCGCTACGGAACATCGCTGCTTCCCTCGACCTCGCGCCCAACGCGATCTACCGTTACTTTTCAGATCGCCGGGCACTCGAAGCTACCCTGGCGAACGAAGCTGCCCGGCAACTAGAGCTGGCGCTGAGGAAGGCAGCCGATGGGCGCGAACCGGTTACCGCAATCCGCGAGATGTCATCTGCTTACATCAAGTTCGCAAGGGACAATCCTCACCTCTACGAGGCGATGATGAGTCTCCACGCGCCAGGGCACGATGCGACCTCCCACCAAAGCCTCTGGACGTTCACTGTCGAGCAGGTGCAACGAATTGCTGGGCCCGACCGAGCTGCGCAGGCATCCGTCGCGCTCTGGGCGTTCCTACATGGAGCCGCGACGCTAGAAGCCGCTCAAGTGTTAGGCGGGATAAAACCGGCAAGCGGGCTCGAATTTGGGTTTGAGGCGTGGTTGATGGCTGCTTCTACGCTTCGGGAGCCCATAGATGCACTCCGAATCAAGCCCAGGAAAAAGAAGGCAAACAAGAAGGTGTCTGCGCGTGAAAGGTCGGTGCGAAGCGGCAAGTGAGGATTCAGCTTGGTGTCATTGATAAGGACCTGTGTCCCCCTCAGTACCTATTAGTCAACATTTGGAACGTGGGGCTTTCCGACTAAAGTATGCGCGATTGGATTGCTCTCGAATGACGGGCAAACCTTCCCTAATCCGGTAAGGGAAGGGTTGCCGACGAACCGGGCCCAGCCAACCGTGCTGACCCTTCTCGAAGCGATTCAGATAACCATTGCAGCTTTGCATCCTCAGACTTTGCAGCGCAGAGGATATACTGGGCCCACTCCGGCAGAGTCGGCGGGATCCGTGCTATCCAGTGATCGGAGATTGCCAAATGACAAAGCTGTACGCGTTCGTCGTGGTGCCGCTCATTCTGACCCTCACAGCCGCGACGGCCTGGGGCCAGACTTCTGGCGGGCCAGAAACCGTAGTCGTTCACAGTGGGTCGGCTACCCTGCACGCGATGCTGTGGCACCCGCAGGGCCGCGGACCGTTCCCCGGCATCCTGCTGAATCACGGCAGCGGCCGAACTCGCGAAGATCTGGAACGCCTCGGACCGTACGAGCGAAATGCAGAGAAACTAGGACCGGTATTCGCTCGCCATGGCTATGTATTCTTGTACTTGTTTAGACGCGGCGTCGGGCTTTCCACAGACCAAGGCGCCAACGCAGTTGACCTGATGAACAGCGAATCCGCCGCACACGGGCAAGAAGCGCGCAACGCTCTGCAGTTGCAGTTGCTGGAAAACAGGGAAATGGACGACGCCCTTTCCGGACTCAAATTCCTGCGGGCGCTCCCTTACGTCGATGCGCGGAATGTCGCCGCGATCGGGCACTCGTTTGGAGGTTCGCTCACGGTGCTATTGGCCGAACGTGAACCGAACCTGCGAGCAGTGGTAGTCTTCTCCGCAGCTGGGTATAGCTTCGATCGTTCTCCGGAGTTGCGAGCGCGGCTCCTGGCCGCCATTGACCACGTCGCGGCGCCGGTCTTCTTCATTCACGCCGAGAACGATTACTCTCTCTCGTCAGGCAAGGTGCTGGACGCCCGCCGCGAGCACATCGGTAAGCCGCATCGCTTGAAAATCTATCCGCCCATCGGCCACACGGTGGACGATGGGCACGACTTCCTCCATCTCGGAGTGAATGTTTGGGAGCCCGATGTGTTTGCCTTTTTAGACGAGAACATGCGGAAGTGAGCCTGAAGTGGTCCGCCTAGTGACATTCGGGATTGTTCCCGAGTCACGGGCAACTCTTCCCCAATCCCAGTTGTGGAAGAGTAGCCGACAATCCACTCTCAAGGCCCCCGCGCCATGGCCGCCGTAATCGGTTGATTTGACGTTGTTGCTCCCTCACAATAGAGTCCCCTGCAAGCCCAACTTGGAGGTGGCATGCTAATGGGGAAATCTGGGCTCGTCTTCGGTCTATTCACAATCGTCGCACTGGTAACTCTGGCAGCTCAGAACCCACCGAGTGCAGGAAAAATTAACCCAATCACTCTCAAATACCTGGGAGCGGCGGGCTGGGAGATCACCGACGGAACAACTTTCGTTCTGATCGATCCATATCTGTCGCGCATCAACGGACCGCCGCCACCGGGAGGCCATCCCATGGCTGCTGACACTCGTCGGGCGTACAGGTGGGGTGACGTTGCTTCGCCTGACCTGGCGGCTATTGACGCGCATGTTCAACACGCAGATTTTGTTCTCGTTACTCACACACATTACGATCACATCTTGGATGTTCCTCACATCGCCCTCAAGACTCGGGCTGTGGTGATCGGTACCGAGAGCACCGAAAATGTGATGCGGGCTTACGGCGTGCCTGAAGAACAGTTAATTACGGTTCGTGGCGGAGAGGACTACGAGTTCGGTCCTTTTTCCCTGAAAGTCATTCCCAGCATTCACAGTGCTCTCGACCATAAGCGCTACTTCAGTTCCGCTACAGCACCGGGGGGAATGAAAGCGCCGCTGACCTTGGAGCAAATCCACCCAGAGGGAGGCACTCTCGCATACTTGATTCGTTTCCACGGTCATCAGATTCTCGCGTTTGGCGGGATGAATTACATCGAACGCGAAATTGTAGGACTGGAACCGGACGTGGCGTTGATTGGCGCTGGCTCTTCCCGAAAGGAAATCTACGACTACAGCGGTCGCCTCATGCGCGCCCTACATTATCCAGCGATAGTCCTCCCGACTCATTGGGACAATTTTCTGTTGCCCTATAGCGCTTCGCAGCAAGTTAATCTCGATGCCTTACAGTCCTTCGTCGAAGAGATCGCAGCTGCTTCGCCGAAGACAAAGGTCATCGTGCCCAAGTACTTCGAAGCGATTTCACTCGAAACCGCTGGAAAGTGACTCGATGATGCAGACCGCAGGATAATCACCTTGCGCACCTCTGGCCAAGCCGATTTGGGGATGAGTCACGGGCAACCCTTCCACAATCCGGGTAAGGTAAGGTTAGCCGACGACCCGTCAACAACGGCCTTGGGTGCTATCGTCTGAGAAACTGGACGAGCAATTTACTTACTTCTTCGGGTCGTTCTTGCTGTACCCAATGGCCGGCTCCTTCGACAAAGTGCGTGCCGAGCATCCGCGTACACACCGACTTCTGCATCCTCTCAAAGTCCCCGGGGTTCTGGTAAACGCCCCAGTCGCTCTTCCCGGCAATGAAAAACGAGGGCACGTCAATGGTTCGCCCTGAAAACAATTGCAACTCGGTCTGATACTTCTCGATCCACCGAACGCGATATTCTTCCAGCCCACCTTGAAATCCTGTGCGCTCATATTCTGAGGTGTACACCCTGAGCTCATTCTCAGGAAGCCACTTGCATGCGGCGATTGCGGTCGCAGAAGGCATCGCCAGCGCCACCGTTTCCGCCATTCCCTTCTGAAGATCCATGACATAGTAGCGGGGCAACTTGGCCCATTCAGTGGCACTCCTCTCCTTCAGTGGAAAGGGAGCATTCTCCTTCCAGTCAGCGCTCTTCATGTGGTAGTAGGCCCGTAGAAACGCATGAACGCCTTGCGGAGAGTGCCACATATTCTCGTTTGCCTCACGGCCGGCAAAATACTTTTGATAATGCTTCCGCGGTGGATCAAGCTTCCCCAGTTCGTCGTAAATAGGATCACTCGCACACTTCGGTCTCATGCTGGACTGCGCAGTATCGGTAGTCTTGACTGGGAGTGAGGGTGGACCTGGAAAGGGCGCACTCATCATCACCACGGAGCGAAAGATATCCGGCCGGATTAGGGAACACCAGGCCGCCAACGGCGAGCCAAAATCGTGACCGATTACCGCTTCCACGGAACTGTAACCGAATGCCGACACCAATCCCAACACGTCGCGAACTTGATTTAGAGGTGCGAACGGATCGAGATTGTCGTCGAATAGGACGTCCGATCCCGAAGTACGGCCGTAGCCTCTCCGGTCAGGAGCAATCACGTGGAATCCCGCCTCGGCGATTGGCAGCATCACTTTTCGCCAGCTGTACGCGAGCTCCGGAAATCCGTGCAGGAGTACGATGCCGGGACGGTCGTTGGTCTCGAAGCCTGCCTCCAGGACATGCATCCTGATGCCGTTGATATCTGCGACAAATCGGGATCGTATGCCCGGTGGAAGAGCTGCGGAACTGTACGGTACTGCTTCAGTGTCCTTCTGTGCTCCCTGTGCTCCCGAGTGATCGCGAACTGACTGCATAGGAGCGAATGGACCCATTCCAGCGTGCATGATCAGCGCTGCTGTGCCCGCTAGTACTTGGCGGCGCGTTAGGCCGCCATCCCTGAGTCGCGAGTGAACAGCGATATTGGACTCGGGCGAGTCTTCTTCTAAAACGCGCAACGTTCGACGGTCCATGGTGTAGTTTTGCATGGATTAAGGCCGAGAGACTCGATTTTCGGAGCGCCGTTGTTCAGGGCGACAGGTCTAGTTGGCGCATGACTGGCAACCCGGAACTTATTCCGGGCCAGAAGTCGGCTTCCGGGAAGTTGAAAATTGTGTTGGCGCTGGGCGCCGAATGCGGGCGAGTCACGGTCGACTCGTGAGCAACGTTGCGGGGAGCACGCCTGGGCAGGCGCAGCCGACACACGCTCCCGCCGAATCTTCATCGCTGAGAACCACTCGTCTACTGCGCTGGTTGGTTGCTCGTGGACGGTTGGTTCAGCTCTTGCTGCAACTGCAATAGTTGCTGAAGTTGCTCAACATTGGCTGAGTGGGACGTTGGAACGCTCCGCAGACTTGGTTGCAGGGAAGCCTGATTGGACTTGGGTGTCTGCTCGAGGACCACGTAGATCGGAGTATCCGCCGAAATCGTCACCACGATGTGCTGGGTGATCGCTAATCGGGAAACCTCCTCATCTCCAGCCTCGCCGACATTGTTGCTGACGCGCTCCCGCATTAGGTCCGACTCGCTCAGCGGCTGGTTCAGACTGCCTTGTCCCACCAACATCGAGCCAGCTTGGCCGATTCCTGACACCGATCTGACCAGGACGTTCTTTCCCGTGTTCTTACCCTCAACTTTTCCTTTGAGCGGCCGCAAGTCCAAATCCGTGGCAGCGGCCTCGATGGGGACGACCGCACCATCCGGCATCAGCAGAGAATCGAACTGGACGTCAACGTAACCTGAACGATCTCCGTTCCGGATGTGCCCAACCGCTTTTGCTCCCGCAGGGACGATAATTTCTCCGTCCCGTTCGTAGTTGAACTCGATCACCGCAAGGACCG
>Ga0210400_10004896_pt1 | contig 11484 bp, 10 predicted proteins | sample IncBWH26MmetaG_FD_155456 | JGI IMG/M metagenome (GOLD analysis project Ga0210400, IMG submission 155456) | Forest soil microbial communities from Barre Woods Harvard Forest LTER site, Petersham, Massachusetts, United States - Inc-BW-H-26-M | ecosystem: Environmental > Terrestrial > Soil >...
CAAAAAGAGGTGAAGCGCGGGAATTCCTCGGGTCGAGGGTAGGCGGTATCGACGGCGAGTGCGCGCGCCGACAAACCGTATTGTCGCGTATCGCCGCCGACGGCGCGAAAGTATGCGGCCCCGAGGAATGCAGTGACGTCGTCCCTCCAGTCCGTCACGAACTGCACGCGGAAGCCCGCAAAACCTGCGTGATCGCGCATTACCGCCGGGTCAATGCCGGCTTTGTCGAATTCGAACATGGATGGCTCATAGAGTATTTCGCGCGATTGGCCGTTGTTCACTTCGTAAAGATGCACCGCCTGCGCAAAGCCGCGCCCGACGTGGAAGAACTGCAGACGGAAGGGCAACCCCGCATCGCTCCACAGCGCGTGATCGCTGCGAAATCGCAGAGACTGATATTGGTCGTAGCTCAAAGCCGCCATGCCGGCAGGCAGCACGTCCTTGGAAGCCTGATAGGCGCTGCCGGCGAGAAAGCGCGCCTGGCCTTTGAGCCACGCATAGTCGAAAGCCTTCGCAGGGCCGGTACCTGTTGCAGTTGCAGGCTGCGGCGCCGGCGCCTGCGCGGCAGCTGCCGCATCGGCCGGATTCGTGCCGGCGAGTTGACCGGCCGCCAGAACAATTGCAGTTTTCAGAATTTCGCGTCGACGAATCATGAGATTTGAATCCTAGATCGAGAACGTGGGTTGAACGGAATCGGGGAGCAGGGCCAGTTGATTGAGGAAGCGTGCTTCGGCGGCGACCTCGACGCGCTCCATCGGCGTCAGCCATTGCAAGGCCTCGTCCAAGGATCGCGCATCCATCAATTTCTGTTCCGCGGTGAAGGCGTGAGGATCAGGCTGGCCGCGCGGATCCGGCGGCCGCGGTAGATTGCCGCCGATGTGCGCGAGGCGCGCCTCGCGGTGGCGCGCCAGAAACCGCAATCCTTCCACGGGCAACGCTTCGCTACCCCGCACCAATGCCTCGCGCCGCGCCACCAACGCCGGTGTTTCTACTTCCTCCGGAGTGCGCAGCAGCGCAAGACTCGACAGGAATCTGCCCAATCCCTCGCTGCCGCTGATCTGCGATAGCGGCACGGAGAGAAACAGGCCGAGTAGAGCGGGCGACACCCAGGCAAGCAAGGGCGGCGAGATGAAGTACACGATGACGGCGGTGACGCAGCTCAGGAGCATATGCCGCCGGTGAAAGCGCCAGGCATCGCGCCAGCTCGTGTGGCCGGCGTCGCGGCGCTGCGGTTTCCAACCGGAATCGCGTCCCATGAATACTTCGAATACATGGCGGCACTGCACGATCATCAGAATGGGCGCATACAGCGCCGACAGGATGGTTTCGAGCAGGAAGCTCGCCGATATGCCGATGACGCCGCCGGCGCCGCGGCGAATGCGCCGCGACAACAAGGCGCGAACCAGCCCGAGCATCTTTGGAATCAACAGTACGACCAGGCTGAACCAGAACAGCGCCACCATCAGCGCAACATCGAACCGCGGCCAGGTCGGAAACAATTGAAAATCGTGGCTGAAATATTCCGGACGGATGAAGCGCGACTGAATCGCGAGCGCGAAGCCGATGCCGATCATGACCAGCCACATGGGCGAGGACAAATAACTCATGATGCCCACACCCAGGTGCATGCGGCTGATGAACCTAAGGCCCGCGCTGCCGATGATCTTCATGTGCTGCAGGTTGCCTTGGGCCCAGCGCCGATCGCGAATCGCAATATCGATCAGCGTGGGCGGCGATTCCTCCCAGGAACCACCGAAATCGGCAGCCATGCGCACCTTCCAGCCGCCCCGGCGCATGAGGGCAGCCTCGACGAAATCATGAGACAGCACGAAGCCGCCAAAAGGCTTGCGGCCCTTGAGCTTGGGGAGGCCGCAATATTGGGCAAACGCGGGCACTCGAATGATGGCGTTGTGGCCCCAGTAATTGCCGCTGTCGCCGGACCAGGCGGACAGGCCGCGGGTAATGACCGGGCCGTAGACGCAGGCAGCGAATTGCTGCAAGCGGGCGAAAAGAGTGCGCGCACCGATGAGTTGCGGCGCTGTTTGCAAAATGCCCAGCTTGGGATCCGCTTGCATCGCCTGCACCAGCTGCTTGAGCGTCGGTGCATCGATCAGGCTGTCGGCGTCGAGCACGATCATGTGATCGTAGCGCCCGCCCCAGCGCGTCACAAAGTCCTCGAGGTTGCCCGACTTGCGCGCGATATTGAGCCATCGCCGCCGGTACCAAACCGGCATGATCGTCTGCAACGCGGCGCGCAATCTCGCGACGCTCAAGGTCTCGCGAATCCACGCATCGGCGTCGGTGGAGTCGGAGAGCATCACAATCTCGAAGCCGCGATGCGAATCGATGCGCTGCAGGGCCTCGGCCATCGCCTGCAGAGCGGCGGCGGTGCGGGTGGGATCTTCATTGTAGATGGGCATCACCAGTGCCGTCAGGGAACCGGCCGGCGCCTGGGGCGGAATCGGGTCGCGCCGTTTCGACGCGCCTGCCAGGACCGATCCCGCGGAAAATGCGATCCAGCCCAAGGATACGGCGAAGAAAAAAATCATCGTGCCCTGCAGGAGCGTCATGCTGGCGAAGCGCACGACCTGCAGCATTTGATAGACGCCATACACGGTCACGCCCACCGTCACCACGATCAGGATGAAGCGCGCGTACAGCACGGCGGCCGAAATGAGTTGCCGCTGGTTGCGCCAAGACCGGTAGTGCAAATCCTGCGCCGGCATGCTCAAGGGCGCCTCCGGCGGCATGCCGCCCGGCGAGGCAGTGCTCTCGAATGCGGCGCTTAGGTTCAGCTGGGGGTCCATCGGTACAACCAGGTTTCTGAAACAGGGGTGTCGCCGCGCATGACCCGCAGCCGCATCTCAATCACCTCGGCATCCTTTGGATCGATCTCGAAGCTGGCGCGCAGGCCGTGCCGTTCGCCGTTCGAAACCAGCGTCGAACTGGAAATCGCGCCGGCGGAAGAGCTTAAGTCCAGGCGCAAGCCATCGAGTTTTTCTCCGGCCCCCACGATATCCAACAGGAACACGCGCCGTTTGCGATCGATGCTGGCGCCGGAGCGCGTCGCAACCACTTTCCCCATGCCCTTGGGCACGGGGGGCTCGTCATTCCAGGTGATGCCATAGGCAAACTGGGCGGGACGACCCGGCGACAGGGCCTGGCCCGGCCGCCAGAAGGCGACGATGTTGTCATTGGTTTCGCGGCCCGAAGGAATTTCCACCAGTTCAACGGCCCCGGCGCCCCAATCGCCCTTGGGCGTGATCCAAGCGCTGGGGCGCCGCTCGTACTGCGCGTCGAAGTCTTCAAAATCGCTTTGCTGCCGCGATCTTTGCACCAGCCCGAAGCCCTGCGGCACTTGTGTCGTAAAGCTCGAGACCTGCAGCTTGAGCGGGTTGGCCAGCGGCCGGAACAATTGTTCGCCGGATTTGGTGGCGACCTGCAGCCCGTCCGAATCGTGCACCTCCGGCCGGTAGTCATCGAGTCGGCCGCGGTTGGTCTCATCGAACAAGAACATCGATGTCAGAGGCGCGATGCCGACCACGCGCATTTCGGCGCGTGGGAACAACGTAAGCTCCACGTCGGTTTGCGACTCCACTCCCGGCTGCGCCGTAATCTTGTAAGCACCGGTCGTGGACTTGCTCTCCAGCAAGGCGTAGATGACGATGGCGTTCGCTTTCGGACCGGGGCGCTCGATCCAAAAATGCGTGAACACCGGAAACTCTTCGCCCGACGGCTCGCCGGTGTCGATTGCGAGCCCTCGAGCCGACAACCCGTACAAGAGATTCTTGGCCACCGCGCGAAAGTAACTGGCCCCCTGGAAAACTAGAAACTCATCCCAGACCTTGGTCGAGTTGATGCGGCTGCGAACCCTGAAACCCGACAGCGGCACCGAGACGTTGCCGAACTGGGCCGGCGTGGCGCCCGACATCCGGAACATCGCCGGCGTCGCGACCATGTCGGTGGCGATGCCGTCTTCCACGGTCGAGAGCGTAACCGTCGGCAAGCTGGGCGCCGCCCGCAGCAGCTCGAGCCGAAAGGGCAGCTTTTCCGCACGCCAGATATCGGCATCGGAATTGAAATGGAGGCTGCGATATTGTTCCGGGCTCAACTTATCCAGCGCGGACGGCACGGCGTTGCGCTGCGGAGAGTAGGGCGCCGCGGCTCGATGCTTGGCATCCTCCAGCAACGTCTCGAAGGTAAAGGGATAGGTTGCCGCCGGCTGGGCGGCGGGCACAGGCTTGGGTTTCGCGGGCGCGCGCGCATTGGCATAGGCCTGCAAGGCAACCACGAGCCACAGCATCCCAATGGATTTCCCAGTCGATACCCGCAAGGCCTCTCCCCCAAAACCGCTAGTATAGTGCCTGCCCTATGTCGCTCGCAGATCACGCTGGCCAGGAACCGCAAAGCGCCGGGGCCGTGCTTATGGTGCGGCCGGCGAGTTTTGGCTGCAATCCGCAGACCGCCCCCAGTAATGCCTTCCAAGTGGGGCTTGGAGAGGCTCCGCGAAACGATCCACAAGAGACGGCGCTGCGCGAATTCCACGGCCTGGCGAGCGGTCTGGAGCGCGCCGGTGTGGAGGTACTCATCGCCGCCGACACCGACCAACCGCGGAAGCCAGATGCCATTTTCCCCAATAATTGGGTGAGCTTTCACCATGATGGCACCGTCGCGCTCTATCCCATGTTGGCGCCGAATCGCCGCTGGGAGCGCCGCGACGAGGTTCTGCAGCAGGTCGTGCGCAACGGCGGATTTCGCGTCTCCCGTACGGTGGATCTGTCGCATCGCGAGTCGGAGGACAAGTATCTCGAAGGCACCGGCAGCGTCGTTCTCGATCGGACACACAGGATCGCATACGCCTGTTCCTCGCCGCGGACGGACCTTGATGTGCTCGGCGAGTTCGCGCAGCAATTGGACTATGAACTCCTGACGTTCGATGCCGTGGACTTGGGCGGCCGCGCCGTCTATCACACCAATGTCTTGATGGCCATCGGCAGCGGATTTGCCGTCGTTTGCAGCGAGTCGATCAGCAACGATACGCACCGCGCGGCCGTGCTTGCCAAGCTGCGCTCGACCGGGCATGCAATCGTCGACATCACCCAGGCGCAAATGGCGCAATTCGCGGCCAATGTTTTGGAATTGGCAGCCCCGAATGGGAATGTCATTGCCCTGTCGACGACGGCGTTGCGCAGCCTGGCACCGGCACAGCGCCGCATCTTGGAGTCCCACGCGGCCCTGATTCCGGCGGAAATTCCCACCATTGAGCGAATCGGCGGCGGCGGCGTGCGCTGCATGCTCGCGGAGATTCACCTGCCGAAGCGAGATGCGTCGAGGCTCGCGCGGAACACTTAAGAAGGCTCCTGGGTCATAATCGCCGCATGCTGGAACTCGGCGTCAAAATCCTCATCGCGTATCTGCTCGGCACGCTGCTGGGCAGCCTGATCCTCGGCCGCCTGCGCGGCGTCGATATTCGCAGCATGGGAAGCGGCAATGCCGGTGCGACGAACGCCCTGCGCACGCAGGGGAAGCTGTTCGGATTTCTGGTGCTGGCCATCGATATCGCCAAGGGCATGATCGCGGTGTGGTGGCTACCCTCCGCCGCATTGCCGGGCATCGACGTCCATGGGGGTGTGTCTCGCGAGTGGCTCACCGTCGCGTGCGGCCTTGCGGTGATAGTGGGGCATGTGTATCCCGTGTGGTTCGATTTCCGCGGCGGCAAAGGAGCGGCGACCGTGGTCGGCGCGGTCGCGGCGATGGAATTGCGCCTGCTGGTGCCGCTGCTCTTGAGTTGGATTATCGTGCTGCTGCTGTCCGGCTATGTGGGTCTCGCCACCATGCTGTCGACCATCGCGCTCACCGCGGCCGTTCTCGTGCTCGAGCCGGACAACATCCCGCTTTGCACCTTCTGTGCGGCGGTTGCGGTGTTCGTGATTTTTACTCATCGCAGCAATATCGCGCGCATGCGCGCGGGAAAAGAAAATCGTGTACGGCGTCTATGGCTGTTTCGGTCGCGAGCGGCCTAGAGCACCCGCGGCTGCTTCAGCTGCTGGCGGACGGCGAAGTGCATTCCGGCGAATCGCTGGCTGCGGAGCTTCGCCAAACCCGCGCGGCGGTATGGAAGGGCGTGCGGCGCCTGCGTGCGATCGGCATCGAGGTTCAGGCCTTGGCGCGCCGCGGCTACCGGCTCGCCACGCCGGTGGAGTTGCTCGATGTCGGCCGAGTCCGCGCCGAATTAGGCGAGGATCGCATACCGCATTTGCACAGTCTGGAGTTGCTGTTCGAGGTCGGATCCACCAACACGCGCCTGCTGGGCAGCCCGCCCCCGCCCCCGAGCACGGCCGATGTCTGCATGGCTGAGCTGCAGCTTGCCGGCCGGGGGCGCCTGGGAAGGCGTTGGATCGCGCCCTTTGGCGGAGGCATCGCCATGTCGCTTGGCTGGACCTGCAGCGATGTGGTGCGTACCTTGCCAGCACTCAGTTTGGGAGTCGGGGTTGCGGTATCCCGCGCATTGACGCGGGCCGGCGCCCACGGGATTTCGCTGAAATGGCCGAACGATATTTGGTTCAATGATCGCAAGCTGGGCGGAGTACTGATCGAATTGCGCGCCGAGGCGGGCGGCCCGGCGCACGTGGTGATCGGTGTCGGAATCAACGTGTCCCTGCCGGCGGAGGCACGCCGTGAAATCGAGACAGCCGGGACCGCCGTGGCGGCGGTTGCGGACGCCTGCAAAGAACCGGTTTCGCGCAATGTGGTGGCGGGAGCCATCTTGGACGAACTTTTGAGTATGCTGGTGCAGTACGAGCGCCTCGGATTTGCGGCGTTCCGGGATGCTTGGGTGGCGCTCGACGGTTTGAACGGCCGGCCGGCGCAGGTGCTGGTAGGAGAGACCGCGATAGTCGGGATCGCTCGGGGCGTGGATGCCGACGGTGCTCTGTTGCTTGAAACCAAGGATCGCTTGCAGCGGTTCGTCTCAGGCGAGGCTAGTTTGCGCTTGATTCATGGGTGACGCTTGACGCTACTGAAGACCCTTGTCGTGTGCCTGGTGCTGGCCAACGTGTGCTACTTCCTGTGGGAGCACGGTATTGCCAAGGCGCCCGAGAGCGTCGCGGCGCCTCCAGCGCCGCCGGGGACATTGAAACTGGCCTCAGAAGCCTCAGAACGGGCTCGCACCGAATCGACTGCCGCTGCCGCGGCGCCGTTGGCGGCAACCGGCGCGCCCGCGCCCTCGGAAGGCGCGCGCGACGGCGGCAATTCCGGCCTCCTGACCAACGTGAGGCGTTGTATCAGCGTAGGGCCGTTTCGCGACGTCTCGGAGGCGGCGCACGCGGCCTCGACGCTGCGCGGCGGCGGATATGATCCGCGCCAGCGCGTCGCGGATGGCGAGGTCTGGGCCGGTGTTTGGGTCTATTTGCCGCTGCCCGCGGCACGGTCGGTGGTCGAACAGACGTTGGTCAAGCTCAAGGCCGGTGGGATCGACGATGCCTTGGAAATGCCGGGGCCCAACGAGGGTTCGGTGATTTCCCTGGGTCTGTACAGCGAACCGAAGCGGGCACAGTCGCGAGTTGCCCAAGTCCAGGCACTGGGATTCAATCCGGGCATCGCCGATCGCAAGCGCACCGGCAACGTCTATTGGATCGATATCGACTTGAAACCTACCGACAGTCTGCTGAACCCTTCCGATTTGCAGGGCGAATCCGGCCGCATCGTTCGTCTCGAAGTCAAAGGATGCCCCTCAGCGGGCGGACAGTGAGCATTCGCACCGCAGCGTTGCGATTGACGAGCGTTATCGGTGCAGTCATCGGCTACGGCTGTCTGGCGGCATTTCTCTACCTCATCAGCATGCAGCTGTACCGTTGGTTTCGCCAAGGTGAATGGACGCATATCGGGATGGGCGATGGGATCAAGGTCGGACTGATGCGGTGCTGCGTCAAGGACGATGGCACGGGACATTTCGCCGGCTTTTTGCAGTGGTGGGACTCGCCGGTGACTTGGCTGGGCTTGCACAAGGTATTCGAAGTCGTTCCGGCGTCGCTGGCTTTGTTCGCCGTGAGCATCGCGGGCAACAGCCTGTTCGTCTACTGCAGAGATCACCTGCAGACGCGCCAATCCGTGACCTAAGACTCGCTGCGCTTCTTGAGTCCCTGCGACTCAGTGGTGATATATCGTTCGATCAGGCCGCCGTACAGGCGCGAGACCACCGGGGCGATCAAGCCGGACAACTCGAACGTCAGTTCCACGCGGCTGCCTTCACCCTTAGGTTCGATCAAGTGACCAGCCGTCATACGCAAACCCGGTGAGTGCGTCGTCCAGGTGAAATTACGTCCATCCTGAAGCTCGGTGACGCGCCAGACGTTGGGACGCAGCTTTGGCTGGCGAACCTGGGCGCTGCTGCCGATCGCGAACGGGCCGCTATCCAGACGCCGCACGCTTATCATGGTGGGCGTCCATTCCGGCCAACGCTCGACATCGCACAATACTGCGAATACTTTCTCCGGCGGCGCTTCGATATGTACCGCCGCAGCGAGTGTGTTTCGGCTCATGGCGCAAGAATACTAAGGGGGAAAAACAATGCAAAGACCCATGGCGGTGATCACCGGCGCCTCGAGCGGCATCGGGGAAGTGTTTGCGCGCAAGCTGGCGCCGCAATACGACCTGTTGCTGGTTGCGCGCAACATGCAACGACTGACGGAGCTTGCGGCCGAACTCTCCCTCCAGCACGGAGGCAAGGTGAATGTACTGGCTGCCGACTTGAGCGATGCCGTCGAATTGCGGGCCGTCGCCGATCGGATCGCCGCCGAGCCGAATCTCGCGCTGCTCGTCAATAACGCGGGCTTCGGCTTCAGGGGCCGCTTCTGGGAAGCCGATCTCGAAGCCATCGAGAGAATGCATCGTCTGCACATCATGGCGCTGGTGCGATTGAGCCATGCGGCATTGCGCATCCTGGTGCCGCAAAACCGCGGGGCGATCATCAATCTGGCTTCCATTGCCTCCTTCGTGCAGCGGGCCGGCAGCGCCAGCTATGGTGCGACGAAAAGCTGGGTCGCCGCATTCAGCGAGGGGCTGTATGTGGATCTCAAGCAGGCGAAATCAGCCGTGACCATTCAAGCGCTGTGTCCGGGATTCACGTATTCAGGATTTCACGACGCGATGGGCGAGGACCGCACGCGCCTCGCGCCGGCCTCGATGTGGTTGAGCGCCGAGCAGGTAGTGGCTGAATCGCTTGCGGCCTTGAGCAAGGGTACGCTGTTCGTAATCCCGGGATGGCGCTACAAGTGGCTTGCCGCAACTTTAAGATCCTTGCCTTCCTGGCTGAAATTGAAATTGGAAACACGCGGGGTCTAGTCTTGCGCACCGCCTGCGGCGGATCTGGCTAAAACCAAGCGCGCAGGCCGGCGACAAACTGGACTTCGCGCGGATTTCCGCCGGATTCCCGCACATAATCGGCCGTGCTCCCGAATTGGCGCCCCCAAACGACGCCGATGTAGGGCGCGAACTCGCGTCGCATCTCGTACCGAAGGCGCAGGCCGATCTCGAGATCCGATAGTCCGGACCCGAGTCGTCGCGCTGGATCGGCTTTGCCGTGCAGGTTGGCTTCGACTTCGGGTTGCAGAATCAAGCGCTGAGTGAAGAGCAGCTCGTATTCCGCTTTGAGCCTCATGGCGGTACGCCCCTGCTCACCGACATAAAACGTCGCCTCGGTGTTGAACCAATAGGGCGCGAGTCCCTGCACGCCAATGGCCGCCCAGGTCCGACCCGGGCCGGCACCGAAATCTTGGCGTCCCCCCGCCTGCACACTCCACCAACGTGCAAAGGTGTGGTCCCACATGAGATCGGCGCGGGCATTTTGCGTGGCGCCGGCGATGCGCTCGCCTTCTGACCGAAGCCACACCTTGTTGTTGTCGCCTCCGTACCAACCTTCCGCATCCCACACGGCGGCATTGCCCTCGGCAGTATGGCGCCATTCGAACTGATCGAGGAGCACCATGCCTACGCGCCCGCGGTCGTCCATTTGCATCATCGAGGCCATCTTCGGATACGGCATGTCACCCATTTGATGATGCGGCGGATCGGGCGGCACGTGAGCCGCTTCGCTCCCCGTGTCATTGGTCGATCCTTGAGGCTGATCGGCGAGTACGTCCGCGGCGACCATGAGTCCCAGGGCGCTGCAAAAGAGGGTAAGCGGCGCGCGAGCCATCACGACGCCGCTCCATCTTTGCGCTCGACACGCACCTCGCGAAACATGCCCGCTTCCATGTGATACAGCAGATGACAGTGATACGCCCAACGCCCGAGCGCATCGGCAGTGACCCCGTACGCCAGGCGCTGACCCGGCTGCACGGTAATGGTGTGCTTGCGGACCAGGAATTCTCCTTTCTCCGATTCAACCTCGCCCCACATGCCGTGCAGATGAATGGGGTGATTCATCATGCTGTCGTTCACGAGCACCAGGCGCAGACGTTCGCCGTAGTTGAATCGCAAGGGCTCGCTTTCCGAGAACTTCTGACCGTTGAACGACCACACGAAGCGTTCCATGTGGCCGGTGAGATGCAGCTCGACATCGCGCCCTGCCGCGCGATGATCGATCGGGCCACCGAGGGTGCGCAGGTCGGCGTATGTAAGGACGCGACGGCCATTGTTCCGCAATCCCACGCCCGGATCGTCCAGGCGGCTTTGCGGTTGCGCAGCGACCATATCCACGTTGGGGCCGAAGTTGGCGGGCGTACGATGCGGGGCCGTGCTCACGGCAGGTCTGGTACTGTGATCCATCGCGCCGTGATCCATCCCCGGCATGTGGCTCATGTCCATGCCGCCCGTGTGCATACCGCCCATGTCGTGACTCATCCCCATGTCCATCGTCGTAAGAAGCGGACGAGGATCGAGCGGCGGCACTTCCGCTTGCATGCCCGGTTGGGGGGCGAGCGTGCCGCGCGCATAGCCCGAGCGATCGAGCGACTGGGCGAAGATCGTGTAGGCACGATCATCCTGCGGCTCTACGATCACGTCGTACACTTCCGCGAGCCCGATACGAAACTCATCAACGGTCACGGGCTCCACGTCCTGTCCGTCCGCGGCCACGACGGTGAGCTTCAGTCCCGGAATGCGGATGTCGAAGAACGTCATCGATGATCCGTTGATGATGCGCAACCGAACCTTCTCGCCGCGCCGGAAGAGTCCCGTCCAGTTGCCCGCCGGCGTCGTACCGTTCATGAGGTACGTGTAGGCGTATCCGGACACATCCGCGAGGTCGGTCGGGTCCATGCGCAGTTGTCCCCACATGCGACGATCCGCGAGTGTCGGTTTCAAGCCCTGCTTGCGCACATCGACGAGAAAGTCGCCCACGGTGCGCTGTTGAAAGTTGAAATAGTTGCTTTGCCGCTTGAGCGTCCGGTAGATGTGCTCGGGGTCGAGATCCGTCCATTCCGACAACAACAGAACGTGCTCGCGATCGGCCCGGTGCCGCTCGGCGCCCCGAGGCTCGATGAC
>Ga0210400_10004897_pt1 | contig 11483 bp, 10 predicted proteins | sample IncBWH26MmetaG_FD_155456 | JGI IMG/M metagenome (GOLD analysis project Ga0210400, IMG submission 155456) | Forest soil microbial communities from Barre Woods Harvard Forest LTER site, Petersham, Massachusetts, United States - Inc-BW-H-26-M | ecosystem: Environmental > Terrestrial > Soil >...
CGGCGAAGGGCATGCAGGCGTTGTTCATGCCCAGGGACGTCATGGCCGACGCGTACTTGCCCAGGATCGTCACCGGATCCCCTTCGGCCTCCATGTCGTGCACATTGTGCGGGTTCTCCCCGCAGTGCACGGTCACGGCGCTGGCCGCATTGACCCCGATGCTGGCCGGGTAGCTCGGCCATGGGCACTCCTCGGCGTTCTCGGCCGCGCAGTAGGTGTACTTGGACGGCTGACCCTGGGTGGCGGCGTCGCCGAATCCCGGTCGGGCGCCGGCCACATGCAGCATCAACAGCCGGATAGCCCGGCCGACGGTGGCATTGGCCCGGTTGCCGGGCCCAAAGGCCCCGACTCCGGCGTTGAAGCCAGCCGTCCGGGCGATGTCTCCATGGACGATGGTCATGAACGAAACCGGATGGGTGGTGGCGTTGACCCCGCGCAGATTGGCCTCCGGTCGGGACAGGGCCAGCACGGCGGTGAGCACGACCGGGAAGACCTCGGGCGGGCATCCCGCCAGTACGGCGTTGACGGCCACCACCCGCCGAGTCAAGCGCCCGAATCGTGGGGCCAGCGTGGCCAGAACCTCGTCGGGGTTGCCCGCCGAATGCTCGAGCATGGCGTCAACCCGACCGGTAGTCGGAGCCACCAATGGAAGTCCATCGCCCCAGCCGTTGGCCTCGAACAGCTCGTAGAGTCGCTCGGGAGACTCGTCGCCCACCTCGATCAAGAGCTGGTCACCTGCCGTATCGGTTGCTGTCATGGATGCCCCCTGGCCACGAGGATGCCGTGCATTCCCATTCGCGGTCTTCACTATAGACCACTCACTCTACAACAAGTAGACAGATACAGGATCGCATCAGAGCAACTCGAAATCGGGGCAGATCCGAATCAGAATCAGTGCCGGCCAGGGAGCATCACCGACCGCCACCCTCACCGGCAAACCCAAAGAGCCGCCGCGTGTTCCCCCCGAGCACCGCGGCCCGCTCGGCCGGAGCGAGATCGGCAAAGGCATCGGTGGCCAGATCGACCAGGCCGGCGTAGCTGTCGTGGGTCGTTTGGGGGTAGTCGGACCCCCAGAGAATCCGGTGAGGGCCGAACCAACCGACTAGCTGCTCGACGAAGTGTCGCGCTGCACCTGCTGCACCCAAAGGGTTGAGGTTGTGGGAGGTGACCTTGACAGTCACCTGGGGCAGGCCGGCCAGAGCCTGAAGTGGACTGTCCCGGGCAACGGTCGCACCCGACATGTCGGCGAAGGCGCAGTGGTCGAGGACGACCGGTACGTCAGAGAACCGCTCCAGTACCGGCCTGAGGGCCAGGAGCTGCTCGGAGAAGACGGTGAGGACCACGATCAATCCAGCGTCGGCGGCCGCCGCGAATGCATTGTCGGCCTTCTCGGTCCCTACCCACGTGGCGCTCGGTCGGACGGCCATGCACCGCACTCCGCTCACCCCTCGACATGCGGCCAGCTCGGCGATGGTCTCGGCCGCCCCGAGTTCGTCCGGGTCCACGACGGCAACGGCCCGAAGCGAATCGGGGTGCGACTTGGCCACGTCCACGACATATCGGTTGTCGTCGCCATAGGCGCCGGCGGCCTGCACCGCCACCGCCTGGGCTACCCCGGCACCAGCCAGCGTGCTGAGCACATCGTCGACCCCGTACCCGCCCCGCCGCCACCAGTCGCTGCCGATCGGGGTTGGGTGACGCGGATACCGGGTCTCGTCGTCGCTGGCCACGTGGACGTGGGCGTCGATTGGCCCTTCGGCGCCGAGCAGGGTCATGGGCGGCCGATGTCCGATGGTCGGGTGCGCGAGAGGTGGGCGCCAGCATCGGCCAGGATCAGCTGGCCGGTGATGCACCGAGCCAGGTCGGAGGCCAAAAAGACGGTGAGACGGGCCAGCTCGTCCGGCTCGGTCATCCGCTGGAGGGGTGTGGAGGCGACGGTGGCCGCGACGAGCTCATTGGTGAGCCCGTCGCGAACCGTCTCGGTGAGCGTCGTTCCCGGGGCGACGGCCAGCACCCGGATGCCCGAGGGACCGAGCTCGACGGCCAGGCTCTGGGTCAGGTGGTTGATGGCGGCCTTGGACGCGGCATAGGCGGTCATGAAGGGCGACGGCCGGGTCGACTCGCCCGAGCTCACGTTGATCATGACGCCCCCACGACCCTGCTCGAGGAAGACCTGAGCCTCGGCCCGGGCACAGAGCGCGGTCAGCACGACGTTCTGGTCGAGGATGTCGCGCCAGTAGGCACCGTCCAATGTGGTCGAGGGACCCGGTCCCCGACCAGCCATCATGCCGATGTTGTTGACGGCGATGTCGAGACCCCCGAACGCGGTTGCCGCTTCGCTCACCATCCGGTCCACGTCATCGTCCTGCCGGCAGTCGGCCACGATGGCCTGGGCTCGCCCGCCCTCGGCGACAATGGCTTCGACGACGTGATGGGCATGGTCGGCTCGGACATCGGCGACGGAGACCGACGAACCGGCCCGGGCCAGCCACCGGGCTATCTCGGCCCCGATGCCCGCCCCCGCTCCGGTCACCAGCGCACTCTTCTCGGACAGGTCGATAGCGATGCTCATGGGATCCTTCCCCTCAGCCGAAGCGGCGAGTTGTTCCGTACCAGCCGGTGACCAGACCACCCGACCTGCGGGTCGATGTCCAGCTTGATGACCTACGGGTAGATGTCCACGTTGACGGAGCCCTCGGATCGCGAAGCAGCTACGGCGAACGCTTGTGAGCGGGGATCACGACGGTCAGCGAGCGGTATTGCCCATGTCCACAACGATCTGGGAGCCGGTCATGTACCGCGACTCGTCGCTGGCCAAAAAGGCGACCTGGGCGGCGATGTCCTCAGGCTGCATGAACATGTGCGGCAGCGTGTTCATGAAAATCGGTCCGAGCGTCTCCGGCTTGGAGTTAATGAGCTCTTGGAGGTGGGGATCGGTGACCATGGTGGTGGCCACGCCGGCAGGATGGATGGTGTTGACCCGGATGTCGTACTCGCCCAGCTCAGCGGCGAGGACGCGGCACAGCCCGACCACGCCATGCTTTGCCGCGCTGTAGTGCGCCTTGAAGGGAAGGCCCTTCCGGCCTGCGGTCGAGCTGGTCAGGATGATCGATCCGCCGGTCCCCTGCTCGATGAGGGTGGGGATGGCCGCCTTTGCCGTTTGCCACACCCCCTTCAAGTTGATCCCGACCAGCTCGTCCCACTGTTCGGAAGTGATCTTCCAGCTGAGGTTGGCACTGTCGATTCCGGCGTTGGCCACCACGATGTCGAGACGACCCAGCTCGGCCACCCCATCATCGACCAGCGCCTGCAGGGCGTCGAAGTCCCGTACGTCGACCGGGCGGGCCACGGCGCGTCGCCCTTCCTTCTCGACCAGCGCAGCCGTTTCGGCCAGCTCACCCGGGGCGGCGCCGGGATAGCTCGTGGTATCGAGCTCGCTGCAGATGTCGCAGATGATCACATCGGCGCCCTCTTGGGCCAGGCGCACGGAGTGGGCGCGACCCTGCCCCCGAGCAGCGCCGGTCACGAAAGCAACCCTTCCGGCAAGACGACCTTCAGCCATAACCCATACCCCCTGCGCGTGGTCTGCGAAGACGCTGCGTCAATTTCTTTCGCCCGAACGCTACCGGGTTGCCACGGTCCGCGCTCCCGGTGACGTCACGACGCGGACTCAGGGGTCAGTCGGGCAGCTCAGCCGACAGCCCGATGAAAGGGGGATGACGGGGGAACTCGAAGACTTGCCCCCGACCGGTTCTGGCCAGCGACTGGTAGTGGCGCTGGGCGAACCACCACCTGCCGTCCACTCTGCGGTACTGGTCGTGGTAGACCCCGAAGGCGTTGGTCCACTGGCCACTGGCTCGGTCCTGGCGTAGCTCGCACATGAACAGCCTGGATGACGCAGCGTCCGCTCCTTCCTCCCCACGGCCGAGGACGATGTGCGAGTTCAAGATGACGAACTCGAAGAACTCGAATCCCTCGATCGAGCGACCGATGAAGTCCCCAATCTGCTTGGGCCCGACGAATTTGAGCGGGTCCTGAGACTGCTTATCGACGGTGATGGTGCATTCGGGCAGAAACAACTGGGTGAAGTCATCCCATGCCCGCCGGTTCACCACGTCGGCATAGGCCGACTGCACTCGCGACACTGCGACATGGTCGACCGCTTCCCGAACCGCGTCCTCATCCATGGCTGCGACCATAAGCCATCCGGTCGGGCCCGACATCCGATTGACAGCCGTCTCCCGGTGGCAGATGCTTGGCCGTCGCCACCTCGTCGTGCTGTCAGCTCGTGCCATCAGGTCGTGCCATCAGGTCACGGCCTTCATTACAGGAGAATCACCGAAGCCCATGCCCCTACCGCAGCTGTCCGTCATGCTCATCAATTTCTCGGCCACCGATCCCGGTGGCTGGCAGCCCCTCCTCGACGGGGCCCGCGCCGCTGACCGGGCCGGTGTGGACCGCCTGGCCGTGAGCGACCACGTCGTGTTCGGTGAGAACCTCGAGGCCTACGGAGACAGCAAGGTGGGCGGGACCGAGGGAGGGAAACAACCGACTGGGCCTGATGGCCCATGGCTCGAACCGCTCACGCTCTTATCAGTCGTGGCCGGTATGACCACCAATGTTCGGTTGGCCACCGGGATCCTTCAGGCCGCCCTCCGTCGACCCGCCGTACTGGCCAAGGCCACCGCCACCCTGGACGTGCTCTCCGGGGGCCGACTCGATCTCGGCGTGGGGGTCGGATGGCAGCGAGAGGAGTACGAGGCCGCGGGCTTGAGCTTCGAAGACCGGGGCCGCCTGCTCAATCACACCTTGGCTGTGTGCCAGGCCTTGTGGGGTAACGATCGGGTGGACTTCGACGACGACGATCTCCACTTCGAGGCCATTCATTCCATGCCCAAACCACTTCAGGCCGGAGGGGTGCCCATCTGGGTGAGCGGAACGCTCAATGATCGGGTCCTCGATCGTCTCGTGCGATTCGGCGCCGGCTGGGTCCCGTGGGGACCCATCGCCCGAGATCCCGTTACCGGCATCGACCGGGTGCGAGAAGCGCTTGCCGCCGCGGGACGGGACGCCAGTGACCTTCAGATTCAAGGACGGCTGCCGATCGTAAAGAGCTCTGATGGCACCGTCGATCTCGCCCGCACCATGGAGGGCGTCCCTGCATTGGCCGAAGCCGGCATCACCGACTTCAGGGCCCCGGTCTCCATCACCCTCGAGCCGAGCGCGAATGCCGACTACCTCTCCGAGATGGTGGCCGCCTTCCGACAGGCGGTTGGCCGGCCCTAGACAGCTGGCATGGCGGGCAAGCACTCCACAAACATCTGGGGTCCGGCTCTTCAGCAAAGCGGGAACCAGTTGAGTACCGGGCCGAACCGCACGTGGAGGGCGCTGCGGGACGTTTCTTCTCGCTGGCGGCGACCCGGTTCGACGAGGGGGCCGGGCGCTCAGTCGGCGACGGCTACCCGCACGGCGTCGACGACCTCGAGGTCATCGAGGGCCAGCTCCGAATGGCGCCGAAGGGCGGTCCCCAGGACCTGGGCATCGCTCGTCGCGTACGAAGGCATGAAGGCCAGGAAGGTGGCGACGACGGTGTAGCCAGCTTGGACCCGGTGGACGAACCACGCCTCATCGAAGGCGATCTCGGCACCGCCGGCAATTCGGAGGGCGTCGAGGTAGAGCCGAAGCAGATCGCGCTCGGACTGTCGACGCTCCTCCGGGTCTACCGTCATCGTCAGGAAGTAGCTGACGTCGCGCAGGGGCGTGCTCACCCGGGACAGACCCCAGTCGAAGAAGCCAACGCGGCCGTGGTCGAGGAAAACGTTGCCGATGTGGGTATCGCCGTGAATGTACGTCTGCGGGCCGGCGTTCCACAGATCGTCAAGCCGGGCGTGGTGCTCGACGTACAGCTCACCGGTGGCCACATATGCCGGCGTAAGCACGTCTCCGTGCTCGTCGAGGACGGAGCGCATCAACTGGGCGACGATGTCGCTCCCCTGCGGCTGGGGCGCGGCCAACCAGGGGGCGACTGCTGAACGGACGGCGGGATCTTCGAATCGGGCATGGAAGTGTGCCATCTCCTCCAGGGCGACAGCGGCGGCGTCGGCCGTCACACCCCATGCGCCGTCTGAGAACGCGCACCCCTCGGCGGCGAGGTCTTCGAGGAGGAGGGCGAAGGTGCCGTCATCAGCTGAGGCCGCGTAGTAGGCGCGAGGCACTCGCAGGTCGACGGAGGGAGCGACATCGGCGTAGAACCTCGCCTCCCGCTCGCCCATACGGCCGGCACCGATCATCTCCCGGTGGGCCGGATCCAACGAGGCCAGCTTCACGAAGAGCGATTTCGGACCCGCTCCCGTGGCCGCGTAGGTGAGGCCGACACGCACCCGTTGGTTCGTGGCGGAGGCATGATCGAGGACCGTCACGTCCACGACCTCGGCATCCAGCACCCCCGATAGCCACGCCGGGGTGAGATCCGACGCTTGAAGGGGAAGCGCACTCACAGATAGACATAACCACAATCCGCCAACCACGCGTCGCCTCAGTACGGCAGAGACCGGGCGAGGGTTCGTTGCCGCCCGCCTTTCCCGCTCTCACCGGTGCCGCCTGTTCCTCTAGGACCGCCGGTACTCCCGAAGGGGCACGGCCGCGTCTTGACCGGTGCTGAGTCGGGGCCGATTCTCCTCGACGGCAGAAAGGGGCACCGCCGGGCGGAGGGTGTCGCGCGACCGCCGAGCCAATTCCTGGTAAACGCCGGTCCCATTGGCCTTCCAGGCCATTTCCGCATCGGTCAGCTCGCGGAGCACCCGGGCCGGGTTCCCGGCGACCACGTGGCGTGCCGGTACTTCCATCTCGGCTCGTACAAAGGTGCACGCGCCCACGAAGGTGAAGTCGCCGATGACGGCCCCGTCCATCACAACGCTGTTCATTCCCACCAGAACACCCCGACCGATGTGGCAGCCATGCAACACGGCCCCGTGCCCGATATGACCGTCTTCGTCAACGACCACGTCGCGGCCCGGAAAGCAGTGCAGGACGCAACCATCTTGGACGTTGGCGCCGGAACGGACGACCACCTGGCCGAAGTCACCACGCAGGCTGGCCAGCGGCCCCACGTAGCAGCCGGCACCAATCAGAACATCGCCGACGAGGACGGCCTCTGGATGCACGAATGCCGTGGGATCTACCACGGGGATAACGCCCTCGATCTCGTAGATTCCCATGGCGGACAACCTACGCGAGATATCACCGCGCCTCTCGGTTCAGCGCTGCATCCGGACCGGAAGGCGCTTCAGCCCGTTGTTGAGGTTGGACCGGACCCTCACCGGCTCGCCGGTCAGCTCGATATCGGAAAAGGATGCCAGGAGCTCCTCGAAGAACACCCGTCCCTCCAGCCGGGCGAGGTGCACGCCGAGACAGAAGTGCTCGGCGATGCCGAAGGCCAGGTGGGGATTGGGATGTCGGTGGATGTCGAAGCGCTGGGAATCATCGAATAGGTCCTCGTCCCGGTTGGCCGAGGTGTAGTACATGGCCACCTTGTCGCCCGCCGCGATCTTCACGTCTCGCACCACAGCGTCAGCGGTGGCCGTGCGCCGGAAGTAGTGGAGTGGGTTGGCCCACCGAAGGATCTCCTCGACGGCGGAGGGGATCAGCGAGGGATCGGCCCGGAGCTCACGCAACTGGTCGGGGTGACGCAGCAAGGCCCAGAGCCCCGACGAGAGCATGATCTTGGTGGTGTCGTTGCCGGCGGTGACCAGTTGCACGAAGAACGTGGCGAACTCGATGTCGTCCATGAGGTGGCCGCCGAATTCGGTACCGAGGATGATCGACGTGAGGTCGGGAGCAGGCTCCTCCGTCCGGCGACGGGCGGCCAACTCCATGGCGTACATCGCCATCTCCATGGTGCCGGCGTTGGGGTCGTCGCCGGCGTAATCGGCATCCTGACCGCTGGTATTGCGCTCGGCCAGCTCGTGTATGTGCGGCCAGTCCGCTTCGGGCAGACCCATGAGCTGGCCGATGACTCGGGAGGGAATGGCAGAGGTCACCCCGTGCACGAACTCCACCTCGCTGGTCTCATCGATGCCCGCCAACACGTCACGGCAGATCCCGCGAATCTGGTCGGTCATCTCTTCGATGACCTTGCGCCGGAAATGCTCGGCCATCGGGCGGCGGTAGTCGACGTGGCGGGGCGGGTCCATAGCCAGGAGCATCCCCCGCATCTGCTCGACCTGTTCGGGGGACAGCGTCTCGAGGACCACACCGCCCTCGCTGGCCGAGAACAGGTTGGGGTTTCGGGCCGCATGGATCACGTCGGCATGTCTCAGCAGAGCCCAGAACCCGGAGTCGTCCTTCATCTCCTGGAAATAGACCGGCTGGGTGCGCCGGAGCTCAGCCAACTCCTCGTGCGGGACGCCCCCCACGAAGGTGTCGGGGTCGGACAGGTCGACCAACGCCGGCATCAGCTGGCCAAGACGTTCGGTCGGGGCAGGCCCTCGGCCTCGCACAGGGCGTAGTAGGCAGCCAGAGACCCGGGCCCGTCGAAGACGCTCTCGATATTGCCGCTGGCGTCCAGGTTGAGGTTGGCTCCGTACATCTGGAACCAGACCTGGGTGTCGTCTTCGATGCACTGGAGGGTGTGCACGGAACCGGCCGGCTCGTAGAGGAACGATCCCTGCCGGTTGACGTACTCGTACTCCTTGTACTTCCACGCCCCTGACACGGTGTAGGCGTAGACCGGACCGGTGTGGCGGTGGGTCTGGACCTCATAGCCACTCTGGAAGATGTTCTCCACGATCCAGAGGCCCTCCTCCTCTTTCACCTGGATGACCTTCAACTTGCTGCCGTCGCCGATGTCAACGAAGGGCAGGTCGGCGGCACCAATATGCACGGCGCTGGGGATGGATTCGGTCGTTGTCATGACACTCCTCGTTGTCTCGGCTCGTTCAGTCGGCTCGTTCACTCGGCTCGTCGGCTCGTTCACTCGGCTCGTCTGCTGGAGCGGACCGCTTCGAAGCTCTCCCGCATCACCCTATGACCCGGAAGCCCGACTCGCAGAGAGGGGGGCGCGGCCGGCCCGGGCCAGGGTCGCTGGCGAGGCCATGGCCAAACTTCTCTAGCGTTGGCGCCATGCGCCCTGCAAGCAACCCGTCGGCTGTAGGCGCCGATGCCACCCCCTCAGGAGCGCTCCCTCTCGTCGGTATCCGCTTCTTGGAGGTGGGCCGGGACTTCGCCTGCGCCTATGCCGGCCACCTGCTGGCGATGCTCGGAGCCGAAGTCATCCGGGTGCCGGGCCCGGCCCCCAGCTCGAACCAGGCCGAAGGGTGGGACCTCGATGGGGGAAAACTCCTGGTCAAGAAGGCAATCACCACCGACACCGTGGCCCGACTGCCGGTTGTCGCCGCCTTGGACTCGACCGGATCACTCAGGGACGCCTCCTTCCCGGTGATCCAGGCCCCTCGCAGTTCCTCCCCGGCCCGGTCGTGGGCCTCCTCGGGGGCGATGGACCTGACGGGACGAACCGACGGGCCTCCTCTCCTGGCCCCGGGCGATGTGGCCACCTGCCTCGACGGCGCCGCCCTGGCCCTCCGAATCCTGGCTGCGGCCCGGGGTACCTCCGTTTCCCTGGACGGGGCGGCTCTGCTCGGCGAACGGGCGGTCCACTTCGGGCACCATCGCCAGGGCACCGTCTCCAACGGTGGCGCGTGCCGCCTGGTGGCCGCGGCCGATGGCTGGCTGGCCGTGAACCTGAGCCGGGACTCCGACCTCGAATTGCTGCCCGCCTGGCTGGAGGGACCGGCGGGAAGCAACCACTGGGCCGCACTGACATCCTTCGTCCAGCGATGTTCGGCCCATCCCATCGCCGATCGGGCCCAGCTGTTGGGCCTCCCGGTGGCCGTGGTGGGCGAGGCCGGCCGCCCCGACCAGGTCGACGAGCAGTACGAAGTCCGGGGCCAGCAGTGGCCACCTGCACCCTGGCTGCACGACGGATCCGCGGTGTCACTGCCACCGCCTCGGGTGATCAGCGAGCTGGGCCGGCTCGGTCCGACCCGCCAGGTCTCGCGACATCGGCCGTTGGTGGTCGACCTCTCGGCCTTGTGGGCCGGTCCCCTGACGGCCTCCCTCCTGGTGGCCGCCGGCTGTCGGGTGGTGAAAGTCGAGGACCCGAGGCGTCCCGACCCCGGCCGGCAGGGACCGCCTGCTTTCTACGACCTGTTGCAGGGAGGAAAGGAGAGCGTGGCGATGCCGGTGGCCGCCACCGGGCCCTTCCCGGCCCTGGTGGCCGGGGCCGACGTGGTCATCGAGGCGTCCCGACCCCGGGCCCTCGAGCAGCTCGGCATCCACGCCCAGCCCCACCAGGTCTGGATCAGCATCACCGGCTACGGACGGGTTGGGCCGTGGCGCAATCGGGTGGCGTTGGGCGACGACGCCGCAGCCGCTGCCGGGTTGGTGACCAGGGAGGCCGAGGGCGGTCCTCCCCTGTTCTGTGCCGATGCTGTTGCCGACCCCATCACCGGACTGCACGCCGCCGTGGCCGCCCTCGCCACCGTGGCCGGCGGCACCGGCGGGACCACGGACATCGCCATGCGGGAGGTGGTGGACCACGTGCTGTCCAGTGGACGACCGGCGCAGCCGGGCGACATCGGTTCGGTGGCTCCGCCCCGGAGCAGGACGCCGAACCAGAGGGCGGCGGCGATGGGGGCGGACACCGACGCGGTCCTGGCCGAGCTGTGAACGGGCCGACCGAGCCCGGCGGCAACGGTGAGCGCACGGCAGATCTCACCGTGGTCAACGTCGAAGTAGAAGGGCGTCCGGGGTGCACCGTCCACATCGAACGGGGCCGAATCGCGTCGGTGGAGACCACGCCATTCGGGTCCAGCCCAACGGGGACCGACCTACTCGAGGGAGGTGGCGGGGCACTCCTCCCCGGACTCCACGATCATCACATCCACCTCTTCAGCCTGGCCGCCCGGGACCACTCGGTGTTGTGCGGCCCTCCCTCGGTCCAGGATCGATCAGCACTGGCCGCCACCCTGGCCACAGCCGTGGGCGACCTCGAACGGGACAGATCCTCGTCCACGTGGATCCGGGGGTACGGCTACGACGAATCGGTGGCCGGCCCACTCACGGCTGACGTGCTCGACGACCTGTTGGGAGGTCAGCGATGGCGACCGGTGCGGATCCAGCATCGCAGCGGCCATCAGTGGGTGGTGAACCGGAGCGGGTTGGAGGCATTGGGCCTCGACCGGGGCGAGGCGGGCACGATGGCCACCGCGGGCGCACTGGGCGTTGATGGTGTCGAGGTCGGCGCCGACGGCCGGCCCACGGGCGCGTTGTACGACGCCGACGCTGTGTTCCGCCGGGGTGTTCGCGGTGACCTGCCGTCGCTGGCGGCAACCTCGGACCGACTGTCCCGCTATGGCGTGACCGGGGTGACCGACGCCACCGCGTCCAACGGGCCCGAGGAGCTGGCCGCCGTCGAAAAAGCGGTG
>Ga0210400_10004898_pt1 | contig 11482 bp, 7 predicted proteins | sample IncBWH26MmetaG_FD_155456 | JGI IMG/M metagenome (GOLD analysis project Ga0210400, IMG submission 155456) | Forest soil microbial communities from Barre Woods Harvard Forest LTER site, Petersham, Massachusetts, United States - Inc-BW-H-26-M | ecosystem: Environmental > Terrestrial > Soil >...
CCCGGACTGCTTATCCAGACGAAAATATTGAATATACGTTTCCACGACCGGGGAATACTGGCGGAGTAACTGGATTTCCGATTGTTCCTGCAGCAGCACCTTGTCCACAATTTCGTTCGGGGTAGCCAGTTGCTGGCCGGTTGCGACAAGGGGCAGAGCACAGAGCGCGAGAAGCGCACGAAGGACCTTGGGGCTGGACATAAAGCCTCCGAGGCTAGGATTAGGGATTGGACGTGCCGGGTCGGCGAGAAGCCCGGAGAGGTAAATAATGTGACATGCTTTCCTGTGTACGTCAACAGCACAGTGGCCCCACAGAGGAACCACAACGAGGACCGTAAGTGCGCCGCGGATGGCCATACTGACGTTTTTCAGGCGCGCAAGTTTCAAAGAAATTTGCCCACTTTGTGGCGCTATGGGATGCGGCTCATTTGGTTTAATTGGCTGGAATTTGGCTCGGGCCGCGCGTGAAATTCAGGGAAATCAACTTGAATGTGGACCACGAAACAGGGTCTGGAAATCGGCATCTGACTTCCCAAAGCCATGACTTGACCCAGCCTTGTCAAAGAACGAAGTGGAACCGGCGTAAAAATAGAAGAGCCCGAGCTCTGGAGGCCGTCTGAGCTAGCAGGCGAAGTGCAAGAAATTCCGGGGAGAGATGAGGAGTACTTTCGGGGGAGACTCACGTTTTACAAGGAACCTTCTCTCGAATTACTCTGCTTGAATCGTGCTGGAGGCCGTGTGCCTTTCATTCTGCAATCCTCCAAATGAGCAAAGGGCGGCAGCCTTGATGGATCGCAGAGACCAGGCGAAGTTCGATAAATTGTGTATCGCCAGGCAACCAAAGGTTTCTTGAACAGGAGGCGGTTATGCGAGGCAAAGTGTGGGCGAAAGGTATGCTGGCGACCGGCGCACTTGCGGGCGCGTTAATGACACAGGCGAACCCGGCTTGTGGGCAGGGCACGGGGCAGGATGCCGGCCAGCAAATGGACCTCGCATCGGTGGCCGCGCTTCTACAGAAACTGCAAGCGCAGGTTCAGGATTTGCATGCGCAGGTCAGCGACCTTAGAGCGCAGCAGCAAACCGCCAAAGCCGAATCCGAATTATTGAGGAAAGAGCTGGATCAGGCGAAATCGCAACTGACGGTGATCGCAGTTCCCGCGAATGGCGGACCGGCTGCCCAGGCGGTAGCCGTGGCGTCTGACAAGACTCCGACGGAGGAAGAGCGGATCAGCAGACTGGAGGAAAACCAGCAACTCGCCGACTCCAAAATTGCCGAGCAGAGCCAGACAAAAGTGGAGAGCGGATCGAAATACCGGGTACGGCTGAAGGGAATTTTGCTTCTGAACATGTTTGAGAATCGCGGCACGGTCGAAAACTCTGACTTTCCGTTGCTGGCTGAGAGCCAGCAATCGCAATTTCTTTCCTCGGGAGGTTCGTTCGGAGGTTCAGTTCGCCAGTCGCAAATCGGTATCGAGGGGTTCGGGCCGACAATCGCTGGAGCGCAGACCAGCGCCAATCTTGAGTTCGATTTTGCCGGTGGATTTCCGGAAGTTCCAAATGGAACGAGTTTCGGAATTATGCGGCTGCGAACGGGCACGGTGCGATTTGACTGGCCGAAGACCGCGGTTGTGGCTGGGCAGGACACTTTATTTTTCGTGCCGAACAATCCGACTTCGCTGGCGACACTGGCGGTCCCGGCGCTGGCGTATTCCGGGACGCTGTGGAACTGGACGCCGCAGGTGCGCGTGGAGCACAAGTTTGCGCTGTCGGAGGCGGATTCGTTGCTGATTCAGGGAGGAATTCTTGATTCGCTTACCGGGGACACTCCGCCGTCGTCTTATTATCGAGTGCCGTCCTGGGGAGAGAACTCAGGCCAACCCGCGTATGCTACGAGGATTTCGTGGACGCGTGACATTCACGGGCAGAATCTGACCCTGGGCGCAGGCGGGTATTACGGCAGGCAGGCGTGGGGTTTCGGACGCCATGTGGATGGATGGGCGGGGACAGTGGACGCCAGCTTGCCGCTGGGAAGCAAATTTGAATTGACGACAGAGTTCTTTCGCGGGCGGGCGATAGGCGGCCTGGGCGGGGGAATCGGGCAGAGCGCACTCTGGATAGGGTCGCTTGCCGATCCTGCAACGGAGGTCTACGGGCTGAATTCCCTGGGCGGTTGGGGGCAACTGAAGTTCAAAGCGACCGCCAAGTTGCAGTTCAATGGTGCCTACGGCCTGGACAATCCCTACGCCGGCGAACTACGCGTGCACGGCGGCAATACGAATTATTATCCCGTGCCTCTTTCGAAGAATGAGAGCGGGTTTGTGAACTTCATTTATCAACCGCGATCCGATATTGTGTTTTCGATGGAATACCGGCGGATCAAGACCTTTACCCTGGATCAGGGCGCGAATGCGGCGAATATTGCCAACTTCAGCGTGGGATACATATTCTAGTGGGAATGACCGGCGCCTCTCAAAAACCCGGGTTGGTCCTCGCCGTGTTGGTTATTCTCGCCTGCGGCGGCGTTCCGGCTCGCGGACAATACAATGATGTGACGATGCGGATGGCGGTCCAAAGGCAAGCCGCTGCGAGGCTGGAAAAATCACCCAAGGCAGCCGTGGATGCCCCGGATATCGTGGTGTGGCTGAAGCCTCTCGACGCGGCCGCCAAGAATGAAGCGGTGGAAACCCCTGCACAAACCAAATTTCAGCTCGTTCAGCACAACAAAACGTTCCAGCCGCATGTGCTGGTGGTGCCGGTGGGCTCGGTGGTGGATTTCCCGAATCACGATCCGTTTTTCCATAACGTATTTTCGCTGTTCGATGGGAAGCGATTTGATCTTGGCCTTTACGAGGCAGGGGCTACAAACTCCGTGCGGTTTGACCGGCTGGGCGTGAGCTATCTTTTTTGCAATATTCATCCGGAAATGAGCGCCGTTGTGGTTGCAGTGGATACTCCCTACTACGGGCATTCCGATCGAAAGGGAAACCTGGCCATTCGAAATGTGCCGGATGGAAGATATGAGCTGCACGTCTGGTATGAACGGAGCCTCCCGGAAGACCTGAAGAACCTCACACGAGTTGTGACTATTTCTTCAAATACGAGAGAACTGGGGACCATTCAAGTTCCGGAAAATCCGAGCTTCACAAGCGCACACAAGAATAAGTACGGGCAGGATTACGCAACCCCGCCAGTTCCGAGTTACTCGCATCCCTGATTGCAATTGGAGCCCTGGCAGCGGCGGCCGGTGATTCGAACGGACTAACGAATCGGCGATGCGGCGTTGGCAGTGGCGTTCTGCACCGCGGCGGGAAGGCGAACCAGGACGGTTGTGCCGGATTCCGAGGTCCGTTCGATGGAGACGCTGCCGGAGTGGTCCTGGACAATTTTGCTGACGATGGCGAGGCCCAATCCAGTCCCGTTGGGTTTGCCGGAACTGACAAACGGATCGAACAATGAATCGCGGATGCCGCTGGGGATGCCGTGACCGGAATCGTGCACGCGAATCTCAAATCCCGCGGAAGTGTGCTTGGCATCCACAATGACGTTACTTTCGGGCTCCGCCATTGCTTCGCAGGCATTCAGGATCAGATTAAAGAAGACGCGCTCCAGCTTGCGGGCGTCAAACATGCCCTCCAGTTCGCCGGAGGAAGACAACACGATCCGCCTGTCACGGAATTCAGGTTTCGAGTGGATTGCTTCGATGGCGCGACGGATGACCTGATCGATGTGGGTGCGAGTGGGAGTAATTGCGCTGCGCTGATAAGAGAGTTCGCGGAGGGAGTCGATCAAGTCGGTCATCTGGTTGGCAGCAGTTTTGATCTCTTCGTAAATCTCGTCTTTCTTGAGTTTCAGGGCTTCCGCCTCGTACAGGAATTCAGCGTTTGCCACAACCGCGGCGAGATAGTGGCGCAGGTCATGGGAGATGGAGCCCGCGGCGCGGGCCAGGGCGGCGATGCGCTCCGTCTCGATGCGCTGCTGCTGCAACGCGAGCAATTGGCTGCGCATCTGGGCGAACGAGGTGCTGAGTTCGACGAGTTCGGTGCTTCCTCGCGGCGTAATCGAATAGGTGAAATCGCCGGCAGCAAGGGCTTTGACACCTGCAACAAGATTGTCCAGGGGATGTGTGATGGTGCGTGCGACAAAACCAAAGAGAACGGCTCCAAAAAGAACGGCCAGCGCGCCGACAACATAGATCGAGTAATTCAGCCGTTTGATGAAACTGTTTACCGGCACCATGGGCATCATCACATAGCATCGGACGGGAGCAGGCGATGATCCGTGGAGCAGCACGGATGAATAAGCGTACTGGTCGGTATCCAGGGCAATGTCGCCGGAAGTATTGGTCAACGAAAATTTACCAGAGCGCATGAGGCGCTGAAGTTCAGCGGCATCGCGTTCGGGAAGGGTGGAAGCGATGACGGTGTCGCCGGTGGTCAGCGCAATTTGATTATTCGCGGCAATCGAGAGTTGCTGAGCGACGGCGGAATCCACTTGGTACCCAACAGCGAGAATGCCCAACGGCTGGGTTGTGGGGCCGGCGCCCGCAGTGATGGGATGCAAGAAAACCCAGTAGAGGCGCCCATCATCGTACCACCAGGAGGCATCCTCGCCCGCATCCGTGGAGCGCCGCAAGTCGTTTTCAGCAGTCTCCACGGACCATCCCGGTTTGGTCATGTGGAGGGCGACAACCGTTCTGTTGGGTTTCGCCAGCACGAAGAGGTCGCTCCCGGCGAGTTTCCAGAAGGATTCGGAGCCGTCCTCAATGGTCGGGGCGTGCTGGGTCGACATCAATGCTTTCAATGTCGGGATGTCCGCGAGCATTGCCGCGGTCCGCGACAACTGCAACTCGCGCTGCCGCTGGACGCTTTCGAACGCGCGCACGGACTCGTCGGTTCCGTCTTTTACCTGCTTGTGAATCTCGGCGTCCACCGTGTGCCGGATAAAGAAGAGCAGGGAGCCTGTGAGTCCAAGAATGATCAGCAGGGCGGCGACGAAGAGTTGGGATCGTAGTCGAAACGTAGTCATGTAGCGTCAGCGAATAAATTTATACGATTGTTCCGGAGGCGGCTCCTCCGGGGGAGAATTTGTATCCGGCCCCGTGCATGGTTAGCAGAAAACGCGGCGCGGCCGGATCGGGCTCAAGCTTCTGGCGTAGACGAAGCACATGATTGTCGACTGTGCGCGTGGAAGGATAATTCTGATAGCCCCACACTTCGTTGAGCAATTCTTCGCGGGAAACGACGCGGCCCGCGGAAGCCGCCAGATATTTCAGCAGCTTGAATTCCTGCGAAGTCAGGGTGATGGCTTTACCGGCACGGGTGGCTTCCATGCTGGTGAAATCGATACGCGCATCGCCGAAGCTCAGGACCTCGTGCTGGACAGACTTTGCGGCGACTTGAGTCACCGCTGGCGCGCCGGGGCCCGCCCGGCGCATCGCCCGGCGAACTCGCGCGAGGAGTTCCTTGGGGCTGAACGGCTTGGTTACATAGTCGTCCGCTCCAAGCTCCAGCAACAGAACTTTGTCTTCGACTTCGGAATTGGCGCTGAGGACAACGATCGGCACGGAGGCGGCCAGCGCCTTGAACTCCCGGCAGAGTTCTTTGCCGGAGATGCCCGGCAACTTCAGGTCAAGGATCACAGCGCAGGGAAGCTGTTTGCGGAAAAGCTCGAGACCGCTGGGGCCGTCGGACGCGATCTGCACCTGAAGAGAGTCGGATTCGAAAAGCCGCTGCAGGGTGCGCTGCATGGCGCGGCTGTCTTCCACCACGAGCACGGTGTCCAGGGACATTGAAATCGAGCCTCCTTGTAGAACGGCTTTCTCGTTCGTATCGGGCCCGCCCCAAGTTGCTGCACTAATCGTTCTCATCATGATACCCCTCTCTTACCGTCTAGCGACTCATGAATGCACCTGATCGAGTCTGGATCAGGCAGAACCGGCGCGCGCTGCCAGCGCATGTTGACACGCGAGAACGCGGGGCGGAAAGCGTGCGACGTTTAAGCAAATTCTAGAGTCAGCGTCACAGTCTTGTTCACTGTACCTTGAAATTGCGCGTTCAGTTCGTTGGGGGTTAAGAAATGACAGTCGCGAGACATGGCCGTGACATTTTTTGCCGGTGTCAGGTCCCACGGCCCCAATCGAGTGAGGTCCGAAAAACTTTTCTCACGAGTGTTCAAAAAACTGCCGGGTGAACCGGTCAACTGTTCCCGGCGGCCCAGGCCCGCTGGCGACGAAAAGTTTGCTTGCCTATGACTTGGCGGTGACAACTGAAAATTCGCTTGCGGGTAGAGTCAGTTCTCGACCAGAAGGGCAGCCTAATCTTTATCAACTGCGCGGAAGATGGGAGTGGGTAACTCTTCTGGTCGAACCTGTAAACTTGCCCGAGAAATTCCTGCGGTGCCGAATTCTCACAGGACAAATAACGTTCAGATGGGCTGAGAGGCTGGCGCGGCGGCCTTGATCCCCGACAGTTGTTCCTCGAGGGCGACGTGGTCCAGTTCGTTTTCCCAACGAGCCACCACGACGGTGGCTACAGCGTTGCCAATCATGTTTACAACGGCTCGACACATACTGAGGAAACGATCGATGCCAAGGATCAAAGCCATTCCGGCGACAGGGATGGTCGGAATCACCATCATCGTGGCGACCAGGGCGATGAAGGCGGCGCCCTGCACACCGCTGGCGCCCTTGGAGGTGAGGAGCGCGACGCCGAGAATCGTGAACTGTTGGACGAGGGTTAAATGCGTGCCGGTCGCCTGGGCTACGAAGAGCGCGGCGAGGGTCATATATAGGCTCGTGCCGTCCGCGTTGAACGTGTAGCCGGTCGGGACTACCAGGCCAACGAGGGCCTTCGAACAGCCCAGCCTCTGAAGCTTGGCCATGAGATTCGGCAGTGCAGGCTCCGAGGAACTGGTGGCCAACACCAGCAGAATTTCTTCCCGGATGAACCAGAGGAACTTCAGAATTCCAAATCCCGCAACACGTGCGATGAGTCCCAACACCACAATCACAAAAAAGAGGGAAGTGAGGTAAAGCGTGGCAATCAGTTTGACGAGCGGGCCCAAAGAGGCGAGCCCGTACCTTCCGATGGTGAAGGCCATCGCGCCGAACGCGCCAATTGGGGCGAAGCGCATCAGGATTGCGACCACGCCAAAGACGGCGCGGGTGAGACTGTCCATGACGTCGAGAAGGGGTTTGCAGCGGGGGCCGGCAATCGAGAGAGCGAAACCGAAAAGGACCGACACGAGCAGGACTTGAAGAATATCCCCCTTGCTGAACGCGTCTACTATGGTGTTGGGAATAATGTGGACCAAGAAATCGGTGATGCTTTGTGCTTTTGCCTGGCCTGCGTATTCGGCCACGGCGCGGGCGTCCAGAGTTTTTGGGTCAACATTGAAGCCGCTGCCAGGATGGGCAAGATTGCCAACGAGCAGCCCGATCAGCAAGGCCATCGTGGAAACGAGTTCGAAATAAAGCAGCGCTTTGCCGCCGACACGCCCGACCTTTTTCATGTCCTCCATGCCGGCGATGCCAGTTACCAGCGTGCAGAAGATGACCAGGGTGATGATCATGGTGATCATCCGGATGAACACGTCGCCCAGGGGCTTCATGGAAACGGCCACGGCGGGATTGACATAACCGAGGATTACCGCGATAGCGACGCCGGCCAGCACTTGAAACGAGAGGCCCATGTAAAAAGGCTTCTTCTGCGGCGGCAAATCGGTTTGAGTTGTGGTGGCGGATTCGACCAGCATTGTTTCCACTAGCTCCTTTGAAGCAGAGGCCTCAGTTCGCGTACATCCTTCAAATTCTCAAGGGTGAGCAACTTGTCGAGTAATGCGGCGCCGGTGGCGGAACCAAGGACCGGGGCAATGAGATCGCGGGCCTTATCCACAACTTCCTCGCGAGTCATGGGATTTTCCGCCGTGCCGCGAACATCGCGGATCCATTCGGAGAGTTGTGTGCCATCGTTCAAAGTGAGTTCAACGATGGCTTCACGGCGCGGGCGGCGAGCGTCAATGCGCGGGTCCGCTAGCACTTCCACCTTGGCTCGAACTCGGAGAACAGCGGGGTCTTTCATTCGTGCCTTATCGTGGACGGACTGAAAGGTGACCGTTTTGTCGATGAGCATCACCGCGACCATGTGCTCCATGCAAATGTCGGGAATGTCGCGATTGCTGACGGTGTTGGCTTCATCGGTGGCGACGCGGACGACGACCTTCTGAACGTCGTCGGCTGTAAAGGAACGCTGCTTGAAGAAAATTACCATAGCGTCCAACGGGGCCTGAATCGGAGAGCCAACCGTCCATTTCTTGATGTTAGTGCGGGCGATTTCGTAGCGCTCGCCAAGTTTGTCAACGAGCATCGACGGATCGGCCTTGATGGCGCCGTTTTCACGTGGGGCGAGGGCTTCGTAGAAATTATCGGAGCCGGAAAAGATGTCTTCCACGCCGCTCCAGCCGGAACGGATCAAGGTGGCTGTCAGAACCGCAACGCCTGCGGGTTTTCCCGCGAAGAGAAATGCCTTCTCCATGTGTTCTGCGTCGCGGGACCACGCGCCGATTCCAGAAACCTGCTGCGCGGTGTAGTCGAGCAATAAGCGCATCTGCTCCGCGCTAAGGCCAGCGGCGCATCCTGCAGCGGCCCCCGCGCAGAAACACGCCGCGGTACCATGGGTGCTGCGGTGGGTCGCGGCCTGATAGCCGGGGCCGCCGAGACTCATGGACACGCGCGTGCCGATGTCGTAGCCGAGGGTGACCGCACGGATCAAATGCGCGCCGCTGATGGCGTGTTGTTCGCCGGAAGCAAACCCCGCGGGGACCGTGGAGACGCCCGGGTGCGAACGAGAAGGGCCGTGCGAGTCGTCGGTTTCGTCGGAGTGCGCAAGCACTCCGTTCGCGAATGCGGCTTCAATGGGGCCGCAAACGATTTTGGACGCCACCACGGTGGCGATTTCTTTTCCGCCATAGGCGCGCGCAAATTCCAACGCAGCGCGGCCGGGGGGGAGCCCGGAGCCGGAAATCATCGCGGCAAACGTATCCAAAATGTGTTGCTTGGCTTTCTCGACCGCCTCCTGGGGCAGCGCTCGCGAACTGGCTGCGCTCATGTAGGCGCTGAGTTGCTCCATGATGGGGCTAACCGCGGTCGATGGCCGGCCTGGACTGAGAAGCGTGGCGGCCTTGACGAAACCGGGCAAGATCGTAGCGAGTGCGCCGGACAATCCTCCCAACTTGATTAATCGGCGGCGGGAAATTCCTCCCGGCCGATTGCGGAATTTTTCAGTTTCAGCGGCTTCACTCATCCGTGTCCCCTCTTAACCCAACAGCGTTATTGTTACTCGACCATCGCTTTCATCACGCGAAACAACTCGTTCTTTGCTTCAAACCCGATTCCGGGAATTTCCGGAAGGCGAACATAGCTGTCCTCCACGGGAATGCCGTCCGCGAACCCGCCAAACGGCTGGAAAATTCCCGGATAGGATTCGTTTCCGCCCAACCCAAGTCCCGCCGCGATGTTTAGAGACATCTGGTGGCCGCCGTGGGGAATGCAACGCCGGGCCGACCATCCGTGCTCGCGCAACATTTCCAGGATGCGCAGGTACTCGACCAAGCCGTAGCTGAGCGCGCAGTCGAACTGCAGAACATCCCGATCCGCGCGGAGTCCTCCGTAGCGAATCAGATTGAGCGCGTCCTGCACCGAAAATAGATTTTCACCGGTTGCGAGGGGCGCGTCGTAAAAGGGCGCGAGGCGTGCCAGGATTTCGTAATCCAGCGGATCGCCCGGTTCTTCGTACCAGCGGAGACCCAACGGGGCGAGCGCCCGCGCGTAGGCAATCGCCGTCTGCACGTCGAACCGGCCGTTGGCGTCCACGGCCAATTGATCGGGAGATTTCAGAATTTTCAGGACGGATTCGATGCGCGCGATGTCCTCCGCCAGGGATGCGCCGCCAATTTTCATTTTCACGACGGAGTAGCCGAGGTCGAGATACCCAGCCATTTCGTCGCGAAGCCCGTTTAAATCCTTGCCTGGGTAGTAGTAGCCGCCGGCCGCGTATACAAAAACCTTGCTATCCGTGGCTCCGCCGCGATACCGATCCGCAAGAAGCCGGAAGAGCGGGACACCGGCAATTTTCGCGGTTGCATCCCAGACCGCCATATCCAGGACTCCGACGGCTACCGAGCGCTCGCCGTGACCGCCGGGCTTCTCGTTGCGCATAACGACGTCCCAGATGCGGGCGGGATCGAGGTTGTCGCCGGCGTCGTTGAGCAGCGTTTGAGCATCCGCAGCGCGCAGGCGCGGAATGAAGCGATCGCGGAGGAGGCCGCTGGGCGCGTAACGCCCGTTGGAGTTAAAACCGAAGCCGACTACGGGCTTTCCGTCACGAATCACGTCGGTGATGAGGGCGAGGACGCTGACCGTCATCTGGCTGAAATCAATAAACGCGTTGCGGATCGGTGATTTGATCGGCACAACCGTCTCGCGGATGTCGACAATTCTCACTAGTTCACCTTTCGCTTGCTGCGGTGTCGCATTATGAAAGTTGGAGCAGAGGGCGCAGCGTGCGAATGTCGGAAATGCTTTCGAGATCGAAAATCTTCTGAAGCAGCGCCGCGCATTTTTCCGCGCCGAGGACAGGTGTGATCAGGTCGCGGGCTTTCGTGAGGATTTCGTTGCGCGTCATCGGATTCTCGGGAGTGCCGCGCACGTTGTCCACTCGCTGTTTAAGATGAGTACCATCGGCCAGGATCACTTCGACGACGGCGACACGCAAGGGCATCAGGCGTTCGAGGTCGGCATCGGGAATCAGATTAATCTTGGCGCGTTCACGGAGAACCGCCGGGTCTTTCATCTTGGATAGGTCATGCGCGGAGGCGAAGCTGACCGTCTTGTCCAACAGCGCAACGGCCAGCATCTGTTGAACGCAGATGTCTGGAATGTCGCGGTTGTTGACGATGGCGGCTTCATCGGTGGCGAGACGGACGTCCACTTGTTTCACGTCACCGGCTTCAAAAGGCCTTTGCTTGCGCAAAAGATCAAGGGCGTCGAGCGCCGCCTGGATCGGGGAACCCACGGGCCATTTTTTGATATTCGTGCGAGAGACTTCATAGCGCGCACCCAACTTGTCGAGTAAGCCCGAGGGATCGGCTTTCGGGTTGTAGGCCAGGAAGAAGTTGTCTTTGCCTGAAAATATATCGTCAACGCCTGTCCACCCTGAATTCACCAGCAGCGCGGAGGTGACTCCGTTTCGCGCCGTCATTCCGCCAAAGTGGAAGGCCTTCTGGACGTGCTCGGTGTCGCGATTCCATGATCCGAGACCCGAGGATTGGTGCGCCGTATAGCCCAGCATCCAGCGCATCTGCTGGGCGTTCAGCCCGGCGGCGCAACTGGCCGCTGCCGCGGCGCCGAAGAGAGGCGCGATGCTGTGGGTGCTCCAATGGCTCTCGGCTTCGAATTGCTGGCCGCCCAGGGTCATCGTGACGCGGG
>Ga0210400_10004901_pt1 | contig 11481 bp, 6 predicted proteins | sample IncBWH26MmetaG_FD_155456 | JGI IMG/M metagenome (GOLD analysis project Ga0210400, IMG submission 155456) | Forest soil microbial communities from Barre Woods Harvard Forest LTER site, Petersham, Massachusetts, United States - Inc-BW-H-26-M | ecosystem: Environmental > Terrestrial > Soil >...
GTCGTTGAAGCGATAGCGGCCCTGAGTATCGGTGGTGGCCACCTGCGAACCACCGGTTTCCTCATTCCGAATGGTGACCCGAGCGCCCGCGACTATCGCTCCGGAAGGATCTTTCACGATGCCGTAAAGGCTGGTGGTGGCATGCGAAACGCCTGGCGGGGGCGGCGGCGGGGCCTGCAACTTGGCATACTGCTCCAGCGTCGCCTCATGAGATTGCGGAGTGAGCATGACTGATTCGGGCAGGGCTACGACGGGGCGCCGAGCATAAAAAGGCTGTGAGATGTCTTGAATGAACGACTGCGGGGCCCCTGCGACCAGCGAGAGTTGTATATCTTTCCAGTCCTCGCCGATGGTGTTGTCGACGATTGCCCAACCTTGGAGCAGCGGCTTCTGGTTTGGCTTCTCGGAAAGGAGAATGCGATAGGTGCTCTTCCAGACTGGAACTTCACTGATGTAGCTCACAAAAATGTCGCGGTCTCCCGAGCCCGAGGCTGTGAAGCTCATGCGGCGGACGTCGTGAGCGCGCGAGGAACCGATGAGGCTGAGATACCTGCCCACTTCGTCGGTGAGTTCGCGCTCGGCGATGCGGACCGAGGTGCCGGCGGCGAGGGCGAAGTTTCGCATTTCTCCGGTGTCGGTAACGATAGAGAAGGTTGTGACATCCTCGAAGTCGTCCCGGCCGCGCTGCTTGCGGATCTTCTCCACACTCAGCAGCCGGCCGTTGGCATTCGCCGACCCACTGCGGACTTCGACGTGCGCCCCGCGCAACGCCGTCAGATATTCGGCCTGCGTCACTTGCTCACCAAACGGCAGGCGCAATGATTTCAGCCGCTCGTCCAGCGGAGCAATCGAGTTGTAGCGCAGCGATGACACCCGGCCTTCGCCCATATCGACGGCAGTCAGAGACTTGAGGACATCGTTGAGCTGTGCCGTCGTGAAATCGATGCTCAGGTCCTGAGTACCATGAACGCGCGCTGTGTGCTCGAAATAGCCAACACCGTTCTTGTACAGCACCACGCGCTTGACCGGCAGGCGAGAGGCCGAGTCGGTTGAGCCTGCAGAAGGTGTCATTTGCAGTTGAGGAGCTAGGGTCTGGCCGGTTTTATTCTGGGCAAATAGATTGGCGGTCAGGGCCAGCACGAGTACAACGGGAAGCATCGAGTGAGGCATGGGCACCTTCGACTGCAGAAGCGGTGATTCTGCTGAAGCCGAAGTCTAACACCTGGGCGGCTTGGGGCTACCGGAACTCTGCAGCAGTTGTTCAGCGGGCGGGGATTTTGAAATCACGCAGGGAAAGTTCCAGGCCGCCGTATTCGGGATGATCGTTGTGGCCGATGGTGAAGGCGACGTCGATCGAATCGCCGGCCAGCAGCGGGGTTTGCTGCAGGCGTTCGGCCATGTGCCAGCCCAGGGCGTCGAAGGTGATTCTAGGACCAGTTCTCTGTTCTCGGTTCTCAGTTCTCGGTTGAGCGGCTTCGGCCACCGCCGCCGTTCGTTCCTCGCGGCGGATGGCGGCGCCATCGGGATGACAGCGTGGAGTGGCCAGAATCGCTGCTGCTGAAAGTTCCGGCGATTCGTTCGGCTGCGAATCTGTGTGTTCTTCTTTCTTGGGATCCCCCGCCCTGACCTTCAGCTTGACATGCTTGTCTTTCAGAATCCGCGGTGGCGCGGCTAGATGCACATTGCGGGCGGCGAATACGGGCTCGGGATTTCCCATGCCGTAGGGTTCGAGAAGTTGCAGCGCTTGAAACAACTCGGGCGTGATTTCGGTAAGATCCAGTTCCGCATCCAGATCGAGGATTGGATCGAAATCCTTCGGGGTCAGGCGGGTGCGGGCAAAGGCATCGAGCTGCGCGCGCAGTTCGTCGACATTAGCGGAGGGCATGGCGAAGCCGCAGGCGTGGGAGTGTCCGCCGTAGCGCGAAAAAAGCGTGCTGCACGATTCGATTGCCTCGAGTAGATGAAAGGCCCGAATCGAGCGGCCGGAACCGAATGCCTCTGCGCCTTCGCGCGAAATCACGACTGCGGGCCGGTTGTAGCGTTCCACGACTCGCGTGGCTGTGATGCCGATGACGCCGCGGTGCCAGCCTTCTCCGTCGATGACGATGCAGTAGGCTTCGCTCAACGTGGGATCGGCCGTAAATCGTTCTTCCACCGAGCGCAGGATTTTCCGCTCTTCTTCCTGGCGGTCGGAATTCAGCTGGTCGAGTTTAGCGGCCAGTTCGCGGGCGCGCGCGGGATCCTTGGTGCTGAAAAGTTCGATCACGTCGCGAGCGACGTCCATGCGGCCGGCGGCGTTGATGCGCGGCGCGATGCGGAAACCGACTTCGCCGGAAGTCGGCGGACGCTTGGCGGAAATTTGCGCGACTTCGAGCAGCGCTTTCAAGCCGGGATTCACCGCCCTGCGCAGCGCGTCCAATCCCAACGAAGCGAAGACGCGATTCTCTCCGGTCAGGGGCACGGCGTCGGCGATGGTGGCGATTGCGACAATCTTCATGAACGACATCAGAAGTTTGGTCTGAAGACTTTCATCCATGCGGCGCTGCATCAAGCCCTGCGCCACTTTGAAGGCGACTCCCGCGCCGCAAAGTTGCTTGTAGGGAGAATCGCAACCCTTCTGATTCGGATTCACGACCGCCAACGCCTTCGGCACGCCATCGGGGCCGGGGAGATGATGGTCGGTGACGATCAGGTCAACGCCGAGGCGCTGTGCCGTCTGCGCGGGAGCGAACGCGCGAATGCCCATGTCTACGCTGACGATCAGGCGAATGCCGGACTCAGCCGCGCGCTCGATCACATCATCGCGCATGTCGTAGCCTTCGCGAATGCGGTGCGGCACGTGGAAATCGGCGGAGCCTCCGCAGAGTTCGATCGCGGTCTTGAGAATGATGACCGCCATGGTGCCGTCGACGTCATAGTCGCCGTAAATGAGGATTGGCTCTTTGCGTTCGATGGCGGCGGCGATGCGATCGACGGCGGCGCGCAGTCCGGTCATAAGTTCGGGAGCGTGGAGATGAGAGAGCGACGGCGCGAGAAAGATGCCGGCTGATTCCGGATCGGCGATGCCGCGGCGCACCAGCAGGGGCGCGAGGATGTGGGCAGTGCGCGCGACGCCGCGCAGAGCAGGATCGGCGCGCAGTCCCGTGATCAGGGACTCGACCATCTTATGATCGGTCGGTTTTTCAAGCCACCGCATGGAGTTGGATTGTCATCCTCAACGCGTTCTCTGGCGCGAAGGATCAATGCAATCTCCGCGGAAATTGCACAGGTCCTTCGCTTCACTAAGGATGACAAGGAGTTTACTATGAGCCGGACCGGCTAGTTCTCTTCGTCCTGGTCGGGCTCGTCCAGGGTGAGGCCGCCGAACTCGTCGGAGACTTCGAGCAGGTGCTGGTAGCGGTCGTACCACTCGGTGCTGACTTCGCAGAGAAACATCGATCCCTGATAGGCCCAGCCCAACTGCAGGAATCCCACGCGGCCGACGTGGGCGCGCAACCAGCGGGCGTCTTCAACATCGTCGCCGTCGGTGAATTCCGAGTTGGTCAGGCGCTGCACCATTTCATCCAGTTCCTCGCGCTCGAGCGTCCAGGCGTGCATGGTGAGGAAAGGAGCGGCGGCGGCCTTGGCCAGTTCGACGAAATCTTTCCAGCCGTCAGGATTGCCGGCCATCTCCCACATGACGCACTGCACCTCGTCATAATCCACGTAGCCGTGGAAGCGGCGCATGCCGTGGCCTTCGATGAAGGCCACCATGTCGTCTTTTACTGTAGTGAGATCGTCTGGGGTGGAAGACATATTGGGAAAAGCTCGCACAGGATTATTGTATGCTGTTCGCAAATTCGGTGCCAGCGCCCCGCATCATCGGCTTGGCGTGGGAGACGTAACCAGGGCGGCAAACATGCGATAGAACTTTTCGGTGTCGAGATCGACCTGAATTTCAACCGGCTGCGCGAAGGGCCGCACGGAATTTTTGGATGCCCAGGTGAGCGTGTTGCCGTAGCCGGCGCCATGGTCGAGGTCGACGCCCATGTAACGGGTTTCGCTCCTCGTGATGACCGTGGGATCGATCCACGCTTCAGCGGCGAGTTCGTCCCACATGATGTCGGCGCCGGGCGTGAACATGGCGAAACGGGCGATGTAGCGAACCAGTGGGGTACCGGCGGCTTCGATTTGCTTCACCAGAGCCGGCGTCATGTGGGTCTTGATTGAAATATCGGTGGGAGTACAGACGATTTTTTTCCACGGCGCGCGCAGAACAATTTCCGCCGCCTCGGGATCGAACCAGAAGTTGAATTCGTGGCGGGGATTGTTCAGAAATTCCGGATTGTCGCTTTGCGGGCTCAGGCTGCCGCCCATGAAGACGAGTTCCCGCGCCAGTTCCGGGAACTGCGGGTCGAGGGAAATCGCCAGCGCGAGATTGGTCATGGGCCCACCTTCGTAGATGGTGACTTCGTGCGGATACTTACGCACCATGCGAATCAGGAAATGCGCGGCGTCCTCATCGGCAGGTTTAGTGCTGGGCTGACCTTCAGGAAGCGGAGGCACGACCGTAGCTTCGTGCCACCAGCGCTCATCCCACGCGCCAGCGTACGCGACCTTTCCGTAACGCTGCTGCCACAGTTGAGATTCCTCGCGAGTGCGGACTAGTGGGAAGGCGGCGCCGGGAACGACGGGAATGTCGGTGCGGCCCATAATTTCGAGCAGGCGCAGGGTGTGGGCGACCTCCTCATCCCGCCATTGATCTCCACTCACGACGGTGATCCCCAGCACTTCGACCTTGGGAGACTGAATCATGATCATCAGCGTCTGCATATTGCTGCCGCCGGGACCGGAACAATCTTCGTTGATGATGACTTTGCGGCGGGACTGCGCTGAGGCGGAGGGCAGGGAAAGAATTGTCAGCAAGATTACGAAGACGGATCTCCGATTTAGGAACACCTTCTAAGTCTCCCATTTAAAGCTGAGGGCAGGCCGGGGAGAGCCCCGGTCTGCCCTGTTGTGAAACTACCTGTGCGTGGTCTTAGAAGATTACCTTCACGCCGAACTGGATGAATCGAGGATCGTTTAGCGTGTTGTTGACCACTCCAAAACTCGAGAAGCTGGCCAGATCCTGCATGGCGCTGGCGCTCGATCCTGGCAGGAAGAAGTGGGGATGGTTGAAGAGGTTGAAGAATTCCGCGCGGAATTGCACAAAGGCGCCTTCGCGGAATCCGAGCGGAAAATCCTTGATGGCCGAGAAATCGGTGTTCACGAATCGCGGACCGTACAGGGGAGCGCGGGGCGATGTTCCGAGTTCTCCCGGCAAGGGATTGGCGAAGGCGCACGGATTAAACCAATGCGCGAGCGTGTGTACTTGCGCGGGACAGTCGGTTTGGCCGCCCTCCGGGCCCCCAGCGTTGGGATTGCCGACGAGGTCCGGGCGGTTCAGCGCGTTGCCGTTCCACATGAAGTTCACGCCGGATTGATTGTTGCTGTCGACCACGAACAGCGGGAAACCGGAAATTGCCTTCTCGATCACGTTGACTTTCCAGCCCCCGAGAATTTCGTTGGTCGGGCCGCTCCAGTTGCCGCCGAAAGCCTTGCCTTTGCCGAAGGGCAGGTCGTACAGTACGCTGGCGGTGAACTGGTTGTTGAGGTTGATCTGGGAAAGCCCCCAATCGGCTTTCTGCGTGCCAGGCAGCGGCCAGTACATGGCGCCGGGCAGAGTGCCCAAACCGTCGTCGAAACCGGAGTCGAAAGCTCGCGAATAGGTGTAGCTCAACAAGGCATAGAGGCCATGCCGGGAGTTCTTTTCGGCCTTGACCTGCAAAGAATCGTAGCGGGCACGGCCGTTGTCGCTGTTGTTATCGACGGCCGTAAACGGGCCATACGGCGCGGCGAATGCCGTTCCCCCCGGGCCGCAACCGAGGGTGTAGCCTGGCACCACGCCGCACGCCGACGGAGATCCCAGGTTCTGATTGAGTCCGTCGTTCAAAATATGCGTGTCACGCGCGCCGGCATATCCCACGGTCATCACGACTTCCCCGGGCAACTGATGCTCGACGTTCAGGTTGAACTGCTGCACCATGCCCTGCTTGAAGTTGAGGGGTTGGGTTTGGATGGTGCCGGTAAAGCTATCCGGATTCGGAGCCGAGAGGATCGGCTGCAGCACGCCCGGCGTCGGATTCTGCAGGAAGCTGGTTTGAACTCCGCAGCTTGCCGGCGTTGCCGAAAGCGCGTTACCGAATTGACACCGTCCCGAGAAATTGTCCACTTCGGCGTAATAAGGCGGATTCTGCCATAGACCCTGCGCGCCTTGGCTCCAGGCGGAATCGTGGTAGATGGAGTATCCGCCGCGAACCACGGTGTTGCCTTTGCCCGTCGGCTTCCAGGCGAAGCCGAAACGCGGCTCCAGCGCAGTTTTGTCGAACTGGATTCCGACGTTGCCGCCGGTGCGCACGCAGTTGGTGCAGCCGCTGGTTCCAGGCGCGGAGCCAGCGATCAGATATTGCCCAGTGGCGTAGTCGAAGTTCGATTGACGTCCCTCGGCCTCGGTGATCGGAGTTGTCAACGACCAGGCTAGGCCTATGTTGACAGTCAAGTTGTCGCTGATGCGCCAGTCGTCCTGCACGAAGGGACGGAACATTTTCCAGCGCCGGCCAGTGGTAGCGCCCAGAAAAGTCTGATCGTGAATAGAACCGAATACTTGTCCCAGGAGCAGGTCGGCGACGGCATCGCCAGTGTAGCTGCCGAAGACCAGGAAGTAGCCGTCTCCGAAGCCGTTGGTGAGCACGTTCATCTGGTTAGCGCGAATTCCGACGCCGACGTGAATGTCGTGCCTGCCGCGAATCATGTCGAGCGTGTCGGAGTAGTGCCACACGTTCGTACCGCCCTGGAACGGTGAAAATCCACGGTCGCCGACGGACCAGTAGCCAGTGAGTTGGGTCGAACTTAGACCGCAGCTGACGCAGTCCTTGGTCGCCTGGTTCAAGCTCGATGGATATCCGGTGATACCGTCGCACGCCGAACCGAGATCGGCGCCCTGAATCCCCAAATGTGCCGCTTCGCAAGTTCCGGTGCCATAAGACAGAATGTGATTGAAAATGCGATTAAAGCCGGCGCTGACCTGGTTGATGGTTCGATCGGAGAAGATGTGCTGCTCGTTGATCACGACATTGCGGCCGTGGTTGGTGATCAACTGCGTGCTGGCGAAGGCTCCGGCTTCGGCGAAGCCCGGCGAACCTCCAGGGACGAACGAAAAGGCCTGATCGTAGCTGAAGCGGGCCGTAACTTTGTCATTGGCGGAGAAATTGTGGTCCAGTTTGATGTCGAACTCGCCTTCGTTCAACTTACGAACCGGTGTGTTGGTGTAGTTGAAGCCGAGCGATGGATTGGGAGTGCCGCTTTGCGGATAAAGTTGAACCAGGGCCAGGCCTGCTGGGTCAGCCATTCCTCCCGCGCCCACCAAGCCGATCGGGATCTTATTGCATGGATTCGCCGTTGCGGTTTGGGACCCATCCGGGTTTGGGGCTTCAGGATTGCCTGAGCCATCGCAATAGAAGGGCTGTCCGCTGTAGGGATTGCCCAGATTCGGGAAGGGGATTTGGCCGTTGTATTGGGGTGCGCAACGGCCTCTCGTGAGACCTAAGGGGTCGAGAGTGAAATCACCGCCCATCATTGCCGGCGTTGGGACCAAACCTTCGAATGGAATCCCGTGGCGCTGGCGCTTGGCCTGGTAATCGAGGAAGAAGAACGTCTTGTCTTTCTTGATAGCTCCGCCGAAAGTTCCGCCGAACTGGTTGAGATTGAATTGCTGTTTTGGCGATGGATTGCCGAAGTCGTAGGCTGAGGCGTCAAGCTTGGTGTTGCGGAAGAACTCGAACAGCGATCCGTGCCACTGATTCGTTCCCGATTTTGTGGTGACGAGCACGGTCGGACCGGCGCGTGTTCCCCACTCGGCCGAGTAGTTATAGGTGAGCACCTTGAATTCCTCGATGGCGTCAATCGAGGGCAGAATAGAAATTCCGCCGGCGGTGAGTTCGTTGTTGTCGTTGCCGTCGAGCAGCCAGTCCGTGCTCTGGGCGCGCGATCCACCGACGGAGAGCGAAAAAGTTCCGCGGGCCGATACTTCGCTGCTGGGTCCGCCGTTAAAGAAGCTGTTCGGGTTGGTTTCCTGGGTTACGCCCGGAGTCAAGGTCGCCAACTGGACGAAGTCGCGGCCATTCAGCGGCAACTCCGCCACTTCCTGAGAAGTGATCACTTGACCGAGTGTCGGATTCGTTGTCTCCACCGCAACTTCCGAGGCGTTCACTTCCACCGTCGAGCTCACCGCCGCGGGGACAAGTTTGAAATCGAGCTCGCGGTGTTCGTCGAGCTGCAGGGGTATGTTCTTCGCTTCAGCTGCCTTGAAGCCACCGGCTTCCACTCTAATCGCGTAGTCGCCAATGCCGAGCAACGGAACCAGGAAGTGTCCCGTATCGTCGCTCACCGCATCGCGCGAGGCATTCGTGGCCAGAGCCGTGACCCTGATTTTGGCGCCGGCAACCACAGCCCCGGAGTTGTCCGAGACTGTCCCCGAAAAACTTCCGGTTGCCTGACCGTGCAGCAGCGGACTGAACAGGCAGGCCAGTGAACAGAGAACCACCGCGAAGCGCATCTTCTGGCTCGACATTTCTTGAACCCCTTTCGGAGGTTGCACTGCACAAAGAAAAAGACCCTCCCTGTTCGATTGAAGCTGGGAGGTCCTGGGACCGCAGACACGGCTTATAAATTGCCGCCTGCTGGTTAGTCAAGAGGTTTCGTAGTGTAAAAGGATTAGTCGCATCATTCTTTCGCATCGACCGATGCAGAAAACCGTTTCGTGCTGTTGAGTATTGAGTATGGTTGCGGTCAACGCGGAAAATCGCGCCGCTCCAAAACGGGAAATCGCGAAGGGTTAATTGTTACGATCTCAGCGAAATTGAGACTGGGCCGTTGATATAGGGCGACCGAACCGAAGCTCACGACCGGGATGCCCACTCTGCGTCGAAACGCGCGCGATCGTAAAACGATTTCTGCGTCCCGACGCTCGTCGTGGACAACCCGGCGTACAGATTCGCGCGGCGAACCGCGTCTTTTTCGGGCACGCCTTCGCCCAGAAACACGGCGAAGCTGCCGATGAAGGCATCGCCGGCTCCAGTGCTATCAATGGCGTTCACCGCGAACGGTGGAACGTGCTCGCTGCCGTCCCGGCTCGCGAGAAGCGATCCATTTGCCCCCAGCGTGATGATGACACGTCGAATGCCGCCGGCCACAAGTTTCGCGGCACACTTCTTCGCGTCGTCGACGTTTTTCACGGGGCCTCCGGTGATGGTCTCCGCTTCGCTTTCGTTGGGCACGAAGTAATCGAGATCCTTCAGCGCGCTAAGATCGACCGGCTGCGCGGGGGCTGGATTGAGGATGCAGCGGATACCATGCTTGCGGGCAAATTCGATGGTGTAATACACCGTCTCGATCGGAATCTCAAACTGCAGCACGATGCAATCCGCGGACTTCAAAGTTTCAGCGGCGGCGTCAACGTCGGCCGGTTTGAGCGCGTCGTTCGCTCCCTTGACCACCAGAATGCGGTTCTGGCCGTTGGGTTCCACGAAAATGGGCGCGACGCCGCTCGACAGTCCCTCGATTTGCTTTACGTGCGTGGGATCGATTCCCTGCTTGCGGAAGTTTTCGATAGTCGCGGGGCCGAAGAGATCACTGCCCACGCGCGCAACCATAAAGACTTCCGCGCCACAGAGACGCGCGGCCACGGCCTGATTCGCGCCCTTGCCTCCGAAGCCGAGGTCGAATTTGTTCCCGAAGATGGTTTCGCCCGGCTTGGGGAACCGATCGGCGAAGGTCGTCAGATCGATATTGGCGCTGCCAACTACCGCAATTCGAGGGCGTATTGTCATGGGAAGTGTTCCAGTTCAGAAGCAGGCCGAGTCTATTGAGCGCGCGTGGGCGATGTCAACGTAGAACAGCTCTCTAGCCACAGATTCACACGGATCGCACGGATAAATCAAAATACTTGATCAGTGTTGATCCGTGTGAATCCGTGGCAAAGAAGTTTGCTATAGTTCGTTCTCGACAGTCTCAAATGGGAGGATCCATGGCCCGCAATGTCCGCTGTGCCTTGATTCAAGCCAGCAACGCGCTCTCAACCGACCGCCCCCTCGCGCAAATCCGGAAGGCGATGATCGACAAGCACCTGAAGCTGATCGAGCGGGCCGCGCGTAAGAAGACGCAGATCCTCTGCCTGCAGGAACTTTTCTACGGCCCCTATTTTTGCGCCGAACAAAACGCCCGCTGGTACGAACTAACTGAGCGCGTGCCCGACGGCCCCACCACGCACCTGATGCAAAAAATCGCGAAGAAGCACCACATGGTGATCGTGGTTCCGGTGTACGAAGAGCAGATGCCGGGAGTTTATTTCAACACCGCCGCGGTCATCGACGCCGACGGGCGCTATCTGGGCAAGTATCGCAAGCATCACATCCCGCACTGCCATCCTGGTTTCTGGGAGAAGTTTTATTTCACGCCCGGCGATCTCGGTTATCCCGTATTCGAAACCAAATACGCTCGGGTCGGCGTCTACATCTGCTACGACCGGCATTTTCCCGAGGGCGCGCGCATTCTCGGATTAAACGGCGCGGAGATCGTGTTCAATCCCTCGGCAACGGTGGCCGGGCTTTCAGAATATCTGTGGGAACTGGAACAGCCTGCTCATGCCGTCGCTAATGGTTATTTTGTTGGAGCGATCAATCGCGTGGGAATTGAGAAGCCGTGGAGCATCGGCGAATTCTACGGGAAGAGTTATTTTTGCAATCCGCGTGGCAAAATTATCGCGCAGGCCAGCCGCGATAAAGATGAAGTGGTGGTCGCGGATCTCGATCTCGACATGATCGCCGAGGTTCGCAAAGTTTGGCAGTTCTTCCGTGACCGCCGGCCCGAAAGCTATGGGCCGATCACGACCCAGAGCCGGGATTGAGTAATTGGGAAATTTAGTAATTGAGGAATTTTCTTTTTTTAATTTCCCAATTACCAAATTCCCCAATTACTCAATATCTATGGATCTCACCAGCCCCGAAATTTTCTCTCGAATCGAGTCCAGCCCTCTATACAACGTCGACCTTGCGCCCGCCAGCCCCGAGCGCCGGCACTGGGGCACCTACAACTTCGCCGCACTGTGGATTTCGATGTCGGTGAACATCCTCACCTACATGCTGGCCGCGAGTTTGATTCAGGGTGGGATGAACTGGAAACAGGCGGTCGCGACGATTTTTCTTGGCAACTTAATCGTGCTGGGACCGATGCTGCTGAATTCGCATCCCGGCGCGAAGTATGGAATTCCGTTCCCGGTACTGGCTCGCGCGTCGTTCGGCGTGCTGGGCGCAAACGTTGCGGCCGTCCTGCGCGCGCTGGTCGCGTGCGGATGGTTTGGTATTCAGACCTGGATTGGCGGCGAAGCGATCAGCACTCTGCTGG
>Ga0210400_10004902_pt1 | contig 11481 bp, 10 predicted proteins | sample IncBWH26MmetaG_FD_155456 | JGI IMG/M metagenome (GOLD analysis project Ga0210400, IMG submission 155456) | Forest soil microbial communities from Barre Woods Harvard Forest LTER site, Petersham, Massachusetts, United States - Inc-BW-H-26-M | ecosystem: Environmental > Terrestrial > Soil >...
CAAAGACCGCGTTTATTACAGTCTGATTGGACTTCCGGAAAATACAACAATTAAAACGGTTGCCAACAATCGCATGGAGTTGGAACTCAAAGACATCCCCGCTTTCGAAGAAGAAGACTTTGCGCCGCCGTCGGCCGTGCTGAAGATGCGCGTGAACTTTTATTACGGCACGGAGAAAATGGGCAAACCTCAGGAATTCTGGAAAGGCGAAGGCAAGTACTGGAACAAGGAAGTCGATAAATTTGCCGGGCACTCCGCAGCGGTGGCTACGGCAGTTGGACATGTCATTAGTCCAACGGACACTGCCGACCAGAAAGCGCGCAAGATCTATGCCTACGTGCAGAAGATCAAGAACCTGAGCTATTCCGGAACTGAGGGCAGGATGGAAGAGTTTCTGAGCCGGGAAAGCAGGGAGAAGCGGACAGTGGACGACGTGCTCCAAAAGAATGAGGGCTTTCGGGACGAGATTGCACGGCTCTTTTGGGCCATGGCGAGAGCGGCCAACTTGCAGGCATTCGTCATGCGCATAGCGGATCGCGACCAGTATTTCTTCCAGCAGAACATTCCCAATCCGTCGCAGTTGACTTCGGAAATCGTGATTGTCACTGTCGATGGCAAAGAGATATTTCTTGACCCCGCAACGCCTCTCTGTCCTTTTGGACACCTGGCCTGGCGGCATACTTCAACTCAGGGTATTCGCCAGATCGCCGATGGGAGTACCCAGCTGGCGCCCACACCCAGCCCGAGCTACAAGGATGCAATCAGCAAAAGAGTGGGCCGGATCACACTGAGCGAGGATGGCAGCGCGAAAGGGAAGATCGGGATCGGGTGGGCAGGAGAAGAGGCTCTGGTGCACAGGCTGAGGGGCTTGAAAACTGACGACGCCGGAAGAAAAAAAGAATTGGAGGATGAACTGAAGGCCATGCTTCCCACTGGAGCTTTAGTACAACTTGATTCCGCGGTCGGCTGGGAGGATGCGGAGAAACAATTGTCCGCCAGCTTCAGCGTGGAGATTCCGTCCTTCGCCAGCACCGCGGGCAAGCGCATGCTGGTGCCAACAAACCTGTTCCAATCGCGCAGCCGCCAGCCGTTTGCCCAGGGCGAACGCAAGCAGCCGGTCTATTTCAATTTTCCTTATTACGTCATGGACGAGACAACCATCACGTTCCCGCCGGTGTACCAGATGGAAAATCTGCCCGAAGTGCAGCCGGTCAAGACAGACTATTCCCTCTACAATCTGAAGCATAGCGCCCAGGGAAACACTGTAACCATAACCCGCACCTTTGCTATAGCTGAAATCGCTTTTCACCAGAACGAATATGCCGGCCTGCGGAAATTCTTTGGCGACGTAAATGCCGGCGATTCGCAACCGCTTGTATTGACCGGCAAAAAATAACGGAAACTAATCTTCCGGCGCAGTCCTTTTCTTCGAACCCTTTCGCACCCTGCGGACATGGTCGAGCACGATGACGGTCCCTACCCATACTGTTGCAGCGAGATACCCGGCAACAACGTCGCTGGGATAATGCACTCCCAGATAAATGCGTGAGACTCCAATGGCGATCACCAGCGCCGCCGCGAGACACCAGATGACCATCCGAAGAGCAAGAGACTTGATGCGCGCACTCAGCAATCCAGCCACGACGCCGTAAAAACAAAATGAACACAGCGCATGTCCGCTGGGAAAACTATAAGAGTGTGGCGCCGTGCCAAAATATGCCGTTGGCCGTGCGCGATGGTAGATGTATTTCAGCGTGAGGTCGAGCACGAGCGAACCAGTCATGGCCACGGCCAGCCATAGTGCGGCACGCCGCCAGCGCAGCCTGGCGAAAACCGCAAGCGCAATCACCAGCTCAACGATTAAGACGTTGTACCCGAGCAGAGAGATCGCCGTCATGGCGCTAGTCATGCCGGGCGAGGCATATCGGTGCACCCACTCGCGAACCACGTGATCAAAATGCTGGGTATCGCCTTCCAGCATCTCGCTCCCCAGCCACGCGAAAAGGAACAACGCCAGCACCGCTGCGCCCAGACTAGCCAGGATTGCCGCTTCAAAAAGCGGCGTGGGCTTCGGCGTTTCCTCCGGGCCGGTTATTTGCGGACTAGCTTCAGGCATTGCTTTCCTTTGCCGTGAGCGTCCCGATCAGTTCATTCACCTTGGCCAGAATCGCGCTATTGCCCGCGCGCGGATAAGTACGCAGGTTCCCGGAATAAAAAGGCAGGTTAAAAAGGAATGATTCAATTTGTTCTTTGCCCAGGTCCTCCCACCACGCGCCGTAGCCCAGCTTATCTACGTGGTAAGCGTTGAACGTCTGCTCGAACTGGTTCTGGACTGGCATAGCAAGATAGGGCTTGCCCAGGTGGAGCGCCTCGCTCACCAGAGAAAACCCGGCATTTGCAATGACTGCTTTCGCGCTGGTTAAGTCGCGCAGAAAGCCATCCATACTTGGCTTCTTGAACTGAATGTTGTCTTCCTGCCCTTCTATTCCGAAACCATAAGCGATGAACTTGCAGCGGACCTGCTTAAGCAGCGCAGCCAGTTCCCTGGCCGGCGAGGTCACGTAAACCAGAACGTGGTCGCCGTTCTGAGGTGTGGCGGAAAGCACTTCCTGGCGTAGAATCGGCTGGAACAGAAAGGTATTCCGCTTCCTTACGGGCGCAGGAAAGAATGAGAGCACCAGGTAAGCATCGGCATGCGGCGTCATCATGCGCGTAACAAGTTTTACCGCGGCAACGTCGCGCTTGAAACCCCGCGGAAGACTTACTTTGGCATTTGTTATGGCGTGCTGGTTGTCGATCGCGATTACCGGGAGGCGCTTGCGATGCCCAACGTGGCAGCTAAGCGGTTCAAAGTCAGTGATCACCAGATCAATCTTATTCTCATCAACCAGGCGAGAAAGTTCTTTTAGACTGCGGGCCGCACGCGGCGCCTTGATCAGGTTGCTGGCCAGCGTTCGCTTATAGCGCACGCGATTATTCACGTAAGTGAGGCTCAAGCCAAAAATTTCGGTGACAGGGAAGCTTTCACGCAGATTGCGCAGTCCGCGGTCAAACGACACGATGTTCAGCTTGTGTCCCTGCTGTTGCAGGTGAGAGATAACTTCCCTTGCGCGCGTGGAGTGGCCGGAGCCTTCACCGTTCACACCATAGAGAATGTTGGCCATGTGATGAGGAAAAGTATATCGTTTCGCTTTTGGCGCAGTAGATCGGGCTTAGGCCCGGGCCTTGGCGGACATGGCCCGCATCCGGGCCAGCGAACTCAGGCCGCGCAAGACTGTGTTGAAATTTTCAGCATTCCTGGTGACGAACTTCAGCCGGCTGCCTCTTCCTAAATAGGATTCCGGATTCGCCTGCTCCAGTTCCTGCCAGAACCAGCGCTGCATGCGTTTCAGGTCGAAGGCGCTGCCATTGCGGGAGTACAGCGCCTGGGCCGGCCCAAGCGTGAACCAGTCGTATTTCACGAAAGCTTTATAATCCCGTTCCGGAGAGTCAGAGGTGAAGATGTACCACTCGTCAAAAACCTCGAAAGGTATGGCAGAGATATTGTCGCTCACCGGGAGGTGCAACGAGCGGCCGGAGGTGCGCCATCCGCGCTGCATTTCTTCTGAAGTCGGCTGAAGCGGATAGGAGTCAAAAGAGGTGATCACAACGTTTTTGTCCGCGGCCACGGCAGGACAAACCTGCAAAACGTCGTAAACTTCATGGGCCGCTGTCTCCAGCCACCTGTATTCTCCCTGGACTCCGTGAAACATACTTACCTCTTCGTCAGTCAGGCACTCAGAGCGCTGTCCTTGCTGTAGTCTGCTTCCCAGACGCCTTCAAAGTCCACAAAGAACCCGCGGATAGTCAGTTCCGGAATCTCCGCTTGCAGGAAATCCACCGCGCGATGAAGGTCATTCCGGTGGTTCTCTGCTTCCCGGGTAGTGTCATTGTCAAATGCCGCCAGGCCGCCGTAAGCCCCGCAATCGGAGTGCAGCATCAGCAACACCGTCTGGGTGCCGTGCAGCTGCATGGATTTGCGGACCTGTTCCAGCACGAACTGGCGGTCTCTTTCCAACTCGTCGCCGGCCAGACACTTGGCGCCGCCGGCAACCAGGATCGGATCGAAAAATCCCACCCCGATGCGTTTGGTTAGTTTGTGGAGCACCACATCAAAACGATGGTCGAAACACCAGACGATCGCGGCATCGCTCTTGTATCTTGCCCGTGGAGAGTCGAAATGGAATACCTTGCGAATAATGCACCTCGCGTCGGGACATTATATAGGCGGATTGCTTTTGGCTGTCTGTAAAAATAGGTCAAGACCCGGCGCGCGAGCGGGTCCCTCGAACTGGGCAGCCGTGGGCAGGAACCGAGAATCTCACCCCCGGAATAAATCCATACCGCCGTATACTTTCTTTTAGCTCCCCGGAGAAACCATGAATCTTGCCCCACGCTGGACCAGGCTCGCGATAGCCTGTCTTTTTCTTAGCTTAGAGCTGTCAGTTACTGCCGCCGCATCCAGTATCACGTTTAAAATCACGTTGCCCGCCGCGCAGCAACCCACGCAGCAACCTATGACGGGAAGGCTGTTTGTGATAGTTGCCCCCGCCAATGATCCGGAGCCGCGCCTGCAGGTAGGTTCATGGCGGTCACGCACGGAGATGATCGCGGTCGATGTCCAGAACCTGCAACCGGGGCAGGCTGCCACGCTTGACGCTCTAACGCTTGGCTATCCGTTCAAATCGGTACGGGAACTGCCCGCCGGTGACTATTACGTGCAGGCGCTGCTCAATGTTTACACGCGCTTCCAGCGGTCTGACGGCAACACCATCTGGGCACACATGGACCAGTGGGAAGGGCAGCAGTTCAATAAGTCCCCGGGAAACCTCTTTAGCGACGCAGGCCATTTCCACCTGGATCCTCTCACCGGTTATGAGATCAGGCTTAACCTGGATCACAAAATTCCCACGCCGCTTCCGCCCGGCGATACCCAGTACGTAAAGCACATCAAGATACAGAGCAAGCTGCTTACACAGTTCTGGGGGCAGCCCATTTATTTGGGGGCCACCGTGCTGCTTCCGGAAGGCTACGATGCCCACCCGAACGCGCATTATCCCGTGCTTTATGAGCAGGGCCACTTCAACCTGCGCGCGCCTCTCGGCTTTTCCACCGAGCAATCGCCGGCAGACTTGCCGCTGCGGGAAGGACGTATCTCCGGGCCGGATTTGTACCAGCGATGGACGTCGGCCGACTTTCCGCGCATGATCGCCGTCACTTTTCAGCACCCAACCGTCTATTTTGACGATTCTTATGCCGTGAACTCGGCCAATAACGGCCCTTACGGCGACGCCATCATGAACGAGCTGATTCCCTACGTGGAGGAACATTTCCGCATCATCCGACAGCCGTATGCGCGTGTTCTCTCTGGCGGCTCCACGGGCGGCTGGGAGTCGCTGGCGCTTCAGGTCTTCCATCCGGACTTCTTCGGTGGAACCTGGACTTTTTATCCTGACCCGGTCGACTTTACCCGCTATGGCATCGTCGATATCTATGGCGACGTGAATGCCTTCCTCGCGCCGAACTACGATCCGCCCATCCCGGAGCGTCCTATGTCCAGAACGCCCGAAGGGCAGATGGATGTGACCATTCGGCAGATGAGCCAACTTGAAGAGGTGCTGGGCTCCCACGGACGCTCCGGACAGCAATTTGAAGCATGGGAGGCCGTCTATGGCCCGGTGGGAGTGGATGGGTATCCCAAGCCGCTTTGGGACAAGACCACCGGCAAGATCGATCTGACTGTAGCCAACTACATGCGCGACCACGGCTATGATCTGCGCTATTACCTCGAACAAAACTGGGCAAAGATCGGACCGCAGCTAAAGGGCAAGCTTCACCTCTACTGCGGCGACATGGATCACTTTTACCTCAACCTGGCGGTTTACCGGCTGGAAGAATTTCTCAAGCGCACCAGCAATCCCCCGTATGGCGGATCGTTTGAATATGGCCGTCCCATGAAAGGCCACGGCTGGACGCCTCTAAACCAGGCGGAACTGCTGCGAGTGATGGCCAACCACATCACGCTGAACGCGCCGGCCGGGGCAGATAAGAGTTGGAAATATTAGAGCAGCGGAAATCTTCTATACGCCAATATCTTCGTTCCACAGGTTCGGGTTCCGGCGGATGAACTCTTCCATCATCTGGATGCACTCGTCGCTCTGCACGACCTCGAGGGAAACGCCGCGCCGTCGCAGAAGTTCTTCGTCGCCCATGAAGGTGCGGTTCTCTCCGATAATGACGCGGGGAATCCCATACAAGAGAATTGCCCCGGAGCACATGGAGCAGGGCGAGAGCGTGGTATAGAGAACGGATTTGCGATACACTGCGGCGGACTGGCGCCGGGCATTTTCCAGCGCGTCGATTTCACCATGCAGGATGGCACTACCTTTCTGAACGCGGCGATTGTGGCCGCGACCAATGATCTTATCGCCATGCACGATCACCGCGCCGATTGGGATGCCGCCTTCCGCGAGCCCTCGCCGGGCTTCCTCGATAGCGAACTGGAGAAATGGGTCTGTCGAATCCATCGTTAGCCTCGAGCAAAACCTTACCACTGATCACACGGATGACACAGATGAAAGACAGACTCGGTTCAGGGCGTTTTTCCAGCCGTTTTCAGATCTGTGTCATCGGTGTACAACTGTGGTAGAGCATTTCGGCAAAAGAAAAAAGCCTGGATCAGTTTCATCCAGGCCAAAAAACAACAAGAGAGAGATCTAAACTGCAAGGGCATTACGGGCTAAAGTCAAATTTAACAATCACGCTTGATTCTTCTGCGGCGGGTTCATACTTCCACTTCACCACAGCCGCCATCACAGCCTGAACCAGCACCGGATTTCCCCCAAGGACTTTCACGTCCTTCACTCTGCCATCGGGCATAACCAGCAGTTCAACACGAGCGCTTCCGCTGATGTTGTTTCGTCTGGCCAGATCGGGATAAACAGGCTCTACCCGGTTTTTCAGTTTGCGGGCTATGGTCTGCGAATAAGAAGAATAGTTTGGAAACAAAGCAAATAAGGCCAGCAGGCCGACAAAAAGTATAGAGATCCGTCGGGGTCGTGCATGGCGCCGCAAGGGGATGAAATTCACCGTCTTCTCCTCAGTTTGCCTGTGACGCAGCGTGCCATGCTTCCCGGTACACAGGCGGCAACTTGAAGGAATCCTAACGGGTAATTAAAAGAACGGAAAGTCACGAAAGTAACTTGTAACGCCAGGGTTTCCGCTTGCCGTGGGTTCGTATCTCAGGATTGCGGATTGGCTGCAGTGGATTGACGATTGGTATTTGCCAGGACATCGGCCGTTGCGGCCTGAGGAGTCCGGCCGCGCATCAGGAGGTATCCTGCAGCAGAGATTACAGCGAGCACGCCAGCACAGGCAATGAACACCGCACGGATACCGAGCCTTTGCGCCAGATAGCCGGAAAGCAGCAGCCCAAATACCTGGGAAAACGAAATCAGCGACATAAAGGTGCTGCTGACTCGTCCGACCATGGGCGGCGGCGTTTCCTGCTGGGACATGGTTTGCGCGGGAATCCAGACGAACGCAATACCGAAGCCCATGGTAAAGGTGCTGAGGGCGGCCATGGGGGTGTTGCGAAACGCTCCCAGTAGACCTGCGCCTGCGCCCAGCAGGAAGAGTCCGCCCAGCACCACATGGGATTTGGATCCGCTTCGTGCCAGACGCGTAACCAGTTGAGTTCCCACGATCATGCCCACGCCAACCATGGCGCTGATTGCGCCAAATATGAATGAGCCGGCATGGAGCGAGTCGCGAATATAGATCGAGATGAGCGGGCTGAACGAACTCAGCACAAACATGGCCACTGCCATCGCAATGAAGACGAATGCCAGCCCAGCGTGAGTGAAGATAAATTTGTTTCCAGCCAGAAAATCCTGAGCCAGAGACTTCACGGTTTTCTCGCCTTGCGCGCGGGCTGGGCGGATGACGGACAACCCTGCAATCATGGCCGCTGAGAAGATGAAGCTGGCGACATCCAGATAGAAGCACGATTTCTCCGTGAGCCATGCGACCAGGGCGCCTGCGGCCGCGGGCGACAGTAGCCGCACGATGTAGAAAGCCTGCATCATCAGGGCGTTGGCCGCGAGCAATCCTTCCGGAGGGACGATGGTCCGTATGGTTACAGATTGGGCCGGAGCAAAAAAGCTGGAGACCGAGCTTAAGACTATAAAAATCGCCGAAATCTGGGTGACGTTGTGGGCGAAGACGAGCATCAAAATCAGGCCGGCGCGAATGAGATCACTGGCAATCATCAGGCGCTTCACGTTCCAGTGGTCCACAAAGACGCCTGCGATGGGACTGATGATGGCCATGGGCAATACGAATGCGATGGTGACAGTGGTGACCTGTACAGGCGTCCCGTGCCAGCGGAATGTGATAAGGCTGATGACGCCGAACAGGGCCAGGAAATCGCCAAAGATGCTGACAAACTGTGCCAGCCACAGCGTGCGGAATGGCTTGTATTTCAGGATGGTTTTCAGCGTATAAGGCGTCGGCGATGTCTCGGCGGAGGAGGGCATGAGTTCTGGTGTCCTGAGGAAGCTTATCGCAAGCCAAGGTGCTTTAGGCTGTCGCCAGAGTAAAAAAATACAGCCGTGATGGACTTCAGCCTCATAACGATTTTGCTGGCAACATGGTTGAACAGTTGTTTTTTTCTTAAGTGCCGAGATTATTGGAGTTTTTAATTGTAAGGTTTGGTTAAGCTAATCTAAGTACCTGAAAATGCATAGGTAACGGGATAATGCTGTTCGAAATCCGAAAATCCATTTAGAGTAAAACAATAACGTTTGTTGTACGGAAGTCACCCCCCAAAATGGCACAAAACGCTCTCCCCCCTGCGCTGCTACTGATCGTGGCCACCGAACCTGCTCTGCGATTACGCCTTGAATGGCTTGAACGCGCCGGATATCGGGTACGGACCGCTTGCAGCCTGAAAGAAGTGGACCAGGCATGCCAGGGACAAATCTTTGATGTAGTGCTCGTCGCCGATAGCGTCGAGCCGCGCATGAAGAAAGCCATTGGTCATAGCGTGAGACACCATCTTCCCGAAGCACCGATTCTCCAGATGGGAAGGATCCGTCCGGATTTGGACGGCAATAGTTTTGTTACCGGCGACTCACGCGAAGGTGTGCTGCAGTCGGTATTAAAAATTCTACAGCGCCGGGACGAGATCAGACCAGCAGCTATCTAGCGTTCCAGATTTTTTATCAAAATTAAAGAGGAACCCTCGTGGGTTCCTCTTTATTGCTTGCTTGAAACATAGAGCTATTTTGGGGCAGCAGTGTTGACTGATGCTGTCTTGAGCCCGATGGCTTCGCCAGAGAGTACCAGTTCAACGCGCCGGTTCTGCTGGCGTCCGTCCGGCGTGTCATTTGTGGCAACCGGCTGAGTTTTGCCTAAACCGCGCGACACGATGGAGTTATCTGGTATGCCTTGTTGAACCAGGTAATCGCGCACCGCCTGCGCGCGATTCTCAGAAAGCTTCTGATTGTAATCGTCGCTGCCGACGGCGTCCGTGTGGCCTTCAACCTCAAGATGCAGCCCCGGATGGGCGATCACGATGCCGCTGACCTTGGCCAGCCTCTCGCGCGCACCGGAAAGCAATTCATAACTGCCGGTCTTGAAGAGAACGTCTGACATGTTGGCGATTAGCCCACGCGCGGTGTCGCGGGTAGCCAGAATCGTATTCAACTGCTGCAGCAGTTGCGCGCGAAGGTCGGCTTTCTCTTGCTCAGCCTGCTGGCGCAGGCGGTCGGATTCTTCCGCCGCTTTGCGCGCTTTGTCTGCTTCCACGGCCAGGGCCTGCTTCTGTTGTTCGGCGGCGGCGCGGGCCGCGTCCGCGTCCTTGCGGGCGGATTCGGCTTCCTGGCGTGCTTTTACCGCCTCGGCTTTCATGCGCTCCGCATCGGCCTGGGCCGCCTGGGCCTGTGCGCGGGCCTGCTCCGCTTGCACCCGTGCTTCCTCAGCGGCCTGGCGGCGTTGCGCTTCGGTAATGGCATCCTGCCGGGCTTTGGCTTCGCGATCTTCCGCGGCTTTCTTGTCGGCGGCAGCTTTGGCCTGCGCTTCTTCTTCCGCTCTTTGTTTCACGGCCATCACCCGAGCTTCCTCGGCGGTGCTTACCGTTTCGCGGGCCAGTGTTTCAATGGTGCTCTTGTCGCGCTTCTGTACGTAAGCTTCCTCGGCCTTTCTGAGTTGCTGGGTGGCGCTGGCCAGGATAGATGGCGCATATTTGTCGGCGGCAGTAAGATTGGCGATCCTCACTGCATTGCGGGCTTCAAAAAGCACGCGGGGTGTTTTGCGGTCGATGCCAAAGATAGCGTCCTGGATTTTGGTGTTCGTGGCGGAGTAGGTCCCGCGCCCCAGCAGCTCATACCTGGCGTCGATGTTCTCCTGGCGGCCTACCGTGGTTGCCCCAACAATGTTTTCCATCACCACCATGTTGCCCGGCTGATTCACGGCGAAATAAGGCTCTGCCGTTACGATCATGCCAAACGTCTGCATATCAGTGATCGCTTTCACGCGGCTGCCGTTGTGGTCCACCACCAGTTCACCCAGGTTTACTGCGCGGCCTTCGGGCGAGATGGCCCAAAGCACGAGCGAAAGATATTCCAGGCCAAATTTGGTGGGATCATCCAGGCCTTCGAATTTGGCATCGATTTCGACGCTGCTTTTTTTGCCCGTGACCTTGGCTTCGCCGGAGGCGTTTTGCATGAGTTCCGTGCCGTGAAAGTCGACTTTGACGGTATCGCCGCGCAGCCGGTAGTTGACTGCCTTGGTGGTGCGATGCACCGGCGCCGTTGCAGGCGCGGCGGACTGACCGAGTCCAGCGACGCTGGACGCGACCAAACAGAGGAGCAGGAAAAACGCCAGACATTGTTTCATGGCATGCCTCACTTCAATTTCTTTTTACTGGATCAGTTCGTATAACTGTATGTGACACTGAGTATTATGAAAAGATGCACGTGGTCAAAGGGGTGATAGCACTTTGGTGACCCCCTGGCCCTGGCAAATGCGGCTTTCGCAGGAAACCCACACGCAACATATGCACCGGGCCTGCCGGGGCGATCATAACTTGCTTTCAAGTGAAAGGAAATCAAAAGATGCAGCAGAAAAGGTTAGCAGTTGGAGTCTCGCTGTTCATGTTGATTGCCGTTCTGGCGGTCGCGCAACAGCCACCACAAGACAAGAGCAAACGTCCCAGCCCGCCCGGCACAGCCGAGGTCACACTCAAGGGCAAGAAAGTCATCATCGAATATAGCCGTCCTTCTCTCAAGGGCAGGAAAGTCGGGCAGGAGCTCGCGCCATACGGAAAAGTATGGCGTACGGGCGCCAATGAAGCCACCACCCTGACAACAGAAATAGATCTCAACATTGGCGGCATAAAAGTGCCGGCGGGAAAATACACCCTCTATACCCTGCCCTCTG
>Ga0210400_10004903_pt1 | contig 11481 bp, 12 predicted proteins | sample IncBWH26MmetaG_FD_155456 | JGI IMG/M metagenome (GOLD analysis project Ga0210400, IMG submission 155456) | Forest soil microbial communities from Barre Woods Harvard Forest LTER site, Petersham, Massachusetts, United States - Inc-BW-H-26-M | ecosystem: Environmental > Terrestrial > Soil >...
ATCTCACCGCGGAGCGGGGGGACACGACGCACGTGCGGTTGCGCGTGGCCGACGACGGGCCTGGGGTCAGCCGGGAGCTGCGCAAGCAGATTTTCCGACCGGGGTTTTCCACCAAGGCCCGGGGGTGGGGGATCGGGCTCTCGCTGGCCAAACGCATCGTCGAGGAGAACCACGGTGGCCGGTTGCTTCTTGTGCCGGCGGACAAGGGCGCGACGTTCGACATCATCTTGCCCGCCTGACGTACCGTCGGCCGGCGCTACTTCCCGTGCTTTTTGTGCTCGGGCTGGTTGAGCGTCAGCTCGCGCGGGCTCTCGGCTTGCCCTTTCCGCGAGTGCTGGTGGTGGGCCTCGGGGTCGGCGACGTGCTCCTCTTCCACCGGCTCGCGGAGCGGCTCGGCGTCTTCGCGCACGAGCTCGTCCATCGAGCTCGAGTGGTGTTGCTTGGAGTCGCGCTCGAGGTCAGCGGTGAACTCGTCGGGTTGCTTTGGGTCGTTGTGGTGCGACATGTGTCCTCACAGGCTGGGGGAGTAATAGTCTAATGGGACGACCTCTGGATCGTCTTGATCGAGTCGAGTTGATCATGGATTTCGAAAAGCAATTCCATATGGACGTGCCTGATGATGTCCTCGGAACGCTCAATACCCGCAGTACGGTTGGCGATGCCTGGCAGGTCCTCGTCCGGCCAGGGACCGAGCAATCGGCGCTCGCGGCCCCGCGGTGGGCGACGTTCGTCGGGCTGATCGCCCGCATGTGTGACATGCCGCCAACGGATGTCCACTGGGACACACAGCCGTTCGAGTGAGTTGATCGCTGTCTAAGCCACACTCGGTGCGGCGGGCGGTGCTGGCGCCGTGGTAGGTTGCGCCGCGTCCAATCGCACGCAGATGTATGCCCAGAGGACCAGGGCGAGGCCGACCAGTAGTGCGAGGAGCGCGCAGAGGACGCCCGTTTGGAGTGGGCCGATGTACGCGACCACCAGGCAAATCAGGGCGAGCACCAGGCCCATCGCCCGAAGACGATTGACCCCGGGGGGCGCGCCGTCGCCGAACCAGATGAGCGAAAAGAGGCAGATGACGGCAATCGCGCCGGCCGTGACCGCGTACGCGAAGAGGCCGTAGTGCTGGTCCGGGACGATGAAGCCCAGGAAGAACGCGGCGATCAGCGTGCACGCGGATTGGAGCAGGTCGTACGGGATGTCCCACTTCTGCACGTTGTCGCGCACCAGTAGCTCGACGGAGGACGTGAAGAAGTACGTCAGGAGCCAGAAGAGGTAGCCGTATCGGACGACGCGATCGAGCGTGTAGTCGATCTGAAACGGCTGGTGGGACTGGAACCAGTGGACCGCGGCCAGGACATCCAGGGGGAGGTTCCGGGCGACGGCGGTGAAGAGGGCGCCGAGGGTGCCGGCCACCCACAGTTTTTGAAACTCGACCTTGTACTTTTTTCGCTTCGCGGTGTTTCCCTGCTCGGGCTTTGTCGCGCCGGCTACGGTCCACAAGAATCGCATGGGGCCTCGCGAATCGAGACAGGTAGAGTGTAACCGGACCCGTCGAGAAACGCTCCTCTGATCGACTATCTTATCGGGATGACGCTGACGACGACCCCGCGTGGGGAGCCACTGGCCGGTCTCAACCCGGCCCAACGCGAGGCCGTCCTGCATGTCGACGGCCCATTGCTCGTCCTGGCCGGGGCCGGGTCGGGCAAGACGCGGGTCCTGACAACGCGGATCGCGCATCTGGTGCGCGAGCATGGGGTCGATCCGCAGCGGATTCTGGCGGTCACGTTCACCAACAAGGCAGCCGGCGAAATGCGGGAGCGGCTCACGCGGCTCCTCGGCGGGGCGCCGACGGGGATGTGGGTCGGGACCTTTCACGCGATCGGGGCGCGGCTCCTGCGGGCCAACGCGTCGCTCGTGGGGCGCACGAGTCAGTTCACGATCTACGACGAAGAAGACACGCTGGCCGTGGTCAAGCGCGTCATGGAGTCCAAGAAGATCTCCATCCGCGACTGGTCGCCCAAGGCGGTTCACCACGCGATCTCCGACGCCAAGAACGCCCTCGTCAGCCCCGACGAGTACGCGCGCCTGGCGCACGACCCTCTGAGCCGCGCCGTCACGCAGGTCTACGCCGACCTGGAAAGCGTCATGCGCGGCCAGAACGCCGGGGACTTTGACGACTTACTTGTCCTGCCCGTCCAGCTCCTCCGCGCCAACCCCGACCGGCGCGCCGCGTACGCGGGTCGGTTCCAGTACATCCTGGTCGATGAGTATCAGGACACGAATCGGGCGCAGTATGAGTTGATCAAGATGTTGGGGAGCCATGGAAATATTGCCGTGGTCGGCGACGATGATCAGTCGATCTACGGATGGCGCGGCGCTGATATTCGGAATATCCTGGACTTTGAGAAGGATTTCGCGCCGGCGACGGTCGTGCGGTTGGAGGAGAATTATCGGTCGACGAAGCCGATTCTCGATCTGGCGAATGTCGTGATCGCGGCCAATACGCAGCGGCTCGGGAAGACGCTGCGGACGACCAAGGGTGGGGGCGCCCGGGTGGTGTTGGTGCGTGCGGCGGATGAGCGGGATGAGGCAGGGTGGGTGGTCGATGAGATGCTGACGCGCCGGCGGGCGGAGCCGGATCTGGCGCTGCGGGATGTGGCGATCCTGTATCGGACCAATGCGCAGAGCCGGGCGTTCGAGGAGGCGATGCGGCGGCACGGGGTGCCGTACCGTCTCATCGGGGCGGTGCGGTTTTATGATCGGCGGGAGATTCGGGATCTCATGAGCTATCTCAAGCTGATTGCCAATCCGGCCGATGACGAGGCGTTTCGGCGGGCGATCGCGGTGCCGCGGCGCGGGGTGGGGGACGGGGCGTTGGCGCAACTCAGTGAGGCGGCGACCGCGGCGAAGGTGCCGTTGTTGGCGGCCGCCGCGCGGGCGGATCTCACAGAGGGACTCAGGCCGGCACCGCGGACGGCGCTCAGGGAGTTCGCCGTGCTGCTGGCTGAATTGCGGCAGCGGGCCACCGACGCAAGCGTGGATGAGCTGCTCGAGGCCGTCGTCGATGCGGTGCGCTACGGCGACTATCTGCGGGCCGAGGGGCCGGATGGCGCCGAGCGACTGGAGAACGTGCGGGAGCTGATCACGAGCGCCGCCGAGACGGTGGTCGATGAGGGCGGAGAGGTCGGGCTCACGCCGCTCGATCACTTTCTGCAACGGGCGTCGCTCGTGGCCGCGGTCGATGGGCTCGACGCCACGAGCGACGCGGTGGCCATGATGACGATACACAATGCCAAGGGGCTCGAGTTCCCGATGGTGTTCGTGACGGGCCTCGAGGACGGGCTTTTTCCGTTGGCGCGCGCATACGACGATCCGAAACAGCTGGAGGAGGAGCGGCGGCTTCTCTATGTTGGGATCACGCGCGCCGAACGGGCACTGTACCTGACGTACGCCGACAACCGGCGACGGAACGGCGAGCTGCTCCCAGGCCGACCGTCGGCGTTTCTGTCGACGATCCCGCCCGCTATGCTCGACCGCCGCGAAACGGTGCGGGCCCGCACCGAGGGTCGCTCGGCGTTTGCGACGTTTGATGACCGGTCAGCGCCGGCGCGGAGCGCGGCCGCGCGGCGACCGGGCACGCCGGTCACGCGGTCGGAGTTTGGGCCCACGCGGTACGCCGAGGAGGCGGAGGTCTCACAGGACGCCCCGGCCTATCGCGTCGGCGAGAAGGTCCGTCATCGCGCGTTTGGCACGGGGACGATCGCCGAAGTGTCGGGGAACGGGAAGGACCTCAAGGTGAGAATCGATTTCGAAGACGCGGCCATTGGCCGCAAGACACTGGTCGTGGCGCAGGCCGGACTGCAACGGGGGTGGGACTGATGGCGGTGTCGTTGGACGACGTGCGTCACATCGCGGCGCTAGCCAGACTCGAAGTGTCCGAGGACCGGCTGCCGGTGTTGGCCAAGGAGCTCTCGAGCATCCTGGGGCACATGGACGTGCTGCAAAGCGTACCCGTTCCCACCGACGCCGCGAACGACGCCGCGACGGGCATGCCGCTCCGCCTCGACGGCGGACCACAATACCCGCTGGCCGCGCCGCGCGAGTCATTCGCGCCAGCCATGCGCGACGGGTTCTTTCTCGTCCCGCGGCTGGCAACGCACGAGGATGAGGCGGAATGACGGCTGCATTGCAGGAGACGCTGCGCGCGACCCGCGAGCGGGCGGCCGCGGTGAACGCAGGACGTGACGGGTTGAATCTCATTCTCTGGGAGAACGATGATCCCGCCGCCGGCGTGCCCAGCGACGGGCCACTCCATGGCGTGCCCGTGGCCGTCAAGGACAACATCGCCACACGGACGATGCCGACGACCTGCGGGTCGCACATCCTGAAAGGCTACGTCAGTCCCTACGAGGCCACAGTCGTCAGTCGCCTGCGGGCCGCCGGCGCGATGATCGTCTATAAGACGAACATGGACGAGTTCGCGATGGGCTCGTCGACCGAGACGAGCGCGTACGGTCCCGCGCGGAATCCGATCGATCGCACGCGCGTCACCGGCGGGTCGTCGGGCGGATCGGCCGGCGTGGTCGCCGCCGGGATCGTGCCCATCGCCCTGGGGTCGGAGACCGGCGGCTCGGTGCGGCAGCCCGCGGCATTCTGCGGTGTCGTCGGCGTCAAACCGACATATGGCCGCGTCAGCCGCTACGGGCTCGTGGCGTTCGCCTCGTCGCTCGACCAAGTCGGCGTGTTCGGCCGCACCGTGGACGACGCGGCGCACGGGCTCGGCATTATCGCCGGGCGAGACCCAATGGATGCCACCACTGTCGACGTGCCGGTCCCCGACTATCGGACCGCCGCGCGCGGCTCCGTGGCGGGGCTCACCATCGGACGGCCCAAAGAGTATTTCCCGGACGGACTCGATCCGGCGGTACGGGCGCGGTGCGATGAAGCGCTCGACCACCTGCGCGCCGCCGGAGCCACGGTACGTGACGTGTCTCTCCCGCACACTGACCTGGCGATCCCGGTCTACTATATCGTCGCGCCCGCCGAGGCCTCGTCCAACTTGGCGCGGTTTGATGGCGTCCGCTACGGATTCAGGGTGGATGGGGACGGGCTGACCGGCATGTACACGAGAACGCGGTCGGAAGGATTTGGAAAGGAAGTCACGCGGCGCATCCTACTCGGGACGTACGTCCTGTCGAGCGGGTACTATGACGCCTACTATCGCCGCGCCCAGGAGGTGCGGGCGTTGATTACGGCCGATTTTCTGCGCGTCTTTGCATCCGGCGTGGACGTGCTGTTCACACCCACGACGCCGTCGCCAGCGTTCCCGCTCGGCGCCGTCTCGGACCCCTACGAGATGTACCTGAACGACATCTTCACGTGCACGGCCAACCTGGCCGGCGTGCCGGGGATCTCGGTGCCCATCGGCACGGTCGGAGCTCTGCCGGTCGGCGGGCAGATCATGGCACCGCATTTTGGCGAGGCCAACATGTTTCGCGTGGCCGGCGCGCTGGAGCGGGCGCAGCGATGACTGACTACGAAATGGTCGTGGGCCTCGAGGTGCACGTCCAACTCAAGACGGCCAACAAGGCCTTCTGCAATTGCCCGACGACGTTCGGCGCGGCGCCAAACGTCAACACGTGCCCCGTGTGCCTAGCGCTCCCCGGCTCGCTGCCGGTGCTCAACGCCCGGGCCGTCGAGTTGGCGGTGCGCGCGGCACTCGCGCTGGACAGCACGGTCCATGAGACGTCGGTGTTTGCCCGGAAGAACTACTTCTATCCCGATTTGCCCAAGGGATACCAGATCTCGCAGTACGACCGCCCGTTGGCGACCGGCGGCTTTCTGATGGTCGGCGACCGCAAGGTCAACATCACGCGCGTTCATATGGAAGAGGATGCGGGGAAGTCGGTCCACGACCGGTATACAGGGGTCACGGCCATCGACCTCAATCGCGCTGGCGTGCCGCTCATCGAGATCGTCAGCGAACCCGACATGCGCTCGGCGCAGGAAGCCCGCCGCTACCTGCAGACGCTCAAGCAGGTCCTGGAATACGTAGAGGTCAGCGACGTCGATATGGAGAAGGGCAGCCTGCGCGTCGACGCCAACGTCAGCGCCAGGCCTCGTGGGTCGACCACGCTCGGCACCAAGACGGAAGTCAAGAACATGAACTCGTTCTCCGGCGTCGAGCGCGCCCTGGAGTCGGAGTTCGCCAGGCAAGTCGCGGTGCTCGAGTCGGGCGGTCGCGTCGTGCAGCAGACAATGTTGTGGGACGGCGCCAAAGGCGAGGTCCGGCCGGCCCGCTCCAAGGAACAGAGCCACGACTATCGCTATTTCCCGGAGCCTGATCTGCCGCCGCTCCGCATCTCGGAGGTGTGGGTGGCCGACCAGCTCGCGTCGCTCCCCGAGTTGCCAGCTGCGGTGCGCGCGCGCTTTGCCCTCGAGTACGGGTTGGACGAGCAGGAGATCAGCGACGTGATCGCCGACACCACGGTGAGCCGTTACTTCGAGGAGGTCGCGCGTGGACTCGGCGACTCACGCCTCGCGATCAACTGGGTCCGTGGCGAAGTCATGGCGGCGCTGAATGCCGGGCGGACGATCCCAGAGATGGTACCGGCACCGCGGCTCGTCGAGATGCTGGCAATGGTCAAGGGTAGTGTCATCTCCAACTCGGCGGCTAAGACCGTGTTCGAGGCGATGCTCCGGACCGGCTCGCCCGCGGGTGCCCTCGTCGATCAGCTCGGGCTCCGCCAGGTCGGCGACGATGGCGCGCTCCGTGACTGGATCGCCCAAGCGCGGAGCGCACACCCGACGGAGTTCGAGCGCTATGCCGCCGGCGAGAAGAAGCTCAAGGGCGTTCTAATCAAGTACGTGATGGACGTGTCCAACCGACGCGCCGATCCCAAACGGCTCAATCAGCTGTTGGACGAGGACGGCAAGACGGTGTAGAGAGGCGCCCGGAGCGAACGGGCGTAGGGGAGGCTGACGGGCGGCAGGCCAAAGTGCCGCCCCACTTCCTCGGCTAAGCCGACTGGCCCTCCCCGCAGGAGCGCGCTCCGGCGCACGCGCTTGGCGAGATGGAGCTGTGCCGTGCCCGCAGGGTCGAGCGTATACGGCTCGGACCGGTCGAGGCGCTGCAGGAAGTCCATAATGAAGTCGTACGACCGTTCCATATAAAGCGCGACGTCGGCGTCGGGCAGATCCCAGCGGCTGTTCTCGGAGACCAGCTGCACGATGCGCTGCCAGGAGCCGGTGTCGGTGACGTAGACCATCCCGCGGAAGATCCGACGATTGGTCTGCATGGAGAAGATCGTCGGACTCAGGATGCGATCGAGGTGCTCGTCCGACCGGGAGTGATCGAGGAGGAGCAACTCGACCGCGCGATGGGCGTGGCGTTCCCCGAGGTGGCCCTCGAAGCGGCTTTCCCAATAGCTGTGGCCGAGGGCGGTCGTGCTGGAGGTGAGGGCGAGCTGTCGGGGGACGAAGTAGTTGTGGGCGACGGCGTCGGCCGCGAGGTGGGCCAGGTAGCCCAACCCAAAGGCTCGCAGGGGGCCGTCGGCCGCGCGGTCGTAGATCTCGAGTCCGACGTGCCAGGCGTGGCAGTGCCGGCCGACGGGCGCGTACTTCTTGGCCATGCTGGTATCGGCCGCGATGGACCCGTACAGGAAATCGTACGGGAAGGCGCGGAGCAGGTCGGCCACGGCGAGCGGCAGGGAGCTCGCCGACCGCATGACGGCCTCACCGAGAAAGACGTGCGTCCCCGGCGTCCAGGCGAACGCGGTCGACGGGGTGAGGGCGATGGCGAGAACGGCGACGGCGATGAGGACCGCCGCCGCCGTCACTGCCGGGCCGAGCCGAACGGGCAGTGGACTGACGCCAGCTACAGGTGCAACCGCCGCCGCTGGCGACGGAGCTGTTTCTGGAGGCCGCGGAGCTCGCTCTCGACGGCGCGGTCGATCGCCTCGCGGGCTGACTCCGTGTAGCTGCGCAGCGTGTCCGCGATATCGTCGCGAGGGACGCGGTCCCAGAGCGCCTCGCCTCGTTCCCGTGCCCAGCGCGCGCTCTTGGTCCCCACGCGTCGGGCGGCGCGTAGCGCCGGCTCGAAGGCTCGGCGGGTCTTGGGACTGCCGCCGCGCAGGAGGAGCGTCGCGCTCACACCCACGGCGGCGCCGATGAGGGCGGCCGTGAGGAGGTCGTACTGCACGTTCTTGTCGGTGCGGGCCACGGCGTGTCGCTCCGCCTTAGGCTCTGCGCGACCGGATGCGCGGTCGCGCGCGTCCTGGTTGGGTTTCTCTGGTATGGTCGTCGCCATGCTGCGGTACCCCCACGGAAAGATCAGTTGCCTCATTAGGGCGGGCGCCATTCTGGTGGTGCACCAGCGCGGCCGCTCCGGCGCGGACGCCGCGGGCCACCGCGGCGGTCGAGACAAAGACGTCTTCCACTTCCTGTTGCACGATCTCGATCACGGCATCGATTTCGGCGAGGCGGGTCTGGACCCGTCGCCTGAGCAACTGCATGCCCTCGTCGGCTTGGACCACCGCCTGGTGGATCGTCGTGGCGTCAGCGCGGGCCGACGTGGCGATGGCGCGGAGATCGACCAGCAGTGCGCTCGCTTCCTTGAGGACCGGTTCGACGTTGGCGGTTGCCTTGGCCAGCGACTCGGATGCTTTGCGGACCTGCGCTCGCAAGTACAGCGCCGCTGGGATGACCGCGAGGACAACGAGGCAGAGCACGATCGACGCGATCCCGCTGGCGACCCCGGTCACCATCTGGAACGTAGTCGGTGGCACCGGGCGCATGACGAGGGTATCTCCGATCATCGCCAGCCAAAGGGCCATTTCGTTGCCTCGAGGTTGACCAGCTTGATATAGCAAAGGTGAGGCCAGGTGGTGGGGCCTGCAAGCGGCCCGGCGTTACGGAGTATTGACGCGCCTCGTCGAGTCCGGGCATCCTTCCCCACGAAAACCAACTGCCGCCGCACCCGATCCCGAGCTCATGTCCGCAGTTCAGTTCATCGTCGAAGGCGGGCACCGCTTGAGCGGCGCCATCCGTCCATCTGGCAACAAGAACGCCGCGCTGCCTATCGTGGCCGCGGCGCTCTTGACCGAGCAACCGGTCGAGTTGGACAACGTGCCGCGGATCGCGGACATCGAGACGTTGTGCGACCTGCTACGCTCGGTCGGGGCGACCGTCGACTGGACCGAGCGTCATTCGCTCCGCATCCACGCCCGCGAGGTCCGGGCGGCGTCGCTCGATGCGCGGCTGTGCGCCAAGATCCGGGCGTCGATCCTGCTCGCCGGGCCACTGCTCGCGCGCTGCGGGGCGGTGGCGCTGCCGCCGCCGGGTGGCGACGTGATCGGGCGGCGGCGCGTCGATACGCACTTTCTGGCGCTGGAACAGCTGGGCGCGACATTCAGCCTCAACGATACCTTCGAGCTCAAGGCCTCCCGGCTGCGTGGCGCTGATGTGTTTCTCGACGAACCAAGCGTGACGGCGACCGAGAATGCGTTGATGGCGGCGGTCGCCGCGTCAGGGACCACGATCTTGCGGAACGCCGCCAGCGAGCCTCACGTGCAGGATCTGGCGCACTTTCTCGTGGCGATCGGCGCGAGCATCGAAGGCATCGGCACGAACACGATCACGATCGCGGGTGATCGTCCGCTCCATGGAGCGCGACACGCGATCGGTCCGGACCACATCGAGGTAGGATCGTTCATCGGATTGGCGGCGGTCACGGGGTCGCCAATCCGGATTGTCGACGCCGGGGTGGAACATCTGCGGTCGACGCTCCTGGGCTTCGCCCGCCTGGGGATCGAGTGCGAGGTGGACGGCGCGGATCTCGTCGTCCCTGAGCGGCAGACGCGCACCATTCAGGACGACCTTGGTGGACACGTGCCCAAGCTCGAGGATCAGCCGTGGCCGGCGTTTCCCGCCGATCTCATGTCGATCGCCATCGTCACGGCGACGCAGTGCCGGGGACTGATTCTCATGCACGAGAAGATGTTCGAGTCGCGGATGTTCTTCGTGGACAAGCTGGTGGGCATGGGCGCCCGAATCGTGTTGTGCGATCCGCACCGGGCACTCATCGCCGGGCCGTCGGAGCTGCGCGGATCGACCGTCGAGTCTCCAGATATCCGGGCGGGGATGGCCATGTTGCTCGCCGCGCTCTGTGCCCGAGGGACGAGCACGATCAACAACGTCGGGCAGATCGACCGCGGCTACGAGCAGATCGACGCGCGGCTCAACGCGCTCGGCGCGCGCATCCAGCGGGTGGTCCGATCGTAGCAGTCGAGACGATCGACGTCTTCGCGCCGTTTGGCGTCCGCGCGTATGTGACCACGCGGGCATTCGGCACGTTGAGCACGGCGAGCGACGAGCCGGTGTCGGTCGTCATGGGGCGGTGGCAGCAACTCCGGGAGACGCTCCTGCGCGCCCGGCGGTTTGCCACGGCATACCAGGTCCACGGCACGACAGTGCTGACACACCATCCTGGTTGGTCGGGGTGGTTGCGCGGCGACGCCGCTGATGGGCATCTGTCGCCGGCGCGCGGGACCGGACTGGCTGTCACGGTGGCCGATTGTGTGCCCGTGTTGATGGCGCATCCGTCTGGTGCCGTCGCGGCGGTCCACGCCGGATGGCGGGGCACGGCGGCGGGCATCCTGGGCGCGGCGCTGAGCGCGATGGGCGACGTCGGGTGCGACATTCACGATGTGCACATTCATCTGGGGCCGGCCATCTGCGGCCGATGCTACGAGGTGAGCCCCGATGTGTACGGGCAGTTGACCGGGCTCGCGGTCGATCGCCCGACGCCGGTGGACCTGCGGGCGCTCCTGGCGGATCAGGCGCTCGCGGCCGGCGTGCCCGCGCGCGGGATCACGACGAGCGCGCACTGCACGCGGTGCGACAACGATCGGTTCTTCTCGCACCGGGCCGGTGACCCGGGGCGGCAGGTGGGCGCTATTATCGCCGACGCTTGAAACCCATGCCGACGCTCGCGCGTACATGGGATCATGCCAACGCGTAGCCAGAGTGCGGTGTGGGCCGTCGTGCTCGTCGCGGGATTGATGGGGACCGGTCGCGTCGTGGCGCGGATGCACGCCCAACGGACGACGACCCGCGCGACGACGGGCGAATGGACGGCATATGGGGGCGATGTGGCGGGGACCCGCTTCTCGCCGCTGACAGAGATTACGCCGGCCAACGTGGCCACGATGCACATGGCCTGGACGTACCGGACGGGGGAATCGGCCGGTCGACTGCTCCAGCACAACCATCCCCCGCCGTTCGAGACGACGCCGATCGTCGTCGACGGGACCATGTACATCTCGACGACGATGGGGCGCGTCATGGCGCTCGACCCTATGTCGGGCGTGGAACGGTGGCGTGTCGACGCGGGGATCGACTCCAGCGGCCACTATGGGGATTTCACGAACCGGGGCGTGTCGACGTGGGTCGATAGCGCGCGTGCGGTCGGCACGGCCTGTCATC